>Ga0209478_1000044_pt1 | contig 308061 bp, 267 predicted proteins | sample DewCreD2012metaG_5_FD_184109 | JGI IMG/M metagenome (GOLD analysis project Ga0209478, IMG submission 184109) | Hot spring sediment bacterial and archeal communities from British Columbia, Canada, to study Microbial Dark Matter (Phase II) - Dewar... ...
GAAGCCGCCAGCGGATCATCCTTGGCGGAGGGGTTGGAAGGTAAGGGGGTCTGTGATACCATCGAAGCGTTTGGATATGTGACATTTCAAACTGGGAATTAAATGTGACTCGCCATTGGTAACAACAGGTTGCTCCCTGGCATCCGTTCCATCGCTTGCACCTGTCGCCCGGTGTTGCTATCATATAGACATGGACGGACAGGTTGTTACCCCAGTACATGTCGACAAAGTAGTTATCGGCGCAGGAGTGCCTGCGCTGATCGCCGGACCGTGCGTCATCGAGAGCGAGGCACTGTGCCTGCAGATTGCCCATGAACTGAAAGCCATCTGCGAGCGTGTAGGTATTCCCTGCATTTTCAAAGCCTCTTTTGACAAAGCCAACCGCACCTCGCTGCATTCCTTCCGGGGACTGGGTATCGAGCAGGGCTTGCGCGTGCTGGCATCGGTCAAACAACAGGTCGGAGTGCCGGTAACCACCGACATCCACGAGCCATGGCAGGCAGAACGCGCCGCCGAAGTGGTAGACCTGCTACAGATACCTGCTTTTCTGTGCAGGCAGACCGATTTGCTGGTCGCCGCCGCTCGCTCCGGCAAGCCGGTGAACGTGAAGAAGGGTCAGTTCATGGCGCCGTGGGATATGCGCCACGTGGTGGAGAAGCTGCGCGAGAGTGGCGCAACGGGTGTGATGCTGACCGAACGCGGCGTCTCCTTCGGCTATAACACGCTGGTGGTAGACTTCACCGCGCTGCCCCAGATGCGTGCACTGGGTACACCGGTGGTATTTGACGCGACGCACAGCGTGCAGTTGCCGGGTGGCGCAGGCGCACGCAGCGGCGGCAGGCGTGAGTTCATTCCCCATCTGGTGCGGGCGGCTGTCGCGGTGGGTATCGATGCCCTCTTTATGGAGGTGCATCCCGAACCTGACCAGGGGTTGTCCGACCCCGCCACCATGTTTCCTCTGCGGGAACTGGAAGTTTTACTGACGCAGGTCGTGGCGATACATCAGGCAATCCGCCGGGGATAAGAGTCATGCGCTGGCGAAGAGGGCTTTGGATTGGTAGTGGGTTGTTCGCGCTGGTATTGGCTCTGTGGTTTTGTGAACATTCCGGCTTCCCCTGCGAAGGTTCTCCCGCAGCGCAGGATATTCGCCTCCGCCTTCAGTAATCTGGTAATAACACCGTTTTGGAGGAGAGTGACGAATGGCAGGAAAGGTACGGATTGGTTTCATTGGGTGTGGCGGCATGGCTCGCTCCCACATGAAGGTTTTCTTCACCAGCGTTCCCGAAGCGCAAATCGTCGCGCTGTGCGACCCCAGCGACGAGCAAATCAAGCGATGCATGGAGGCTTTTCCCTCCCTGAAAGAGGTACCCGTTTTTAAGGACTACCGCGAAATGCTGGAAAAGGTGGCGATGGACGCGGTGGCCATCATCACGCCACATACGCAGCACTTCCAGCAGGCGATGGACGCGCTGGACAAAGGGCTGCACGTGTTGATTGAGAAACCGATGGTATGCACCATCGAGCACGCAAAGATTCTGGTCAATCGCTTTACGGAGACGGGCAAGGTAGGGCTGGTTTCCTACCAGCGTCACTACGCACCGCAGTTCCGCTACATCAAGCAGAGCATCGAATCCGGTAAAGTGGGCGAGGTGCAGTTCATCTCCGCGCTGCAGTGCCAGGGCTGGTACAAGGGCACGATGGGCACCTGGCGTCAGGACCCCGAGCTCTCCGGAGGCGGACAGCTGAACGACTCGGGCAGCCATCTGGTAGACATTATCCTGTGGACTACCGGGCTGACGGTACAGACGGTCACCGCCTTCACGGAGAACTTCGAGTCGAAGGTGGATATCAACAGCGCACTGTCCATCAAGTTCCGCAACGGTGCGCTGGGCAACATCTCCATCGTGGGCAACGCCCCCACCTGGCATGAAGACATCACCTTCTGGTGCAGTGAGGGTATGTTCCTGTACCGGAACGGACACCTGCAGTTCGTGGACGCTGCAGGTAAGCGACACGACCTGACCGAGAAGGACATGCCCGCTGGCAGCAGCCCCGGACGCAACTTTGTCGATGCCATCCTGAAGGGGGTGCCGGTGGAGTCGCCACCGGAGTGTGGGCTGCGCGTCATCGAGATGACCGAAGCCGCGTGGAAGTCCGCCGCACAAAACGGAATGCCGGTCACGGTGTAGGATAAAGGTTAGTGGGCGGGCTACGCGCGGTAGCCTGCCCTTCGGTCCTGCTGATAGCGAACTGGTCTTTGCAGAGACAGTCACAGCACGGCTTCCACCGGTGTATAGGTCAGCCCGAACAGCTCCGCAATCGCAGCATAAGTCACTTTGCCATCCACGATATTGAGCCCACGCTGCAGAGGTGGATGCTTGCGTGCCGCCTCCCGCCAGCCGAGATTCGCCAGCTCCAGCACCCAGCGGGTGGTCTCATTGGTCAGGGCGTAGGTGCTGGTACCGGGCACCGCACCGGGCATGTTTGTCACACAATAGTGGATGATGCTGTCCACCGTGTAGGTTGGATGCGAATGGGTGGTGGGTTTAGACGTTTCGGCGATGCCGCCCTGATCGATGCTGATGTCCACAATCACCGCGCCCGGCTTCATCAGCGACAGCATGTCGCGTGTGATGAGAATGGGCGCACGCGCCCCCGGACGCAGTGCCGCTCCGATGACCAGGTCCGCGCGGCGCAGCTCCTCGCGGATGTTGTAGGCGTTGGACATCAGCGTGTCCACGTTCTTGGGCAGGATGTCTTCCAGCACCCGCAGGCGGGCGGTGTTGATGTCCATCACCGTGACGTTCGCGCCAATGCCTGCGGCTATCTTCGCCGCGTTCGTGCCTGCTACGCCGCCGCCGAGTACCAGCACATGCGCGGGGCGCACCCCGGGCACGCCGGAAAGCAGGATACCGCGCCCTTCCATCGGTCGCTCCAGATACTTCGCCCCCTCCTGAATCGCCATCCGCCCGGCGATTTCGCTCATCGGAATCAGTAGCGGCAGCGATCCGTCGTCCAGCTGGATGGTCTCGTAGGCGATGCACACCGCCCCGCTGCGTATCATCGCCTGTGTCAAGCCCTCATCAGCCGCAAAGTGGAAATAGGTGAACAGAACCTGTCCGGGGCGCATGAGAGGGTATTCCTGTGGCAAAGGTTCCTTGACCTTCACCACCATATCCGCCTGCGCGTATACGGTTTGCGCATCGGGCACGATTCGAGCGCCAGCCTGTGCATACTCTTCGTCGGTGATGCCGGTGCCTTTGCCCGCGCCCGATTCGAGAAGCACCGTATGCCCTGCTTTGGTCAATATCTCCACGCCCGCAGGCACCATTGCCACGCGGTACTCGCTGTCCTTAATCTCTCGCGGCACACCGATAACCATCTTCCGTTTCTCCTCCCTAACGCCGTTGTTAGCCGGGGACTGTACACCGTACCCTCAACAACTCATTCTCCTTCGCGGCAGGGATCTCCTGCGGGGGGCGTAGCCCGTCCTGCGTTGCGCTTGCGTGCATCATACGGTATACTATGAGTGTTGCCGAACTCAGTGCTGAGTGTTTATTCCATGACCAGCATCTCTATTCGGGACGGTTCCATCCGCCAACAGATTGAGCAATGGGAGCTGCAGACCCTCTCGCCGTACGCGGCGAAAAGCACGCAATCGCGTGGTAGACTGCGCCACGAACCACCCTGCCCGGTCAGAACCTGCTTCCAGAGAGACCGCGACCGGGTGTTGCACTCTAAGGCGTTCCGCCGCCTGAAGCACAAAACGCAGGTCTTCCTTGATCCTGAAGAAGACCACTATCGCACGCGCCTGACGCACACGCTGGAGGTGGCGCAGATTGCCCGTACGATCAGCCGCGCCCTGCGTCTCAATGAAGACCTGACCGAAGCCATCGCGCTGGCGCACGATTTGGGGCATCCGCCGTTTGGACACGCGGGGGAGCAGGCGCTGGACGAGGTGTTGCAGGAATATCTGCCCGGCAAACGCTTCCGCCACTGGGAGCAGAGCCTGCGCGTGGTGGACGTGCTGGAGCGAGAGGGCAGGGGACTGAACTTGACCCACGAGACGCGGGAAGGTATCCTGTACCATAGTAAAGGTAGAGCCGACCTCGACGCCGACCTTCTGCCCGATGAATGCACGCTGGAGGCACAGGTAGTGCGCATCGCCGACCGAATCGCCTATGTGAATCACGACATCGACGATGCCATTCGGGCGAGGGTCATTCAGCCGAACGATTTACCGTCAGAGTGCGTCCAATTGCTTGGTGAAACTTCGTCTGAGCGCATCGAGTCTATGGTACTGGATGTGATTGAAAACAGCCTGGGGTGCGCTCACGTTTGTATGAGCGTCCCCGTACAGCAGGCGACAGACAGGCTGAAAGAGTTCCTGTTTGAACGGGTGTATCAGGAAGAGGCTATCGGCTTGAAGGAGCTGCAAAAGGCGAAGGGTATCTTGAAGGCACTGTTCCGCTTCTATATGGAGCATCCGGAGCTGTTACCACAGAGCGGGCGGCGATTGACCGATAATACCAGTGTGGAGGCTCTGGCGCAGGCGGTGTGCGACTACCTGGCAGGTATGACCGACCGCTTCGCCATGAACACCTACAGCAACTATTTTGTGCCGCGCATGTGGCATATCACCTCCTGACAAGGAGAAACGACGATGGAAGACTCTCAGAACATGCGAACCGGTATCTTCTGCTCCTGCGGGCAGCGCATCTACGAAAAGGATGTGGTGCAGCGGGGCTACTACCTGCGTCGAGTCGGCTCGAACTTTGTGTATATCCGTTACCGGTGTCCCAAATGCAAGCGGCTCGGCGAGCAGTTCATCCGGCAGGAGGCATGGAACGAGCGACTGCTGCGCGGCGAAGCCAACGAACTCACCCCCTCGGAGAAAGAGCGGGTGGAAAAACTCGGACCGATTACCATCGATGAGATGATCGACTTCCACGAATACCTGGAGCAAGACCCCTCCCTGCGCCTGATGCCGGATAAGTAGCACCCTACACCAAAAGCCAGCTGTAAAGGGCAGAAACTGGGTATTTCGCTGACGATTGGCGTGATGGGAGCGAATAGTCTCCGAAAGCCTCACACTGTTCAGCAAGACGAGAGGCTGCAGGAATCCTTCTGCCGAACAGAGAACCCCCTCCACATAAACCGTGCGTCAGGAGGAAAGGTGATGGCGTTCAAACAGTCGTTCTCGTGGTGGTGCTTTGCCGGGCGACCAGATATCGGTGGCGATGCCGCGAAGTTGCTCCAAGGGGCAAAATCCATCGGATACGATGGGGTCGACCTCGCCCCGACCGAGATACTGGATATGGTCAAGGAGCACGGGCTGGAAATAGCCAGCTATGTGGGGCACGCCTCGCTGACCGATGGGCTGAATCGGCGCGAAAACCATCAACGCATCGCCGAGGAACTGCACCGCAACATCGAACTGGCGAAGAAGTATGGCATCCCCAATCTGGTATGCTTCTCGGGCAACCGCAACGGGCTGGACGATGAGCGCGGCGCGGAAAACACCGCTGAGGGACTGAAACTGGTCGCCAAAGCGGCGGAAGAGGCTGGGGTGATGCTGGTGGTGGAGCTGCTCAACTCCAAAGTCGACCACAAGGACTATCAATGCGACCGCACTGCATGGGGCGTGAAGGTGTGCCAGATGGTGGGTTCGCCCGCGGTGAAGCTGCTGTACGACATCTATCACATGCAGATTATGGAAGGCGATATCATCCGCACCATCCGCCAGAACATTCAGTGGATCGGGCACATGCACACCGCTGGCAACCCCGGGCGCAACGATATGGACGAGACGCAGGAGCTGTACTACCCCGCCATCGCCCGCGCCATCCAGGAGACGGGCTACGACCGCTGGGTAGGGCACGAGTTCATCCCCAAGGGCAACGATACCTTCGCCGCCCTGCGCCACGCCTACGAGCTGTTCCGGGTGTAATCGTTCGCCATGCCCCTGTCGCCAACCGACAGGGGCGACCGCGGCTCCCCTGTCATCCTCTTTCTCAATGGCTCAATGGAAGGAATCCCTCTAGATATGATAAAATATATATTGATGTAGAACTCTAATTAGCAGCGCCGTTCACGTTGTTGGATACATCTGGATAGACAAGCCCGGTTGGCTTGCCTGGGAGGGTTCCGGAAAACGGGAGCAGAACAGCAGTTCTGGGGCAACGGATTGAGGAGTGAGGGAGCAGCAAGCATGGAACAGCAAGTCACACGCCGTCAGTGGCTGGCATTTCTGGTGAAAGCATTGGGAACTGTTTTGGCATTCGCGTATGGCATTCCCGTGCTGGCGATGGTGATTGTTCCTGCCTTTCGCAAACAAAAGTCGCCATGGATTAAGGTTGGCGAAATCAAAGAGTTTCCTGCAGGCGAACCCAAAGCGGTGACCCTGAGCTATCAGCGACGGGATGGCTGGGTTATCCGCACCGTTCGCAGCACAGTGTATGTGGTAAACGGCACAGATGGCTCGCTCAAGGTGCTTTCCAATATCTGTACTCACGCCAGCTGCGCGGTGCGCTGGGAAGCAAGTAAGAGCGCCTTCTACTGCCCGTGCCACGTCGCGTATTTCGACGCGGATGGTAAGGTGATACAGGGTCCGCCCCCACGCCCTCTGGTGCAGTACCCGTACAAGGTGGAAGGTGGCTCGCTGTATGTGCGCCTGGATAACGTATAGCGCGTCGCAAGGAGGTAGATAACCATGTTGCGCAAGCTGCTTGACTGGCTGGAGCGGGAGACCGGCGTTATCAGCGCCTGGGGGCGTTTCTGGGCGCAGCCTCTGCCCCAAGGGGTAGGCTGGTGGCACATCTTCGGGGCGTTGACGCTGATAACACTGGTCATACTGTTCCTCACTGGCGGCGCGCTGATGTTCTACTATAGTCCTACCCCAGACCAGGCCTACGCTTCGGTGCAATATATCGAACATTATTTGCCTGCCGGACAGTTCATCCGCGCCCTGCACTACTGGGCAGCACGGCTTATCGTGCTGCTGGTGATCATCCATATCGTCCGGGTGTTTCTGTGGGGAGCCTACAAGCGTCCCCGCCAGATGATATGGGTTAGCGGAGTGTTGCTGCTGTTAGTGGTCATTGGCTTTGGATTAACCGGCTATGCGCTGCCGTGGGACCAAAAGGCGTATTGGGGCACGGTGGTGCGTCTGAAGATTGCCGAGGGCATCCCACTGATTGGCCCGTCCGTGGCTGCCTTTCTGCGTGGCGGCGACACGGTGGGCGCGGTCACCCTGATGCGTTTCTTTGTGTTGCACGTGTTTGTGCTGCCTGCGCTGGTCTTCCTGCTGACTGCATGGCATGTGATACAGGTGCGCCGTCTGGGGGTAACGCCACCGGGTGTGCAGGTTACTGAGGAAGCCAGTGTGCCGCACACGCAAATGCTATACCCCGACCACACCGCTCGTATTGCCGTGGGAGCCCTCATCCTCTCGGTGTTGCTCATCGGGCTATCGTTGCGGTTCCCTGCGCCGCTCGAGCCGCGTGCGAATCCCTTAGACACGGCATACAAGCCACATCCCGATTTTTATGTGCTATGGATGCACGAGCTGGTCAACCTCTTCCCGCCTCATTTAGAGTTCGTGGGCTCGTTTGTGTTGCCGACCATCCTGCTGCTGTTGCTGCTTGTGGTGCCTTTTGTGGAGCGCAATCCCGAGCGTCAACCGAGGAAGCGACTGAAGGCACTGAGTGCAGGTACTTTGGTACTGCTGGCGATCGTCGCGCTTAACGTGAAGGGGATGGAAGCCCTGCCGCAGCCAGAGCGGCTGTCCCCTCTGGAGCAGCGCGGGCAGCAGATTTTTGTGGAGCTGAAGTGCTACTCCTGTCACGGCATCAACGGCGGCGGCGGGCCCGTAGGGCCCGACCTGGGTCTGGGAGGCAAACGCGACCCGGAGATGGTGCGTGCCCTGCTGCGCAACCCGTCCGCCCATAACGCCCATACTATCATGCCTGCCTACCAGCTGCCCAGGGAACAGGAAGATGCGCTGGTGGCATATATCGTCAGCATCGGCCCAAACTCCAAAATGCCGCCCATTCCGCCGACGGAGCCCGAGAAACCTGCTTCGCACTTCGAGGAGAACTGGTTCGTGAACCACAAGTTCGAGGTGCGCAAAGACCCCGGCAGCTGTAGCGACTGTCATAAGCCGTTCTTCTGTCAGGCATGCCATCAGAACCGCCGCCCCAGCTCACACGATGCCCAGTGGCTGAAGTTCCACTTTGGCAACGCCGCCGAGCGACCGGAGATGTGCGCCACCTGTCACTCACCGGACTACTGTGAGACCTGCCACAAGGTCATGCGCCACGATACCCAGTGGTTGCGACAGCATGGGGCGAAGTTGAACGAGCTGGGCGACAAAATGCGTTGGTCGGGAGAGACCATGAGGCAGCTGTGCAGTCACTGCCACACGCCGCAGTCGTGCCAGAACTGTCACGGCGTACCGATGCCACATCCCGAAGGCTGGGACGAGAAGCACGCGCAGGTCGGGCATCAGAACCCGGCGCTGTGCCAGCGGTGCCACAACTTCCAGTCCGACACCTGCCAGACCTGCCACCAGATGCGCCCCTCCTCCCACACGGAGGACTTCCGCAAGGAGCATCCCCGCCGCATCACCGATAGTGGCGCGAGCTGTCAGGTGTGTCACGGGCGCAACGCCTGCATGGACTGCCACAAGGTGCCCATGCCGCATCCGCCAGATTTTGGCGAGTCGCACGCTAAACTGGGGCAACAGCGGGGCTGGAAAGGTTACACTGGAGTGAAGAAGCTGCAGGCAGCGCAGTGCGCTACCTGCCATGATGTCAAATACTGTAATCAGTGCCATCAACCGTAGAGGGTAAACACCCGTTGCCGCTTAGCGTTGGTGGGCAGCCCGACCATGCTGAAACACCTGCTAAGCGGTTTACCCCTTGACGGCTCCGGCGGTCAGTCCCGCAATGAACTCCTTCTGCAGTAACATGAAGAGGATAATCACCGGTAGCACGCTCAGCAAAGTGCCCGCCATCAGCGTGCCGTACTGTTGTTGATATAACCCCACCAGCTGGTTCAGCGCGATGGGCAGGGTGAACCGTTCGGTCTTGTGCAGGATGATCTGGGGCCAGAGGAAGCTGTTCCATGTACCCATAAAGCTGATGAGGCAAAACGCGCCAATCATCGGGCGGGAGACAGGCATCACGATGTCCCAGTAGATACGGAACTCCGAGCATCCGTCGATTCGCGCCGCGTGGAGCAGCTCATCGGGTACTTGCAGGATGGATTGACGGAACAGGAAGATGCCGAACACGCTGACCGCGCCGGGCACTACCAGCCCTGCGTAGCTGTCCACCAGCCCCATTCGGTAGATGAGTTCGTACAGCGGCGCCATCAACACCTGACTGGGCAACATCATGGTGGAAAGCATCAGAATCATGATGGGCTTTTTACCTTTGAAGTCGTACTTTGCCAGCGCGAAGCCCGCCAGCGAGGAGAAGAACAGCTGCACAATGACCATCGTGCTGGCAACGAAGATGCTGTTTATCATATAGCGGTGGAAGGGTACGGTGCTGAACAGGTCGCGGAAGTTATAGGTGCTGAGGCGTGGCGCGAAGAAGGTGTAGCTGAACAGGTCATCGGGCGATTTGAGCGTTGCCGCCAGCAGCCACACCATCGGCGTCAGCGTCAGGGCGGCAAAAGCCAGCAGAGACAGGTTGACCACGAAGCGAGCGACTCGCTGAAAAGTCTTCATCAGTCTCCCCCCTTCCACGCGCCCGTCACGCGCATCTGCACCAGGCTAATCATCAGCACGCCCAGAGCCAGCGTCCATCCAACGGTCGAAGCGTAGCCCAGATCGCCCGTAATAAAGCCTGTCTGATAGAGGTACATCACGATGGTCAGACCCGCCTGGTCGGGACCGGCGGAGTTATTGAGCATAATCCAGGGCAGTTCGAACAGCTGGAACGAGCCGATGGTGCTCATCACCAGGACGAACACCGCCACCGGTTTGATGCCGGGCAGGGTCACCGCCCAGAACTGGTGCCAGGCGTTGGCGCCGTCCACCGTCGCCGCCTCGTACAGGTCTTTATCCACCGCCTGCAGCGCGGCAAGGAAATAAATCATATTGAAGCCCACGTACATCCACAGCGACGTCAACACCAGGGCAGGCATCACCAGATTGGGGTTCGCCAGCCATTTGGTGTCCAGCGGCACGCCGGCGATGAAGTGCAGGAAACGGTTGACCAGCCCGTATTGCGGGATGAACAGCACGCTGAACAGCACGCCCACAAACACCTGCCCCAGCAGATTGGGCGAGAAGAAGGCGAGGCGCAGAATCTCGCGCCCGCGCACCCAGCGGCTGTTCAGCAACAGCGCGAGGCCCAGGCTCAACGGCAGTTGCAGAAACACCGACCAGAAGGCAAAAACGGCAGTATTCCACACCGCCTTATGGAAATCGCGGTCGGAGAACAGGAAGATAAAGTTCTGCAACCCCACGAACACCGCGCTTTTCGGACCGTTTGTGGCGTAAAACGCGAGTATCAGGCTCTTGACGATAGGGTACGCGCCGAAGATGGCGAACAGTATCAGGAACGGCGATACGAACAGGTAGGGCGCCATCTTATATTGCAGCACGAACCAGCGCGAGGTGCGCACGGCTCGCGCGGGCGCAATCGAGATGTCGGTAGGTCGGGTTGCCATCAGTAGGGGTTCCTCCGCATCAGTCTTCGTACTTCGTCTGCGCTCTGTTTGAGGCGTTTGCGCACGAACTCCTCGAAGCCTTTGTCACCGTTTTGCTTGTAATATTGCACGCACGCCACCAGCGCCTCGCTGAGCTTGCCCTTCGCCGTGCCGATAAAGGGACTGGTGTACTGGAACGGCACATCGGGCGCCAGCTGCGCGTACAGCCTGCCCAGTGGCTGATTGCTCCAGTAGGGGCGCGGTTCATCGTAGGCGGGGTGATCCCAGGCGTCCTTCGCGGGAGGCAAAATGTTGGTGTCTCGGAACCGCTGTGCGAGGTCGTCTTTGTTCAGGTAAAGATGCAGTGCCAGCTCCCACGCCAGATCGGGGTATTTGCAGTGTTTGGTAATGCCTATCATCGTGCCGCCCCAGGTGCTGGTGCGCCTGCCGCCCGGATAAACCGCAGGCAGAGGCATCAGCGCCATCTTACCGCGCATTTTGGGCACGTCCACCTCGATGGTCTTGGAACGCCAGTCAGGGGTGATCATGCACAGGAAGTAGCCGTCTTCTACCGCGCGGGTGAAGATTTGCCCGCCACCCAGGTCGCTGGCGATGCGGTTGGGTCCGGCAACCAGCGGCACGTAAAAGAGCATGGTCTGCACCGCGATTTCGTTGTCCATGATGCAGTTGCCCTGTGGGTCGAACAGACCGCCGCCGCGCTGGTACAGCAGGGGTTCGAAACGGCTGGACTCGCTGTCGGGCAGCTCCAGCATGTAGCGTTTGCCTGGGATGGTGACCTTTCGCCCCACAGCGATGAAGTCATCCCACGTCTGGATTTTGCTCACGTCGATGCCCAGCTGGTCGAAGATGTCGCGGCGGTAGGCAATCATCACGGGATGGACGTCGTGCGGCAGCCCAAAGATGCGCCCGCGGCTGGTGTAAGGGGCAAATCGTGCCTGCACCATGCGGTCGTATAACCCCGATTGCTTGATGCGGTCGGTCAGGTCGCGGAAGCCGACGTCCTTGAGTGGTCCGCGGAAGAAACTGCCCGCCGCGCTGATTTCCACCTCCACCAGGTCGGGCACATCGAGGTCGGAGAGGAACGCCGCCTGCAAGCGCGAGGTCACCGCCTGCCATGAGACCAGCTGCAGGTCTACCTTCACGCCCGGATGTTTGGCTTCAAACGAGGGTATCGCCTGCTTGTAGGCGTCATAGTGCGTTTTGGCGAACGTCCACATCACCAGCGTGGCTTTCTTCGGCGGAATGGGATTGAATGCCAGCCACACCGCCGAAAGTATCGATAGAACGAGCATACTCAGAGCCGCAGGTCCATACGGAAAACGCATGGTAAACACCGCAGAAGCGTGATACCCTTAGAAGAAATATTTCCATCTGCCTGCGTCTGATTCCTGCCCTTAAACGATTTAGATTGGGGTGCTGGGCTACCGGCGCGGTCGCCCGGCAACAGTTGCGGCTCCCCCGGAGGTTCGCCCTTCGGGCGATACGCCGGACACCAGCATCTCCACTACGCCCTCGCCTCGATCAACCGCCACTCGTCTTCCGTCAGGTCGGTCTTGCCATCCGGTGCGATTTGCACCGCTACGCGCTCCAGCTGCACCAGCACCTCCTCGCCCAGCGACAGGTACTGCCGCAGCTCAGGACGTCTGCGCAACAGGGCGAAGTGCGCGTCGCTGAACGCCTGCACCTTAATCACCTGCTGTCCGCTCTGATAGCGGCTGTCCATCCACTGCCTGCCCTGCTGGTAGAAGGTACGCCCGCCGATGTTGCGCACCACCTGCTGGGCGCGCTGGGCTGTGCCGTCGGGTGCAACCAACAGTCCGAGGCTTTCGTGACTCTGCGCTGGTATTCCCGGCAGTCCAGCCATGGCGGGCGGAGCCGCTGCACCTCCAGTACCCTGCCGTTGCAGTGCCTGAGCTCGCACGCTGGCATCTACTGCTCCCTTGCCCAGGGTCAGACCAGAGATCAGCAGCATCGTGACGAATTCCCTCGCTCGCAAGGACACTCGTCGGTCGTCGCCCCGTGCCAGAATCATGTCCTCGTCGATCAGGAAGGAAGTATATTCGGTGACGATGCCGTACTCTCTGGCAAGGCGCACAATCTCGTCGATGACCTCCTGATTGCGACGCAGGCGCACCTCGTCCATCAGATAGCCGATTTTGCGCATTGCCCACAAGCGCGGGATGAAGTCCATGCTCTCGGCGCGGTCGGGGAAGTCCACCACGTGCCGGATGCGCTCCTGTCGCTGGCGAGACATCGCCTCCAGCACCACGGCGCCACGCCCACTGCCCCTGTAGCGACCGGCGACGACTACCTGGTCACCGGCAAAAAGGTCTGGCAGGTCGCGCGGGTAAAGGTCATACGCATCGACACCTTCGCAGAACAGCTTTAGGTCTGCCAGCACCGGCACGCTGATGGCGTTGTAGAAGGCGGAGACGCGCGCTTCAATGTTCTCTTCGGGGCGGACGTAGCTGGCAATCCCCCGGTTGCGCTGGCACAGCGTGTCCAGCAGATTCACGTTGACATCATAGCCCACGCCGAAGGCGAAAACGCGCACGCGACGGCTCTGGTTCATCTCGTCAACGGCGCTCAGGATGCGCTGAGGGTCGGTCTCGCCCACGGTGGGCAAGCCGTCGGTCAGGAACACCACTGCCTGCAGCACATTCCTCTGCTCGTTGGGGAACAGACGCAACGCTTCGCGCAGGGCGTCGGCGATGTTGGTGCCTCCCTGTGCGGTCAGTGCCTCGACTTCGCGCACCGCCTTCTCGACGTTCTCGCGGGTGACGGGTACCAGCCCGTCGAACAGCTTTTGCGGCTGCTCGTTGAAGAGGATGACGTTAAATCGGTCTTCGGGCTGCAGGTTGCGCACACAATACGCCAGCGCCTCTTTCGCCTGCTTGATTTTGTCGCCCCCCATGCTACCCGTGCGGTCGAAGACGAACACCAGGTGCCGGGGCATTCGGGGCGGTTGCTGGCCTCCGTTAGGGGCAAGCAGCAGGAGGAAGTAGCCGTCGCCCGTGGTGCGGTAGGTCAGCACGCGCAGGTCGTACTGCTCGGTGGAGGTGGTGTAGTATACCTGCAGGTCGCGCTCGGGGATAATGGTTTCTGCGCTCCACTCGATGGTGGCGCGGTTCGCTCCCTCACGCTTGACCACCGCTTCCGAATGCGAGGGGCAGTAGACGTTGGTCAGCGGTGCGACGGTGGCAATCTCCACTCGCACCCGCACGTAGCCCACCGGGTCCGTCGGGCGGGTAGCCGCGCGGGTGGCTCGCAGGGGAAGCAGGTAGCGGTTGACCTCGCCCTCGCGCCGCAGGGTTTCCGTGTAGCGCAACTGGATGCGCCGCTCGCCCTTTGGGGGAATGGGGAACACCCGCGCCCGCAGCACGTTGCGCTCGGCGAACTCCAGCAGGGCGGGGTCTCTTCGGCGGCGGACGATGTTCTCGTAGATGCGTCGCGCCTCCTCTTTGGGCAGCAGGCGCGCTTCTACCGCCCTATCGCCGACCGTCAGCGTGAAGCGGGTGACCGCCGCCCCTTCCGGCACAGGGAACCAGTATTCCGCCTCCTGCGCGACCTCGGTGAGGTTCACGAAGGTCTGTTCGATGGTCGTTTCTGCCACGCCGTCGCGGATGGAGACGTTGACCAGATGCTGTTTCACCCGGAAGGGCAACGGAACGCGCGTATCACGGGGAGAACCGTCGGCGACGGGTATCAGGATGCCCTGCGCCAGCAGGGGGACCGCAAACCCCAGCAGCAACACCATCACCAGCGCGGGAGTGCGCATGTTTCCGTCCTCCTTTGCACGGTTTTGCGCATTTTAGACGATGGCACGGGGCAAGGGGTTATCCGTAAGGTGCTTCATCTCCGTCTGCTGGCTAATTTGAATGTAAAATATGCTTCACAAAACCACCCCATTTCCTCCTTGATACAACCTCGCAAGATTTACCATCTTATAAATGTGCAGACACGCCACGCGGGTGCTGCGGGTGGAGCTTCGCACCAGGCGAGTGGGCACGGAGAGTAACCCCGCTGCGCCGGTATACGTCAAAGTGGTGGAGACCACTGCCCCGACGGATGTGGTGGAAGTGGAATTGACCTTGCCCGCGGGGGCGTATACAGTTCAGGCGAAAGCGAACCACTGGCTGCGCGGGGAGGTGGCGGTGGTCTCGTCGGTGTCGTGGATATTCGCTGCGCCGACGGGGGCGGACAAGGTGACGCTGTTCGACTTCGGCGTGCTGGTCAAAAACTTCGGTGAGACGGGAGAGGAGTAGTGATGCCTCCCATCCCCTCAATTCGTCGGTAGGGCAGGGGAGGATGCGCTGTAGCATCTCCCCTGCTCTGTGCTCCCACTGCCCTACATGTACCGCTTAAACAGCTGCTCCACGCTGGCGTTCTCGGTATATGCCTGCTGCTGGATGTGGGCGAGTTCTTCATCCAGTGTGGGGCGCTCCACCCGATACAGGATGCCGACGGGGAACGGATTCTCTTCCTCCGCCAGCCGCAGCGCGGCGTACTTGTCCGTCGGGTCGTGCGTTTCGGGGATTTCGTATACTTTACCTTTATAGTGGTCGTAGGTCTGCACCTTGTTGAAGGTCACGCATGGGCTGAACACGTCCACCAGCGCGAAACCGCGATGCCGGATGGCTTCCGAAATGAGGCGCGCCAGATGATTGGGCATGCCGGAGTAACCGCGCGCCACGAAGGTGGCTCCCGACACGATGGCGATTTGTAGCGGGTTCAACATGCCCTCTACGTTGCCAAAGGGGGTGGTCTTGGTCACAAAGCCGTGCGAGCTGGTGGGTGAGGTCTGTCCTTTCGTCAAACCGTAAATCTGGTTGTTCATCACGATGTAGGTGATGTCGATGTTGCGTCGGGCGGCGTGGGGGAAATGCTCCATGCCAATCGCGTAGGCATCGCCGTCCCCGCCCACTCCGATGACCGTTAGTTCGGGGTTTGCCAGCTTGATGCCTGTTGCTACCGGCAGGATACGCCCGTGTACTCCGTGAAAGCCGTATGTCGCCACGAAGCTGGGCGTTCGGCTGGAGCATCCGATACCTGAGACCAGCACCGTCCTGTCGGGATCCAGATTCAGCTGGCTCATGGCTTTCAGCAGGGCGTTCAGCACGCCATAGTCGCCACAGCCGGGGCACCAGATAGGCTCCAGATGGCTTCTGTAGTCCTTCGGCTGGCGCTGGACGGGCTGGGTTTGTATGGATAAGGTCTGTGTCTCTGCCATTCTCTGTCTCCTCTCTCACATCCGGGCAACGCGGATGATTTCTTCTTTGATTTCTTCCGGGTCAAAGGGCAAACCCGTATCCTTCGCGTAGGAAAACGGTTCGATATTCGTTTGCGAACGCAGATAGGCGGCGAATTGACCGGTAAAGTTCTTTTCCGGCACCAGCACCCTTTTGACCTTGCTGGCGAACTCCTCCATGCACTTCACCGGCAGGGGCATCAGCATCTTCGGGTACAGGGCTGCCGCCTTCACGCCTTCCTGTTGCGCCAGCTGAATGGCTTCGCGGATGACTCCCTCGGTGGAACCCCAGCCGATGATGCCCACGTCCGCCCCCTCGGGCTCGCCCCACACGCGCACAAACTGTTCCGCATATTGCTCGCCGAGGTGTTGTAGCTTGCGGAATCGCTTGGATTTCATCGCCTGCAGGTTTTCGGGCGTGTAGGTGGGGTCGCTCCACTCGTTATGCTCGATACCTGTCGACATATAGGCTTTGTGTGGCACGCCGGGTATCGCCATGGGCGAGACGCCGGTTTCTGTGATGGCATAGCGGGCGTAATGGCCATTGGTGCTGACATCCGGCATGATGCGCTCCCAGCGCGGCACGCGCGCCAGATCAGGCTTCGGGATGGTACAGCGACGGTGCGCCAGCGACTGGTCGGACAGCACGATGACCGGCAGCTGGTAGCGCTCGGCGATATTGAAGGCGTGCTGAATCAGATAGAAACAGTCTTCCACGCTGGTCGGCGCCATCACCACGCGCGGCGACTCGTTGTGCACGCCATACAGGGCGATATTCAGGTCACCCTGAGAGGTCTTCGTGGGTAGACCCGTGCTTGCGCCTCCCCGTTGTACGTCCACAATCACCGCCGGGATTTCCGCCTGCGCCGCGAGGTTAATCTGCTCGACCATCAGCGAAAAGCCGGGTCCGGATGTCGCGGTCATGGCGCGCTTGCCCGCGAAGGACGCACCCAGAACAATCCCCAGCGACGAGATTTCGTCTTCCGCCTGGATAACCACTCCACCAAAGCGAGGCAAAACCGGCGCCAGCACCTCCATGATGTCCGTCGCAGGGGTAATGGGATAACCCGCGTACACGCCGACCCCCGCATGGATGGCTCCCAGCGCTATCGCCTCGTTGCCGTTGATGATGAGGCGATCGGGGTTGCCCCTGTCTATGCCCGCGAGCAGGGGAGTCCACCGGTCTATATGCTCGGAAACGTAGTGGTATCCCGCGTGCAGCGCCTGATAGTTTCTCTGCACGACCTCTTCGCCTTTCCGCTTGAAGGTCTGCTCGGCAATCTTTTCGCCCGCTTCCACCGGCGCGCCAAGATAGCGTAGAATCACCCCCAGTGCCACCATGTTCTTGGTGAGTATCGAGCCTGTCTCTTTGGCTATCGTGCCAATGGGAACGGGGATCACGCGGTGGTTGGGCAGGTCATGGGTGGGCACATTGTCGCTGTCGTAAATCAGCGTGCCCCCCGCGCGCAGCGAGGCGATGTTGTCACGATAACCCTCCTCGTTCAGTGCCACAAATACATCCACACGACTGCCGTAGGAGAGAAGCACGTGGTCTGCAACACGCACCTGATACAGCACGGTGCCCCCTTTAATCTCGGCAGGATAGGTGCGGAAGGTGTATACTTCATAGCCCAATCGCGCTAACGCCGTCGTTAGCATCTCACCGAGGCTCAGCACCCCTTCGCCCGACTCTCCCGCCAGGCGCACCACAAAGTCTGTTCGTGAGCCTTCCATGTTTCCACCCCTTTGTGTTGTAGGCAAGAGCCACATTGCATCTGCGATTTCCATTATACCGCATCCCCTGTGAAGTGGATATTTTTAGCTATGCCAAATAACTGGTGTTTACATTCTACCGCAAATTCTGACTTCTGCAGCAGTCCCACGGCTTATTGTGGTATAATAGAAGCGCACAACGTAGAGGGCGATGGAGGTCCGCCCGCCCTTTGAGTGAAAGGGCGAACCGCCGATTTGGCTAATGGCTCCTGTTCGTGTGAACAGTGAGCCATTTTTGCGTTTATGAGGGTGAATGATGCATCTGCCGGAGGTGGCACTGGAAGAGGCATTGCGGGAAGGTGAATGCGCCCTGTGCTGGCTGGCGCATCGGCACCTGTTGCGCCGGGTAGACGCGCTCTTCAGGGAGCATGTCAACGACCCGCTATGGCGGCAATCTCTGCGCGAAGGTAAGGGTTTGTGCACCTACCACGCCGCGCTGGTGCTCTCACGGGCAGATGTGCTCTCCCTGTCGATCATCGCCGAAGACGTGCTGGCGCACGCATCGCTCACTGCCCCCTCCGAACGGGCGCGCAGCGCGCGGGATTGCCTTCTATGTGACGCACAGGCGCACGATGTGGCGCAGGCGGCAAATCTGCTGACACAGCTGCTTCGTCAGGTAGAATGGCGGGCACACTATGAGGAAAGCAAAGGGCTTTGCCTGCCTCACCTGCGGAGTGTGTTGCAGAGCGCGACGCCGGAAGTACAGGCGTGGCTTATCGCCAACGAGAGGCAGCGATGGCAGACCATGCGGGCGCAGCTGCAGGAGGTCATCCGCAAGCACGACTACCGCTACCAGCATGAGCCGTGGGGCGATGAGGTGGGCAGCTGGAGGCGGGCGATTCACAAACTCTACGGCGTTTTTGCCGAGGAGGTGCACCATGAACGATAGTCACCGCAGACATCTCTTTGCCCTGCTGGTGCAACTGGAAGACACTGTCAGCCGTATCACGCAGGCGGGCTGGATGGGTATCTCACCCTCTGGCGGCGGGCAACGGCTCACTCCTCTGCCCCCTTCACAGTGGCGGATGCTGCAGGAAGCCCTCGAAAGATTGGTGGACAGCTACCACGATGCGCTCAGCCGCCTGGTTCCCGACCTGACCAAGCAGCACGACCAGCCGGAACCGATAGAGACCACTTACTACTGGCTGCGGTTACTGCTGGGCAGTCTGCACGACTCGATCCTGCCAGAGCTGGATCCCGAGCGGTTCGAGAAGCGGTACGGCGAACTGAGCGAGGACGAGCGTGAGGCGTTGCGCCGGCTGCAACGCACCATGGAACGCGAACTGAAACACGCGCAGGACATCGCGCAGATGCATTTCCTGCCGAAGCGATAAGGAGGAGTCTGGGAGACAATGAACGTCTGGTGGACAGCGTTTATCTGGATAGCTCTGGCACTTGCCGCTTCACTGGTTTCCGTGAGGCTGGCACTGAGCGTCGCGCTGGCGGAAATCCTGTTCGGTGTGCTGGGAGGCAACTTGCTATATATTCAGACCAACGAGTGGATTCACTTTCTGGCAGGGCTGGGTGGTGTGTTGCTCACCTTTCTGGCAGGCGCGGAAACCGATTGGCACGTGCTATGCAGCGAGTGGAAGGGGGGCATTTGCGTTGGCAATGCTCTCTTTCTTGGCTGCGCTGGTCACTGAAGTGGCGGTGGTTCGGTGGATCATCGGGTGGACATGGAGTGCCTCGCTCCTTGCGGGTGTGGCACTGGCGCCTACCTCCATTGCCATCGTATACACCGTGTTGGTGGATACCGGTATGAACCATATACCTTTGGGGAGACGGATGCTGATCGCCTGCTTTCTATCCAACCTAGCTGCGATGGTGCTGTTGGGCTTGGTTTTTACCAAACCGAGCGCTTGGCTAGCGGACATCAGGGGCATTCCACATTGCACGAGCGGGTGTTCGGTAGCACGGCATCTTCGATTGTCGCGCACGTGCCCTGTCATGTGCTGGTGGTGAAATGGGGCAGGAGCCGAACTGCCTGCACGAGAAGCTGTTTCCAACGCTGGCAGAGGAGGCGTATGCTTCGTGAAAAAGCTGTCGCGCCCGGTGTTTTTCGTCGTCCTGCTGGGGCTGGTGAGCCTCTGCGCAGACATGACCTACGAGGGCGCACGCAGCATCACCGGACCCTTCCTGGGTACACTGGGCGCGAGTGGCGCAGTGGTGGGCTTCGTCTCCGGGCTGGGGGAGCTGGCAGGCTACGCCTTGCGCCTGGTCTCGGGCTACCTCAGTGACCGCACCCGCCGCTACTGGCTGCTGACCTTCACGGGCTACACAGTGAACCTTCTGGCAGTGCCCTTACTCGCGCTGGCTGGACACTGGTTGCTGGCATCCACGCTGATTGTGGTGGAACGGCTCGGCAAAGCCATCCGCACTCCGGCACGCGACGCCATGCTCTCCCACGCCACCCGGCAGATGGGGCATGGCTGGGGGTTCGGTCTGCATGAGGCGATGGACCAGATAGGTGCGGTGCTGGGACCACTGATTGTCTTTGCTGTGCTTTCCTATCGCAACGATTACCGGCTGGGGTTTGCCGTGTTACTGGTACCCGCGTTACTGGCGTTGATGGCGCTCACTGTAGCCAGGCTGCAGTTTCCCCGTCCGCAGGAGCTGGAGTCCAAAGCGGTTCCCCTGCAAACGCGCGGCTTCAGCCAGACCTACTGGCTGTATCTGGGCGCGGTCGGACTGGTGGCGGCAGGCTATGCGGACTTCCCCCTGATGGCATATCACTTCGGCAAGACAGGTGTGGTGGCATCCAGCCATATCGCGCTGTTTTATGCGCTGGCGATGGGTGTGGATGCCATCGGTGCGCTGGTGCTGGGACGGCTTTTTGACCGCATCGGTTTTTACACGCTGATTCTCGCGACGGTGATTTCCGCCGGATTTGCACCTCTGGCGTTTCTGGGCGGATTCTTCGGAGCCGTCTCCGGGGCGATTCTGTGGGGTATCGGCATGAGCGCGCAGGAATCGGTGATGCGGGCGGCGGTGGCGCAGCTGGTTCCCTCCGAACGTCGCGGCACCGGTTTCGGTGTCTTTCACACGGGCTACGGGCTGGCATGGTTTATCGGCAGTGCATTGATGGGCTGGCTGTATGACCGCTCGGTGCTCGCGCTGGTAACCTTTTCGGTTCTGACGCAGGTGGCGGCGATGGTCGCGTTCATGGCTCTGGCGCGCGGGCACAATCGCCATCTGCACTAGATTGCCTGCTCTGTGCCAGCAGTTTCCGTCCCCATGGCAGCAGCGCGGTCGCAACCAGCAGCTTGGCAACGTCGCCAGGGATAAAGGGCAACAACCCCAACGCCAGAGTCCGCTCTACTCCGACAAACACTGCCAGCCAGGGCAAGCCAAACAGGTAAATGATAACGTTGCCCATCAGCATCGCCGCAAGCGCCGTGCCATACTGGCGATCCCAGCCGCGCTCTGCCAACAGTCCGACCGCATACGCTGCTGCCACAAAGCCAAACAGATAGCCTCCAGTGGGCCCCAGCAGGTGCGACACTCCTGCTGCTCCTTTAGCAAACACCGGGTATCCGACTGCGCCTTCGGCAAGATAAGTCACCGCACACATGCTGGCGCGACGACTGCCTAACAGTACAGCCATCAGTAGCACCGCCAGCGTCTGCCCGGTGATAGGGACGGGGCTGAACGGTAAAGGTATCGCGACACGCGCACTCCATGCGATGAACAATGTGCCCGCAAGAATGCAACCGATGTCGTATATCAGAGCATACGGTTTAGCCACAGGACGAAATGCATCAGCAACGGTCATCCAAACCTCCTAGGATGGGCGCGGTTACGCTGTGTCTCAATCATTACGCGCCAGCCGTCGGAAACCCTGCTTGAAAGCCTCGATACCCTGTTTCCTCCTGCTGACGACACTCACAGTTGCCGAAAATATACCGGTTAGAGCGACGGAATGGGTGTGCCCGTGAGATTCAGCGAGAGGACGGGGTTCCCTCCAACAAAGGGCTATCGATGACCTGAAAAAGGCGGATGCCTCCACCAGCCGCGATATGACCCTGTATTTTGTGACGGCGGGCAAAGTGTTCGAGGCGGCGATACGCACCCTATCCCACTACACTCAGGCGTTGTGGTAATCGAGCAGCCGGTCACCTTCCAGAGGTAATGAGGGCTGGCTCGCACCGCCAGCGGTGCGAAGCACAAAACGTCTGATCATAGCCGTCGCCCGTTCTACAGCCTTTTCCACTTCGGGCGACAGCCTCTCCTGGTGTTCGAAATGCACACTTTTCACGGTGAGCAGGTATGCCTGCGCCGGAGCCGAACCGTACACTGCCTGCGCAATGAGGCACAGCTCGGCGGGACCTGCGGAATGAGTGAAAGAGGCGTTGGCGGAGGGTGTAGCGGCGACGGTTTCCCAATCCAGCTCACCCACGGGTTCACCCTCTCTCGCGTCGACGAAAACGGCTACGCGGCATTGACTGAGCGGCTCGGCAAGGTCGGGAGTCAGCTGGTGGCAGGCGATGACCTGTACACCTTCCACAGGTTCCTCAATCAGACGCTCTGCAACCCACCAGCCGAAGCCGTCATCTTGCCGGAGGGTATTGCCGTAACCGACGACCAGAATGGGGCAAGACATGTTTGCCTCTGGACACCTGTTCGCGTGGAGGGCGAGGCTCCTGCCGAGCCGTTTGACACTCACCGGCAGGTTCGCCCTCCCGATGGTAGACCTCTCCGATTACCGCCTCACCTCATCCAGAACCTCGCCGGTGGGTGAGAGCAGCTGGATGTGCAGGGGCATCTGTCCGACAGCGTGCGTCGAGCAGCTCAGGCAGGGGTCAAAGCAGCGTATCACGGCTTCTACCCGGTTCAGCATTCCTTCCTGAATCTGGTCGCCCTTCACGAAGTGCTTCGCCGCCTGCAGGATGCCCCGATTCATGGCGAGGTTGTTGTGTCCGGTGGCGATAATCAGGTTCGCCCAGGTGATTAAGCCATCCTTATCGATCCGATAGTGGTGGATGAGTGTACCGCGGGGCGCTTCCGCCACGCCGATACCCTCGCTGCGGTTGGGGCCGGCTACCGCCTGTACGCGCGTGTCCAGGATATCGGGTTCGTTCAGCAGCTGCTGGATGCGCTCCAGCCCGTAGAGTATCTCGATGAGGCGGGCATAGTGGTAGTAGAACGAGCTGAGCACCGCCCCTCGCTCCAGTGCTCGGAACTCCGCCCATGCCTCATCGGCACGTGGCGTACCGCACCGGTCTATCAGGTTCAACCTCGCCAGCGGACCCACCCGGTACACTCCCTCGGGATAGCCAATCGGCTTGTAGTAGGGGAACTTCAGGTAGGTCCACGGTTCGACCGCCTCGCCGATATAATGCTCATAATCGTTGGGGTCGATCTTATCGGCAATGACGTTACCGGCGGAATCGACCACGCGAAGCACGCCGTCGTAGTGTTCCAGTGCGCCTGTTTCGGTCACCAGTCCCAGGAACAGCGAGGGGAAGTTGGCGAAGGTCTGTATCTCTTCGCTGAACTGGTTCATGGTCTTTTTGAACCAGGCGATAGCGCGCTGGGTGATATCGATACCTTCGGGGATGCTTGCCAGCATCTGCTCGCGCTTCTCCGCGCTGAGCGGCTGGGCTACCCCACCCGGTACGATCCAGGAGGGGTGGATGCGCTTACCCGCCAGCCACTCGATCATCTGCTGGCCAATCTGGCGCAGACGGATGCCATCGCGCGCCATCTGCGGGTTTGCCTGAATCACGCCCACAATGTTGCGCACGGCAGGGTCGGCGTCCATGCCTAGGAGGAAATCGGGTGAGGAGAGGTGGAAGAAGCTGAGCGCGTGCGACTGTACCAGCTGAGCGAGATTGAAAATGCGCCGCAGCTTCTCTGCGGTTTCAGGGATGCGCACCGCCAGCAGGGCATCGCACGCCTTGCCGGAGGCGATGAGGTGGCTGACGGGGCAGATACCGCAGATGCGCGCGGTCAGCGCGGGCATTTCGCTGAATCGCCGTCCCTCGCACAGCTTCTCGAAGCCGCGAAACTGGGTGATATGGATACGCGCATCGCGCACGATGCCCTGTTCATCCAGCTGGATGGTGATTTTGGCATGTCCCTCGATGCGCGTGATCGGGTCTATGGTCAACGTTTGAGCCATTTTGCTACCTCCTACGCTCCAAAGCGCGTCAGCTTCGCCATATCCGGCATCCGGTCTGCCAGAAGGTCGCTGAGCGCGAGGAAGATGGTCTCTGCCGAAGGCGGGCATCCGGGAATGAACACATCTACCTTCACCACTTCGTGTACCGGACGCGCCTTCTCGATGAGCGCGGGAATGACCTCACGCGGCACCTGCGGGTGTAACGTGACGTTTTCGAGGTACGCCCGCTGTAATACCGCGTTTGTGCCGAACGGGTTGCGCATGGAGGGCACGTTACCGGTCACCGCGCAGTCGCCAAAAGCCACCAGTATCTTCGTGCGCTCGCGCACCATTCGGATCTTGTGCAGGTCTTCCTCACTGCTCACTGCCCCTTCGACCAGGGTGATATCCACCTCTTCAGGAAACTCCTTCAGGTCTACCAGGGGGCTGTATACTAAATCCGCCTGCTGGAACACCTCCACCAGCCGCTCGTCCATGTCCAGAAAGGACATGTGGCAACCGGAGCAGCCGTCCAGCCATACGGTTGCTATGCGTTTCTTGCTCATCGCCGTTCCTCCCGCATCATGGTGAGGTAGGGCAGAAACTGCCGCTTCTTCAGCCGCTCGTAGACTGGCTTGCCCTTCTCAAACAGCGCACCGGTGGGGCAGACGTTCACGCACTTGCCGCAGCTGGTGCAGGTTTCGGACTCGCCCCACGGCTGGTTCAGGTCGGTGATAACGCGGCTGTCTATACCACGCCCCATCACATCCCAGGTGTGTGCGCCCTCGATCTCGTCGCACACGCGCACGCATCGCGTGCACAGGATGCACCGGTTGTGGTCCACCACGAATCGCTCGTGGCTGGCGTCTACCGGCAGGCGCGGGAAACGGTAGGGCACGCTGACATGCGTCATGCCCAGTATCTGCGCCATGCTCTGTAGCTCGCAGTGTCCGTTCACCACGCACACCGAGCAGATGTGATTGCGCTCGGAGAAGAGCAACTCCAGCACCATGCGGCGGTACTTCTGCAGTCGCTCGGACTGCGTGTACACCTCCATCCCCTCTTCGACCCGCGTCACGCACGCAGGTAGCAGACGCGACACACCCTTTATCTCCACCAGGCACAATCGGCACGCGCCGATTGGGGTCAGCCCTTCCAGGTTGCACAGCGTCGGGATGAAGATGCCGTTTTGCCGGGCGACCTCGAGGATGGTCTCGTCTTCACGACCGCTCACATCGCGGTCATCTATCTTCAGCGTTTTGACGCGAACTGGCTGATTCATCTATGCTCCTCCTAATGACGCATCTGGCATACCCCGGCGGGGCACTGCTTGTCCACGATGTGGGCGATGTACTCATCGCGGAAGTACTGGAGCGTGCTCAGCACAGGGTTAGGTGCGGTTTGTCCCAGCCCGCACAGGCTGGTGTACTTCACCATGTCGCACAGCTCCTCCAGCAGGGCAAGGTCGTCCATCGTTGCCTGACCGGAGGTGATCTTATCCAGCAGGTGGTACATCTGCGCGGTACCAACGCGGCAGGGCACGCACTTGCCGCAAGACTCGGTGACGCAGAAGTCCATGAAGAACTTCGCCACGTCCACCATGCAGGAGGTTTCGTCCATCACGATCATACCTCCTGAACCCATGATGGAACCGACCTTTGCCAGCGACTCGTAGTCTACGGGCATGTCGAGATACTGTTCGGGGATGCACCCGCCCGAGGGACCCCCGGTCTGCACCGCCTTAAACTGATGTCCGTCGGGGATGCCGCCGCCGATGTCGAAGATAATCTCGCGCAGGGTGATGCCCATCGGTACCTCGATCAAGCCGGTGTTCTTCACACGTCCTGCCAGCGCGAATACCTTGGTACCCTTACTCTTTTCCGTGCCGATGCTGGCGAACCAGTCGCCCCCATTCCGGATAATGGGCGCGACGTTGGCGAAGGTTTCCACGTTGTTAATCAGGGTGGGATAACCCCACAATCCGTACTCCGCCGGGTAGGGTGGGCGTGGACGGGGCTGTCCGCGTTTGCCCTCGATGGAGGCGATGAGAGCCGTTTCCTCGCCACACACAAAAGCACCGGCGCCCAGGCGAATGTCCACATGGAAGCTGAAGGTGGTTCCGCAGATGTTGTTGCCCAACAGACCGAGGCGTTCTGCCTGCCGGATAGCGGTGCGCAGCCGTTTGACCGCCAGGGGGTACTCGGCACGCACATACAGGAAGCCCTGACTGGCGCCCACCGCGTAGGCGGCGATCGCCATGCCTTCCAGCACACGGTGTGGGTCACTCTCCAGCACGCTGCGGTCCATGAACGCGCCGGGGTCGCCTTCGTCGGCGTTGCAGATAACAAACTTGCGACTGCCTCCCGCTTTGGCAACGGTGCTCCACTTCAAGCCCGTTGGGTAGCCTGCGCCGCCGCGTCCGCGCAGTCCGCTACGGGTAATCTCGTCAATCACGTCCTGAGGGGACATGTCTTCCAGCACACGCGCCAGCGCAGTGTAACCGTCGCGGGCGATGTAGTCCTCTATCTTCTCGGGGTCGATGACCCCGCTGTTTTCCAGCACAATCTTGTACTGCTTGGTGAAGAAGGACATATCGGAGGGGCATACCAGCCGCTCCACCGGCTTCTTCCCCAGGCTTTGCACAATGTCGGCAGCGTCTGTCTCGGTGACATTCTGATACATCACGCCGTCGGGTTCGACGAGCATCAGTGGGCCCGCCGTACATAATCCGAGACAGCCAACCCCTTTGACCTCGCACTCGCCCTCCAGTCCGCGCTGGGCGATTTCGTTTTGCAGAGCCTCCCGAACGCGGTCGCTGCCTGCGGACAGACACCCTGCCGCGACGCATATCTTGATGCGGTGCCGGGGTTCAGGGCGAGCCCCTTCCTGAGACTCTGCCAGCTTACGCAGTTCCTCTGGGGTCATTGGTCTGTCCACCTCCCTATCCGTTGTAGTGCCTCGTCGGGTGTTACCTTACCTGCCACTTCGCCGTCGAAGACCACCGCAGGCGCCAGACCACATGCGCCGATACAACGCGCTGTGAGCAACGACAGCTTGCCGTCTGCTGTGGTCTCGCCCGGCTGAATCTGGTATTTCTCCGAAATGGCAGCCACCACCTGAGGGGCACCTTTGATGTAGCAGGCGGTTCCCATACATACCACGCAGGTGTGCTCGCCCTGTGGCTTCAGGGTGAAGAAGTGGTAGAAGGTAGCCACTCCGTATACCTTGCTCAAAGGTACCCGAAGCGCTTTGGACACATATTCCAACGCCTCTGTCTCCAGATACCCGAAGGTCTGCTGGACAGAGTGCAGGGTTTCAATCAACGCATTGGGACTGTACCCATGCCGACGCATGGTGGCTTCCACAATCCGCCATCGTTTGTCATCCGAAGGCGGAGACGGTTTGGTGAAATGCATCTTTTTCGCTTCCTCCGTCTGTAGTGTGATGTGCTATCCTTGGGGGCGAAGGGGAAAGCCGCAGAACTGACAAAAATCCCGGCTTTCTGCGGTCGGAGAAACGTCTATGTTGAAGTGGCTTCTTTGCCACCTTTTCTTCCCTCACAAAGCCCCTCGTCTCACACAGCACCTTTCGCTTCTCGACCACTAAACGAGGTTGCATTGAGGTGCTGTGCTTTCACTATTTTGATATACTACATTTACTTGCACCTTTACTATACCACATTAACCTGGCGGTTGCAAGCAGATACCGTGGATGTCCGTATCTTGAACTGGCCCGTGGTTTGTGCTAATCTTTTGATACAGCAGAATAGTTCGGACCTCTTGGAAGCATTTGAGCGAAATGACCATCAACCAGATGATTGTGCAGGGGACGCGCGTTCTCGAACAGGCGGGCGTGGATACTCCGCGTCTGGACACAGAGCTGCTGCTGCAGCACCTGCTGGGTGTTGGGCGAGCCTATCTCTACGCTCATCCCGAAGAGGAGGTGGGCGGGGATATCATACAGGAGTGGCAGACTCGTCTGGAACGCCGGGCGCACCGCGAGCCACTGGCGTACATTCTGGGCAAAGCGGGCTTCTACGGCCTGGAGTTTGCCGTGACTCCTGACGTGCTGGTCCCTCGTCCAGAAACAGAGGTGCTTGTGGAAGCGGTGCTCGCCAAACAGCCGGCCACCGTGGCGGACATTGGCACGGGAAGCGGGTGTATTGCGGTAGCAGTGGCGGTGAGTCTGCCTCAGGCGTGGGTGTGGGCGACCGACATCAGCGAAGCCGCCCTGCGTGTAGCCCGCGAGAACGCGCAACGTCACGGTGTGGCAGAGCGCGTGTGCTTTCTGCAGGGCGACCTGCTGCAACCGCTGGCAGGGCATCGCTTTGAGGTCATCGCTTCCAACCCGCCGTATGTTGCGGAAAGCGAACGGCTGTGCCTGCAGCCCGAAGTGCGCGATTGGGAGCCGCCACACGCGCTGTTTGCTGGCGGTGATGCCCTGCAGTTCCACCGACGGCTGGCGGCAGAAGCGCATTTCCATCTACAGGAGGGTGGATGGCTCGTGATGGAGGTCGGTATGGGGCAGGCGGAGGCGGTCGCCAGCCTGCTGGAAGAGTCGGGATATACGGCGGTGCGTATTCTCAACGACCTCGCAGGCATCGGGCGCGTGGTGGAGGGAAGGTATCGTTCATCTTGCCAAAAGGAGTAGAACTATGGCACAGGTAATACAGGTAGTACCGGGTTCTCCTGACTCACTGAATGATGCGGTGCAACAGGCGTCCGACGTTCTTCATCGGGGTGGACTGGTTATCTTCCCGACGGAGACGGTGTACGGATTGGCGGCGGATGCCCTTTCGGAGGAAGCGGTGCGTCGGGTGTGGGAGGTCAAAGGTCGCCCATCGGACAAGCCGTTGCCGGTGCAGGTAGCGGACGTCGACGGTCTGCGGCTGTTATGGCGCGAGGTGCCTGAAGACCTGGTAGCCCTCATCCGCGCCTTTATGCCCGGACCGTTGACGCTCGTCTACTGGCGCAGCGCCCTGGTACCCAATGTCGTCACTGCAGGGGCAGATACCGTAGGGGTGCGGATACCTGACCATCCGGTGGCGCTGGCGCTGTTACGGGCTTTTGGCAGACCCATTGTCGCGCCCAGTGCCAATCTGTCGGGTGAGGAACCGCCTTCACGGGTGGAGGACGTATCACCTCGCCTGCTGGAACAGGTGGAACTGATGATAGACGCGGGATACACTGGCGGCGGTGTGCCCTCTACCGTGCTGGACGTGACCGTGCGCCCAGCGCGAGTGCTGCGTGCCGGCGCGCTTTCCACCAGTGAGCTGCGGAAGTATCTGGATGTCGACGGCTAACCCCCAGCTTCCCCTCTGCGCGTCCACGCGGTATAATCAGGGCAGAGGTTGATGGGAATGCCAGCGTTCATGGAACTGATTGCGCTTCTTCTGCTGATGGCTTACGCGGCGGCGCAGCTGGGCATACTCGCCGTGTGGGGCGTGCACACCTACTACGTACGTCGGGGGATGCCTGGGCTTCTCGCCGATCGATGGAGTTTCCTGGACCTCTGGATTGGTTTTCATCTCGCGCTGTTTTTTACCCTCGCGTCGCTGGTGGCGGTCGCCATCTGGATGGGACTTTTGCTGGCGCTTTTCTCTCCCCAGAGTATTCCCGCGTTAGAGCGTATGTTCTACACCGCAGACCGAAACGCCCCATTGTTCTGGGCGGCGTTATTGTTTGTGTTGATCGTACAGAACGCCGCCTTCGTATCGGTAGCGATGTGGTATACGCTGGGCAAATACGGGATAGATACAGACAGGCTCGGTTTGGCATGGAACTGGCAGGCGGTGCGCCAGGGGGTGTTATGGGGTGGCGTGGCGTTTCTGATTACCCCGCTGGTGGAACTGCTCAGCATGGGGGTGCTGAGGCTGGTGCTGGGAGCCGCCGCGTTTGAACGTCTGATGGACTGGGAGCGGCAGACTGTGGCTCTCGACTCGTGGCTGGAGACGCTTCAGCCCGGTATCATCACGCTGGGGTTTATACTGGTGGTCGCGGTAGCCGCGCCCATCGGCGAGGAGATATTCTTCCGCGGCTTTGTGTTTAACCTGCTGCGACACCGCACCACCTTCACCTCGGCGGTGTGGCTGTCTGCGGCGCTATTCGCACTGCTTCATGCGTCGGTCAAAAACTTTCTGCCGATTCTGATAATAGGCGTTTTGCTGGCGCGTCTGTATGCGCGGACAGGCTCCCTGTGGAGCAGCGTGGTCATGCACGGCACGTTCAACTTTCTGTCGGCAATGGCGGCAATCATTCTGGGAGGTTAGTCCATGCGCTGGATAAGTCCTGCCGGTATTGTCATCATCATGTTCGCGCTGTTGGCAGGCTGTCAGAGGACAGCGATGATGCCGGGCGCTGTGCCTGCCCCCTTACAGCAGGCGGAGAAACACCTGCGCAACGGCGACATCGCCGCCGCGAGGCAGGCGGCGGATTCCTACCTGCAGCAATCGCCCACCTTTCAGTCCTATCTGCAGGTACTGGCGCTGTGGAGCAGCAACGAGCAGTACGAGCTCAGCGCGGAATACGCGGAGCGTGCGCTTAAGGATACCCGACTCCGGCTGAACTCGCTGGAAGAGGCTCAGCTGTGGCAGATACGGGCGGACTCGCTGGGGTATCTCAAGCGCTACGAAGAAGCCATTCCGTGTTACGAAGAGGTGTTGAAACGTACACCGAGCAACCCGGTTACGCTGAACAACTACGCCTATCTGCTGGCAGAGGCGAACACCCGACTGGACGAAGCGGAAGCGATGGCAAACCGTGCGCTTGCTGCCGAACCCAACAACCCCGTTTATTTGGATACGCTGGGTTGGATATACTATCGCCAGGGGCGGTATCAGCAGGCGGTGCAGCTGCTGGAGCAGGCGGTGCAGGACGCCCCGCAGGAACCGGAACTGCGTTATCATCTCGGCATGGCATACTGGCGACGGGGACGGCTGCCGGAGGCGCGGGTGGAACTGCGCAAAGCGGCAAACCTGTGGCGCATCCAGAAGGGCAAGCCATACGAAGACGCGCTCAAAGCACTGGAGCAGGTGGAGAAGGGGATTCGGGCGAACCCTCCAGAAGAACGGCGTGAGCGCATCGAATTGTAAGGAAACGTCGATGCCCCAGCGATACCTGGACTGGATAAGACAAGCGCGGAGAGACCTTGAACACGCCCTGCGCTCCTTGCAGGACGGGGATTACGAGTGGGCGTGTTTTGCCGCACAGCAGGCTGGGGAGAAAGCGGTTAAAGCCGTATACCAGAAACTGGGCGCGGATGCCTGGGGGCATTCTGTCACGTCGTTGTTACAAAGCCTTCCGTCCGACCTTCAGCCACCGTCCGACCTGCTGGACGTCGCTCGCGAGCTGGATAAGTTTTATATTCCGCCGCGTTACCCAAACGCTCACCCGGGCGGTGCGCCGATGGATTACTACACTCGTGCAGAAGCCGAAAGGGCAGTGGACTATGCTCAACAAGTCATCGCCTTCTGTGAAGGTCACCTGGTTTGACTACACAGCGGTATGGGCGGAGGTACAGCGCTTCGCGCAGGAGCTGCTGCAGCAGTTCAGCGAGGTCGAGGAGGTGCGCGTGTTCGGCTCGCTGGTTCGGCGGGAGTGTGTGCCCGGCAGCGATGTAGACCTGTTGCTCATGCTGCGCGAGAGTTCAGAGCCTTTCCACCACAGAATCTCCCGTTACCTGCCGCGCAGACCCATGCCGGTCGCGGTGGATGTGTTTCCCTACACCCTTGATGAGCTGCAGCAGATGCTTGCCGACGGCAATCACTTCCTGCGGCGGGCGATGCAGGAGAGCGTGCCGCTTGCCCGACGGGAACATCATCACCGCCTTGCCCCATCCCGCACCCCTTGACAGAAACTGCTCGAAACCGTTAGCATACTGCTGAACAGAAAACATCCCGAGGAAACCGCGACCATGAGCCAGCACCCAGGTGCGGCACCCAAACTGGTGCTGATTGACGGACACAGCTTGCTTTACCGTGCCTTCTACGCCACGCGCCCGCTGTCTACCACCGACGGACGCCCCACCAACGCCATCTACGGCTTTGCGGGGATGCTGTGGCAGATTTTGGAAGACGAACAGCCCGACGCTATCGTGGTGGCGTTCGATACCGCTGCGCCCACCTTCCGCCACGAGGAGTTCACCGACTACAAGGCGCATCGTCCCGAAACGGCGGAGACTTTCTACGTGCAGGTTCCCGCTGCGCGGGAGCTGGTAGAGGCGATGGGAATACCCGTCATCGCGCTGGAGGGCTTCGAAGCGGACGATGTGCTGGGCACGCTGGCGCGCCGTGCCCGCGAGCAGGGGTACCAGGTGCTGATTGTCACGGGGGATCAGGATGCGCTGCAGCTGGTGGACGAAGGAGCGGCGGTGCTGATGCCGCAGAAGGGTATGGGGCAGACCGTGCGCTACGACCGGCAGGCAGTGGTCGAGCGGTTCGGGCTGGAGCCGTCGCAACTGCCCGATTTCAAAGCGTTGAAGGGCGACCCTTCCGATAACATTCCTGGCGTACCCGGCATTGGCGACAAGAAAGCGGCAGCCCTGCTGAAGCAGTTCGGCAGTGTGGAGAACCTGCTGCAACGTCTTCATGAAGTGGAAGACCCCAAACTGCGCGCCTTGCTGGAGCAGTATCGCGAGCAAATCCCTCAGTACAAACGGCTGGCTACCATTGTGTGCGATGCGCCCGTGCCCGACACGCCGCCCCGATGGCAACCCACGCCTGAACAGTTCGCCCGCCTGCAGCAGGTGCTGGAAAGCCTGGAGTTTCGCTCCTTCCTTCGCCGGCTGCCGGAGCTTCGCGCGAGATGGTTGAAGATGGAGACCCCCACGCTACCCCTGGAGACCCCCGCTGAGGTGCGCACTGTCGGCGTGAGATGGAGCGTAGCACGCACCGAAGACGAGGTACGCCGATGGGTACGGCGTTGCCTGCAAACGCCGAAAGTGGGCGTTCGTGCGCTGGTACAGGGCACGCACGTGATGGAGTTGCAGCTGAGCGGCGTAGCGGTTGCCCTCTCGCGCGAGGAGGCGGTTTTTGTGCCGGGCAGCTCAGCGGTTGCCTCTCTGTTCGATGAGGGGGGCAACAGTCTCGTCGGCTTACTCACGCCATTGTGGGAAGGGGAGCAGGTCGGCAAAGCCGGTTACCATATCAAACCCCTGCAGGCTGTGCTTATCCGTTCTGGAGTGGAGCCGAAGCAGTTCGTTTTCGATGCGATGCTGGCGGGATACGTGCTGCAATCGGGACGAAGCAGCTACCCGCTGCCCGACCTCGTGCAGGACTATCTGGGCGAGAGGCTGCCTGCAGAGGATACCACCGCTGAGAGCGGTCTCGCCGCCTTTACCTGCGCCGAAGCCGCCGCCTGCCTAAGGTTGGAGCAGGTGATGAACCAGCAAGTGGCGGCTATCGGATGCACGGATGTGCTGCACCGTATCGAGATGCCTCTCTCCGAGGTGCTGGCGCGGATGGAGCTGGCGGGCGTGGCAGTGGATGTGCCGTACCTGCACCAGCTCTCTGACATGCTGGACAGCCTGCTGCGCACGAAAGAGAGCGAAATCTACACGCTGGCAGGGGAGCCGTTCAACATCTCCTCGCCCAAGCAGCTGGGACAAATCCTGTTCGACAAACTACGGTTGCCTGCTGGAAAGAAGACGCGCACCGGAGCCTACTCTACCGACGCCGAGGTGCTGGAGCAGCTGGCGGTAGAACACCCGATATGCCGCAGCATACTGGAGTACCGCGAGCTGAGCAAGCTGAAGTCCACCTACGCCGATGTGCTGCCGCGTCTGGTGCATCCCTCTACCGGGCGCATCCACACCTCCTTTAACCAGACGGTCGCCGCCACGGGACGCCTCTCCAGTAGCGAACCGAACCTGCAGAACATCCCCATCCGCAGTGAGGTGGGAAGGCAGATACGCCGTGCTTTTGTGGCAGCACCGGGCAACAGACTGCTGGCAGCAGACTACTCGCAGATTGAGCTGCGCTTGCTGGCACACGTCAGCGGCGATGAGAGACTCCTGACGGCGTTTGCGGAGGACCGCGACATCCATGCCGCCACCGCTATGCTGTTGTTCGGGGTGCCAGAGGATGGTGTCACTCCTGAACTGCGCCGCAAGGCAAAAACGGTGAACTTCGCCGTGCTTTACGGCATGAGTGACTACGGTTTGTCGCAGGAACTGGGAATGCCCGTGCAGGAAGCACGCGCCTTCATCGAGAACTACTTCCGCCAATTGCCCGGCGTGCGTCGCTACATCGAGGAGACGCTGGACTTCGCACGGCAGCACGGTTACGTGACCACCCTGTACGGTAGGCGGCGCTACGTGCCCGAAATCAACCATGCCAACCGTAACGTGCGTCAGGCGGCGGAACGTGCAGCTATCAACTCGCCCCTGCAGGGAACCGCTGCCGACATCATTAAACTGGCGATGGTCGAGCTCGACCGTCGCCTGCGGCAGGGGAACTGGAAAGCGAAGATGGTGCTGCAGGTGCACGATGAATTGGTACTGGATGCCCCGCCGGAGGAGATCCCCGCGCTGGCGAATCTGGTGCGAGAATGTATGTCCGGGGTAGCCAGCCTGCGCGTCGCGCTGAAAGTGGATGTGGAAGCAGGCGATAATTGGACGCAGATGGAGAAGTTGAACCAGTAAAAGCAGGAAACAGGATGCATGGTGGCAAAACCTATAGCGCGCGTTAGCGCCGTGAATACACAGGGAGCAAGTCGTATTATGCCGGAAGAACCGATAGAGGACTCTGTATTATCAACCGGAGAGGAGCCGCTGGAAACAGCCGTTCCAGAACCACCCTCCGAGGGCGATTCTATATCACCAGCTGGAGAGCGGCCGCTGGAAACACCTGCTACAGAACCATCCTCCGAGCGTGATGAATTCGCTCGCGCCGTGCAGCAGATGAGCGCGGAAGAGCTGGAGCGTGCCACTCGCACCGTGCGCAGAGGGGAACTGATTCGCGGCACGGTGGTGCATGTGGACGAAAAGGGGGTGCTGGTAGACATCGGCACCAAGTCGGAAGGAATTATCCCCCTGAACGAACTCTCCCGTCAGCCCAATCAACCCCCTGAAGAGGTGGTGCAGGTGGGGCAGGAGGTTGACGTGGTGGTGCTCAAGCCCGAGACCGAAGAGGGGCAAATCATCCTTTCCAAGAAACGCGCGGACTACGAGGTGGCATGGCAACGCCTCGAAGAGGCGATGCAGGCAAACGAAACCATCGATGGCACGGTCACTGAACGGGTGAAAGGTGGCTTCATGGTAGACGTCGGTGTACGCGGTTTCGTGCCTGCTTCGCATGTGGGTATGAGCCGTGCCCCCTTGCCTGATAGCGCGCTGGAGAAGTATGTGGGGCAGACCATCCCGCTGAAGGTGCTGGAAGTAGACAGAAAGAACCGCAAGGTGGTGCTGTCTAACCGTCTGGCGGAGGCGGAGCGTCGCGAGCAGCAGCGCCAACAGGTGTTCGACAGCATCCAGGAAGGACAGGTCATCGAGGGAACCGTGCGCCGGCTGGTGGACTATGGCGCGTTCGTAGACCTGGGCGGTATCGACGGCTTACTGCACATTAGCGAGATGTCGTGGAAGCGCATCAAGCACCCATCTGACGTGCTGCGCGAGGGGCAACGGGTGCGTGTACAGGTGCTGCGCGTGGACCCCGCGTCGCGTAAAATATCGCTGGGGCTGAAGCAGCTCATCCCCGACCCCTGGCTGGATGTGGAGCAGCACTATCAGATCGGGCAGGTGGTCAGGGGCAAAGTGGCTCGCCTCGCCCCCTTTGGAGCGATTGTAGACCTGCCGGGCGATCTGGAAGCCACCATCCCGCTGGCAGAACTGTCCACGCGACGGGTGCGCAGCGCGGCGGAGGTGGTGCAGGAAGGACAGGAAGTAGAAGCTCTGGTCGTGCAGATTACCCCTGCCGAGCATCGCATGGTGCTGAGCATACGCCGCCTGCAAAAGCAGCGAGAAGAACAGGAAAAAGAGCACCTGATGGAGCAGTACAGCAGCAGCTCGCGCGGCTTCACGATTGGCGAAGTCGTGGGCAAGAACTTCACCTTTGAAACTGGGGAGGGCGAATCCTCGTCAAAAAATGAGGATGAGCAAGAGCAGGCACCGGCGGAGTAACCATGCTGGTTGCTATCACCGGCGGCATCGCCGAAGGCAAAAGCACCGTCTTGCGATGGTTTGAGGAGTGGGGAGCGCACAGTCTCAGCCTGGACCAGATTGCACGCGCTCTCAGCAAACCGCAGGAGGTGCTTTGGCAAGCCATTGTGGCGGAGTTCGGGCAGGGATACCTGCTACCCGATGGTGAACTAAATCGCAAGCAGCTGGGGGAGGCGGTTTTTGGCGATAATGCGCTGCGGCGACGGTTAAATCGCATCAGCCACCCCCTTATCCTGCAACGGATGCATCTGGAGATACAAAACATTCAGCGCCAGCAGGCGGATGCTGTGGTCGTGGTGGAGGTGCCGCTGCTAATAGAGTGTGCCCTTTACCTCGATTTTGACAGGATAGTGGTGGTGGAAGCAGGAGAGCAGTTTCAACGTGCGCGCCTGTTGGCGAGCGGACTGGACGAACAGGGTATCGCAAAACGCCTTGCTGCCCAGCTTCCTACCCGTGTAAAGAGGATTTTTGCCGACTGGGTCGTATGGAATCGTGAAAATTTGGAGCAAACTCGTGAACAGAGCTGGCGCATCTGGCAGGAGTTGCAGCAGGAAATTGCGAAATAATGGCGTAAGTGTTGTGCGGGCTGTTGACAACGCGTAGAGGCGTTCTTATAATCATGCAGGAACCCTGTAGGAGTTGGCGAAGAATCATCGTGGGTAAGACGGCAAGCACCGCAAGAAGTGAGGAGGAAGGATGGCATTGAGAGGCGCTAATGGTTGGGTATCGCCCGTGTTTCGGGCATGGACGCTCCTGCTGGGAGCAACTATCGTTGCAGTGCTCTTCAGCCAGTCAGTGGCTTTGGCGCAGCCGAAGCCCCGCTTCCCGCGTTTTCCCATTGTTGGCACTCCGGATCGCGTACCCGTCGACCTGAAGCGCGACTGGGATATGCTCAACGGGAGAGGTACTCCCGAACAGACCACCAATCTAACCAATTCGCCAGCGGATGAGCTGGGACCGCTGTGGTCTGGCGATGACCGGTTCATTTACTTCTACTCGAACCGCGTCAGCGCGACCAACGGCGCTCGGGGCAGCAACTTCCGCATCTACGTCATGCGTCCCGACGGCACGGACATCCGTCAGGTGACTACCGAAGACGGCGACCAGATTGAACCCGCGCTGTCGCTCAACCAGAACCGACTGGCATACGTTGCCCGCGCCTCTGCCGCCGCGCCGTATCATCTGTTTGTGCGCAACCTCACCACAGGGGCGGTGCTGAGCCTCACCCGCGAACGAACCGACCTTCCCTTCACCGAAGTGCGGCAACCCACGTGGTCTCCCAGCGGGCTGGAGGTGGCTTTTGCCGGTAAGGTAGGGAACTTCTACCATATCTTCGTCATCAACGTGGACACCGGCGTGATTCGGCAGGTCACCGACGGAAACTGTAACGACATGGAGCCTGCCTGGTCGCCGGATGGGAACCTGATTGCCTTTACCTCCGACCGCACAGATGCAGCGGGGACAGGCTCCAAACCCACCACCGACATCTGGACGGTGACCGCCTACGCGCGCGACCCAGCCAGTGCGGTAGTGCGCCGGGTAACCGACTTCGCACCGGGCGGCGTCAGCAGCACCAATAAGCAGCCGTCGTGGAGCCTGCGCGAGCTGCCGCGCTTCATCACAGGCGTCAACCGACCACTCCTGTGGCTGGCATTCGCCTCCAACCGGCAGGATACCAACAACGACGGCACACCCGACGCAGTGGGCAGCACGTTTGACATCTACTTCCTGGACGCCACCGTACTGCCGGACGGCTCCGGGTTGCAGACAGTCGAACCTACCGCGCAGGTGTATCGCATTGATGCGCGTGACCCTGCCTACAGCACAAATGAAGAGATGCCTACCTGGTCGCAGTTCACGACCGCGCTCAAGCTCGCGCACGTGAGCAACCGCACGGGCAACTGGGACATCTTTTCCACTTCCATTGTAGACGTCAACGCGCCGGAGCTCCTGAAAGCGGATGTCAATGAAAACGAGATTGTGGAAGTAATACCTCGCGTCTCGCTGCCAGGCACCACTGTGCGTTTTCGCGTGAGGGCGCGAGACCCGGAAAGTGGAGTGGCCGGAGTCTACCTGCAGATTAAAGACCCGGATAGCCGATATCAAGACGCGCAGGGCATCGAGCATAAGATTTTCCTCAACGCCGGACCTATTCCGGTTGGTGGGCAAGGTGTACGGGCGACCATAGTGCCCTGGGAGATCGATTGTCAGCCGATTGACCCGGCAACGAACACCTATGTGACCCTGAGCAATACGTTGCCTGGCCGCCCGACCATGATAGCAAACCGGTTTCTCGGCTATCCACCTCAGATGTATGAGCCGGGCACGGACGATTTTGCCGCCTTCAGTGGAGTCCAGAATCCGCCCAAGAGCCACTGGCTGCGCCTTTACGACGACGGTCCTGCCTCACAAGGAGGCAACGAGCCAGAGGGTGAGGTCGCTGGTGACGGTATCTACACCAATGTGTGGGCAACGCCTGCGGATAACCCCAGCGACTGGTATGTGGATGTCATCATTTACGACCGCGCGGTGAACCCGTTCCGTCCCACCCAGCAGTCCAACTGGAAGATTTACGACAACGTCTGGGGGTTCTCCACCAGGCCGTTTAGCGCGTCCAGCAAGGTTCTGTTCGTGTCCGACTACACGCTGGGGCAGAAGTTCTTCCAGGGGCGGTTTGGGATTAACTTTGCCCTCGACAACGTGTTCTTTACCTACTGGGGAGTGGAGTCCTGGCTGACCGGCATCGACATCAACTACTTGCCGTCCTCCGGTTTCTACTTCTCCAGCGATACCGACACCGAGCCAAAACCGGTGCGAGATACGTGGAACGCGCTCGGTCCAGGCTCCTATGGAACCCGGCAGCCCAATGGTCTACCGTGGTCTAATCTCGCTTTCTGGTCGGTAGACCCCCGCATCAGCGACTCACAGAACTACGACATCTGGCGGATCTTGTGCCGTGGTCCGGTGCCTCAGTCTGTCTATCTTGCGTATCTTCCGCGGCGGGAACTGCAACCCAGCCCAACGAACCCGCGCACTGCAACGCAAACCGTGACCGTCGCTGACCGCTGCATCATCTGGTCTGCGCCGTACGCAGGGGATGTGTGGGCAGGCAACGGCACTATCACCGACCTGAACACCCAGCGCGACCTGACCAACTTCGTGGCGGCAGGTGGACGGCTGTATGTCACCGGACAGGATATCGGCTGGGCTTTGACGCTCAACGGGACGCAGCCAAGCGCGTTCTATACGAACGTGATGAAGGCGCGCTACATCGATGACCAGCATCCGTCCCTGGATCCGCTGAATCGCAATACGTTGAGCGGCGGAAATACGCTGGCGAACCCCTTCGCCTGGACGACGTGGAACGAGCATAACTACTATCAATTGACCTCATCCACCTTGCAGTACTCTCCCCCCATTTCGGGTGGTTTCCAACTGCAGCCTGGACCCGACGACAACAACCTGTATTTCAATGATGGCTGTCCCAACCAGAGGTATGTGGACGGAATTAATCCGCTTAGCCCGGCGAGGACGGAGCTGACCTTCGAAGACGGCGTGCAAGGGTTAATTTACTGGTTTGATGCTGCGAGTTCCGGCAAAGTGGTTTTTGCCAGCTTCGGACACGAAGGACTGAACCGCCAGTACTACACTCTGGACAATGTGGCTTACGGTTATAACGTGCCGCAGAAGCTGATGCACAATATTATCTGCTGGCTGCGCACGGGCACCATCGTAGGCACGGTGCGCGATGTGGATGGCGGCGCGCCCATCGAAGGCGCGCTGGTACGTGCCATTTTTGGCGGCGGTAACGAGCGCACCACGGGACCGCAAATCGGCACCGCGTTCACCCGAAGGGATGGCACGTACAATATCGGTGGATTGGACGCCTCGGTGTATGAGGTGGTAGCGGCCTTCCCGGGCTACACAGCGCAAAAGGTAACGCTGGCAGGAGTACACGGTGGCGACTTCGGCGAGACGAGCTTCCTTCTCACCAAGGCGGAGCCGGGCGTGCTGAAGGGCAGGGTGACTTATCCCGATGGCACAACCCCCATTCAGGGCGCGCTGGTGACCGCCACCGAGGTCATCACCGGACAGCAGTTCACCGCGGTTTCCGATGCGCAGGGCAACTACGTCATCCCCCGCCTCCCCACCAGCCGAGTGGAAGACGGCGGTGGATACGATGTCACCGCGACGAAGGAGGGCTTCTCGCCCGACCAGCCGCCGCAGCCGGTGCGCGTGAGCATCCCGCCCGCCACCGAGGTCACGCAGGACTTCCGCTTGAAACCTGCACCCGGTAACGTGACGGGCACTGTCACCCGTTCCGACACGGGTGAGCCTATCGCGAACGCACTGGTGACGGTGCGCAGCGGCACTACCACGGTGGCATCTGCCACCACCGACGAGAACGGACAGTACACCATTACCGGCGTGGACGGCGGAACCTATCAGGCGACCGCCTCCGCCGCGGGCTTCTCGCCGCAGACCAAGACCATCACGGTGGTGTCGAACCAGACCATCACGGAGAACTTCCAGCTCGACCCCGTGCCGCCGGGCAGTGTGTCCGGTCTGGTCATTCGCCAGGGCGACCAGCAGCCGGAAGAGGGTGTGGAAGTGGAGGTGGTCTCCAGCAATAAGACCTACCGCACCACCACCGGCCCGGCGCAGACGGAAAACGGCTATACCTTCAACTGGCGCATCACGGGCGTGGATGCGGGCGAGTACACCGTGCGCGTGCGCAAGAGCGGCTTCACGCCAGTGCCGGAATCGCGCCAGATCACGGTGCAGTCTGAGACCGAGACCACCGGTGTGAACTTCTCGCTGAAGCCACTGCACACGTTCAGCGCAGGGCTGAGCCTCATTTCCGTGCCGTTTGACTATTCGACGCAAGACCCTGCCGACGTGCTGAACGTGCCGGTGGCAGACCGCCCGAACTTCAAACTGTTCGCGTGGTCGCTGGGACGCTACGTGCTGTATCCGAACGTGCCGGCAGACCGCGTGCGTCTGGGACGCGCCTTCTTCCTGAATGTGCCCAGGCCGCTGGTCATCACGCAGGAAGGGGCATCTGCGGATCCCGGCGTACCGTTTGAGATACAGCTGGCACCCGGCTGGAACCTGATTGGCGTGCCGTATAACTTCTCGCTGCGCTGGCTGGATATGAAGGTGCGCGACGGCGCTGGCGTCGTCAGCGTGCAGGAGGCGATTGCCAGGCAAGCGATACGCAACGGTCTGTGGACGTACGTGAGCGGACAGTATGTGCTGGCGACCGAGCTGCAGCCGTGGTTGGGCTACTGGGTGCGTGCCAACCGTGCGGTTACCCTGCTGATTGACCCTGCGGGGCGCAGCCGCAGTGCGCTCTCCCGCTCGGCGGAACCGGTGCAGACCGACGGCTGGCTGGTGCAGATTGTCGCCAGCACGGGCAGCGTGATGGATGCCAGCAACTACTTCGGCGTGGCAAGCCGCGCCGCCGACGGGTATGATGCGCTGTTCGATGTGGAGCGACCGCCGTTCATCGACGGGCAGCCGATGGTGCAGGTGGCGTTCGAGCATCCTGAATGGGGTGCGTACGCGGGGCAGTATGCGGTGGATGTACGCTCCCGCGCCGTCGGGCAAGTGTGGCGGTTCACGGTAACGACGAGTGTCTCCAATAGCGATGTGACCTTGCGCTTCCCGAACGTGGCGCATGTGCCTCGTGGACTGAACCTGTATCTGGTGGATGAAACCACCGGTCAGCGTCGCTCGCTGCGCACGCTGGCGGCCTACACCTTCCGCAGCGGCGAGGGAATGACCACTCGCTCGTTCCGCATCGAGGTGGCGAACGAACAGCGTGCCAGCCTGCGCATCAGCAACGTGAGCCTGACGGGACGTGGCAGCACCCGCACCATCTCCTTCTCGCTGAGCGCGGAGGCGTCGGTGAGCGTGGTAGTGCTGCGCAACGGGCAGCCGGTGCGCGAGCTGCTGACGCAGTCCACGCGGTCGGCTGGCATCAACACGGTCACGTGGGACGGACGCGACCGCAGCGGTGTATCGCTTCCTGCAGGGGCATACACCGTGGAGATACGCGCTACCGGCACCGATGGGCAGGTTGCTCGCAGTGTGGTGCCTGTGGTGCTGACACGATAATCACAGGAGCATCGTCCCCATATGGGGAAGAGATATCGACGAAATGAAACGAACGAATAGGGGGAATCGGTAAAGGTGAAACGCTTCCGGAAAGGGTTAATCGCTCGCGCGTTGAGCTGGACGCTGATCGTGGCGATGATTGTACCGGGGATCGCGTCCTTGACGCCGGTGCCTGCAGCTGCACAACAGGCGGCTCGCGGTACCGTAGCGGTGGTGGATTTCACCGTGCGTCCTGGGCTGCAGCAGGCGCTGCTGAGCCGCGCTGCTACGGATGCGGTGGCGATTGAGCTGTCGCGCGCGGGCTTTAACGTGCTTCCACGCACGCAGGTACAAAACGCGCTGCAGGAGCTCTCTCTAGAGCCGATACTCGACCGCCTGGGGGTCGTGAAACTGGGTAAGACCCTGGCGGTGGACTCTATCGTGTCTGGCGAAGTTGTCGCGGTCACGCTGGAAGGCTCGCCAAGAACCGCCCGGGTCACTATCCTGGTGCGCGTGACCGACGTGGCGTCGGGTGAGGACGTCAACGGCGCCGCTGTGACCGGACAGAGCAACCCGCGAGTGGGCTACGTTGGAGACGATGACCAGCTCATCCGGGAAGCGATCAGCAACGCCGCATTGCAGGCGGCGACCACGATTGCCTCCTATACCATACCTGAAGCCACTGTCTTGAATACCGTTGGCACCGACGAAGTGCTGCTCAACCGGGGTACCCGCAATGGTATTCAGGCTGGTATGGAGATGATAGTGTTGCGCGGTAGAGATGTTGTGGGGCGCATCCGGGTCACCCGTCCGAGCACCAGCGATGCGATTGCCAGGGTGATCAGCAGCACACTCGGCATCCAGCCCGAAGACCGGGCACGTGCCGTCTTCAAGCTTCCCACCGTGCAACTGGACAGGGGTAAGGTCAAAATCGCAGAGCCTCGTGCCAAGCCCAAATCCGCCGGTTTGAGTAACCTGGGCAAAATCCTTGTGGTAGCTGGTCTCATTTTCGGAGCCACCCGAATCGCACAGGGAGGAAGCAGAGGCGTTGACAGCGTGAAGGCAGAGGCAGTCATCGACCCAACCGGGCCGGCAGTGAAAATCTCGTGGAAACCGAGCGTGTTTGCTCAGGCGAACCAGGACCGTATCCTGTACCACATTTATCGTGAACCCGCGGACCCCACCCGCCCGCGAGTGCCGGTGCTGTCTGCCCGCTCGAACGAAACCTACGTGATAGATACGCAGGCGGCGCGCACGGTTAACTGGGTGGACATTCCGCCGGGGCAGGAAGTGGACAGCCCTGACCTGGAAGAGGAAGAGGACATGCCAGGCGTAACCGCAGGACAGTCGTATCGCTACGCGGTAACGCTCATTTACCGATTTGTATCGCCGCTGACCGGACAGCAAACTGGAGGGCAGCAACAGCAGCAGGAAGTCACCTACCGTGAAAGCGATAAGCAATGGACGGGCTTTGCTACGCCGCTTGCCCAACCAGTGCTGCTGCTCCCGGCCAACGGTAGTCAGGATGTCAACCTGAGCTCGGTGGACTTTGAGTTTCAAGCAGTGCCCGGAGCACAGGCTTATCGGGTGGAAGTTTCCACTGACCCCACCTTCCAGAATAAAGCGCTGTCGTTCTACACCAACGAAGTAATGCTGCCCGCTGGTTCGACGGTAACCATTCGCAACATCAACCTGCGCGCAAAGTTCTCGGGTGCACAGCGCCTGTACTGGCGGGCAGGGGCACGCAACATCAACGACCAGCCGGGGCCCGCTCCGTGGACTGGCGACACCAGGGGACAGTACCGGTACATCTGGAGCGAACCCTTCTCGTTCGTGCCGATTGAGGAGCCTCCCCCTGCTCCATAACGGCAGGTCAGGATAGATGCGCCCCCTCTGCCCGTCTCAGGAGAGGGGGCGCGTGAAGAAGTCACAAACGACAGGAAAAGACGACTTATGCGTCGGAGGTGTCAGGTGAAAATGCGCGCGCGGATGTTTGGCATTCTGGCGACGTTTGTGCTGTTAGGTGTTTTGACCGCAGGTGCTGTGCCACAACAGGCGGTGCGCCAGTTTGTGGCAGGAGAACTCATCGTTTCACTGCAGCCCAGTACCAGCGTGGAACAGCTTCAGAGCCTGGCGCAACAGATGGATATGACGGTCAACTATCTGGGCGTGCCAGGCGTGTACCACCTGGTGATGAAAGGTGCCAGAGAGGGCGCAGTGACCGACGAGCAAACCCTTCAGACAGTGCAAAAGCTGGAGGAATCCGGTCTCTTTGCTTACGTGGGACCGAACAGGATTTATTATCCCCTGCAGAGAGAAGTGCGCCCGAACGACCCCCGTTACGGCGAGCAGTGGGGGCTCGAGATGATTAACATGCCGCGCGCGTGGGTGTTCCAGAAGGGCAAGGCGAATGTGGTGGTGGCTATCGTGGATAACGCATTTGAAACCACCCACCCCGACATTCGGGAGAGGTTCATCGCGGGAAGAGACGTAGCTGACCAGGACAACGACGTGAGTCCGCCGAGTCGGATGTCCCCCTGGGAGCATGGCACCGCGGCGGCAGGCATTATTGGGGCTTCCACCAATAACAACCTAGGTGTAGCGGGTGTGGCATGGGAAGGGGTTCGTTTGTTGCCCGTGAAAGCCTCCGCAGACACGGATGGGGTAGGCTTTACCCAGGACGCGCTGATACGGGCGGTGCAATTCTGCATCGAACAACGCGTGCAAGTGGTGAATTTGAGTCTCGGAGGGATTACAGACAGTGACGTGCCGGACCTGAGAGACCCATTTAACCAATTGATACTTTCCGGCGCTCAACAGGGCATCATCTTCGTAGCGGCAGCGGGCAACTTTTTTGCAGAAGGGAACCTACCGGTGACCCCAGCCAACTTAGCCTCGGTGAGCGATATGGTGCTGGCAGTGGCTGCGGTGGGTCCTCGCCGGGAACGCGCCGCCTACTCGCAGGCACGTCCTTATACCACAGTGGCGGCGCCGGGAGGCAACAGTGCCTCTACTGGCATCCCAAGCGACGATATTTTGACTACCACTCTGGGCGGCAGCTATGGGTATGTAATGGGCACGTCCTTTGCTGCGCCTCATGTGTCTGGGGCGGTAGCCATCCTGCTCTCCCAGGGAGTCAGGTCCACCGAGGTCAAGAGGTTGATTCAGGATACCGCTGCGGCGGATGGACGCTCGGTACCCAACCCCGAGTTCGGTTACGGCATCCTCGACGTGTACAACGCCATTCGCCGGGTAGCCACCTCAGCGGCGATAGTCAGTCCGGCACGTTCTGAAGTCGTTGAGACGCTGAAGCCCACGCTCGTTTTCAGCGTCACGAACACCTCCGCCGCTCTGGTAAGCATCACGATTGACGGACAGGCGGTACCGTCCACCGAGATTGCGGACAGCTATGTGGTGGACCCCAGCGGTGTGGTAGCAACGATTAAGCTGACCCGCAGGCTGGCACCGGGCACGCACACGGTGCGCGTGACTGCCCGTAACGTCAACGACCCAACCATCAGCAGCACGGATGAGGTGTCGTTCCAGGTGTCTCCGCGCGTGCTGCGGGCGGGGCGTTCGCTGATTTCGCTGCCCTATTTCCAACCGCAAACCGGTCAGCCCACACGCTCGGTCAGTGCGGAGACGATGCTGGGCACCGCATTCCAGATGTTCCGCTGGCTGCCGGAGGCAGGACGGTATGCCAAGTACAGCTCGTGGGGTGCACCGAAGGACCCCGCCGCCTCATTCGACCAGGTGAGCGAGCAGGTCGGTCCCCTGGGCGGCAGTGCGATGGCGCCGCTGGGACTGGCGTACTTCATTGACCTGCCCTCCGACACGGCAGTATTGACCGAAGGTGCTCCTGCGCCGGAAGTGCCGTTCCGCATTCCGTTGAAAAAAGGCTGGAACATGATTGGCAACCCGTTTGCCTTCAACGTGCCCTGGGTAGCCTGCGAGGTGGAAACCAGCGGCGGCGTGCGACTGAGCCTTCAGGAGGCGGCGGATAAGGAAATCATTCTGCCCCAGCTGTTCCGCTATGAAAACGGCACGTATACCTGGCAGACCGCGCCTGCAGGCGTGCTCTACAAGTGGGAAGGCTTCTGGGTGCGCGCCTTCCAAGACTGCACCTTAATTGTGATGCCTCTGCCGACAGGCGGGCGTTCCGTGAGTGCGAATGCTACCCTTCCCGGCGGCGGTGGCTGGCTCCTGCGGTTCTCGGCAGTGGCTGGCGTGGTACGTGATGGCAACACCGTCATCGGTGTGAACAGTCGGGCGGCAGACGGCTATGGATGTGAGGATGTGCCCAAACCGCCGTCGCTCAGCCCATATGTGAGCGTCCGGATACTCAATCCCGATTGGGGAGCACGCGCGGGAGCGTACGCTCAGGACGTGCGGCGCAGTGATAACCGCCGCCAAACATGGCAGCTGCAGGTGGAGACCGACCAGTTGAACGAGCCGGTAACCTTGCGGTGGGAAGGCATCAAGGATGTGCCCGCACGTGTGCGCCTGACGCTGGTCGATGAGGTAACCGGCAGGCGGATAGCGATGCGCACCACGGGCAGCTACACCTACCAGCCCGGTGGCGCAAGCAGCCGCAGCTTCACCGTTATCGCCGAACCGGATGTGCGTTCCGCACTGCGGGTGTCGTCGGTGCGTGTGCGGGCGACGCGTGGTAGCGGCTTCAGCATTGACTATACGCTGTCTGGCGAGGCGCAGGTACAGATTGCCATCACCGATGCTTCAGGCAAGCCGGTTGCCACTCTGATGCAGAACACCCGTTCGGCGGGCGTTCACAGTGCGACGTGGAACGGGCGCGATAGCAAGGGCATCGCGGTACCATCGGGCACCTATCTGGTGCGCGTGGAAGCCACCAGCCCGGATGGCGAGCGTGCCCGCATGGTGACACCGATAGTGATTACTCGGTAAGGCGTGAGCAAGAAAGAGATGACACACGGGGAAGATACACAGGGAGGACAGATGATGAAACTCGTCGGTTTGAGCAAACGACGATGGACAGCGTGCGTGCTGATGGCAGGGCTGCTGCTGGGCGTTCTATCGGCTGTTACACAGGCGCAGCCCAGCAACGACTTTCGTGCAGTTTACATCAACAATGGCATCTTAGCCGCCGGTATCGGATTAGATGGACAGGTTGGTATCGGTGGTACGAACTACGATGCTATCGGGCGCATCACCCTTGGCACGGCGCAGGGCGCACGCTTTACGACGGATGATGATAACCAGCCGCTGCTGTTTGCCTTCCCGTATCCCTGCGGTAATTTCGGTGTGGTGACGGTGCGGGTGGAGTCGGCAGAGGAAACGACCGATGTCATCTGGGGAAGCGAGGACGGAGATTGGGTGGATGGTGTCGAACCCTATGCCGACCGCAACGGTCGCTCCACGATTGTGGGGCGATGGCGGCACAGTGACACCGGCATCCGAGTGGATCAAATCGTGGAGCTGGTGGGAGCTTACGCGCGCATCACGTGGACTATCACCAACGAAGGCACGACGGCGCAGAGCGTCGGCTTGCGCCTGCTGCTAGACGAAGAAGTGGGGGGGGCGGTTGGTCTGCCGACGTCCCACTATGTCATTGTGCCTGGTTACTTCCCCGTGCAAAATGACCTCGACCTCCAAGGTGGACAGGTGCCTTCTCTTGTAGATGCTGCTCCCAGACGCACCGCGAACGCCCCGATTCTGCGCTGGGTGTTCAAGCAGAATGGACTGACTACCCCCGACAGAGTAGTCATTGCCCAGTTTTCTCGCCTGGCAGCGAATCTTTGGGAGTTCACGGCAATTCCCGAGTTGGAGGTCACGGATTATGCTTTTGCGTGCTATTGGAGTCCACAGTCGCTGGCACCGGGCAGGTCGCGCACTATCGTCACGTTGATTGGTTTGGGTACCAGCACCAACGACCCCACCGGGCGCTATGCGTTAGACACCGAGTCGCCGGGTGTGGTCGGTCTGGATGCCAGTAAGGCCAACCAGCTCTCGCCTGAGGAGTTTACCATCGGGGCATCCATCACCAATTACCGCTCACTCAATGCACTGGAAAACGTAACTTTCGAGAACGTGAGCTTTGCGATTTCGCTTCCACAGGGGCTGGCGCTCGCAGATGGTGAGAGTGTGAACAAGACGGTTCCCTCTGTGCTTCCCGGCGAGGTGGCAACGGTCAGCTGGCGCGTGAGACCGACCGGGGAGAAGATGGGCGAGCTAACCTACCGGATATACTCCACCGTATCGCCGGGTAGCCTGTCGAAGAGCGTTTCACGATCACTGATCGTGCCGATGACCACAAGGGTGGACCTGAAGACCGGCTTCCAGATGGTAAGCTTTCCGTTCGCGTTCGATAACACGGACCCTGCAGCCATTCTGGGGCTGGAGCAGGGCGACTTTACGCTGTTGCGCTGGGACGCCACCCAGCGACGCTATGCGCTGGTCAACAGTATCCGCCCTGGTGAGGGCTACTGGCTGCGGGTCAACACCGACCAGACCCTGACACTGAGCGGGGCAAAGATTGCGGGAGACGTCTTTGGCGGCACCTTGCGGCTGGCTCTGCCGCAGGGCTGGGTGCAAATTGGGAATCCCTATCCCTACCCGGTACCTATCGGGTTGATTCGCTTTATCGACGTCACGCAGGGCATGGCTATGATCTATGCGGAGGCGGTACAGCGTGGTCTGGTGCGCAGTGTGCTGTTCTACTACGATACCACGCCACCTGTTGGCTACAAGCCCATCTCGCTGTACAGCGATCCCTCCGCTCCGATGATGCCGGGGCGCGGCTACTGGATATATGTGGACAGCCGCAATCTGGAGGTGATATTCCCGAACGTCATCACGCCCGGAGCGACCATTACCTTCCCCAGCCGACTGGGCGGGGCTCCCGTGCGCTGGCAGGTGCAGTTCATTGCGCAAAGCGAAGGCAAGCAGGATGCAACCGCCGTCATTGGAGCCGCCTCTCGCGCGGCAGACAGCATCGACATGTATGATATGCCCAAGCCGCCTGCTCCGGTGGAGGAGAGCGTGCAAACCCTGTTGATTGCGCCGGATGGTCAAAGCCTACTGGCGCAGGACCTCCGCGCCGACGGCACTCGTCGGCAGGTGTGGGAGATGGTGGTCTCCGCACCTAAACCCAACAGCGCGGTGGTGCTTCGGTGGAGCGGTATGCAGAGCGTGCCTTCGTCCCTGCGGCTGAAGCTGGTGGACACGGAGGCAAAAGTCACCCGCGATCTACGAGCGACCTCGTCCTACACCTTCACCGCGGGCGCGTCAGGCAGCCGACGGTTCCAGATAGTGGCAGAGCCTCGCGGCGTAGCTGGATTGCGCATCACTTCATTTCGAGTGACGCTCACGCGTGGTGGGGCAGTATCTATCAGCTATGCTCTGAGCGACACCGCCAGCGCGAAGGTGCGCATTGTGAACGCAGCGGGCAAGGTTGTACAGACCCTGCAAGCAGGAGAAGCCGCATCGCGCGGCGTAACAAATCTGACATGGAACGGACGCGACGGCGCGGGCATCGCCGTGCCTGCCGGAGGTTATCTGGTAGAGGTCATCGCGACCTCGGAGGATGGACAGACGGCGCGCGCTGTGCAGCCGGTAGTGATAACGCGGTAAGCAAGGGGAGGATTGGCGAAGAAAATGGTTAAGGGAGAGAAAAAGACCATGCGAAACGGGTGGAAGTGGCTCACTCTGGCTTTCGCCAGCCTTTGGGTGCTCACATGGGCAACGGGCACTTTGGCTGCTCCAAGCGTGGGTAGCACTTCGGTCCGTCCGCACCGTGTACTTCAGCAGGGGGCAACTGCTGACGGCTCTGTCAGTACATGGTTTGTTTTCCAGGCGGTGGTGACGCCTGGCGCGGACAACGAGGTCATCCTGGATGTGTTTGTGACCTTCAACGGGCTGCCGGGGTTGCGGCTGACGCCGGTTGGAGGTGGCGTATACCGCGCCGCGATAAGAGGAAGTCAGATCGGCATTGGTACGCACAGCCTCGGTGTGCTGGTGAACTGGACGACAGACCAGCCGCAGGACCCGGTTACTGCCGCATTTAGCCCGGATACGCTCATTGTCATTCCGCAAATTACGAATGTTCTCAGCCGAGCGCAGCTGTGGCGCGTGAAGACGCTTTTCGATGACGAAGCGCTGGCAGCATCTGACCCCTTGCAGAGAGACCCGCTTCGCCCGGACCCTCTGGACCTGCTGGCGCCGGACGATGGCTCCAGCTCTACCCGCTATCGCTACCGGGTGCTCTACCGACATCCGTTCGGTATCCCGCCGCAGCCGATTTACAGCTCCTTTACAATGAACGCGGCTGACGGGAGCTTCACCTATCAGTTTGTATCCGATACTTTCATGCCGCCACCGCCGTACACCGCTGTTCCACACGCGGAGCCCGTGTGGGGCACGGGAAGAGTGGAAACCAATGACTTTGGCGGCGTATACATCTATATCGATGGCGAACCGCACTGGATGGTACCAGTGTACAAGCTTGACGCGGGCGGTAATCCGATACCGCTTGGTAGCCTGACGCCGGACGACTTCCGCAACGGTGTGGTGTACGAATATGTCTGGGAGCCAACGCACTACGCCAGTCAGTCTGGCGATAGCCGGTATGGCTTGCCCTACAAATACGGTCGCCCCACCGACAACGCGTTTGTGGTGGCACCGTATGGTGTGCACAGCTACGATTTTCGCGCAGGGGTAGACCACTTCCCGACGGAGGACAGTGCGCCTGCGGTCTTCCAGCCGGGTAACCCCTTGCAGGACCCATCGTATCCGCTGTTCTCGGGGGAACATCCCCGTATCACGCCAGTGCTCAGTGGCTTCCGCTCGATGTTCGAGCCGAACTTCCTGCATCTGGGCACGGTTCGCAAAGCAACGGGCGACACGACCGTCTTCTGGAACCCGGACCAGCAGCTGCCTAACGGACCGTTCCATCCGCAGCCCGGTCCTACCGCTCCGGGCACGCAGTCCTTCCCGGTGGCGATGGGTACGGAAGACACGGTGTTCGAATTCCGTATCCGCTACCAGGGCGACCGCGACCCGGCATACATCAAGGTCTTTATCAGCAACGACTTCACCGGCGAGAGCTATCCCCTCCATCTGACCATGCAACCGCTGGACCCGGCGCAGACCAATCCGGGTGTCTACGTGGCACGCACTCGCCTGCCGCGAGGACCGCACACCTACTACTTTGAGGCAAACGACGGTACCCGCACGGTGCGGTTCCCCGTCCGTCCTCTGGATGACCCCGTACTGCCTGCCGGTGGTATCCACACGAAGGGACGCAACTTCTTCATGGGACCCTTCGTCAATACCAAACCGATACTGTCTGACTACTCGGTCACGCCGGCAACGGGCAAGCAGGGAACCAACTTTGTCTTCCGCGTGAAGTACACCGACCCGAATAACCAGCGTCCGGTGCGCGCACGGCTGCACCTGCAGCTGAGCGATGACCCTGCGCCGCGCGGGACGTGGGTCACGGTGAACATGGTGCGCGAGAGCCCGGATAGCGTGCCGTATTCGGATGGGGTGGTGTATAAGTTTGATACCTCCTCCGACCCGAGCATCGTCCTGCAGCCGGGCACGCGACACTACTACTTCGAGTTTGTGGACAACTGGGGTGACCCGTACGACCCCAACACCCTGCTGGCAGGCGAGACTACGCTGCTGCCTGCCAACGCTACCACCGACCCGGATGATGACGCCAATAAAGTGGTGGTGGAAAACACCATCGCCGGACCGATTGTCGTAGAGAACAAACCGCCATATCTGGTGAAGCCTGATACCGTAGTCGGCGACGTGAACTGGGCGCCAGGCGCAGCGGATGTGGGTGGTGACTATCTCGCGTCGGATACCTTCGAGAACACGGCGACGTCGTTCACCTTCCGCACGAAGTATGTAGACAAGAACAACGACGCTCCCACCTTCATCAAGGTGCAGTACCGCAACACCGCCGACCCGGGCAGCGTGTTTGAGCGTGACTTGAGCATTGCGCCAGGCAGCGGCACGCTCTACTCGGACGGCGTGGTGTATCAGGTGACCGGTATTAAACTGCCCATCGGTCAGACCGAGTTCCGCTTCACCACCTCCGACGGTACGGTGGTGACTACAACGGGCTGGCAGACCGGTCCCAACGTGGTGGCGAACACCGCGCCGGTACTGGAAGAGCCAGCCGGTGGAACGGTGACACCCACCAGCGGCGACCAGGGCACGCTCTACACCTTCCGTGTCGTTTACAAGGACGCTGAAGGACAGGCGCCTGTCGCCACGAACGGTGGCTTCATCCGTGTGTGGATCGATGGTACAGAGTACGACATGGTACCCGGCGGCGCACCCGACTACGTCAACGGTACCGTGTTTGAATACGCAACGACGCTTGGTGCTGAACCTGCTGTCCATCAGTATCACTTTGTAGCATCCGACGGTGGCAACACGGTTCGCCTGCCGACGACGGGCGAGTTCAGCGGACCCAGCGTGAACGACTTCAACAAGCTGTCTAATCCGCGCGTGACCATCACGCCTGCGGGCAACAGCGAACCGCGCGGACGCAGCGATGCGGCATACGCGTTCCAGATTACCTTCACCAACCCCAACGGCACACCGCCGGTGGGCAACATCGAGGTGCTGGTGGACGGCACGCCTTACGTGCTGAACGAGACTATTCCCGCCAGCCCCACGCCAGCGGACTTCCGCAACGGCGTGACCTACAGCCTGACGCTAAACGCACCGGTAGCGCCCATGACGCCCGGGCAGCACCAGTTCCAGTTCCGGTTCCAGAACGGTGCCTTCTCAACTCAGCTGCAGAGCGTCGCGGTGAACCATAAGCCGGTGCTTTCGGATAACAAGGTGACCACCGATGGCAGCACGGCGACCACGCAGGTGTCTAAGGTGGCGCGCCCCATCTTCCTCGTTACTTACCGGGATGCCGACAATGACGCGCCGAAGTTCGTCAAGCTGTTTATCGACGGAGACGTGACGGGCGTGAATATGACCTCCACTGGCGGTACGAACTATCGGGCTGGTGTGGTATACCGGTATCAGTCCCCGGCGCCGCTTGCCATCGGCGACCATACCTACCGCATCGCGGCACAGGATGCCGACCCCTTCGCGGAAGATGCGGCGGAGGTCAACGGCGCGTTTGAGGTGCTGAACCTGAAACCGGTGCTGAGCAACGGTACGGTGACGCCCGCTACCGGCTCGCACAACGCGGCGTTCACTTATAGCGTGAAGTACACCGACGGCGACGGCGATGCCCCCGCCTTCGTGCGAGTACGCATCCTGAAGCCAGACAGCACCGAGCAGGTGCTGAACCTGACCGGTTCGGGTGATTATGCGCAGGGCGTGACCTTCAGCGGAACCATTCCGGCGAACTCACGCCTGCTCACAGGTAATTATCAGTTCCGGTTTGAGGCGAACGACGGCACAGTAGACGCCGACCCGTTGCTGGGCGATGGACCAACGGTGACCAACGCCAGTCCTGTGTTGAGCAACGGTACGGTTGTTCCAGTTCGGGAGTCGGGACGTGCCGCGTTCCAGTATTCGGTGACCTATACTGATGCGGATGGCGATGCTCCAGAGTTCGTGCGGGTGGTGGTCATTCAACCGGATAATACCGAGCGCACCCTGGACATGACTGGCAGTGGCACCGACTACACGAGCGGTGTTATCTACACGGCACAGGTGCCGGCGAACTCCAACCTCGCTCCTGGCAACTACGGCTTCCGGTTTGAAGCCAGGGACGACTATGGTGCGGACGCTGACCCGCTCACTGGCACGGGACCGCAGGTGAACAACCCGCCGCAGCTGGTCAACCCGAGGGTCACCCCGCTGTCGGGCAAGCTCAGCACGGAGTTCGTGTACGAGGTCACGTACAAGGATGCCGATGGCGACGCACCCAGAGCGTTCAGCGGCACACCCGGCGGCGAGGTGCAGATCAATATCGACGGTACCTGGTACGCCATGACGAAGGTCGGTGCGGGTACCGACTACAGGGCAGGTGTAACCTACCAGCTCAAGCGGCGCCTGAGCGAAGGCGGACACACCTTCCAGTTCCGCGCTCAGGACCAGTACGATGCCGTGGAGACGGCAGTCCTGAGTGGTCCGACCGTGAACAAAGCGACCATCACGCTCACTGCGCCCAGCGGGACCGCTGCCCTCGGTGAGACCGTCACACTGAGCGGACAGCTCACGCTGTCGGGCAGTGCAACGGTGAACGCCTCGGTGCAGGTGGTGATTTCCCCGCCGGTGGGTGCGGGTGAGGTGAAGAACGTGAATACCGCTTCGGACGGCTCGTTCTCGGTGCAGTTCACGCCGGGCACCACCGGCACGTGGTCTGCCTATGCCTCGTGGGCAGGCAACGAGGAATACGACGGTGTGAACAGCGCACCGGTGACCATACAGGTGCAGGGCGCAACCTTCACCATCCAGCCCGGTATCAGCATGATTTCCATCCCGCTGATACCGCCATCCAGCGACCCCGACTTCCTGTTCGGGTTCGACACTCGCACGATTAACCTGGTCCGCTGGCAACCTCTGGAGAACCGCTACGTCAGCGGCGGCAGTGTGGCAGCGCAGGCGGGTGCTGGTTACTGGGTGCGTGCAATCAGCGCAGTGAACGTATCGCCTGTGGGCACGCTGGCAGACCAGAACCAGCCGTTCTCCATCCAGCTGATACAGGGCTGGAACATGATAGGCTCGGTCTATCTGCAGCCGACCCTGCTGGGTGCGGCGCAGGTGCGCGTGGCTGGTCAGGTGATGACCCTTGCTGAGGCGGCAAAGAGGGGTCTGGTTCGCGACTACGCATGGCGTTACGACCCGGTCGCCCGCGCCTACAGGATAGTGAGTGCGGGTGAGAACCTGCAGCCCTTCGTGGGATACTGGATACGCGCCCTGGTCGATGCTGAGCTCATCCTGAACCCGCCGGGAAGCCGCTCCGCAGGTGGTATGCAGATTAGCCGCTCGGCGAAGATGAGCGAAGCCGACTGGATGGTGCAACTAGTGGCTCGCGCTGGCGAGGCGACGGACTCCGACAACTACATCGGTGTGTCGGGTGACAGCCTGCAGGTGGAGAAGCCTGCGCCGCTGGAGAACTACGTGCATGTGCAGTTGCTGTCGCCGGAGAGCAATACTCCGCTGGCAGTAGACGTGCGACGCAGCGCGGGCGCGAAGCAAGTATACACCTTTGAGGTGCTTACCGACATGCCAAACACGCCAGTGACCCTCTCGTGGCCCAATCTGGCGAAGATTAGCCGCAACGTCGAGATGGTGCTGGTGGATGTAGACGCCAACGTGCGCCGCGTGATGACCAATCTACCGTCCTACACCTACAACAGCGGTGCCAACGGCGGCACTCGCCGTTTCCAGATTATCGTGCAGCCTCGAGTGCGCACGGCAGCGATGATCAGCAACGTGCGCGTGGCGCAGACCCGTGCAGCGGGAAGCACGCGGGTGCAGATTAGCTACGCGCTGAATACGGAAGCATCGGTGGCGGTGCAGATTACCGACGCTGCCGGCAAGCCGATACGCGCTTTGCAGGCTGGTCAGGCTGGACGCGGCGTGAACAACATCACGTGGGACGGTCGCAATAGCGCGGGCGTGGCGGTTCCGGCTGGTGCCTACATGGTGAGGATAACCGCTACCACCGAGGATGGTCAGACCGCCAGCGTGGTTCAGCCGATTGTTCTGACGAGGTAAGTCCGGACAGGGGCTTCCTGCAGGGGAAGCCCCTTCCCCAAATATCCGAGAGCAAGATGAGGAGGTTCAGAAGCAATGAATCCTTTCCGACGGGCATCCGTGCGGATGTGGACGGCGCGAGCAGTCGTATGTGCGATGCTATCGCCGATTCTGTTCAGCCCTGCAGTGGCAGTGGCTGCGCAGGATAAACCCCTACCACCCACGGTGGTGGTGCTGCCTTTCGCGCCATCTATGGAGATGAGCGGAACCGTACCCGCGACGCTCGGCGCCAGCCTGACCCGCGCGGTGACGTCGAGCCTCAGAAGCACCGGCAAGTTCGACGTGGTACAGTTCACTGCTGCCAATCCCTCCATTGCCCGCGCAGTGGAAGAGCAGCGGCTGCGCACGGCGCAGGTCACACCGCCCTTTGAAGACCCGGAAGTGGCAGTGCTGGTGGCACGTGAGATGGGCACGCAGTACGCGCTCGCTGGTGTCATAGAGGATTACACCTATGACGCGGGCGCGCGCAAGACTTCGTTGACGGTGTCGGTGCAATGGCTGGAAGTGAAAAGCGGGCGGGCTCTGAAAACGGTAGCCATCTCCGCCGAGGCGACTGGAACCGCTACCAGCACGCAAGATGAAGTGAACGCCAAAGTGGTCTCTGAGGCAGTCAATCGCGTGCTTCAGGAACTCGCCATTGGCGAGGTCAGCGTAGTGCAGCCCTCTCAGGTTCCGGCGAAGAAGCCGACCGTGAAGCGCGGTTCCACCGTGGGTTGGGTAGTGCTGGGGCTTGGCTTGATTGCAGCCCTTGCATCCGGTGCGCGTGGTGGCGGTGGCGGCATGGATATGCCTCCTCCACCTCCGCAGTAGTGGAGGCGATGGTGCGTGAATGTGCGCACGGGTATCCTCTCACTGCTTCTGATTGTTTGGAGCGGCGTTGCGTTTGGCGCGGCGCCGCTTTATAGCATTAAACTGTCCGCATCTCCCTCTATCCTGCTGTCGGATGGTAAATCTGTAGCGCTGGTGAGCGCGGAAGTACGCGACGCGAAGGGCAATCTGGTTCCCGATGGCACCCAGGTGCAGTTCAGCGCGTCTCTGGGGATATTGCGTGACACGGTCGTTGCCACCAGCGCAGGCATTGCCCGAACGCAGATTACCAGCTCGAGCTTACCGGGCGTTGCGACCATCACGGCGGCACTGCCCGGTGCGTCTGCCTTCGAAGAGATTCGCATCACCTTTACCGATGACCCCGAAATGCTGAGGCAACGAGCCAATACCTATCTGTTCAACTCTCCACAGTATCTGGCATACAGTGCGGACTGGCAGTGCATCGAGGCGGTTTCTCCCGAACAGAAGGCGGAAATCGTTGTGGGTGCTTTGCGCCTGCAAGCACGCAGCTATCAGTACAGACTGGATGAGGACCTGGTGATTGCAGAGGGAGCTGTGCTGTCACGGGGGAAGAGAAGCCTTTCGGCAGAAAGATTGCGCTATTATCCACGCCGCGATGAAGGGCAAGCGGTCATCGTGACGGAGGACGGACAGATACGGGAGGTGGCGTTCCGGGGACCTTTCTGGGAACAGGAGCCAGTTGCTGTCAGCAGACCCGATGCCTACACCTACACGGACCTCTCCACCAGCGAGCTGCTGTTTGTGGCAGATAGCGCGGTTCTGCTCCTAGGGGAGCGTATCCAGTTCCGCCATGCAAAGATGTATGTCGCCGGGCAGAAGCTAATAACCCTGCCCATGTACGACCTTAATTTCCGGACGGGAGAGGCACTGGGACAACAGATTATCGGTGTCAACTCAGGGGGGCTGACCATCGACCTGCCCTTCTATTACGTCGTGTCCCCGGAAGCGGTGGGTGCTTTGCGCCTGCGACACGCCCAGAGGGTGGGGCGCGCGGTGTATGCGATACGCCCGGGCTGGTCGCTGGATTTGGAGCATAGCTACAGCCGTCCGGGCGTCATGGAAGGGGCATTTGCGCTTACCAGCCTGGCACGCGGAGATTGGGGCATTCGCTGGAGCCATGCGCACTGGTTCAGCCAGAACGCCAGCACGCATCTGTACGTGGATGTGCCGGCGCATCGGAATCTGTATGTCAACAGCGGGTTGTCCTATGGCTTCGGGCAGGGACGCATTGGGCTGAACCTTTCGGGTGGGCAGAGCCTGGCAGGTACACGCTACCGTGACCTGCGCAGTGACCTCTACGTGGAAAGCAACCCGATGAAGCTGGGCAGCCTGCTGAAAATGACTGTTTCCACCACGTTCAGCAGCCGGGTGACCGAGTTTTCGGAGCAGCGCGTGCGTACCGATGGCGCCGGTTTGCGCTCACGACTCTATACCACTCCTCTGCGACTTGCAGGCTTCACCATGAACTCTTCGGTAACAGCCAGCTACCTTTGGGGCAATAGCCAGACCACTGGTTCCAGCCTGATGGCAACCGTCTCCGCCAGCAGGGCATTGTGGGACGGTGCGCTGCTGAGCCTGACGTATGACTACACACACGACCGTCTCGTGCGGGCAACTGGTTACGGCAGGCAGCGCCTCAGCGGGATGTTCGCCTGGTCTGCAGGACAGCGGTTCAACGCCTCGCTGGTGGGCACGCGCGTTCTGGACAGTGACTCCTTGACCCTCTTCGCCGATGCATCCTACCGTTTGAGTTCGTTGTGGCGGTTGGGTGCGAATTTCAGCTTCAATCGCTTTCAAGGCGCACGCTATAATGACCTCGAGATCTCTATCGGATACCGTATCGGCATCCGCGAACTATTGCTCACCTGGTCCAGCCTGACCCATCGGTGGCAGGTAGACCTGATTGCTGCGGGTTTTTAGCTATCGCCAGCGGCCGATAAAGAACCCTCTGCCCATCGTGCCGAAGACCAGTTGTGTGGGGTCGTGCGGATTGAAGGCAATGACGTCGCCCCTCAGACAAGCCAGTCCTTCGTTCTGCTGGGTCCATGTGCTTCCGCCATCTGATGACACCCACACCCCTGTCGCGAAGCAGGTGTCATGATACGGGTGGTCACTGGTGGAAACTGCCAGCCGCTTTGGATTGGTGGGGCATACAGCCACCCGCGCGATGTAGCGGTCGTCGCGCAGGCGTGACCATTTGCCCGACTCATAGCGCCACAAGCCGCCGTACTCAGCACTGCGCCACGCCGTAACATAGATGCGTTCGGGAAACAGAGGGTCTACAGCCACCCACGTACACGGTTTCGGAGAGCCTTCCACCAGCTTGAGTTCTCTGCCGCTGGAGGTAAACCACACGCCCGATTCGCCGCACACGTAAAAGGCGCGTGCGCCGGGTGATACTGGCGCAATCCAGCTGAAGCCAGGACCCTCATGAATCACCTGCCAGTGGTCGCCGCCATCGCTGCTGCAGTACAGTTTACCACCCACGGTAGCCCATACTTCACGGGGAGAAGCGGCGTAGATTCCCAGAGGCTGTGCCCGATCGTATCGTTCTGGCAGTCCATGTGATGTGCCAGCCAGTATCGTCCAGCTCCTGCCTCCATCTGTGGAGCGTGCGATACCTTCAAAATTTCCAAACTGCCCCAGTGTTACAAACATCAGATTTCCTGTATCGTCGGCAAACGCCACGTCATTGCCTCCACCCCAGAGAGGCATCCCATCCCCGCCCCATGTCCAGCTGCGTAAGCCATCGCGGCTCTGCCAGAAGTTTCCATGGTCCATCGCCAGCAGCACCGCATGACGGGAGTTACGCGGATTGAAGCGAAAGTTCACGCAGCACAAGCCTGAAAAACCTCTTCCCCTCCAGCTGTTTGCAGCTACACGCTTTGCTGTCACATCTATCCACGTTTTGCCTGCGTCACGGGTACGCAGGACGTATTCGCTGCCCGCCACAAAGGCAATGTTCGCGCTATGCGGAGCGAACTCAATCACCGTTGCTCCCAGCCCCGCAGGGTAGGCGCAGTCTACATCCTGCCGCCGCAAAATGGCTTGCCAGCTGGCTCCGCCGTCGGCGCTTCGGTACAGGGTGCTTCCATCCCAGGCAGTGTCGGCAGTAAGCAAGATGTCGGGTTGCGTGGGCGCAACCGCTATCGCCTCATAGCGTGCCGTCAGGTTAGGGTCGGTAGTGTTTTTGGTGCTCAAACCGTTGACTGATGGCTTCCAGTGACGTCCGCCGTCCTCGCTGCGGTATATTCCGCCGGGCAATACAGGTTGCCCTGGCTGGGCTTGATAGTTGCTCAGGGCTACCCAGAGCCTGTGCGGGGCGCGCGGGTGTACAGCGATGTCCATCACCTGCAGATGGGGCAGACCGTTGTTGCGCGGTTGCCACGTTCTGCCTCCGTCTGTACTCACAAAGACCCCTGCACCCGGTACCACCGCATAGAAGGTAGTGAATGTACGTCCTGCAGCCTCTACGGCTACGATATTGCCGCCGGGCGATTGTGAATTGCCAGGATGACGAGCAGCCACTGTGCCAATACGCCGCCAGCGATTGCCCCCGTCCTTGCTCTCCCAGACGGCTCCCCACAGGGGTTCACCCGGCGAGTGCCACTGACGGTGGGAGCCGCCGAAAGCAATGAGATGGTCAGGATAACGTGGGTTGATTAATACCTTTTGGATGGGAGCCGAGTAGTGCCAGTCGCTGGTCGGGGGGAAGCCATTCCGCATTAAACGCCAGTGTCGTCCACCGTCGGTGCTCAGGCAGGGACCACTCATCGTGCCTGCCCACACCATGCGCGGATGGGTGGGGTGGAAGGTGAAATCCGCAATCTCCCAGCTGGGCAAGCCGAACGTAGATTGCCAGCTGTCGCCCCTATCCGTACTCAGCCCGATGCCCAGCATGTCGCCGCCCAGCAAAACATGCCTGGGGTTATGTGGACTGACGGCGACGGAGGTGAGCCACCCTCCGCATCCGGGTTCGTTTAGTGGCGTCCAGCGTATGGCTGTCATGGATAACCTCCGGGCTGGTATCCTGCCGTTGTTGAACGTTCATCGTCAGCTGGTGAAACTCCTGCGACGAAACGTCTGTCCTCGTGAATGAGGAAACAAGCTCGCATCTGTCTAAAAACATAGCAAAAGGGGTCTCCATCCGATGATATGCCCTCGTTGCCAGGAACCGTTAATGCGCTACCAGTCTTATGCGGGGCTGGTGTGGCAGTGCGCTCGCTGTGGGGGACGGGCGGTTGCGCTGTCTGTGCTGCGCAAGGCGGTAGAAGAGCGCACGGTGCGCACACTGTGGGTGGCTGCGACGCAGGGGCGTGTCAGGTCGTCGTTGCTCTGTCCATCGTGCCGCAAGCCGATGAGTGAGGCATCGGTGGGAGTAAACCTGCCGGTGACGGTAGATGTATGCGAATTGTGTCAGTTTGTCTGGACGGATGCGGGTGAGCTGGAGCAGATGCCTGCTGCTCCGCCTCCCGTGAAGCCTCCGGAGCCAGACCTGCCTCCCGAAGCGAAGGAGGCTCTGGCAATGGCAAAGGTGGAAGCGCTGAGCAAGCGCACGCAGCGATACGGCATCGAAGAGGACATGCCTGACAACCTCTTGCAGGCGGCATTGTTAGTGCTGGGCTTGCCGGTGGAAGAGGATAACTTCCTGCAACGCCAGCCATACATGACATGGATTACCGCCTTCACGATTGCTGTCATCAGCATCCTTGCCTTTTTCCACATGGAGCGCGCGCTGAACACACTCGCCCTGATTCCGTCGGAGTGGTGGCGGTACGGCGGTATCACGCTATTCACCAGCTTTTTTGTGCACGGTTCCATCTGGCACCTGTTGAGTAACCTCTACTTTCTGCTGGTATTTGGAGACAACGTGGAGGACCGTGTGGGGCACGGGCGCTTCGTGCTGCTGCTGGTACTGGCGACGCTGGCGGGGAATATACTGCACATCGCGTTTGACCCACGTCCCGACGTTCCCTGTATTGGCGCGAGCGGCGGCATTTCGGGGGTCATTATGTTCTATGCGCTGGCGTTCCCGAACGCACGGCTTTACCTGATGTGGCGTTGGTGGTGGTACTTTCGTGTGTTCAGTCTGCCGGCGTGGGGGCTTGCCCTGATGTGGCTGTTGCTTCAGCTGCTGGGTGTGATGGAACAGATATCCGGCTTCGGCGGGGTTTCTGCGCTGGCGCATCTGGGCGGTGCGTTGGCGGGCTCTGCTTGCTGGCTACTGTGGCGGCGCGCGCAGCAGGAACTTTAGTTAGCGTGTGTAAGTGTAAAATCGAGTAATAGGTCGCGGAGGAAGAACGTATGTACGAAATACCCATTCTGCATCCTGTCGTGGTGCACTTCCCCATTGCCTTTCTGCTTCTGGCGGCGGTCACCTCGCTAGTCTGGTTGGGCATTGGCAGCCATTTCTGGCGCAATGTCACGCTCGTTTTGCTCATTGCCGGGTTCATCGGTGGACTGGGGGCATACTTCACGGGCGAAGCGGCGGAAGAGTTCGGCGAAGGTAACGCCAGAGTGGAGCAGTTTGAAAAGCAGCACGAGAGCTTAGCGCTATTGACGCTGGTGGCGGCGTGGCTTGCGTTGTTTGTGCTTTCGGCGTACACCGGCGCGTATGTCCGACGCTTGCCGACAGGAACGAATGACAAGGACATGATAGCGGTGCGTGTGATTGTTACTGTGCTGGTGCTGGTAGCGGCAGTGCTGGTGGGGCGTACCGGGCACTTGGGAGGGTTAATGGTCTGGGGGCAACCCGCAGGTGGCGTCTCCGCAACGCCCTCAGGAGAGCAAACCCGTGAGATGCCGGCGCAGCGGGGGGGAGAACACGAACGGGAGGGAGACCGCGAATGAACAAAAAATGGTCGGGGTGGGCGGACTTGAACCGCCGACCTCACGGACCCGAACCGTGCGCGCTACCAAACTGCGCCACACCCCGACCGTCGGCAAGATTATTATAGCAACAATGTGGCGCGGTTGTCAACAGACCGGGGGGATTGACGCTGCCGGTGTTTCGTGTTAATATACAGCCGTCTTAAACGTTTCAGAACCTGCTGGAGGAGGAAAGATGCAGTACCGCAAGCTGGGAAAATGGGGTGTGAAGGTCAGCGAAGTCAGTCTGGGCTCGTGGCTGACCTTCGGGCACGCGACCGATGAGGAATCCGCAGCGCAGTGTATCTACCGGGCGTACGAGCTGGGGATTAATCTCTTCGACACCGCCAACGTCTATGCGGCGGGGCGGGCAGAAGAGGTGATGGGCAAGGCGTTAAAGGCGTTCCGTCGCGATTCCTACGTGCTGGCGACCAAAGTGTACTTCCCGATGGGCGACGGGCCAAACGACCGCGGGCTATCGCGCAAACACATTTTCGAGCAGTGCCATGCCAGCCTGAAGCGGTTGGGCACGGACTATATCGACCTGTATCAGTGCCACCGTTACGATGTCCACACACCGCTGGAGGAGACGGTGCGCGCCATGGGCGACCTCATCCGCCAGGGCAAAATCCTCTACTGGGGTGTCAGCGAGTGGTCGGCATCGCAGATACTGGATGCCATTCACCTGTGCCGGCAGATGAACATCGACCCGCCTGTATCCAATCAGCCCCACTACAACATGCTGGGGCGGGAGATTGAGAAAGAAGTGTTGCCAATGTGCGAGCGTGTGGGTATGGGCAACATCGTTTACTCGCCGCTGGCGCAGGGAGTGTTGACGGGCAAGTATCAGCCGGGCTCACCGCCGCCGCCCGACACGCGCGCCGCAGACGAAAGTTCCAACATGTTCATGCGCTGGCTGATGAGCGATGAGGTATTAACCAAGGTGCAGAAACTGCGTCCGATTGCGGAGCGTAATGGATTGAGCATGGCGCAGCTCGCGCTGGCATGGTGTCTGCGTCAGCCGATGGTGTCCAGCGTGATTATCGGGGCGCGCAAGGTCTCGCAGATAGAGGACAATGTCAAGGCTTCAGGGGTGCAGCTGTCGCCCGAAGACCTGCGCGACATCGATATGGCGCTGGGCTTCGCACAGCCGGAGGGGTAAGGCAGGTTGCTCTGGGGGCGACGGTGCAGATTGCGCCCTAGCCCCCTTGACATCTGTGCAAACGTGCCGTATAATAATAATGCAAACGTCCGAGCGGGCGAGTGGTGAAATCGGTAGACACGCCAGACTTAGGATCTGGTGCCGTAAGGCGTAGGAGTTCGAGTCTCCTCTCGCCCACCACTAACCCGACAGCGAACGAGCGGGAGTAGCTCAGTTGGTAGAGCGTCTGCTTGCCATGCAGAAGGTCGCGGGTTCGAATCCCGTCTCCCGCTCCATTTTTTTGTGAGGTCATCCCGTGAGCTCCCCCACAGTCACTGCGGTTGTGCTGGCGGGTGGTAAAAGCAAGCCTGACCTGCTCGCCGCCACGGGCGTGTCCAACCGTGCTCTGCTGCAGGTGGAAGGGGAAACCCTGCTCGCGCGGGTGGTGCGTGCTCTGCAGGAGAGTGGGGTAACGTCGCAGGTTATCATTGTGGGTGATGTGGGGGCTCCGGAAGGTTGCCCTGTCCTGCCCGATACCGGCGATTTCGTCGAGAACGTGCTGCAGGCGGCTGCTTCCGTCGCTGCGGAGCAATACATCCTGTATGCCACCGCCGATACTCCCTTCCTGACCCCTGAATCGGTGGCGGACTTCGTGGCTCGCGGCGTGCAATCGGGGGCGGATATGTGTTATCCCATAATCCCACTGGAGCTGTGCCGCCAGAGGTTCCCGAACATGCCCCGCACCGCACTGAGCCTGCGCGAGGGCACTTTCACCGGTGGCAATTTGCTGCTTATCCGGGCGGGCACAGTTCGCAGGCAGGCAGGTCTACTGCGCCGCGCATTCGCTGCGCGTAAGTCGGTATGGGCGATGGCGCAGATACTGGGTGCGGGTATCATCCTCCGTGCGGTGCTGGCAAGGCTGATTTCGCCAAACCTGCTTTCCATTGCACACATCAAAAGCCGCGTCCAGCATCTCATGGGTGCTACCGCTCAGGAAATCGTCACCGAATATGCCGAGATCGGCGTGGATATCGACAGGCTGGAGCATGTGCAGACCCTGCGGGAATCGGGGTACCGCGTGGGCAGCGCGTGAAGACCGGAGACGACATGGAACTGCTTCCCTTAGTGGAGGATACCTTGCGCACACGCTCCCTGCTGCAGCCGGGACAGAAAGTACTGGTTGCCTTTTCGGGAGGAGCCGACTCCACCGCGTTACTGCATCTTTTTTCACGTTTGCGCGAGAGCTGGTCGCTGGAGATTGCCGCAGCACACCTGAACCACGCCCTGCGAGGGGAGCAAAGCGACGCCGATGAAAGCCATTGTCGACAGGTATGCTCCGCGTGGCATGTGCCTTTCTTCTCCCGCAAGGTGGAAGTGGCACAAGAAGCAAAGCGACAGCGTCTCAGCATCGAGGTGGCGGCTCGCCAGGTGCGCTATGCCTTTCTGGAGGAAGTTGCAGATGCCATTGAGGCGGATGTGATAGCCCTGGGACACACGCGGGATGACCAGGTGGAAACCGTCTTGCTGAACCTGACACGCGGGACTGGGACAGCCGGTCTGGCTGGGATGCCTATCCGTCGGGGCAGGTTTATCCGTCCTCTGTTGCCTGTCAGTCGTTCGCAGGTGCGGGCGTACTGTGCGCTGCACGGGTTATCTTTTGTGGAAGACGCCTCGAACATGGACACCCGCTATAGCCGCAACCGTATCCGCCACCAGGTGTTGCCGGAACTGCGCCTGATTAACCCACGGGCGGACGAGGCGATCGAGCGATTGGCACTGGTGATGCGGGATGAGGAGGACTGGTGGCGAACCTACCTGCAGGCTCTGGAACCACAGTTCACGTTGTGCCGAACGCAGGACGAGTGGCAGTTGTCCCTCGAGTGGCTGACCCGGCAGCCTGAGGCGATTCAGAGGCGGGTGATTCGATACGCCGTGCAGAACCTTTCTCCTGAAGGCGGGGAAGCGGAGTTCGAGCAGGTGGAGCGTTTGCGAGAGGCGATTCGCACCGGCAGGCGTGCAGGCATAACCGTGCACGGTGGGCGATTGCATGCCTCTGTTGGGCAGCGTGCGCTGAGGGTTTGGGGGAAACATGAATCTGCGCCGCCGGCGTATGAAATAGTGGTGCAGATACCCGGTGAGACACCTGTTCCCGAGGCGGGCGTTACCCTGTTCGCCGAATATTCACCGTTACCGGATGCCCAGTCATGGCGTCAAGATAACTGGGAAGTGTGGTGTGATACCTCGCGCATCTGCGGGCAGGTGAGAGTCCGGAACTGGCGGCGAGGTGACAGGGTTCAGCCTCTGGGGCTGTCGGGACATCGAAAACTTTCCGATATCTTTATTGACAGGAAAGTGCCTCTTTCTCTGCGCCAGAGAATACCCGTCGTTTGCGACGCAGAGGGTATAATCTGGATAGTGGGAATATGCCTGGCGCACCGGGTGCGCTGCACATCCGAAACGAGGCAAGCACTCCATCTGTGGGTGCAGCCTCAAGGTGGGTGGTAAGGAGAGTTCATACAAATATGTCGATATGGTATAATACCAACGTCGCCAGCGCTACATCAGGCAACGCGCTGAGAGGAGGAAGACTTGAACCGCAGTCTGCGTAACGTATTGGTGTTTGTTTTTCTGGGCCTGGCATTCTATCTCGTCGTGCGGGGCGGTCCCTTCCGCCCGTTCGACGCACCGCAGGAAGTGAAATATAAGCGTTTGCTCGACCTGCTCGAGGAAGACCGCGTGCTTCAGGGCGAGTTCGATAAGGATACCTTCCAGTTTCAAACCGATGACGGCGCCCGTTACTACGTCGTCCTGCCAGATACGCCCGAATCACGCACCGACCTGCACCGCAAGCTCGAGCAGAAGCGGGTGAACTTCACCTTCCGTAAGTCGGTGTTCTCGGATGCCCTGCAGGGCTTGCTGCCGATGGTTCTGCCGCTGGTACTGGTGGTTTTTTTCTGGTTCCTGATTCTGCGGCAGATGCAGGCAGGCAGCAATCAGGCACTCTCCTTCGGGCGCAGCCGCGCCAAGCGGGCGTCCGAAAACGTGCCTAAGGTCACCTTCGACGACGTGGCGGGCATTGAGGAGGCAAAGGAAGAGCTTCAGGAGATTGTGGAGTTCCTGAAGAACCCGAAGAAGTTTCAGGCGCTGGGCGCGAAAATCCCCAAAGGCGTGCTGTTGCTGGGGCCGCCCGGCTGCGGCAAGACGCTGCTGGCGCGTGCCATTGCCGGCGAGGCGGGTGTGCCCTTCTTCCACATCAGCGGTTCGGACTTTGTGGAGATGTTCGTCGGGGTGGGCGCATCGCGCGTGCGCGACCTCTTCGATACCGCTAAGGCAAACCGCCCCTGTCTGGTGTTCATCGACGAAATAGACGCGGTGGGACGCCAGCGCGGCGCAGGGCTGGGCGGCGGACACGATGAACGCGAACAAACCCTGAACCAGCTGCTGGTGGAGATGGATGGCTTCGACCCCAACACGGGCGTTATCCTGCTGGCAGCTACCAACCGCCCGGACGTGCTGGACCCCGCGCTGTTGCGACCGGGGCGATTTGACCGGCGCATCGTGGTGGATACGCCTGACGTGAACGGACGGCGCGACATCTTCAAGGTGCATCTGAAAGGGAAGCCTCTGGCGGAGGACGTAGACCCTGAAGTGCTGGCACGGCGCACCCCCGGCTTCACCGGCGCGGACATCGCCAACCTCGTGAACGAAGCCGCCCTGCTGGCGGCACGGCGCGATAAACAGCGCATCGAGATGTCCGATTTCGAAGAAGCTATCGAGCGAGTCATAGCTGGCCCGGAACGGCGCAGCAAGCTCATCAGCGAGAAGGAGCGGGAAATGGTGGCATTTCACGAGGTCGGGCACGCCATCGTGGGCGAGCTTCTGCCCAATGCCGACCCCGTGCAGAAGGTCACCATCCTGCCGCGAGGTCGTGCGCTGGGATACACTCTGCAACTGCCGGAGAAAGACCGTTACCTGCTGACGCGAGCGCAGCTGCTGGATGAGATTACCACGCTACTGGGTGGGCGCGCCGCAGAGAAAATCGTCTACAACGAGGCAACCACAGGCGCAAATAACGACCTCGAGCGCGCGACGGAAATCGCCCGGGCAATGGTGTGCGAGTACGGCATGAGCGAGAAGCTGGGCAACCTCACCTTCGGTAGAAGGCACGGCAACCCCTTCCTGGGGCGCGACATCATGGAAGACCGCAACTACAGCGAAGAGATTGCCTACGCGATTGACCAGGAGGTGCGTGCCATTATCGATGAGTGCTTCCGCCGTGCCGTAGACATCCTCACGACCAACCGCGAGAAGATGGATGAGGTCGTGAGAGTGCTTCTGCAGAAAGAGACTATCGAGCGGGAAGAGTTCCTGGCGCTGATGGAGGGGGCGCAACCGGCCGAGTCCATCAGCACATGGAACACCTCGCCTCCCGAAAGCCCGGATGTGCAGAAGGAGCCTGCGCAGCCGGAGGTACCTCCTCGTGCGCCGGTAACCAAGCGGTTGCGCACAGAACCGGGCGTGGCATAGAAGTGACCCGTAAAAACGGACAACCAGCGCGAGGGGCAGAGGTCCTGCCCCTTCTTGCGTAGAGCGAGGGGGAGGGTAAGACGATGCGTTACTCCACCGCGAACAGCGGACATTCGGACGTGTGGCAGCGTGTCATGTTCGTGTTGCTGGGGGCTGCGTGTGTGGTGCTGTGCTATTTCATCGGCGCATACTGGTTGGGACCGTGGCTCCAGCGCATGAGCGAGAAACAGCCGTCGGAAACGCCGACACCGGAGCCTTCGGGGGCTGTCGTTGCCGGTACGCCTGAGGCACCCTCGGTCGCTGCGCCGTTCTCTCCCGTTTCACCAAAGCTGGAAGGAATACAAATTCGGGAGCGCGATGTCCGTACCCTTCCCGACACCGTGCGGGTGATACCGTCCTCAGGCGGTGTCGCACCAGATGAGGATACTCCCACGGAGGAACCCCAGCCATCCACCACTCTGGAAGAACAGCCCTCTGCACCCGCGCCACCGGCGAATCTGTGGACGCCCCCTCCCACACCGTCACCGTCATCCCAATCCCGCCCGGGCGCGTCGGAAGATTTTTCAGGCGGTGTGCAGGTACCCCAGACACTGGATGGTGAACCCGTACCGGCAGGTGGCGTTTCCAGTGCGCCTGCACCCACGGACGTTCTGTATCGGGTGCGAATGCCGAGTGCCTTCGAGAACCGTGACGAAGCCGACGCGGCGATGCGCGCCGTTTTGGACAAAGGTCTGCCCGCGGCGGTGGTCACCGACACGGTGGGCGGACGCAAGGTGTTTCGGGTGCAGCTGGGCGTTTACCGCAACAGGTCCGGCGCAGAGAAACTGGCGGAACAGGCACGCCGTCTGGGGGTCAGGGCGGAGGTCAGTGCGCCTTCACCATGAACATTGCCGTCTGTCCACGTCACCAGAAGCCACTGATGGAGGAGACAGGTTCCATGCGTTACCCCCTGCTGTCGCTTTTGTTTTCGCTTTTCATCATGCTGATACTCACCGCTCCGGTGCATTCCTCCGTGCCCATCATTCGGGTCAAAGAGATAAAGCCCGGGATGAAGGGCTACGGGTTGACTGTATTTCGTGGGACGAAAGTCGAGCGCTTCGAGGTAGAAGTGCTCGGGGTGCTGCCCAAAGCGAACGTCGGGCGCGACCTCATATTCATCAGGATGACCGGCGGGCCGCTGAACGCGCGCGGGGTGAACATCGCCGCAGGAATGAGCGGTAGCCCCATCTATATCAACGGGCGACTCGCCGGAGCGGTGTCTATGACCTTCTGGGGCTTCCCCAAAGAGCCCCAGTGTTTGGTGACACCCATTGAGGACATGCTGGAGGCGCTCGACCCGCGTCTGCCAAAGGAACCGGCGGGCATGGCGCGGGCGCAGGCAGAACCGCAGACGGTGCTTTACGGGGGCAAGCGCATCATCATCGCACCGGATAACGCACCGCCAGCAGGCGAAGGGGAGCTGGTCTTCACACGCCCTCCTGTACCAGTCATGGCAAGCGGCCTCTCAGCGAAGAGCGTCCAGCGATTGAATGCCCTTCTGCAGCCATACAATATGTTTGCTATGCCGGGACCCGGACGCGCTGAAAAAATGGCGCAGCAGATACCACCTCTGCAGCCCGGCTCGGCTGTGGGCGTCGCTCTGGTAACAGGCGACGTGGACATCAGTGCGATAGGCACGGTAACCTATCGGGATGGCGACCGCGTACTGATTTTTGGGCATCCTTTCATGGGCATCGGGGCGATAGAGGCTCCGCTCACCAGTGCCTACGTGTTTGATGTGGTGCCCAGTTACTCGCGCTCGGTCAAAATCGCCGCGCCGGTGAGCGTCGTGGGTAAAGCCACCCAGGACAGACTGTTCTCGGTGGCAGGCGAGCTGGGCAAACGCGCGACCATGGTTCCGGTGACGGTCGATGTGGAAGATACGAGCACGGGACGCAAACGTCGGTTCCAGGCGCAGGTGGTTCAGCATCCGTTGCTAACCGGTCAGCTGGTGTCGCTGGTGGCATATGAGACTCTGTCGCAGATACGCGGCACGCCCGGCGATTCGCTGGCGAGGGTGCAATTGACCGTGAATGCCGACGAGGTAGGCACTGTGACCCGCGACAACGTGGTGTTCGATGATGTAGACATCGCGAGCAGTGCAACCGCCGACCTGGATAACCTGATGAGCATCCTCACTGCGAACCCGTTCTATCCGCTGGCGATAAAAAGCGTGGACCTGAGCGTGCGCCTCGAAAGCAGACGGCAAACCGCTACTATCGAGCGTGTGTTCGTGCGCAAAGGGCGCTATGAGCCGGGCGAGACGGTGGAACTGGGAGTGGTGCTGAAACCCTATCGCGGACAGCCGATAACGCGCGAAGTGAACCTTGTCCTGCCGCAGAGCCTGCGAAGCGGTCGCTACACCCTGCAGGTGCGTGGGGGAATGCAGCCCTCTCTCGCCTTACTGCCGGGGCTGATTATACGACCCGGTATGACCGAGCAAGCGCCCCCCGCCAGCATCCAGCAGATGGTAAATCGCTTTCTGGAGCGCGAGCGCAATAACGACCTCGTGGTGAGGCTGCTTCTACCGACAACCACCGTGAACATCGGCGGGGAGCGCTTCAGCCAGATACCGCCGACCATTGGCACGCTAATGCGTTCGGGCAAGAGCAGCGCCCTGCGCCTGGAACGCGATGAGATTAAGCTGGTGCTGCCTACCGACTGGGTGCTGAGCGGTTCGCAGACGCTGATACTCAACGTGCAACGCCGCGATTCGTCGGAGACGCGCCCTGTGGAACCGCGAATTCCAGCAGGAGAACCGACACCGCCTGAGGGAGTACCCCCCGGCGTACCGCCCGGCATCCCTGCCATGATGGATAGCGTGTGGGGCGATGACGAAAGCCAAACCTTTGCGGAAAGCATAGTGCTGTCGCAATCGCGGGCAACACCGTCCCGCCCTGCAACGGCTGATGCGAAACTGCCTGCTGCTGCGCCGCAACAGACCCCGGATTCCCCTGGGAAGCCAGAGAAGGACGAGAAGCCGATAACGCGCGGGGCGCAGGTATGGACGCAGACCGAGCAGACGGATTTCGCCAGAGGCTTTTTTGACCGTACCACCGCGACATCGGAGGGAGATGTACGCCTCTCATTCACCCTGTCACGGGCGTTAAGCGTCGGAAAGCCGTTTGTGTGGGCGCTGGTGCCTGCCGGGGATGGTTCTCTGCTGATGGGCACAGGACATGAGGGAGAGATACTGCGTCTGTCATCTGATAACCGGCTTTCCACATGGTGCCGTCTGTCGGATATGGAGGTTCACTGGCTGATTGCGGATGGCGATGGCTGGCTGGTGGGAACGTCACCTCGCGGACGCATCTACCGTGTGAACGCCGAAGGCAAGTTCGAGCAGGTAGCGCAGCTGGAACAGAATTATCCCGTTTGCGCCCTGCGTCGCTCCGGCAACTCGGTGGTAATCGGGGCGGGGGGCAGTGCTGGTGTGGTCTACGAGTGGCGTGATGGGCAGGTACGCCCGCTGTTGCAAACGGGGCAGAATCATGTAACCGCCCTTGCGCTGGCTGCGGATGGCACCGTATACGTGGGTACAGGCGACAACGCGATGTTGTGGCGCATTCTTCCGGACAATTCGGCTCAGGTAGTGCGCGATTTTGGAGAGGGAGCGGTCTCCGCATTGACCGTCTGGCAGGATGGTTCGATACTGGTGGCTCTGCATACACGCTCACAGGTGGTGCGCCTGTATCCCGATGGGCGTACCAAAACGGTCATCGAGCGCACCGAGAACCCCATCCTTGCCTTTACACCGGCGCCCGATGGTAGTGTGTTCGCATACGGCAGCGGGATTATCTACCAGATATTGCCGAACGACCGCGTGAATCTGGTGGAGAACCGGCTGGATGTGGACTTCGCGGCGGGCGTATGGTGGCAGGACGCGCTGTGGCTGGGCACGGTAAACGGCGGCGAGATATACATCGCCCGAACCAACGGCGGGGAAGGTGTATACATCTCGCCGGTGCACGATGCGAAGAACCCCGCCCGTTGGGGTGCGCTGTACTGGATGGCGGAGACGCCGGAAGGCACATCAGTGGAGATAAGCACGCGCAGCGGCAACGTGCCCGAACCGGATGCCAGCTGGAGCGAGTGGAGCAGCCCACTGACCAGCCCGGGCGATACGGTTACCAGCCCACCAGCACGCTACGTGCAGTATCGGGCGGTGCTGCGCACGCGGAACCCGCAGGTCAGCCCCATGCTTCAGTCGGTATCGCTTTACTATCGAACACAGAACCAGGCACCACGTGTCACATTGAAATCCCCCAAAGGCGGCGTGGTGCTGTCTGGCGAGCAGAACATCGAGTGGCAGGCGGATGACCCGGACAAGGACACCCTGAGCTACAGGGTCTACTACCGCATGGAGGGCGAGCGGGAATGGCGGGAGGTACAGACACCGAAGAGCGCAACTCCATCGCCCGCACGTCCATCGGAGGAGAAGAAGTCGTCACTCCAGAAAGCGTCTGAGGGAGATAGCATCCCGACCGTCGAGGAGATGATGGCGGACCTGCGCCGCCAGGTGGAGAACGATCCCAGCATCCCCGCTGCGGTGAAAGCGGAGATACTGGCGAGCGCGGAACGGGATTTACCGCAGGTTCGGGCAGCAATGCAACAACAGGCTCCGGCTGCAGCGCAGGCGCAAAGGTTACCTGACCCCTCGCCCCCCGCCGTGCCGACCACCGCGACCTCGCGCAAGTGGGACACCAAACCGCTGAAGGATGGCGTGTATCGCCTGCGTGTGGTGGCGTCCGACCGTCCCTCCAATGCTACCGACCCCCTATCTGCGGAGGTAGTTTCCGAGCCGTTTATCGTGTGCAACAGCAAACCGTTCATCGTGGTGCCGTCGCGGGACGGTGTGCAGGTAGAGGTAGATGGCACAGTGCAGGTATCCGGCTTTGTCTTACAGAAATTAGTGCCGGTGACTGCTGTGCAGGTGCGCATCGGCGAGGGGGAGTGGCTCGCGGTGGAGGCGGGTGATGGGGTGTTTGATAGCCCTGTGGAGACGTTTCGCTTCCGCTCCGAGAAGCTGTCGCGAGGTGAACACCAGATTACCGTGAAGGCGTTTAACGCGGCGGGTTTGATCGCCACCTGGCAGAAAAAGATAGCCGTGAAATAGACTTCTCAGGAGGTCAACAATGAAACTCTCTGTCATTACCGATGAGATATCGCAGGATCTGGAGCACGCTGTTCGGGTGATGCAGGAGTACGGCGTTACCGGCGTGGAGCTGCGCGGGCTGTGGAACGTGAACATCGCCGACATCGACGACGCCACTGCCCGGCGTGCGAAGAAGCTGCTGGACGCCAACGGAATCAAAGTGTCCAGTATCGCCTCGCCTTTCTACAAGTGTGACCTGTTTGAGGAAAGCACTGAGGCGAAAGGTCCCATGCATCTCGCGACGCCGCGCGATCTCAGCGAACAAATAGATATGCTGCAGCGTTGTATCGATCTGGCGCACTTCTTCGAGACGCCGATTATCCGCGTCTTCTCGTTCTGGAAACGCGGCGAGTTGACACCGGAGATCGAGAAGCGCATTGCCGACTCCTATGCCGAGCCGGTAAAGATAGCGGAGCAAGAGGGGATTATCCTCGCCCTCGAAAATGAGCACTCCTGCTATCTGGGGACAGGCGCGGAAGTGGCGCGAGTGGCACGGGCCATCGATTCGCCACACCTGGGTATCTGCTGGGACCCGGGCAACGCCCTGTGCGCCGGTGAGACGCCCTATCCTGATGGCTACGAAGCGGTGCGCGACCTGGTAGCACATGTACACGTCAAAGACGGCGTACTGGAAGACGGCAAGGTGCGCTTCGTGGTGGTCGGTGAGGGGGCTATCGACTACGCCGGTCAGTTCGGTGCGCTGCGCCGCGATGGTTACACAGGCTGGATTTCTCTGGAGACTCACGCGCGCATAGACGGTGATGCAGAGCGCGCCTCACGCCTGTGCCTGCAGGCGCTCAGACAATGGATGGAGGAGTAGAGTTGCCATGGCAAGACGTAATGATATTCCCAGATACACTGCTGGTCGCGAAGACGAGTTTCTCTCCTTGCGCAGTATCCGCGAGGGCTTCTCGAAAAGGCTGCGAGCGTTCTCCCTCGCGCTTGTGTTTGTCTTCGCGGCTGGGTTGATTACTTATTTTTCGATGGGACCAACCGGCGATTCGGCAGGAGGCGACCCTTCCCGTCAGTCGGTCGCGACCGTTAACGGCGAACCCATCAAGCGCGACCAGTTCGAAATGATGGTGAGTGAAACCTCGCGCGAGAGGGCGATGATGTCCGGGGATGCGCTGGCGTCCATCGGCGTGCGGCGACAGGTATTTGACGAGCAGGTTCAGCAGATACTCATCGCTCAGGCAGCCGAGAAAGAGGGGGTCCGAATCTCCGACAGGGACCTCGACCGTGAAATCGATAAACTGGTAGACCAGCAGGTGAAGCAGGAGCGCGAGCGCGCGGCTCAGGGCAAAGAGATGACCGACCAGCAGTTCGAGATGGTCATCCGCAGCGCGATGGGCAAGAGCGTCGCCGAGTGGCGCGAGGAACTGAAACAGAACTGGGAACCGCGCAAACCTCTCCTGCGTCAGGCTCTGCTGCAGCAGAAGCTGATGGAGAAGGTGGCAAATGTGCCCAACCCGTCGGATGAAGATCTCAAACGCAGCTTTGACCTGCTGACCGTAAGGCATATCCTGATAAGCACGGGCAAGCGCACCGAAGAACAGGCGCGCAAGCGTGCGGAAGAGATACTGCAGAAGGTGCGCTCTGGCGCGGACTTCGCTAAGCTCGCGAAGGAGTTCTCCGACGACCCCGGCAGCAAGCAAAACGGGGGTAGCCTCGGTGATATTCCGCGCTCGCAGATTGCCATGCTGTTTGTGCCCGAGTTTGCGAAAGCAGTAGAAGCATTGCAGCCGGGGCAGGTCAGTGACCTGGTGAAGACGGAGTACGGTTTTCACATTATCCGGCTCGATGGGGTGAAGCCCAACGTACCTGCCGATTTCGAAAAGAAAAAGGCGGACTACCAAAGGCAATATGTGGAGACCCTGCGCAATGCGAAGTGGCAGCAGTATCTGACACAGCTTCGTCGCACGGCGAAGGTGGAGATACTCGACCCCGAAATCCAAGCCTATGAGGTGCTAGATGAGCTGGGGCGCAAAGCAGGCACTCCGGAGTATGCGGCTGCGCTGGACAAGGCGATAGCTGCCTTCGAGAAGGCAACGCAGGAGATGCCCTCTGCCGAGGCGATGGTGGTACTGGGCGAACTGTACCGTGCGCAGTCCGAGATGCCGGGTCTGGCAGAGCCTGCTCGCCAAAAAGCGCGGGAGAACGCCATCACTGCCTGGCAGAATGCCCTGCAACGCATTGAGAGCGTGCAACTGCGCATGAGGCTGGCGGAGCTGTATCGCAAAAACAAACAGACCGACCTCGCCATCAAACAGTACGAGGAGGTCGGCAAGATTGCGTGGGACCGCCCCGATATCCATGCGCAGCTCAAGAGCATTTACAAGCAGATGGGCAGGCAGGACCTGGTGCAAAAGGAGATCGAGTGGGAGAAGAAGTATCAGGAGCGCATGAAGGCGGAGAGGGTACCCCCACCCTCTTCTGCCCAACCTGCTCCCTCGCGCAAACCCTGATGCAGGTAGGCAGCGTAGCCTGCAGGGGCGCATCGCAGTGCGCCCCTGTTACCGTACGATACCTCGTGGGATACCCTGTAATAACTGCTGAAGCTCGTCGGGCGAGGTAAACAGTACATCGCCGGGCACCGTGTGCTTGAGCGCAGAGAGAGCATCAGCGCAGCGCATCGCCAGTTCGATATCCCCCTGCAGATAACCGTACAGCAGCCCCGCATCGTAGGCGTCGCCGCTGCCGATGGGGTCTATCACCTCGAAAGGACATCCCTCTGAACGCCATACATTCTCTGCCGTTGCCACCACGCTGTAACGCCGTCCTACTGTTGCCGATTGCTGGTCGCGTAACGGGGTGGCAACCACCGGAACCCTGTAGCGTCGTTGTATCTGGACGGCGATGTCCATATCCTCGCCGTCTACTGCGAGCACCGTGCGTGCATCGGCGGGAGAAACTATCAGCAAATCCACCAGCGGGAGAAGCGATTCTATCACCCGGCGCGCCTCGTCGGGAGACCACAACAGCGACCGGTAGTTCAGGTCAAATGAAACGGATATGTTCATCTCCCGGGCGACTTGCAACGCCTCCCAGGTGGCTTCCCGGCAGCCTTCGCTCAGTGCAGGCGTGATACCTGTTGCGTGAAGCAGGCTCGCACCGCGAAGCAGGTCGTACCAGTCCCATTCTCCAGGTCGCCAGCGGCTCATCGCCGAGCCTTTGCGGTCGTAATACACACGGGTAGGACGCGGCGTCACGCCGGGTTCCACGAAGTACAGCCCCAATCGGCTATCGCTGTCCCACGAGACGTGTTGCACATCCACCCCAAGCGACCTCAGCCGTTGTGCAACCAGGTGCCCCAATGGGTTATCGGGCAGGCGCGATAGCCAGACGGTTTGTACACCCAGCTGCGCCAGCACCGCTGCCGTGTTGCTCTCGGTGCCGGCAATGGCGATTTCAAACCGCTCCGCCTGAGTAATGCGTTGATAGCCGGGCGGAGATAAACGAAGCATCGTCTCTCCAAAGGTAACGACACGCATCTTCCTTCGCCCCTTTTTCCAGTTCGCGGGCGGATGCAGGCACTCCTGTTACCATTAGGCGACAACCGTTATCCGGTGTGCGAACGTCATTTCACAGCACAATATGCCCAGGAAGCGGGAACTGAGGGGGACAATGGCGAAATAAGTAAACAGTTGATGCATACCTGATTTCGCAGGCTTCCATGCCCTCATTAGCCGGAGCAGATGGTGCAAGGAGCCTGGGTAATACGGCGGAGACAAAGGAGGTAATTCAGCGTGAGTAACCGAAAACTTCGCGTTGGCTTGATAGGTGCGGGAGGTATCGGACGGACGCACCTCTCCAGTTACGAGCGCGTGCGGGAAGCGCAGATTGTGGCGGTCACCGACATCAATGAGGAAGTGGCACGCGCGGCGGCTCAGCAGGTAGGAGCAGAGGTATTCCGCAGTGTGGAGCAAATGCTGGAGCGGAGCGAACTGGACGCGGTGGACATCTGCACGCCTCCCGTCACCCATTTGGACGCGGCGTTGCCAGCGATAGAAAAGGGGTTGCATGTCCTGTGTGAGAAACCTCTGGCTCATCATCCCGACGCCGCACGAAAGATGGTACAGGCAGCGGACGCCAAAGGGGTCAAACTCATGACCGCTTTCTGCCACCGCTTCCATCCCCCAATAGTGGCTCTCAAGCGGCTGATTGATGCCGGCGAGCTGGGAGAAGTGGTGATGTTCCGCAACCGCTTTGCGGGCCCGTTCAAAGGGGTGGAAGAGCGATGGTTCTCGGACAAGGAGGTGGCTGGAGGCGGTGTGTTGATGGATACCAGTGTGCATAGCATTGACCTGTTCCGCTTCCTGGTGGGAGAAGTTGCCCGCGTGCAGGCAGTAACTCGTCAGACGAACCCCGCCATTGGCGAGGTCGAGGATACCGCTATCGCGCTGCTGTCCTCCAGCGATAAGCGGATGGGTGTGGTGGAAGCCAGCTGGGTGCTTGCTGCCGGGTTTAACGTGGTGGAGGTATACGGCACGGAAGGGGCAGCGATGGTGCACTACTGGGACGGTTTCAAGAGCCGCTACAAGACGAACAAGATGGACGACTGGCAACTGCTGGAAGAGGTTGGTCCCGACCGGTTCGTTGGGGAGATACAGCACTTCGTGGACGCCTGCCTGGGCAGAACCGAGCTGCAGGTCACCGGATACGATGGCTTGCGCGCGGTGGAAATCGTGTACGAAGCCTACGCTTCGCAGGGATAGCGAAGCATTCCGCAGGGGCAACCCGCGGTTGCCCCTACGCTTTCAATGCAAACGGGTTGAAATCGGTGTCGTAGTCGTAGTAATCTTCCTGCTCCGCCTTCTTCAGGAACCCAACCACTGCGTAGGTGAGTGGTGTAGCCAGCGCTTCATACAGCACTTTCGCCGTGTAGTTCCAGGCGATCACCCGCAGCAGCAGCCCCGTGTCCCACACACCAGCGAAGGCTATCGTCTGAAACAGTACCGTATCTACGGCTTGTCCCACCATCGTACTGCTAATCGTGCGCGTCCACAGGTACCGTCCCCCAGTCCATATCTTCATCTTCGCCATCACGTAGGAGTTGACAAACTCGCCGCACCAGAAAGCGATCAGACTCCCCACCACAATACGGGGCGTCTGACCCAGTATCATGGCGAAGGCTTCCTGCATTTGCCATTCCGGCGATGGCGGCAGCATCACGATTACCCAGAAGAGCAATGCCGCCAGCAGGTTAAAGCCGAAACCCATCCAGATGACCCTTCGGGAGCGAGCGTAGCCATACACCTCTACCAGTACATCGCCAAAGATGTAGGAAATCGGGAACAGTAGCGTGCCGCTGTCCAAATCCAGGCGCAGGAAGTCCAATATGCGTACGGGCTTCACCGCCACAATGTTGGACAGCAACAGCACCACCACGAAGCTCACCGTAATGACATCCAGGTATCGGTAAGAGCGGTTCAACGGATGTCCTCACCTCCAAGAACTTTCTCTGCCAGCTCGATTTGCTGCTGAACCGCGTCGGGGGCGGTACCTCCACGCGATCGTCTTGCCTGCATCACCGCTTCGGGTTGCAGTAGTTGCACTGCCTCTTCGTCGAACAGGTCGCTGAAGGTGCGCAGCTGTGCTACGTCCAAATCCTCCAGCGCCAACCCTTGCTTCAGGCAATACTGCACCACACGCCCCACCACCTCATGTGCCTGTCGGAACGGCATTCCCCTGCGCACCAGATAGTCGGCGAGGTCGGTGGCATTGGAGAAGTCGCCGCGCACCGCCTGACGCATCCGTTCGGTGCGAAACTGCGCCCTCGTTAGCATCAATTGCATCAGGGGCACACTGGAAAGCACCGTATCCAGCGCATCGAACAGGAAACCTTTGTCCTCCTGCAGGTCGCGGTTGTAGGACAGGGGTAACGCTTTCAGCATGACCAGCGCGCCCGTCAAATCCGCCACCGTGCGTGCCGTGCGCCCGCGGATCAGCTCCGCCACGTCGGGGTTCTTCTTCTGCGGCATGATGCTGCTGCCGGTGGTGACGCTATCGTCCAGCTCCACGAAGCCGAACTCGGGCGTGCTCCACAGAATCAGCTCCTCTGCCAGACGCGACAGATGCGTCATGATTAGTGCGGCGCACGACAGGAACTCCACCACGAAGTCGCGGTCGGACACGGCGTCGAGACTGTTCTCGCACAGCCCGTCGAAGCCCAGCTCCTGCGCCACCATCTCGCGGTCAAGGGGAAAGGAGGTGCCTGCCAGCGCTGCGCTGCCCAGCGGCAGGAGGTTTACCCGCTTGCGACAGTCGCTCAGCCGCTCGCGGTCGCGCTGAAACATCCAGAAGTATGCCATCAGGTGATGGGCAAGGCTCACCGGTTGCGCGTGCTGCAGATGGGTGAGGCCGGGCAGGATGGTGTGCAGGTGGTTCCGTGCCGTTTGCAGCAGCCATTCCTGCAGATGGCGTATCTGTTCACCCAGAGTGTCTATGCCTTCGCGCAGGTAGAGGCGGGTGTCGGTTGCCACCTGGTCGTTGCGGCTGCGGGCGGTGTGCAGTTTGCCTGCCACCGCGCCGATGCGCTCGGTGAGCAGGCGTTCGATCTCGGAGTGAATGTCTTCTGCCTTCGGGTCAAAAGCTATCCTGCCTGCCGCGATGTCCTCACGTAGCGCGTTTAATCCGGCAATGATGGCGTCCGCTTCCTCCGGTGTCAGCACGCCGGTTTTGCTCAGCATCCGTGCATGCGCGATGCTGCCCCGAATATCCACCTCCCACAACCGCGCATCGACACCGATAGAGGCGGTGAATACCTCCACCGCCTCATCGGTCTGCTTCTCGAAACGTCCTCCCCACAGCTTGCTCATGGTGTGCCGCTGCCTTCTCGCTTCTGCTTCAGGGCGTGGTACATCCGCGCCTGCAAGCCGAAAATCTTCACCATACCGGTGCTTTCGCGCTGGTCGAAGGTGGTGGTGTCGAACGACGCCAGCTCCTCCGAGTACAGCGCCCACGGACTGCTTCGTCCGATGACCTGCAGGCTGCCTTTGTACAGGCGCAGCCATACGGTGCCGGTTACCCGTTTTTGCGTCTGGCGGATGAAGCACTCCAAATCCTCCTTGAAGGGGTCAAACCACAGCCCATAGTATGCCAGCTGCGCCCACTCCGCGTCTACCAGCGATTTAAACCGCAACTCCTCGCGCGTTAGTGCCAGCGCTTCCAGCGCCTGATGCGCGGTCAGAATGGTGACGGCGGCTGGGCATTCATAGTTCTCACGCACCTTCAGCCCCAGCATCCGGTCTTCCATGATGTCGATACGCCCCACGCCGTTCTCGCCCGCGATGCGATTCAGTTTGGCAATCAGCTCCGCGGGGGAGAGCGGTTCGCCGTCGATGGCGACGGGCACGCCGTTCTCAAACTCCAGCTTCACCTCGCGCGGCGCATCGGGTGCGTCCTGCGGGTTGCGTGTCCAGCGGTAAATCTCCTCGGGCGGGGCATAGTCGGGTTCCTCCAGCCTTCCGCCCTCGACGGAGCGTCCCCACAGGTTCTCGTCGATGCTCCAGATTTTCTCCACGCTCTGAGTGATAGGCACGCCGCGCGATTTGGCGTATTCTATCTCCCACGAGCGGGTGAGGTTGCGTTCGCGGATGGGTGCGTGGATGACCGCATCGGGCATGAGCGCACGGAGAGTGAACTCGATACGGAACTGGTCGTTGCCCTTGCCCGTGCAGCCGTGCGCGAACGCCGTAGCACCCACCTGCTTTGCGACTTCCACCGCTTTGGCGGCAATCAGCGGGCGGGCAATCGAGGTGCTGACCGGGTAGCCCTCGTAACTGGCGTTTGCCTGCACCGCCGCGAAGCAGTAATCGCGGGCGAACTCCTCTCTGGCAGGCACGGTGTAATGCTCTGTGCCCAACGTCCGCGCTTTGCTTTCCGCTTCGCGGATGTCCTCCTCGGGCTGACCCACATCCACCGTAACGGTAATCACGTGGTCATACCCATACTCTTCCCGCATCAGCGGAATACAAACCGAGGTGTCCAGCCCCCCGGAATAGACTAGAACCACTTTCTTCATCGCCTGTGCTCCCATAATGGTTAACGATTTAGATTATACGCAAAAGGAGCGGGTAACGCAAGCGAGAGGAATCCCCTGTTCCCGTTGACAAATTCGCAGGGCAGGGGTATAATGAAGCCATCTATGCAAACGTTTGCATAACCGAAGACGATGAAAGTCACCATCAAGCAGATAGCAGAATGTGTGGGGGTATCACCTTCCACGGTGTCGCGAGTGCTCAGCGGTAGAGGAGAACGCCTGATTTCGGAGCAGACGCGGCAGCGTGTGCTGCGCGCAGCGGAAGAACTGGGTTATCAGCCCCACCTGGCGGCGCGCTCGCTGGTTACAGGGCGCACCGGTACAGTAGCTCTGTGGATGTATCATCTGTATACTGCGTTCCACGCGCAAGTGGTGCATCTGGTGGAAACCGCCCTGTGGCGGTCGGGATACGAGATGCTGATTCGGCAGGTGGGTCACCAGAGCGAGCCACCCCGACATGGCTGGGGGCGCGTGGACGGGATTATCGGCTTCGAGTGCGTCGGGGCGCTGCGCTTTGTGCAGAAGCACTCCCGTCGTCGGCCGGTGCCGGTGGTCAGTATGGGTGCATACTATCTGGCGGATGTAGACCATGTGGGCGTAGACCTTTATACAGGAGCTGTACAGGCGGTGCAGCACCTGATCGAGCAGGGCTGTCATCGAGTCGCTTATTTGGTCAACGCTGAGTCGCGCCATCCAGGCGATGCACGTCGTGATGCTTACGATGCGGTGATGCAGGAGGCGGGCTTGCGGCGGGAGTACATCGTTAGCGTGGACCAGTCGCGTGCAGCCGCGGCGGCGTCAGTGGCAGCGCATGTGGAACAGTTCGGTCTTCCCGATGCTATCTTCTGCCACAACGACGAGATGGCTCTGGGCGCGTATCGCAGCTTGCGTTTACTGGGCGTGCGTGTTCCCGACGAGGTGGCTCTCGTCGGCTGTGACGGCATTGAGGATACCGAGTATCTGGAAGTCCCTCTCAGCACCATCCGGCAGCCGCTGGAGGAGATGTGTCAGCTGGCGTGCCAGTTCTTGCAGAGGCGCATGGCGCAGCCGGATATCCCTCTGCAGTCGGCGGTGTTGTTGCCGCAGCTGGTGGTGCGGGAGTCTTCCTTACGGAGGAGGTGATGTGGAACAGCGGTCAGTGGACAGTTCTTCCGTGTTTGCGTATGCTACTCAGATTCCAGGTTCAAAGTAACTTTCAGAACGAGGAGGGACAACGATGAAACGGTTTGGCTTTACGCTCATCGAGCTGCTGGTGGTTATCGCCATTATCGCGATACTGGCAGCCATTCTGTTCCCGGTGTTCAGCCAGGCGCGTACCAAAGCCCGCCAGGCTTCCGACATCAGCAACATGAAGCAGCAGGGTCTGGCGCTGATGATGTACTCGCAGGACTACGACGAGAAGCTGCTGGGCTTTGGTCTGCCCTATGAGGGAGACCCTCGCTGTTCACCCGGTCCTTGGGTCTACTGGCCCGCGCTGTTACAGCCCTACGTGAAGAACACGCGGGTATTCCTCTCGCCGCAGCTGGAGGCGGCGTATGATGCCAACGCACCATGGGTCTGTAAGGCACTGAATATCAACCTCAGCCCCGATGGCAACACGCTTTACTTCTCTTACATGCTGAACGGGGTGGGGGATTGGTACTACACCCGCTGGAAAGACAACAACCCGGGCGCGCACTGGGGCATCGTGTGGTGGCGCTATCCCAGCCAGGGGGTGTTACAGGAGCCTGCAGGCACCATCTACGTGGTGAACGGGCACTGCCCGGACTCGTGGCAGGATGGTCACCTCGATTATCCGCTGCGGCTGGGATGGAACACCTGGACGTGTACCGGCACCGACTGGAGCTCGCGTGACCCCAACGTGCAGGGCTTCTTCAACGGTATGCAAAACATCATCTGGACGGATGGGCACGTCTCTCCGCGCAAGTGGGGACATACCTTCCCGCATGAGTGGACGGTGCAGGCAGACCGTGACGCGGACCCTGTGCTGAACCCGTAAACACGTCAAATCAAACGACCTCCGGCAGTGCCGGAGGTCGCTATCTGGAGGTGTAAGATGAGACGCGAGATCCCGCCCTGGGTGGCGGTGCTGGTGATCGTGGTGGTGTTAGCCATTGCAGGTTTCTTTTACGCGCGGCAGTGGTTCGAGGGGCCAAAGCGCATCTCCGGAACCCCTCCGCCCGGCGTGAATCTGGCACCACCCATGCCGGGGCAGTCCGGCACGCCGATGGCAGCGCCACCCCCATCCGGCGGTTACGGAAGGTAAGGTCGTCTCCTGTGGAGGGCGAGGCTCCCGCCGAGGCGTTTGGTGCGTTTTTCGGCTCACCCGGAGGTTCGCCCTCCGCGTACGCAGGTTGAAGCCTGCGGCTACAGAAGCCTCTACAGAAGCCTGCTGCCGAGGCGTTCAGCATCTTCGCCTTGCAACCGGTCTGCTTTCGCCATATAATATCCACAAGAGCTCGCAGCAGGAGAAATCGCTTTGGTGCGCGGTCTGCAACGGAAGCAACAGGTCTTATGGGGTGTAGCCCTCACGGGTCTGCCCGTGTGCTGGTGGCTGCAGCCCGTTCAGGTGGTGCACCCATTCCCCCTGCCTCTGCTAATCCTGCTCACGGTGCTGACGATGGCGGTGCCCGTAGGGCGGCTGAGGACTCGCAGGGTACGCTTCGGCGGTGCGGTGGTTTTCTTCGCGAGCTTGCTGTACGGCGCAGCCGTAGGCGGGGCGATGAGCCTCGTCGCGGGGTGGGTAGCACAGCGCATCGTGCGTGATCGCCAAAACACGTTGTTGTACGCCTCCGCGGTCGCACTCTCGGCGATGTGCAGCGGTCTCCTGTTTCATCCTTCCAGTAGCCTTTCGGCGGTAACATGGCAGTTCTTGTTGCGAGTACTGGCCGCGGCGCTGTTGTTTGGCGCGGTACGGGTGCTTTTGCTGTGGTGGGGTGAAGGCTGGCGAAAAGTGTCCGTCTGGTCTGCAGCACGCGCGGAGATGTTCGTGGATGCTGTGGCTTTCCCCACGGTGATGGCAACGTTATCCATACAGAGCACGTGGGGGTGGTTGTCCGTCGTGCTGTTCTGCGTGATGGGCGCTATAGGGTTGTTGTCCGCGCGGGCGTTTATTCAGGCGCATCTGGCGCAGCGACAAATCCGCGCCCTGCGAACCATGCACCAGCGACTGATAGCCCATTTGCACCCCGACCACCTGATGCAAGATCTGGGTAACGAACTGCGCCGTCTGTTGCCCTTTGACCGGCTGACACTGTGGAGCTACGCCCGTCAGGAGGCGCATCTGCAAAACGTTGGGGTCTACCCGCAGCAAAGTCGGGATGTGTTCCCTGCCTACCTCGAAGCGAGCGGGACGCTGGGCAAAGCGTTGGACCACCGAAAACCGATGGTGCTTGCGCATCCACTTTCCGAACGCCTGCCCGACCTGCAGGAGCATTTTCAGGGGCATTTGCTGCTTGTTCCGCTGTGCGTCCACGACTACCCCTGGGGGCTGCTTGTGCTGGAGCGTGAGCCACAGCGGGAACCTTTTGTACGCGCGGATTACGAGACCATACAGGTGCTGGTGGAGCATCTGACGATTTTACTGGAGAACTTGCGGTTATATCGGCAGACCGCAGAGCTCGCAGTACGCGACGGCTTGACGGGTTTATTGAACCACCGCCGGTTTCACGAGCGGCTTCAGGAGGAGCTGTCCCGCTCACTGCGCTATCACCATCCCTTGACCCTGTTGATGATTGACGTGGACTACTTCAAGCGCTACAACGACACCTATGGTCATCAGCAAGGGGACGAACTTCTGCGTAAGCTGGCAGAGATATTGCGGCAAAACATCCGTCAGAGCGACATCGCGGGCAGGTACGGTGGCGAGGAGTTCGCGGTGATTCTGCCGGAAACCGATAAAGAATCGGCTGTCGTGCTGGCTCAGAGGTTGTGCGAGGTGGTAGCGCGCACACCGTTTCCGGGGTATCCGGGCGGTCCGCCGGTGCGCTGCACCGTGAGCATCGGCGTGGCGAGTTATCCTGAGGATGCGCTCACCGTTTCCGACCTGATTGCTGCCGCAGATACCGCGCTCTACCGGGCGAAGCGATTTGGCAAGAACCGGGTGGTGATAGCGCCTTGAGGACGAATCTTGCGGTAGTCGTCACGGCAGGCGGGCGTATTGCCAGAGCGGATTTTCTCTCCAGCAGTCTACCCGAAGCCTCTGCCGCCGCGGAGGACTACGCCGGTGAAGGCAGGCATGTTCTCATCAAGGCTCTCCTCAAGACAGGAAGGCGCGCTCTGCTCGAAATCGTTTTGGATGCGGTGCGGGCGACTGGTCTGGCAGAACGGACGGTCATTGTCGGTAGTGCGGAACTGCAACACTGGTTGAATCCTCCGCATGAAACCCTCGTGCCCGAGCTCTCGGAAGCGCACGAAAACCTGATTGCCGGTTTGGAGGCGGTGAAGGAGTATCCCCGCGCGCTTTACCTCACGTCTGACCTGCCCTTTGTAACGGCTGATGCAATCAAACGTTTCGTGGATGCCTGTCCGCCCGATGCACAGCTCTGCTACGCGATAGCCCGGCGTGAAGCGTTCGACGCGCGTTTTCCCGACTCGCCCAGCACCTACGCCCGGTTGAGGGACGGTGAGTTTGTGGCGGGGTGTGCAATGATGGTGGAACCCGCTGCACTGCTGGCGCGTGCCGAATGGATACGGCAGGTCGCCCAACGGCGCAAGAGCCTCTGGCGGCTGGCTCTGCTGGCAGGTTGGCATGTTCTGTGGAAGTACGCTACCCGACAGCTGAGGGTGGCGGATGTGGAACGCCGTGCAGAACAACTTTTGGGGATGCGCTGTCGGGCGGTGGAGTGCGACCCGGAACTGGCTTACGATATAGACACCCCGCAGGAGTATGAGTACGCGTGGAGGTTCGCCAATGACAGAGCTGGCTAAGCGCGTGCTCACTGCGCTGATTGGTATCCCTGTGTTTCTACTCGCGCTGGTGGGACCACCGGCGGCGGTGATGCCTGCAGGAAGTACCTGGGTGGTACTGGTGATGCTGATAGCGCTGATGGGTATGCTGGAGATGCTGTCGGCGGTGGAGAAACGGTATCCGCAGGTGCGGGTGAACCGCCCGCTGGCGATGTTATCGGTGTATCTGCCCTTTGATGCGTGGCTGGGTTCGCAGCCGCAGGCGACCTTTCTGGGGAGCGTTCGTTTGGTGGTTGCCGCCATCATGCTGGTCGCTCTGGCGTGGGAGGTGTGGCAGGCGGAGAGGCTGGGGAAGCTGAGTGTATGGCGGAATGTCGGCACCGCTGCGCTCGTTGTTCTGTATCCCGGACTGTTGTTGAGCATGTGGGTGAGACTGCAATTGATAGATGCGGGCTGCACCGGGGAGGGGGTATGGTTTTCGGACGGCGTGCGCCTGATATTATTGACGTGCGTTTCGATGTGGGTGTGTGACTCCGCCGCCTACTTTGTGGGTAATCGCTTCGGCAAGCGGCGAATGTCGCCCCGGCTCAGCCCGCGCAAGAGCTGGGAAGGGGCGGCAGCGGGTACACTGTTTGGGACGGTTGCCGCCAGCCTGACCGCTCTGGGGATGGGTTTGGCTCCCTGGACAGCGGCGTTGCTGGTGCTGGTAGCGGTCGTTATGGGGCAGATAGGCGACCTGTTTGAAAGCGCATTGAAGCGCGAACTGGAGATAAAGGACTTTGGCGGTTTTCTGCCCGGGCATGGTGGGGTAATGGACCGGTTTGATAGCCTGCTGTTCGCTTTACCGGTTGTTTATCTGCTCAGCCACTTCTTGCCCATTTGCTCGTAGCTGTACCAGAACGCAAATCCTCTCCGGTGTGGAAGGAACTCGTTGAGGATTAACAAGGAGAGGATTGCTCATGGTTGTTGTATTGGCGGAGAGCGCTTTGGTGAGCCGCCCTTCGGCGTGGTGGCAGCGTGCTCTTGTAGCCGATGGACAGTCATGGATATGGGTGGGCACGCTGGTTATTAGCCTCGTGCTGATTGCTATCCTCGCTTTGCGCTACCTGTGGTACCTCTGGTGGCTACATCGCATTCGCCTTCTACGCGGACAGGGGTTGATATCTTCCTCGGAGTTGCGAAGAGGGCAATGTGCTTACCTGCAATTGCTGGACGGTTCCGAGGAGGAGCGTTTGCGCCGGTGGCGTACGATGGTGCGCGCCGTTCACCCCAGCACAGTAGATGTGGACATGCCCATGCTGGCAGAGGGTGAGCGTTTCGTGCCAGGGGCACGGGTCGCCCTGGCGGTGAACGCAATAGACAGCCTGTATGTGATGGAAACCGAGGTTGTCGGTGTGGAAAGCGGTGAACCATGTGTTTTGCGGTTACGCCGACAGCCTTTACTCCATCGTCTGCAGAGGAGACAGTTTGCGCGGGTGGAGCTCATGGCACCGGCTACCATCGAGATAGTGGGGGGAAAGAGTATTGGTCGGTATACCGGTGTGATTCTGGACATCGGCGGAGGCGGTGTGTGTGTGCAGGCACCCGTGGCTCCAGTGGTGGGAAGCACGGTGTGTCTGGAGGTGCCGACGTTGTCTGAGGTTTTGCCTGCTTCAACCCGCCTGACAGTGGTGGGAGTGTCGGAGACCGTGGTGGACGGGCATCTGGAATATCGCCTGCATTGCGCCTTTGCCGACCTGAGCGCGGAACAACATGAGCGCGTGGCGCGGTATGTGCACCGAAAGCAGCATGAATCTGTCACTGAGCGACGCTGGCGCACACCGCAAGAGGTGGGGACTCAGCATTATTCCTGACCTGAACTCTGTTGCCTTCGTAGCCGATAATGGACATGGATAGAGCGATGGCAGGAGCGATAGGTCCGTGTTTCAGACAGGGGACCCGGTAGAGATACATTTCAGGACAGGTAACACCCTGGTGGCTTTGCACGGGACGCTGGTGCAGATGGTGCGTCCACTGATGGAGATACATCTGAACAGCCAACCGCTTCACGACGGTCTGGTGAGGTCGGGCATCAACGTGCTGGTGGTCATCAGCGCGGGAACAGGGATTTACACCACCGAGGCAGTCATCCAGCGGTACCATCCTGCAGCCGGTCAGATTGTCGTTTGCGTCAACGGCTCCTTCCGCTTCCAGCAGAGGCGACAGCATGAGCGTTACCGGTGCAATATGCAGGTGCGCCTGCGTGCGGTTGGGGATACGGAGTGGATTACCGGAGAATGTCGGGACATCTCGGCAGGGGGTGCTCGCATCTACCTCGCGCAGGAGCTGGTTTTGCGCTCCAACACTCTGGAGTTGCTCTTTATCTCTCCGGGCAACCAGCAGGCGGTGCGTGCGGTAGCAGAAATCGTGCGGACGGGCAAGCTGCTGGACCAGGACGGTTGGGAAATCGGGGTGCGCTTTACCGAGATGAGCCGTATGGAGAAAATCCAGTTCGCGCGCTTGCTGCAACTGTGGGCAGACCCCCAGGACCGCGAGCCAGTGAGGCCTGATTAGCTCCGCATGAGGTCTGCCAGCCTGTCCACCAGAACCGCTCCCTCAAACATCAGCGTTCCCTCGCCGATAGCCACCCGTTCGATGCGAACGGGCGCCCGGATACCGGAGAGGTCTATTAGTGGACGGTTCAGGAACAGCTCGGAAAGCAGCTCCCGAACCTTCTCGGGCACGGAAAGCCCTACCACTTTCAGCTCCGTGTCCTCGAACCACACCTGCGAGCCTTCTTTAAGGCGCAGTCTGCCGCTCAACTCAGCCGAAAGCTTCACGCCCAGACGGGTATACACGTCGATGGATAAACGCATTTCGCCAGCGCGACTGCGGATCAGCAAATTGTCCAGACGAGATACCACCAGATTCCACGGCGAGCGCACAGGCGGTAACAGACTGCTCAGGTAGGACTGCAGAACCTCGTCGTCCATGCTGGCATGGAAGGATCCCTGCTTTGCCTGGAGCGGGGCGTCCTTCCGGTATTCGATGTCTTCCAGTTCCACCACCAGTTCGCGCAGGATAAGCCCTTGCTGAATCTCCACCCCCTCGCCGACAATGCGTGCTGCCCTCACTTTTCCCTGAAACATCTTTTCGTGCCTCCCCAGAAGGTATACGCGGTATCGTTTTGCCGGGGCGATGAGATGGGGCAGCTGTGCCTCCACGCGCTTTTCCGCTAAACGACGCGGGTTCACTCCACAGCCGCTCACCGCTATCGCTACAACAAGAGCGATGACAGCTATCGCCTCTCTTTTCTTGCTTTCGGTGTTTTTCATGGTAAGCCGATATCAGTATACCCAATATTCAGTTGGTAGCAGGGGGCTTCCTTTTTCCTGGTCAGGCGATTGATTATTTTCATAAAAATCTTGAAAATTTTTTCATAGACACTTGATTTTTTGAATATGAGCGTGTATAATCTAAAACAGTGGAGGTGATAGACATGTACTCCGTTCCTGCAAGATGTCCGGTGTGCGGTGGCAATCTGCAGATACGCGAAGTGGTATGCGAAAGCTGCGGCACGCAGATGCGCGGTCAATTCGCGGCGTCTACCTGCCGGTATTGCGGGCTGGACCCGGAGCAGCAGCAGTTTTTGGAGGTGTTTTTGCGTTGCCGCGGAGTGTATAACTGCGTCGAGCGCGAGTTGAATATCTCGTATCCGACGGTGAAAGCCCGACTGGAGTCCCTGTTGCAGGCACTCGGGTTATCGGCCGTGGGCGAGGAGAAGGCAGAAGAGATGGATGTGCAGGAGCGCCGGAAGGCGATTCTGGATGCTCTGGAGCGTGGCGAAATCACCGCAGAAGAGGCGGCGGATGCGTTGCGCCAGTTGCGGTAGGAGGTGTATCCCATGAACGAGGAACTGCAGCGAATCTTGCGCATGGTGCGCGAGGGCAAACTCACCCCGGAGCAAGCGCAGATGCTCATCGAGGCGCTGATGACCAAGCCGGGCGGTGAAAAAACAAAGCGCAAGGAAGAAGCTGCCTTCGAGGAGGCGATGGAGCAGCTGCGCAAAGCCTTTCAGGGCGTGGACTGGAAACGCATTCAACAGGAGTGGCGACGTATCAGCGAGGAAATCCGCGAGCAGACCCGCCGCGGCTGGGAAGAGGCACAGCGTGCTTTTCGTGGCATGGGACGCTGGGATATCGACCTGCGGCTGGGCACGGTGCAGGACATAGAGTTTGAGCAGACCGTGGATATCCCTGCGGGCGCACGCCTCATTGTGCAAAACGTGCTCGGTGACGTGCGAGTGCGCGGACAGGAAGGCGCGACGCAGATGCGTGTGCACGCCGAAGGTGCCATTCGCGCTGAAGGCACGGAGCAAGCCGAGCAGGGTGCGGGAGCGTGGGCACCGGTCATCGAGCAGCGCGGCGATGTGGTGTTCGTGCGCCTGGCACGAGCGGGGAAGTTCGCCTCTGCCGACGTGGATATCACTGTGCCAACAGGCGTCTCTTTAGAGATACAGTCTACAGCCGGTGACGTGTTGGTGGAAGGTACAGGGTCACCCGTGAGCGTGGAGAGCGCAAGCGGCGACATCACCATACGCGAGGCGAGCGGCAAAGTGCGCCTGATTTCCGCCAGTGGCGACGTCACGCTGGAGAGGAGTGAAACAGAGAGCGCGCACCTTGAGGCGCAAAGCGGAGACATTCATTGTGTGGCATGCGCCTGCACAGGGGCAGAGGGCTTGCGTGCTCGCACCGCCAGCGGCGATATCGTCGTGCAGCAGCTGCGCGCAAAACAGGTATCTCTGGCTTCCGCCAGCGGTGACATCCGTCTGGAGTTTGGCGAGCCGTTCTGCGGAGAGGCAAACCTGCAGACCGCCAGCGGTGATGTGACGATAGGGTTGCCACAGGGTTCGGCGTGCACCGTGCGCGTCATCTCTACCGACGGCGATGTGCAGAACCAGCTGGGAATCACTCTTGCGCGCAACGAACGTGGCGAATGGGAGGGCACCTTTGGCACAGGCGCGGAGGTCGGCACACTGGTGGCTCGCACGATCCGCGGAGACGTGATACTGCGCGCTCTGTAAGCCTTTATCGCAACAACAAAAAAAGAAGATACCCCCTGACCTTGGACGCTGGGAAATAACCAGCGTCTTTTTTTCGCGACGGTTGACAGCACGCGGGTGGTCGTGTTATCTTAAACACGATAATCCGCAAAAGGGGGTCTAGCCATGGCACAGCCGACCCGTGCCGAAGTGATAGAGGCGGAGTTACAACGCATCATCCCCATCGTCATTACGGGGATTGTGGTGCTCCTCGTCGGGCTGTTCTTGCTGTATCTGTCCACTATTGCTGCGTGGATGCCGTTCATCATCGGGGTAATTGTCACCCTAGCAGGCGTGGGCATCGCCGGGTACGGCGGCTGGCAATATATGCAGGTGAACAACTTGCCTGCGTATCGCGCGCTATGTCCGTACTGTGAGAAGCCTACTCTGTTCGTGGCTCCGCCTACAGAAGACTACACCTGTGAACACTGCCACCGGGTGGTGGCAATAGAGGGTGGACAGGTAGTGCCTCCGCTGGTACTGGTGTGCCGGCACTGCGGCACGCCGCAGAAGGTGTCGCCTCGTGCGAAAATGTTCATCTGCGACAACTGCAACGGGCAGAACGACCTGAAACCCGCTGCCCGACCTGGTGTCGCAACGGCGCCTGTGGGCGCGGCAGAAGAGAGCCTCGAGTACACTACCTACGACCTAGTGCTGGTGGATGCCGGGCATGATACGGAAGAGGTGCTGGATATACTGTGCACCATTCTGGCTGCGCCGCGCGACCATTGTCGGGGTATTCTGAAGGACCTGCCGATGGTGATTCTGGTAGACCTGCCCCGACGCAAGGCAGATTCCTACCGCAGGATGCTGCGCGAGGCGGGGGCAACCGCAGAGGTGCATCCTACGGGACAGTACCGTCCGCCCGCCAGGCACGACATGTAGCCGAAAAAGTCCCCCCTTCTGCTGAAGGGGGGATATAGCAATTCAACGCACGTTAAGCAGGAGGAACTCGTAAGCCTTAATCGCGGGTGAAGTGAGCGTCGGTCATCTGCGTTTGGGTCATGGGTTTGACATGTCCGTCGCAAAAGACCACGTTCGCGAACCCGCGATGTTTTACAACCTGTGCGGTAGCGTCCACATCCTTCCGGTTATCGATGTGCCGGAAGTCCACCGTGGGGTTGTCCCACCACATGGAGGGCGGGTCGATGTAGGGCGTCTCCCACATGGTGCCGTCGCCGCCGTACCACGGCACGTTATAAAAGCCGCTATCCGCGAACATTACCTTCTCTGCAGGGCGCGGGAGCGATCCTTCCGATGCAGGGTTCTGCAGGTTGGGCCAGGTGCCCCAGTTGAAGCTGATGTAGATGTCCGACCCGATGTAACCCCAGTTGTAGCCGTAACCGTTGCCATCGCCGAACCGGGTGCGCCCGCCCCAGCTGGGACATCGCTGAATCTGCCCGTTTTTCATATAGGGGTAGAGCAGACTCTGGTTTTTGTCCCAGACGTTGGATTGCACCTCCCGCCCGAACCAGCACTGCCGCAGCGAGCCGCTATAGGCGTACTGGGCGATGGGGTAGGTCTGGTCGTAGTCCTGAACATACATCAGCGTTGCCAGACCGAGTTGCTTCATGTTGCTGAGGCAGCTGGTTTGACGGGCTTTTTCGCGCGCCTGCGCGAAGACGGGGAAGAGGATGGCTGCCAGTATCGCGATAATCGCGATAACTACCAGCAGCTCAATCAGCGTAAAGGCGTTGCGTTTGTCAGGCATGTTTCCCTCCTCACGAAAAAATAATCACCGCTGACGACGTGCGGAGGGAAACGTCGCCGCGCGGTGGTGGCGTACGGCGCGTCAACAAAAAACCTGATGCCCTTTCGCACCAGGTTGGTTGAAACGCGCCCGATATTCACCTTCGGGTCACGTCCCCCTCCCTCCGCGAAGGGGTACCCTGCGATTGCAGGGAGTGACCAGCCGTCGCCGGGCATTCGGGCTCGCCTCCTGAACGGAGACACACCGCAGCGGGCCTGCGCCGGATTCTCACCGGACTTCCCCCGATATTTCAGCCTCAATGCGATTGAGGCGCAGACGGCTTACCCTTATTGGTTTTAGTGATAGTGTATCACGCTTGTGTCCGGTTGTCAACGGTCATCGAGGGTGTTCGATAAAATCTCACTAAAGTCGCCTGCAAAAAAAACTGCGCCTCGAGGAGCCTTCTGTAGCCGCAGGCTTCAGACTGCGTACCTGGAAGGCGAACCTCTCGTGAGCCGAACCCCCACCCGACCTCCCCGCGGACGGGGAGGTGGCAACGGCTTGGCAGGAGCCTCGCCCTCTCCAGCTTGACGCCAGTATGCCACGTGGCGTAAGATAGTTACTGGCTGTTTGTTTCGTTTTAAGGAAGGGGAGGCAAAAAATGAGGCGTCTTTTCTTGCTGATATTGCTCCTGTTCTGTGTGCCACTGGGTGCAGAACACTCGAAGGAACCGATTCTGACCTCGCAAACTCGTGTGCTTGCCTCGCCGGACCGCATTATTGTGCGTTTTGCGCACCCGGCGGCGCAGAAAGCAGTGCAGCAGCTGGGATACCGCACGCTGCGTCAAATCCCACAGCTGGGCTACGCGGTGCTGAACGTGCCATACGGGCAGGTGGACGAGACCATCGCCCTGCTGAAGGCAAAAGGGCTGGTGCGCGAGGCGTATCCCGACCGCGCCTACCGCATGGCGTACATCCCCAATGACCCCCTGGTGCCGAACCAGTGGAACCTGTTCCGGATGAACGTGCCCGCTGCATGGGACATCACGCAGGGTAATCAGGATGTGGTGGTGGCGGTGCTGGATACCGGTGTGGACTACACTCACCTCGAACTGGTTCCCAACATCTGGCGCAACCCGGGCGAAATCCCCGAGAACGGCATCGACGATGAACACAACGGCTTTGTGGACGACGACCTCGGCTGGGATTTCGCCTACGGCGATCGCGACCCGATGGACGACCACGGACACGGCACCGCCTGCGCAGGCATTATCGCGGCAGCGGGAGATAACGGCTATCAAATGGCAGGCATCGCCTATCGATGCCGTATCATGTGCGTGAAAATCGGGCTTTCGAACGGTTACTCATACGACTCGATGTTCGCCCCCGGCGTGGTATACGCGGCGGATATGGGGGCGAAGGTGCAAAGCATCAGCTACTTCAGCGACGACCTCACGCCGCTGCTTCGTGCCGCCGTTGATTACGCCTGGAGCAAAGGCTGTCTGGTCATCGCGGCGGCGGGCAACTTCGACGAGCCGTACCCCATCTACCCCGCCGGTTATGATAAAGCAGTGGCTGTGGCGGCGACCACCTCCGCCGACCGCAAGGCGAGTTTCTCTAACTACGGCACGTGGGTGGATGTCAGCGCGCCGGGTGTGGGCATCGTGGCAACTACGTGGGGCGGGGGATATACCGGGCGCTTCGCAGGAACTTCTGCGGCGACACCGAACGCGGCGGGCGTCGCGGCGTTGCTGTGGTCTCTCCAGCCGAACGCCCCTGTGCAGAGCATCCGCATGGCGCTGGAATACTCCTCTCTACCGCTGAATGACCCTGTGGTGGGCTATTTCTCGAACTACGGGCGAGTGGATGCCTGGTCTGCCCTTCGTCTGCTGCCCTCACTGAACCCCTGGTACCCGACCTCGCCGACCATTCACTGGATCAGCCCGCACCGTTTGCCTGTTACCGGTGGGGTGGTCACCATTTTCGGACGCGGCTTCGGGTGGGACGCGAACGCAGGAGCGGTGCTGCTGCAAGGCAGACAGCTGGTGACGTTATCATCCCGTCCTGTCCCTCGCCCGCGACAGGGTCTGCGCGTGCTGGAATGGAGCGACTCACGCATCGTGGTTCAGGTACCGAATGGGGCGATATCGGGGTGGCTACAGGTGCGCGTGCATGGCAGAACCTCCAATCGCCGCTGGCTGGCGTTGGATCCGTCATCTACTGCCTGCGCCACCGCGCCGAGCGACGCGGGCATCGCTGGGCGCTACGGACAGGGGGCACAGCTCAGCGGCGGCTACGCAGAGCTGCTGGAAGCGGACGGTAAAGCTCTGGTTGCCCGTCCCCGCACGGACAACAGCAAGACCATCGAGCTGAGACTGCTGGTGCGTGGGCTGGACAGAAACGGCGTGTCCTCTATTTCCTGTGAATACCTGCGCCAGTATGTCGGCGTGGGAGACAGCGTGGTGGAGAGCGTGCAGCTGTACGACTTCAGCACTGGCAGCTATCCGTATGGCGTATGGGTAGAGGTGTACAGCGCTCGCGCAAACGCGCACGCTGGCGAGACGCTGCGCTTCAGCCTGCCTGCGCCCGCGAGCCGGTGGGTCTCCTATGAAGGCGACCTGTTCGTCAGGATTGTGGTGAACACCGGCAACGCGGACGCCCGGCTGCTCATCGATAAGCTATGGTTTCTCTGGCAGTAGCGTCTCTACCAGCTCGCTCTCTACCGACAGCTCGCCAATCGTGGAGACGGCAAAACGATTCGCCTGTGAGAACCAGTACACGTCCTCCGGACGCTGGCGGAGGTCCACTACGCACTCGAACGTGTCGGGACCTACCGTTGCCACCGGGAACCAGGGGCGGTCGTTCAATCCGTCGCTGGAGACGCGGCGGTACACCCGGTAGCCGATGGCTCGATCGAGATACTGCATCTCCCGCAGAACCGCCGGCTTCTCCCATCGCACACGGACGTGGTGTTCGTCGATGCGCTCGACCGTGACATTGCGCGGCGGCAGCGGCGAATCCACCGAGCCATACGGCGTTCTGAGCGTGATAGTGAAGTGTTCCTTCTGCCCGCGGAACCACGCGGTGATAAAGTCGGTAATCTCCAGCCAGTAGTAGCAGGGACGGTTGTACTTCGTGACCTTCGCCAGCATCAACCCGCGCCCGCCCACCACGTTGATATTGCCGAAGGGGTTGGGGCGGCGGTGGAAGCCGTTGAGCGTGCGCACTTCTTTGACGGGGCGGTTCGGCAGGCGTAGCATTCCCTCGTCGTCGGTTTCTCCCACAATCACGGGGTCTTTGGAGACGGGATGGTCAAAGTTGCCGTCCTCGATCACGGGGAAGTATTTGACCCCCGCCTCTTCTCCGGGTTGACCGTTTGGGTCTACCACACAGCCGCGCTGGAAAATCTCCACCTTCGCGCCGGGCACCGGCTTGCCGTTCACGTCCACCACCCGCAAGAAGTTCCCGGCAGGGATGGCAAAGTAGTGGTCACCGAAATGCCCGCGCGGTTTATCCCACGTCATGTTCAGGTAGCCCGCATCCGCCTCCGAGAACACGTGCGGACCATGCCAGTGCATCATCGTCACGGGGTGCGTCATGAAGTGCGCCACGAGGTCGCCGTTATCGGGCATTTTATGATGCTCGTGCCCTGCGTAGTCCAGCGCATACCAGTCGGTCAAACCCAGCTGGTGCCCCAGCTCGTGGGGCAGTGACCATTCGGTGTTCCGCCGCCACTCCTTCGTGGGAGGTTCCCATTTGCCCGCTTTCTCCTCGGGGCTATCGTGCCATATCCAGCCACCCTGGTGGTAAGCGATGCCGTCCTCCGCGACAAGCCCCTGTACCGCTTTATCCACATCGTCGGTATAGATGATGCGGTCCAGGCGCACCCGTGCCTTGATGCCCTCGGGAGCGGCGGGGAAAATGCTGTGCGCAAACAGCAGATTCATGATGTCGATATGCCAGCGGTAGTAGTCTTCGAAGCAGAAGGTTCCCGCCGCGCTGCGGAAGGTGTGCCACATCTGCACCCGCTTGTTGCTGACGATGTAGAAAAAGCCCCAGCCCCACAGTGGGTCGGTGACCTCATTGTTGATGGTAGCTATCTCTTTCTGGTTCGTGATGATGCGGAAGGTAACGTGGTGGAAGCCTTCCTGCCAGTTCCACTTGAGCGTGAAGGTGGCTTCCTCCATCTCACGCAGCCGTTGCCGGTATCTGCCCCGGCTCACCTCTTTGCCATCGACCAGCCACACGTAGTCGAACGGTTGCGCGGTGGCAAAGCCCACGTTCTTCACGTGTGCGGTGAGGGTTACCGGCTCGCCCGGCTGGTATTTCAGCTTCAGCCCTTTGACAATCTCTTCCGGTTTGAGGTAGCTCTCTTCGCCCAGGTCCGGTAACACGGGGGCACCGGCGATTTTGGGACGGCCCCACTGGTCATAATGTACTCTGCCGTGTAGTCCCGCCAGTTTGGGGTTCAGCTCGATGAAGGTCACCGTCAGGTCGGGCAGGTTGGGTCGGGCATCCCAGCTGTCGTCGCGTTCCACCCTGAACTGTTTGACCATGCTGCGGGGATACACTTTCGCAGGCCCACCGACCTGTTGCATGTTCTCCCACACCAGCAGACGTACGCCCTCATCCCGGATGAAACATCCTTGAAGCACTGTGCCGTCCATCAGCTCCAGTGTATCTGCATGTGCGGACAGCAGCAGCGCGCATAGTGTCACTACGGTAAGCAGGCGTGTCATCAGCGAATACCTCCTGAAACTCTTGCCGATGTAGCCAATTCTGTGCACGCCTGCCGAAAGCCTGCATGTAAAAAAAACGGCAGCCCAAAGGGCTGCCGGGTGTTTGCGCCTTATCGCGCGTTCACGAAGGGGCAATTCGGGTTGGCTCCGCGCATCTGTGCCCGCGCTCGGTTGCCGTAGCCGTTCCCTGCGCCGCCGAAGCCCTTGCCACCGCGATTCTGCTGCATGATTCTCTGGTGCAGCTCACGGTTGCTGACCTGCAGCTGATGCAGCTGCTCGCGCAGGGCGTTAATCTCTGCCTGCTTTGCCTCGATCGCCTTCGCGTCTGCCTTATTTGCCTGCATCTGCGCCAGCTCGAATTGCTTCTGCCGAATCTGGTCATGCAAAGCCTTCACCTGCTCCACAAACTGCTTCTCCTGCGGGTCGGTGGGGTTCACGCGCGTCCACCAGCCGCCGGCGTTCGGGTTGGGCTGGGTGTAGCCATAGGGACAGGGTTGCCCCTTCGCCCCGTAAGCGTTCCCGCGTCCCGCGCCACGTCCCTGCGCGAAGGCAGGGCTTATCACCATCGCTGCCAGCAAAGTGGTTACCGCGATCCATGTCCATGCTCGTTTCATCTTCTGACACCTCCTTTAGGGTTCACAGGTGATAAGACGGTGCAAAGGGTAAGCCGATTCCCTTGTTTTTTGCGAGAAACTATCTTACAATGGTTGCGCTTTGCCGAAAATAGAATCAAGTAGTTCGCAAGGAGGTGCGCCCCTCGATGTGTGGTATTACCGGCTATATCGGCCCGCGCAACGGTATTGAGCTGGCAATCGACCAGCTGCATCGGCTGGAGTATCGCGGCTACGACAGCGCGGGCATCGCTTTTCCGCAGAACGGCAGCCTGCGCGTGATCAAGAGCGAAGGCAAAATCGCCCGGCTGGAAAGCCTCCTGGAAGGAGAGAAGACCGCCGCTTTCACTGCGGTGGCGCACACCCGCTGGGCAACGCACGGCAAGCCTTCGCACGACAACGCCCACCCTCATACCGACTGCACGGGCAGAGTGGCAGTCGTACATAACGGAATTATCGAGAACTATCTGGAACTGCGCCATGCGTTGCAGGAGCGTGGACACGCCTTCTCCTCCGAGACCGATACGGAGGTCATCGCGCATCTGATTGAGGAGCAGCTGGAGCAGGATTTGGCGGAAGCGGTGCGCAAAGTGTTGCCTCAGCTGCGCGGGTCTTATGCCATAGCGGTGTTAAGCACGGTGGACAAAGACAAGATTGTGGTCGCGCGGAAGGACTCGCCGCTTATCATTGGGCTGGGCGAGGGCGAGAACTTTGTGGCATCCGACATCCCTGCCGTCATGCGCTACACCCGTCGGGTGATTGTGCTGGAAGATGGCGAGATGGCTATCGTGACCCGCGACAGTGTGCAGGTGATGCAGGCGGACGGAACGCCTGTCGTGCGCGAGCCGATGGAGGTTACCTGGGACGAGGCGTCAGCGGAGAAGGGTGGCTATCCGCACTTCATGCTCAAAGAGATTCACGAGGAGCCCCGCACCCTGCGTGATACGCTGCGAGGCAGGATTTCGCAAGATGGGCTGGTGGCTTTCTCTGATTTGAGCATTTCGCCCGACGAACTGCGCCGGTTCAAGCGTATCCTGATTACCGCCTGTGGCACCGCGCTGCACGCAGGCATCGTGGGCAAAATCTTCTTCGAGAAACTGTTGCGCCGACCGGTAGACATCTGGTTCGCTTCAGAGTTCCGGTATGGAGACCCCATTGTCGACGAGGAGACGCTCGCCATTATCATCAGCCAGTCGGGAGAAACCGCGGACACGCTTGCCGCTCTGCGGGCGTGCAAGGAACACGGGGCGACCACGCTGGGCATCGTGAACGTGGTGGGCAGCAGTATCGCCCGCGAAGCGCATCATGTGCTATACACCTACGCGGGTCCAGAAATCTGCGTGGCTTCCACGAAGGCGTATATCACCCAGCTGGCAGTGCTGTACATGCTGGGCATCTATCTGGCGCAGCTGGAAGGCCGATTGAGCGACGATGAAGCCCGCGCTCTGGTGCGCGAGATGCAGTCGCTCTCGGACAGGGTGGAAGAGGTCATTCACAGTGAGGAGCAGATTATCCATCTGGCGAAGAGGCTCGCGCCATCTACCTGCTTCTTCTATCTGGGGCGGGGATACGACTATGCGGTGTCGCTGGAGGCTGCGCTGAAGCTGAAGGAAATCAGCTATATCCACGCGGAGGCGTATCCTGCTGGCGAGATGAAGCATGGGCCGCTGGCTCTGGTGGAGCCGGGGGTGACGGTAGTCGCTTTCGCCACACAGCCTCACACCTTCGAGAAGATGATAAGCAACATGAAGGAGGTGAAGGCGCGCGAGGGCTTTGTGCTGGCGGTCGCTCCCGAAGGGCATGAGGAGGTGCTGCGTCAGGTGGCGGATGAAATCATCCTGTTACCTGCAGTGCATCCGACCTTTGCGCCGGTAGTGGCTATCGTGCCGATGCAGTTGCTGGCGTACTACATCGCGCGAGAGCGGGGATGCGAGATCGACCAGCCGCGCAACCTGGCGAAGAGTGTGACGGTGGAGTAGTGGTGTTTATCACAGACTCTGTTCCAGTGTCACCGTTTTTACTCCGCCTGCACCGACCTTCAGCGGCACCCGCCACTGCAGCTGCTTGAAGTAGCAGAGTGCCTCCTTGCCGTCCTGACAGTAGTAAATGTCGGCTGTAACCTGCAGCTCGCCGTCCGCTTGCACGGTCAGCGGCACACGCAGGGGCAGTTGCGTGAGCGCAACGGTCTTTGCCGATGCGCTATCAGGGGGATTAGCCGCCACCGACACCCGCGAGTTGGCTAGCGGGTTCAACTTGTAGCCCACTGGCAGCGTGACGTTCAACACCAGCTCCACATCGCCTGTCTGCACGCTTTGCGCGGGTAGGGTGGTCACTTCGGCACGCAGCAACGCCTGTGGCGGACGTAGTTTCTCCAGTCCGCGGATGGTCAGCGTCTCCACCCGTCGGGTCTTCAGGTCGGCGATGCGGATGGCATGGTTATTGGTATCGGCGATGTACAGCCTGTCACCAGCGATACTAACCCCGCCCGGCTCATCGAAGGCAGGGCGTTCGCCGTCGCGCAAGCCCGCCGTGCCGTCGCCCAGAAAGGTCTCGATGCGCCCCGTCGCAAGGTCATAACGCTTGATTTTGTTATTGTAGGTATCCGCGACGTAGATAACGCCTCTGTGGTAGACCACCCCCAGCGGATGTTGCAGGCGGGCGCGTCGTCCCTCACCGTCGATGTCGCCGAAGTCGAACAGGTCGCCGCCAACCAGCGTGTCAACCCGTCCATTCGGGTCGATATCCGCGGCGCGGAGGGAGCTGCTCTCGCTGTCGGCAAAGTAAAGCCGCTTGCCGTCAGTGGTGATGCCTGAGGGTTGAGCTAAAGCCGCCTGTCTAAGAGAGGCATCGAACCGCGCTTCACGCCCGCTGCCCGCGTGCGGTTCCACCACACCGCGGCGCAGGTCGAGCCGCCACAGCTGATGCACCCCCGCCATGGCGATATACAGCACATCCCCCACCAGCACCACATCCCACGGCGAGCTGAGCTCGGTCTCCTTGGCGAGACCGCCTTCGCTCCAGAAGCGCATCTGTTTGCCAGTGCCCGCGATGGTGCTGACGGCGCGCTTCTCGAAATCGATCAGGCGGATGGCATGGTTTTCGGTATCCGCCACGTAAAGGCAATTATCGCGGTATGCCATGCCCTGCGGATGGCGGAACTGCGCCTCGTCAAAGCCTCCGTCTTTGTAGCCTTCCTCGCCCGAACCGATGACCTCTTTCAGCGTGCCGTCTTTGAGGGACACCACCACGATGCGGTTGTTGCCCGAGTCGGCGATAAAGAGTTGCCCGCTACGCTCGTCTGCCAGCACCTTGCCAGGAAACTCGAGAATGCCCCTTGGCGTCTTCTCGCGCTCCAGCTTCAGCTGGAGAGGGGTGCGGTCTATCTCGCCGCGCGGGTCGTGCTTGGCAATCAGCTCCTGAATGGCGCGGTCGAACGGCTCGTAGATGCCTTCACCCGACATTGCGCCCACCACTTTGCCGTTGGGGTCGATCAATACCACCGTCGGCCACGCGCGTGCGCCATACATGCTCCAGATGACCATATCGCGGTCGTTCACCACGGGATGCTCGATGCGGTAGCGCAGGATAGCCTGGCGGATGTTCTCGCTCTCCTTCTCGGTGGTGAACTTGGCGGAGTGGACGCCAATGACCACCAGCTCGTTGGGATATTTCTTTTCCAACCGCTTCAGGTCAGGGATGATATGCATACAGTTGATGCAGCAATAGGTCCAGAAGTCCAGCATCACGATTTTGCCCCGCAGGTCTTTCAGGCGAAGGGGGCGGTCGGTGTTCAGCCATTCAAGCCCTTCGGGAAACTCCGGTGCGTTGACAGACGGCTGGTAGACCGGCATGACGGCACTCTCCTGTGGAACGGTGTTGCGCAGCTGGCTCAAGCCAAGCACGCTCAGGCTACCAATCACCAGCAGCCAGAACAGCGGTTTGACCGAGATGGCGCTCGTCGGGTTCATACTTTTAGTACCGTTAAAAGTAGCCGCAAAGTTCCCGTATTTTTCTTGGAGAACTCTGTATGCTATGTGGTTCTCAGACCGTTTCTGGTGTTCTTCTGCCCTTTGGCGTCCGATCAAAGTCGGTGTCGAAGCTCACAATCTCGAGGTTAAACTCTTCCGCCACCACGTAGAGGTAGGCGTCGTCGAAGTCAATCCCATGCTGTTGAGATGCTGAGGCGACTCGTTGAAACATGTTTGGCGGCAGGCTCAACATCTGAAGCCCTGCTCGCTCGAGCATGTCGTGGACAAAGTCCACGAAGACCTGATGCTGTTGCCTGCGGAATAGAACCACGCCCAAAGAGTGAAGCGTAAAATCTGTCAGGAACATTTCGTGGGCATGAACATTTCTCAGGAGACGGCGTGCCTGCTCTGCACGCTCTTGGTCTAGCAGTATTTCCAGAAAGATGTTCGTATCAATCAGTAACCTCACCGTTGCCTGTTCTCCAGTGGGCGATTTCGTGCTGTAGCTGGACGGAGGTATACTCGTCGCGCAAGTCTGCCAGTGCCCCAGCCCACGAAAAAGTCGGTGGCTGAGGATGTCGTCGTCGGCGCTTTTGCAGCAAGAAGTCTACAAAATCGGCAACCTCCTGCTGCAGGTCAGGAGGGAGTTGCTTGATTCGCTCTTCCAGAGAAGGACGCATTCCAGTTCACCCGCTTTCACGTTCTCAACCTCGCGCCGATTTCCTCCAGCGCGCGCACGATTCGGGCAACGATCTCGTCCACTTCCTCGTCGGTGAGGGTGCGTTCGGGGCTGCGGAAGGTGAGAGACAGCGCGAGGCTGCGTGTGCCCTGCGGGATGCGCTCGCCGCGATAGACGTCAAACAGCCGCACGCTTTCCAGCAGCACGCCGCCTGCCTCTTTCACCGTGCGCTCGACGGTCTGGTAAGGCACATCCTCTGCCGCCACCACCGCCAGATCGCGCAGCACCGCCGGATACTTCGGCAGGGGTTCATAGCGCACGCGCCGCTCCGCTAGCGACCACAGGGTCTGCACATCGAACTCCCCTGCCAGCACCGTGCGCCGCGTGATGTCCAGTTGCTCCAGCACGTCGGGATGCAGCTCGCCGAAGATGCCCAGCTCGCGTCCGCCCGCCAGCACACGTGCGCTGCGACCGGGATGGAAACGCGGGTCATCCAGCGCCTCATACTCGGCTTCTGCCACTCCGACCGTTTCCAGCAGGGTCTGCACTACTCCCTTCGCGGTGAAGAAGTCGGCGGCAGGGTAACGGGCGTCCCATCCGGGCGGAAAGACCGACCCGGTGATAGCAAATCCCGCCTTCAGCGTCTCCGCGTAGTCTCCATCGGCAAGCTGTGAGAAGACCGCTCCCACCTCAAACAGGAAAATCTCCGTCTGCCGTCGCGCCAGGTTGTGCAGAACCACGTCCATCAGCGACGGGATGAGCGAGTTGCGCAGGGTGCTGAGCTCCTCGCTGGCAGCGTTACGCACGCGCACGGGGGTGCGGTTGGGGTCATCCAGTGGACCCGGCGCACGCAGGGTGTGCGTATGCACCTCGATCAACCCTGCCCGTACGAAAGCCTCCTGCAGAGGGCGGATGAGGCGGGTATTCGGGCTGTCGCCGCCGCGATGGGTATGCCCGAAAGGCAGCCGCTCTGGAATGTTCTCGTAGCCGTAGACCCGTCCCACCTCCTCCGCCAAATCCTCTTCAATGTTCAGGTCGGGGCGGAAGGTAGGCACGGTGACGTGGATGACTCCGTCCCGCATCTCTGCTTGCAGTTGCAGGCGACGCAGGCAATCCAGCATGGTCTGTGCGTCCAGATTCATCCCCAGCAGCAGGTTACAGCGTGCGGGGCGCAGGGTCACGGTTCGCTCGGAGACGGGACGCGGGTAGACATCCACCACTCCGGAGAGGGTTTCGCCTGCGCCGATTTGCTCCAGCAGTTCGCACGCCCTATCCAGCGCAGCAACAACACCACCGGGGTCTACCACGCGCTCGAAGCGATAAGAGGCTTCCGTAGAAAGCTGCAGTCGCTGCGAGGTGCGCCGGATGGAGGTGGGATTAAAGTGCGCCGACTCCAGCAGCACGTTGCGTGTGCTTGGGGTCACTTCCGTCTCGCTGCCGCCCATCACTCCGGCGACTGCGACCGGGTGCGTGGCGTCGCAAATCATCAACATATCCGGTTGCAGCTCGCGCTCGACGCCGTCCAGCGTGACGATTTTCTCGCCCGGTCGGGCACGACGTACCACGATGCGCCCGTTGGGCAACAGGTCGAGGTCAAAGGCGTGCAACGGCTGCCCCAGCTCCAGCATCACATAGTTGGTCACGTCCACCACGTTGTTGATGGGGCGCATGCCTGCCGCCAGCAGGCGTTGTTGCATCCACGCGGGGGAGGGGGCGATGCGTACGTTGCGTACCACGCGCGCGGCGTAACGCGGGCACAGGTCGTCATCGAGTATTTCCACCTTTGCTACCTGTGCCGCTTCGCCCGGCTCGGTGGTACGTGCGGCAGGCATCGGATGGTGCAGGGGCAGAGCGTACAACGCTGCTACCTCCCGGGCGACGCCCACCATAGACAGACAGTCACCGCGGTTGGGAGTGACTTTGACATTGAGCACGGGCTCGCCGGTGTCGTGTTCAATCGCCTCCACCTCCAGTCCCGCCATTGTCAGACGGTGAGCGAGCTCTTCCGGCGACGCCTGCACATCCACGTATTCCTTTAACCACTCTATCGGCACACGCATGGCTTACGCCCCATATCGCTGTAAAAATCGCAAATCGTTCTCCAAAAACAGCCGCAGGTCATCGATCTGATATTGAATCATGGGGATACGCTCGATGCCCAGCCCGAACGCGAAGCCCGTCCACTCTTCGGGGTCGATACCGTGCGCACGCAGGATGTTGGGATGTATCAGCCCCGCGCCGCCCAGTTCCAGCCATCCACCCTGCCAGTAGATGGCGTAATCCACGCCCGGCTCCACGAAGGGGAAGAAATCGGGACGGAAGCGCACCTGCACGTCTTCACCGAACATCTGCCGCGCGAACGCCGCCAGCACTCCCTTCAAATCCGCCATGCTGATGCCTTTGTCTACCATAAAGGCATCCACCTGATGGAAGGTATGGTGATGGGTAGCATCTACCGTTTCGTTGCGGAAGCACCGCCCGATGACCGCGATGCGGAACGGCGGCTGGCGTTTCTCCATCACGCGCCCCTGCACGCTGGTGGTCTGCGTGCGCAGCAGGCGGGTATCCGAGATATAGAAGGACATCTGCTCGTCCATCGCCGGGTGGTCATCGGGATAGTTGAGTGCAGCGAAGTTGTAGCGATAGTCGTCCAGCTCGGGGCTGTCCACGAACTCGAAGCCCAGTCCAATGAGCGCGGCGCGCACCCGCTCCATCGTTTGGGTCAATGGGTGTTTGAGACCCACGCGCAGGGGGCGAGGCGGCAGGGTAATATCTATTCGCTCGGCGCGCAGACGTTCTTCACGTTCACGCCTTTGCAGCTCCGCGCGGCGCTGGTCAATCTGTGTCTGGAGTTGCGCCTTAACGGAGTTGAGCATCTGCCCGAAGCGTGGACGTTCCTCCGGGGGCAGGGTGGGCAGGGCGCGTAACAGTTCGGTTACCTGCCCTTTGCGCCCCAGAAAGCGTGTTTCCACTGCTTCTAGTTCCGTTGTACTGCTGGCGGACAGGATGGCTTGTGTTGCTTCCTCTATCAGCGTACGGATACGCTCTTCCACCGCTACCCCACCGCTGCTAACGTGGCGTGTTGTCGTGCTATCTCTATCAGTTCGCGGAAAGCCTCGGGCTGGTTCACCGCCATGTCTGCCATCACCTTGCGGTCCAGTGCGACACCTGCCTTTGCCAGCCCTTCGATGAAGCGGCTATAGGGCAAGCCTTCGGCACGGCAGGCAGCGGAGATGCGGGTAATCCACAGCCTGCGGAACTGCCGTTTGCGCACGCGACGGTCGCGGTAGGCGTATTGCAGGCTTTTCATTACCTGTTCGTTGGCACGGCGGAAGACGTTTTTCTTTCGCCCCCAGTAACCTTCCGCCCGTTCGATAATCTTCTTATGCCGTTTATGGGTTATTGTGCCGCGTTTGACACGAGGCATAGTTGTTGACCCCCTTCCGTGTTAGATTCCCAGCAGACGCTTCATGCGCCAGCGGTTGCCTTTATCGACCTCTTTCTCGATTTCCAGCCGGCGTTTACGAGAGCCACTCTTGTGCAGGAACATGTGGCTGTTGGCAGCATTGAGGCACATCAGTTTGCCCTTACCACTGAGGGCAAACCGCTTCGCCGCCGTTTTATGGGTTTTCATCTTCTGTTTCGGCATACGGCTCATCTCCTTAGCAGAGTAGTGCGTGAAAAATGGGGGAGTTTTCCCCCATTCACATTTACCAGCAATCGGTCTGCTCGCTACTTGCCTTTCGGTTTGGGAGCAATCACCATCGTCATGGTGCGTCCTTCCATGGTGGGAGGTTTTTCCACCACGCCGACCTCGGCACAGCCGTTGGCGAAAAACTCCATCACCTTTTGTCCCATTTCGGGGCGGGTGATTTCCCGGCTGCGGAAGAGCACCGTGATTTTGACTTTGTCGCCCTCTTTCAAGAACTTGATGCAATTATTCAGCTTGAAGTCCAGGTCGTGGTCGTCCGTTCCGGGACGCACCCGGATGGCTTTCACTTCCGTGACGTGCTGCTTTTTCTGGGCTTCCTTCTCCCGTTTCGCCTGCTGGTACTTGAACTTCCCGTAGTCCATGATGCGACACACGGGAGGGTTAGCCTGAGGGGCGACCTCGATAAGGTCCAATCCGCGTTCCTGCGCGATTTGCAGTGCCTCGCGGGTGGGCAAAATGCCCAGTTGCACGCCGTTCTCGTCCACGACGCGCACCTCGCGTGCCCGGATGCGCTCGTTGATCCGCAGATCCGTTCTGATGTTTCCTCACCTCAGACCAAGTTTTGCGCAAACCAACGCAATACATTGTATCGGCAAAAGGCTGTTGTTGTCAAGTATCTGCAGGGCGGTGTTCAATAAATCCACCGGACGCCTTCCTAGGCGGGGGCGAGGTCGGTCAGGGGCGGTTCCACCTCCGGGCGACGCGCCGCGCCTTGCAAACTGTGGGCAGGTTGTGCAATGATATACCCGATACACGAGATTGGGATATAATGAGAGCGGGAGAGGCTGAAAGTCGCACCAACGGAGAGACGATGGCTTCAAGACCACGAAAACGTCCGGTAACCCGCCCACTTCGCAGGCGGCGTCGCCCGATTTGGCAGCGTCTGCTCATCTATCTCCTGCTCCTGGTGTTACTGGGGATTGTGGTAGGCGGCGGGTATCTGGTGGTGCTGCTGGTGCAGGTGTCGAAGTTGTTGCCCAGCAGTGAACAGATTGCAAACCTCAAGCCGTATGTAGGCACCCGCATTCTCTCACAGGACGGGGTGGTGCTGGCAACCCTGACCCACGAACGGCGTGAGCTGGCAAAGATGTCGGAGTTTCCCAAGCCGCTCATAGATGCAGTAGTGGCTATCGAGGACAGCCAGTTCTATCAGCACAGAGGCATCAGTCCACGAGCGCTATTCCGCGCGGTTTGGGTGAACTTGCGCGAGGGCAGGTACGCTCAGGGGGGCAGCACCATCACCATGCAGCTAGCACGGAACGCCTTCCTGACGCAAAAGAAGACTTTCCACCGCAAGATACAGGAAGCACTTCTTGCTCTCCAGATTGAACAACACCTGACCAAAGAGCAGATTATGGAGACCTACCTCAATGAGGTCTACTTCGGTAGCGGAGCATATGGTGCTAAAACAGCTGCCCGTGTGTACTTCAATAAACCTCTTCACAAGCTGACCCTTGCCGAGTGTGCCCTGCTGGCGGGAGTAATACGTCGCCCATCCGCTTACTCACCCCACGAGAACCCCGAGCTGGCGTTGCGCCGACGGGATAGGGTGCTGGAAAGGATGCGTATGCTGGGGTTCATCAACGAGCAGGAATATCAGGAAGCGAAGCGCGAGCCGATTCGCGTGGTGCCACTGCGACGGCAGGGAATCAGCTTTAAAGCGCCTTACTTCGTGTTCCATGTGTTAAAGCAGTTAATGGAGGATTACGGTGAAGACCAGATTTACAGGGAGGGATTGACCGTAGAGACCACCCTGAACTGGCAAATGCAGCAGGCAGCAGAGCAAGCGTTACGCGAAGGACTGGCGAAGTACGGTAGGGGGAGCGCTACACAGGGCGCGATAATCGCCATCGACCCGCAAACCGGCTTCATTCGCGCGATGGTGGGCGGAGTGGACTTTAGCAGGTCACAGTACAACGCCACCACACAGGGCAGAAGACAGCCGGGTTCGGCTTTCAAACCCATTGTCTACTGCGCGGCAATCGACAGGGGCTTACTGACTCCTGATTCGCGCATTGTGGACGCGCCTGTCAGCTATCCTTCCTATCCAAAGCCTTACCGTCCCAAGAACGCAGATGGTCGCTACCGCGGCTCGGTAACGGTGCGGCAGGCTATCGCTTACTCTATCAACATTCCGGCAGTGAAGACCATTGCGATGGTGGGACCACAGACAGTGATTGATTACGCACGCAAGCTGGGCATTCAGTCACCACTGGAGCCAAACCTTTCCCTCGCGCTGGGGTCGTCGGCGGTGCGTCCCATCGAGATGGCGGTAGCATACGGCGTGTTTGCATCGGGGGGCAATCGCTGCGAGCCCGTTGCCGTCGTGCGCGTGCGAGATCGCGAAGGCGACATCATTCAGGAAAATGCCCCGGAGATAACGTATGGGGTTATCCCTGAATCCACCGCGAAGACGATGGACGACCTGCTGAAGGCACCGGTACGCACGCCCGGCGGAACCGCCTATCGCGTATTGCATGATTTCCCCGAAGCACGGGGCAAGACGGGCACTACCGATGAAGGACGTGACGCATGGTTCGTTGGCTACACGCCCGAGCTGGTCACCGCCGTGTGGGTGGCGCGTGAGGTGGAGGACCCCGTCAAGAAGCAGAAGGCGTATTTGCCAATGCCTCGCGTTTTCGGCGGTACGGTGTGCGCCCCTATCTGGAAGGAGTTCATGAGCAGGGCGGTGCCCCTGCAGAAAGAGTGGCTTCGCAAGCTCGAGCCGGGCGACGTGCCGCAAAAGCCTCAGCAACCGGAGAGCGTGGATACTATCACGTTGACCCTGTGCGACGACACCGGCATGATAGCTACGCCCGCTTGCCCGCACACGCATCGCTTTACGTTCCGGCGCGGTGAGGAGCCTGCACAGCCGTGCACCCTGCACGGTTCACCACAGCCCTCCAGCCCGGACGTTCCTGACAGCACCGCCAGCCCGTCGTCTGAAGGCGAACCGCCTGCCACCACTGCCCCGCAAACGCCGGAGCCGGTGCCCCCGCCCGCGATGACCGCTCCGGGTAACGTCTCTGGCGGTGAGCCGGCGATGTTGCAGCCCCGCGTGAGCGAGCCACCGCCGGTGACCGCACCTGTGCAGCCGCGTCTTTCCGAACCCAAGGTGGTTGCTCCACCGGCTGAGGAAAAGGTTCGAATCTGTGCGGATTCTGGTCTGCTGGCGACGCGCTATTGCCCTGAGGTGGTCATCAAGAGTTTTGCTGCCAGCAAAGCACCCCGGAAGCGGTGTCCTCTACACCGTCCGCCTCCCGGAGAGGAGTAGCCATGCGCGGGCGTTTTGGGGTGGAGATACCTGCATCTCCTCAGGTGCCCCACTTCAAGCTGTACCTGGCGGTCATCGTTCTGGGCTTCGCGGCGCTGGTTCTGCGCCTGTGGTATCTGCAGATAGCGATGGGCGAGCAGCTGCTGGCGCAGTCGGAGAGCAACCGCAAGCGGTTTATCCGGCTGTTTGCGCCCAGAGGAATGATTGTTGACCGCGCCGGACGCACGCTGGCGATGAACCGCCCCGAGTTTGTTGTCAGCATCATCCCGGCGGAGGTGGGAAACGACGACTCGGTGCTGTATCGCTTAAGCCGGATTCTGGAGATGCCTCTGGAGGACATCCTGCAGGTGGTGGGCAACGCCAAACAGCGCGCCCAGCGGCTGTATCCCGTTCCTCTGGCAACAGGCATCTCTCTGGAAGTAGTGACGCGCATCGAGGAGAACCGCCTGTGGTTGCGCGGGGTGGATGTTAGCCCACAGCCGGTACGGTGGTACCCCGATGGCAAGCTGGCGTCGCACCTGCTGGGGATGCTGGGAGAGGTAGATGCTAAGGAACTGCAAACCCTGCGCGAAGTAGGAGTGTCACCCGGGGAGTACGTGGGAAAGATGGGGGTGGAACGGGTGCAGGAGGTGTGGCTGCACGGCAAGGCGGGGGGCAAGTGGGTGGAGGTGGACGCGCGAGGACGGCAGCGGCGTGAAATAGAAGAGGTGCCTGCCGAGCAGGGCGCGACGGTCATGCTTACCATCGACAAACAGTTGCAGCGAGCCGCTGAAGAGGCTTTTGGGAACAGAGTGGGGGCAGTGGTCGCTGTGGACCCCCGCACGGGCGAGGTTTTGTTGCTGGCGAGCTTTCCGCGCTTTGACCCCAACGCCTTTGCGCGCGGGGTGAAACCGCACGTTTGGCGTGAGATAGCGAACAACCCACTGCACCCCCTGCAGAACCGCGCCATCGGCAGCCGTTATCCGCCCGGCTCCACCTTCAAGATTGTGACGGCAGCGGCGGGGCTCCATTTCGGGGCGATTACGCCTTATACGGGCTTCTACTGCCCCGGCGCTCTGCAGCTGGGAAAGTGGCGGTTCCGCTGCCATCGCCGGCACAATGCCACAGACTTTATCAAGGCGATTGCTGCGTCGTGTGATGTCTACTTCTATCAAACGGGATTGCGGCTGGGCATGCCCAAACTGGCGGAGATGTCGCACGCCTTCGGCTTGGGGGAGCTGACCGGCATCGACCTCGTCGGCGAGAGCAAGGGCAACATCCCCACGCCGGAGTGGAAGAAAAAACGCTACAAGGAAGGCTGGTACGACGGCGACACGGTGAACGCCTCCATCGGGCAGGGCTTTGTGCAAACCACCCCGTTGCAGATGGCGCTGGTGGCAGCGGCGGTGGCGAACCGAGGGACGGTGATGAAGCCCTTTGTGGTGAAGCGTATCGTGCGACCGGACGGCACAACGATAGATACCCCGCCTACCGTGCTGAAACAGATACCGCTGACACCGGAGCAGTGGCGCTGGATTGAAGAAGGCATGAGGGCGGCGGTGGCGGGTCGAGGGGGCACGGCTCATGCGGCGAATCTGCCGGGCATTGCCGTGGCGGGCAAGACGGGAACCGCTGAAGACCCGCCCCGTCGCGAGCCGCACGCCTGGTTCATCTGCTACGCCCCGATGGACAACCCGCGCATCGCATTGGCGGTGGTGGTGGAACAGGGTGGACACGGCGGTGCAGTGGCGGCACCCATTGCACGGCACATTCTGGAGACCTTCTTCGGCATCACCCACACCCACACCCGCGCCGACGCCAGCGCCACGGATTAGCCGCACGGGGCGTATCCCGCTTCAGCAGCAGGGGATAGGATACTTTCGCGCCAGTTCGGGATGACTGAAAAACCGCTTGCCGATGACCAGTGGGAAGACCAGGTTCGGCTGGCGTCGTACCGTCTCCAACAGGTCACTCCGCCTGTGGTTCCTGCCCCCATGCCGCCAAGCGATGCCCGCGCGGTCGAAGGCATCGTACACGCGGTGCCAGCGCAACCAGACTGTCTCAATGTATCGGACCTTAATCACTTCGTGTATCTGACCATCGCTCATTGCCATCAAGAGTGCCAGCTGCAACATTTCCATCTGTTCGCGGCGTAGCTGCAGCGCGAGAGCTGTGTGCGAGAATAAGTGATGCAGGAACGTGCCGGGTTGAGCCGGGGTGTCGTGACGGTCTACACCGATGAGATAGCCCTCCCGCCTTTGTGTCCGCAACGAAACCGCCTGCGTCTGGTGGAACAGCCGAAAGCCCATGCGCAGGTGCACCTGCAGCGCCTGTTCACCGTATACCTCCTTGGTGATAGAGCGTAGATGAAGCCCCTGATGCAGATGCAGGAAGCTGGCGATTAGCGGTCGATGCAGCTGTTCCAGCTGGCTCTCACTGAGGTCTTCTCGCCAGCCGTAGAAGGCGATGAGGCCGACCCCATGACCGCGGTGCGCCCGGATGAACTCGCTGGGGTAAAAAGCGGTGTCAGGGTAACGAAACACGGCACGGACAATGGTTCCCCTGTCATTACGCACGTGTTGGACAAACCCTTCCGATACCGCTGCACTCAATCCGAAGGCGACCACATGATCCTGCTCATCTACCACCACCGCACTGATTGCCCGCCCCTGTTGCAGCCACTGCTGCCATATCTGCGAGAGATACTGCTGCATGCCTGGTGTTTCCAGCTGCGCAGCTTGGCAAAGTGCGACGCACACGGGCAAGTCGTCTGGGACTGTGAATCGCACCTGGAAAGGCATGATTGTCACCTCCTGTGGTCTGTTACGCCACTCATTGCATGTTTTCCTGCACGGAGGGGCTGTTCTCTGTGCATTATGCAAAGTGAAAGTGTACTTATCGGTTATCAATGGTTAAGGGAAGAAGACGGGTCTGAAACGTATTGACGTTTCTCTGTGTGGTGTTGTACGATGCCAGTACCCGCTGCAAATTAAAAGGACCTATACGGAGGAGGTAGGATGATGTCCAGCGTTTCGCAAGCGCTCAGTATATCGGCTCTACGCCACCCGAAAGAGCAGACGTACCTCTTGGTGGGAGCGGTGATAGGTGCCATCGTGTGGCTGCTTTTGCTCCCGCTTCTTCTTATGTTGATCTGGTTTGTCATTCCATTCGCGATTGTACTGTGGATTGCGGAGCAGTTCTTCAGGGCGGAGCTACTGGGCAACGCGGTGAAGGTAAGCGACGAGCAGTATCCAGAGATTCATGCGATTGTCAAGAGTCAAGCTGGAGTTTTGAACCTCGCTAGTATCCCCGAGGTGTTTGTTATAAACAGTCAGGGGGCGATAAATGCACTTGCCGTCAAGTTTGTCTCGAAGAAGTACGTTATCTTGTATTCGTCTCTGATCGACGTGATGCTGGCGCATGGTTCCCTCAAGGAGTTGAGTATGGTGATAGGACATGAGCTCGGGCATCATGCCGTGGGGCACCTTGCCTGGTGGAAGACCTTCTTGCTGAAGCCAGCCATGTTCATCCCGTTCTTTGGCGCTGCTTACTCTCGAGCATGTGAGCTGACGGCGGACCGAATCGGGTTGTATTTGTGCGGCGACAGTGAAGCTGCCCGCAGAGGACTAATCGCTCTGGCGTCGGGAAGCATCTATCTGGCACCCAAGACCGCTGTCAAGGCGTTTACCGAGCAGGAGCGGCAGATGCCACCGCTATTTGGTTTCCTCCATGATTTATATGCGACTCATCCACGAACAACCAGACGGGTTCTCGAACTGGAGGCAGCGAAGTCTCTCATCGGAGGTACTCAGAATGGCTAAGAAGAAGATCGGATTAGAAGACAAGGACGGTCATTGGCACGAGGCAACGTACTATCCGGACAGCAGAGAGGTTTACTTGAAGGGTAGCTACGTGGGGAGAGCCAGCACAGTAGACGACGCAATCACTGTGGTCAGGCAAATACTCAATAAGCAGGTCAAACGCATCGAAATATCGGATGCATAGCGAGCGCAGATAAATAGCACCAGAGTGAGAGGACGACCCGTCTCTGTTATTTCATTCTTGCGATGATAAACAATCGGACCGAAAGTGTACTTATCGGTTATCAATGGTTAAGGGAAAAGACGGGTCTAAAACGTATTGACGTTCCCTGTGTCGCGCTGTATTCTATAAGCACCTGCTGCAGTTTAGAGCAACCTTTCGATTTGTTGACACAAGAGTAGTCGCCGGGCAAGCCGGTTCGCAGTAATCCGAGATGGGTGTTACATTCGATAAGGGAGGGGAGAGAAATGCAAGCGCTGCGCACTATGGGCAAAGTCTGGGCCGCAAGCGTATTGGTGCTCGCCCTGTGGCTGACTAATGGTTGCGGAGGGGGTGCTGGTATAAACGAACCACCCAAACCGCTTTGGGAAACCACTCGCGTTGTTGGACCTGAAGGCACCACCATTGAGACCCCCCAACAGTACGGCGCGAAGGTGGAAGTCGCGCCGGGTACATTCGATTCCGCCACTCAACTTCGTGTTCAAGTCTACCCACCGGAGGTAGCAGCGGGCAATCTTCCCCAAGGTGTAGCTCCCGCCAGCTACGTTGTCCGGATGGACTTTGAAGACACCCCTTCTGGTCAACAAGGGAACATATCTATATCATTAACTCTCCAAGCATCACGCCAAAGTGGTGATATGTGGTACTTGTTTTCCACAATTCCACAGAACAAAAATACAACTCCTGCCGTTGTGCTCAAGGGCTGGCACACATCAAAAGTTGGTCAGGAATTGAGGATTGACCTCTCCCAAGAAGACATTAAAAAGCTTCTTGAGCGGCTCTCGCAACCGCCGTATTTGCACTCGTTAACAACAGGAATGTACACGTACAACAGCAAACCTGCCCAAATCAGTCCTCGAGGACTGGTTAAATACGACCCACCAAGCCATAAATGGCGGGCTGACAATCCAGTTTGGAGCAATAAGCGCATTGCCATCCTTTTGCATGGTATGAAAAATGACATTGATAACATGTTAGATCTTGCCAAAGTTCTGCATGGTTACCGTGTCTATGACGAAATTTGGGGGTTTGATTACGACTGGAGTAGACACATTGATGAAAACGGCGAAGACCTTGGTATCGAAGTTGGTATAGCGTTGAAAAAGGCTGACAGACCGGCTCGGATAGATCTTTACGGACACAGTATGGGAGGCCTAGTAGCCCGGTGGGCATTAGAAAAGGAGGGTGCTTCACCATTTGTAGAGAGGCTTTTTACTTTCGGAACACCCCACCTTGGGGTGCCTATCGATGACCCAACAAATTTGCCAGGAAAGTGGGATTGGTTTCTCTATAACGCTATTCCGTGGCTAAGAGGTCTCAATACGGATGGTGTGAAAGATTTACTGGAACCCGGCAGTTCTTTCTTGGACAAACTGAATGACCACACTCCCGCTGCTAAGAATACGGTGTACATAGTGTTTGCCGGAACTAAATTTGAGGACTATTTGGGGAAATGTTTTTCGCGAAGTTGCTACACCGTAGGTATGTGGGCTTCTACACATGTATACAACACGCAGCTGCTGCTTGATGGAATCGTTGCCGTGTACAGCGCAGCGCCATTAGTATCGCCTAATCCTGTTGACAATGATTGGGCACGCCAAGTGATGCAGAATCAGGGATGGGGTGACATCACAAAACTGAAAGGCGCATACTGGGTGCTGGGCACACAGAATTTCTTGCTCGACCAAAACCACTCAGAGATCAAAGTGCCGAAGAAGGGCGCAGAAGATGCCCTAGTTCCTAGTGTCATAGATAACACGAACATCGTGATACGATAGCGGAGGATGATGGCGATGCAAAACACACTTCGTACTGCCTCGTGGTGGTTGCTCTTGCTCAGTACAGTATTAATCCCTGTCGGTTGCGGCGGAGGGGGAAAGATTCACTCGCCGACCGATCCCGACACAGAGCAGTTAGGTGCGACTGCTGCTTTCATCATTCGTTGGCCGCGCACGCGGCTGATACCGGATGGAACCAATCGCATCATCATATATGCGCACCACCAGCAAGCGAGAACAGCCTTCGCCTATGTGAAGGATCGGAGCGGTTCGGCGACGGAAGAGCGTATCAGCGTGGCAATCCCCTATGGCCAAGGCATCACCTTCAGCGCGGAAGCACGAAGGGTTCCGACGACCAAATACCACAATGTCCATCGCTTACCATTGAACCATCCTGATCTACGGGGGGGCGACCTGCTCGGGAGCGGGCACGATGGAACAGCACATAATGTGATGTATAAAAGTGTAGTCACCGCAACGGTTGAAATTCAGGCACCAGGAACCCCCGACCCCGGAACCGCTCGCGTAGACATTCGGGTGAACCAGGTCCTAGCCGACTTCTTCCCGCTGGTGCTGGTGTTGGAGTTGATACGCGACCAAGATGGCAATCCTATTACCAACCTCAATAGAAGCAACTTCGAAATTTGGGAAGACGGCGTGCCAGCCATCATCACGGATGTGCGCGTGATCACGCAAGGCGCAACAGACCTGTCCGCGTGCCTGGTGCTGGATCGCAGTGGCAGTATGGCGGGCCAACCGAATGCAGACCTTGAGCAAGCCGCATCTACTTTCGTGAACCTGATGGGCAATCGCGATTATGGAGCTGTTATCAACTTCTCCTATTACCACTCGATAGAGCTTTCGCAAGACTTCACTCAGGATAAAAACGCCTTGCTTGCTGCGATAAACGGACGTAGCGCGGCTGGCGCCACAGCGCTCTATTCGGCGATATGGCTCGGTCTAGAGGCTACCGCTCGGCAGCAGGGAGCAAAGGCTGTGATCGCGATGACCGATGGCAGAGACAATAACAGTGACAAAAGCGTCGATGACCTAATTACTCGCGCCACGCAAACAGGTATCCCTGTTTTCACGGTTGGCTTGGGTGATGTGGATGCATCCTCTCTGCAACGATTGGCGAATGAAACAGGCGGGCTTTATTTCTTCGCTCCCAGTTCAGACCAGCTGGAGGTAATTTACCGACGAATCTCGCGTCAGTTGCAGGGAGCGATCCAAATTACCTTCATCAGTCCTGATCCACAACCGGCTGGGAGAACGCGGAATTTAGTGATCCGGTATCGCTACGGTCAATTCCAGGGGGAAACCACGTCCCAGTACACTTATTAGGAGGTTACCACATGAACACCTGTCCCGTGTGTCACAATCAGGTGCCCGTTGGGACACGATGATGTCCGCTGTGCCGCGTCAACCTGCTCAACCCGGAGGTGCGACTGGCTCCGCCGAGTAAGCGCCTCGGCGCCTACTTCTTCGATGTGCTCATACCCACGTTGGTGATTTGGATTATCATCTGCGGCGGCGGTGGGCTGACCCTCGGGTTGGCAGCGGCGTCTTCCGAAACCGTCGGCAGCGAGACAGCGGCGGGCGTTGCCGTCGGGGTAGGAACGCTGGTCATGCTGTTTTGCATTTTTGGCGCATGTGTTCTGGGCGCTGTGGCTGTTCGCCCAGCGTACCACCCCAGGTAAACAGGTCTTGAGAATGTACGTTATGAAAGCGGATGGAGACCGCGCCAAGTTTGGGACGATGCTTTTGCGCGCGATAATCGGCAAGTTTCCCTCGTCCCCGATATTCTACCTCGGCTTTCTCGCTATCATACTGGACAAGGAATGGCAGGGGTGGCCCGATAAGCTGGCGAGTACATTCGTGGTAGAGGAGTTCGTAACCTAGGGGGCCAGTGACTGTTCTGTAACCCCGGGGTCCGAGGTAGAGGGCGAATTAGAAGGCGTGCGCGTCGCGTTATTGCCATCAGACAGGCGTTAACAGCCGCGGGTCTCATGTTAGTGGCGCCGTTCACTGGGAAATCGAGCTTTCGCGGTTGGACGCATACCGAGTGCTGGCACGCCGTATCGGAGAGACCGAAGGCACGGTTCAGGGGAACCGCATCACGTGGAAGGTTGCAGCTGATGAGACAGTGTGGCGCAGGCTGCCGCTACCGTAACCGAGGTGGGCGCACTGTGGCTGGCTGGCGCGGTTGCCCGGACGACGGCGAGGGCGTGTGTCCGCCCGCTGCGCGCAGTGCGGTGCGATGGTCGCGGGGGATGAATAACGCCCACTGGCAGACTGACCCACAGCGGGGCGGAGTAACACCGCCCCGCTGTCCTGAATCTCTGTTAGCCCTGCGGAGATCCTGCAAGACAAGATAAGAGTATCCAGCGCGAAAATTTTCGTGCCGTTCCCCCAAAAACCCCTTGACATGTCTGCGCGGATTATTTATAGTAGATGCGTAAACGCTTACACAACGAAAAAGGGCAATTATGACCATTGAGGAGTTCGCACGTAAAATCGGGGTGTCCAGCGCCACCGTTTCGCGGGCAATCCACGGCAAGGGGCGCATCAGTCCGCAGACGCGCCAGATGGTGCTGCAGCGCATGGAGGAACTGGGCTTTACGCCCAACCTGCACGCGCAGAACCTGGCGCACCGGCGCAGCCGCACCATCGGGCTGGAGTATCTGGGGCGCACCGAGGTGCTTTCCGATATGTTCCTGATTGCGCTGGCGCGGGGCATCCAGCGGGTGCTGACCCAACACGGCTATAACCTGCTGCTGAACCCTGTGGGAGTGGTGCACGAACGCGAGAGCCTGCTGCGGCGATGGGCGCACTCACGGGCGGTGGATGGCGCCATCGTGGTAGGCGACCCCGATGTGAGCGTGGACTGGCTGCAGAAGCTGGTCACGCAGAAGACCTTCTGCGTGGTGATTGTGCATCATCCGCCGCCGCCACTGCCCAACGTGGGCTGTGTGACGCTGGATTTGTCGCGGGGCATTGCGCAGGTGGCGGAGTTGCTGTGTTCGCTGGGACACTGTCGGGTGGGCTATATCGGCAGTATCGAGCCGGACCCGGTATTGCCCATGTTCCAGAAGCAGGTGGCACGGCACGGTGGAGAGGTGCATCCCCAGCACATCGTGTACGCGGGCAGGACGCCGGAGGAGGGTGCGCTGGCAGCCCAACAACTGCTGCAGGGGGAACCCCGCCCAACTGCCACCTTCGTGCGAACCGATGTGCTGGCAATTGGGGTGCTTCGTGCGGTGCGGGCGATGGGGCTGCGCGTGCCGGAGGACGTCTCCCTGGTATCGCACGACGATGTGCCGCTGGCACAGTTTACCGACCCGCCGCTCACCACCGTGCGGGTGGATTACGAGGCGCTTGGCAAATCGGCGGTGGAGATGTTGCTGGCGATGCTGGAACGCAAGCCGGTGGCGCTGTCGCACACGGTGCACACCACGCTCATCCAGCGCGCCACGGTCGCGCCGCCTTTGCATCATACACTCTATCGCGATTAGGAGGGATACACCATGCGTCACACGTCTCGGAGCAAGGGCTTTACGCTCATCGAACTGCTCGTCGTCATCGCGATTATCGCGATACTGGCGGCAATCCTGTTCCCGGTGTTCGCACAGGCGCGCGAGCGCGCGCGGGCGGCAAGCTGTCTGTCCAACATGAAGCAGTTTGGTCTCGCCATCCAGATGTACAAGCAGGACTATGACGAGACCTACTCCGGGCCGTTCATCTACTACGGTGCCTGGGGCGACTGCAATCAGCTCGTGTGGTTCCCCGACCTGCACATGCCCTACGTGAAGAACCGCCAGCTGAAAGTATGTCCTTCCGGGCGGGAGTACACGACCTTCGCCGCTCCCAACACGATGGATGAACCCGGCACCTGCGGCTGGGGCGACCCCGGCAACGGGCGATACTACTTCAGCTACAAGTGGAACAGCATCTGGGCATGGCCCTGCACCGACCCCAATCCCAACTGGAGCTGGTCAAAGTTTGGCTTCAAGCACTATCTGTCTGAAGGCGCAGTGGAGGAGCCTGCGGGCACCATCCTGCTGATGGACGGCTCGTGGCCCGAGACATGGGCGGACTGCGACGCCGACCCCATCTGGAACCATCAGAACGTGTGGTGGGGACCGCCGACCATCGTGTACCGGCACTTTGACGGCTTCAACGCCACGCACGGCGATGGGCACGCCAAGTACTATCGCAAGGCGTCCACGCGCTGGGGCCAGTGGACGGTGCAGGCGGGCGACTAGGAGGACGAGATGGCATCGCCGTTGAAGCGTGAGGTGTCGCCGGTGGTGGCGGTAGTGGTTGTCGTGGTGGTGCTGGGACTTATCTTCGGAGCGTACTGGTACCTGACCGCGACGAAAGAGTCTGACCAACCCGCCCGCCCGCTTCAACCTCCACCAAGCGTCACCATGCCACAGGGAGCAGGCGCGGGCAGCGCACCGTCAACTGCACCTCGTTAGCGACACACGCGGGCGTATCTTACACGATACGCCCGCTTACCACGAATGCAGGAAGGGGAAAGGGCTTTTTGGGCGATGGTCTCCCAGCCAGAAATCACCGGTGCGCTTGAGGAGCGGACGGAGAGGGTGCCTGCCACGCTCCACATCCGCTGGTGGACTATTGGGCTGGGGCTGGTGCTCATCGTGCCCAACAATTACTGGGTAGTGTACATGGAGAAGGTGCGCACCGGTCCTTATCCCACCACTATCTCCATCTTTGCCAACTGTGTGTTCCTGCTGGTGGTGCTGCTAATAGTCAACGCGCCGCTGCGCCGGTGGTTTCCCCGCGTTGCGCTCAATCGCGCCGAACTCCTGACGGTATACTCCATGCTCTGCTTGGGTTCGGCACTGGCGGGGCTGGACATGATCCCCGTGCTGGTGCAGATGATGGGGCATCCCTTTCAGTTCAGCAACGAGTCCAACGGCTGGCTGAACACCTTCGGCAAATACCTGCCGCGCGAGCTGATGGTCACCGACGTAGATGCCCTGCAGGGCTACTACCGGGGCAGCGACACGCTGTATCGCTGGGAGCATCTGCGGGCGTGGCTGCCGCCCGTTCTGCGGTGGATGGTCTTTATCTTCGCGCTGTTGTTCGTGATGCTGTGCCTCAGCAACCTGCTGCGCAAGCTGTGGGTGGAGCGTGAGCGACTGACCTTCCCCATCGTCATACTGCCCCTGCAGATGACCGAAGAGCGCGTCCCCTTCTGGCGCAACGGATTGCTGTGGGCGGGTATCCTGCTGGCAGGGGGTATCGACACGCTGAACGGGCTGAACTATCTGGTGCCCTCGTTGCCCGCCATCAACGTCAAACATCAGGATTTGCTGCCCTACATCACCCAGAAGCCCTGGAACGCCATCGGCTGGACGCCCTATTCGTTCTATCCGTTTGTCATCGGGCTGGGCTATCTGCTGCCTCTGGATCTGGTGTTTTCCTGCTGGTTCTTCTATCTGTTCTGGAAGGCGGAGCTGGTAATCTCGAACGCCATGGCATGGGATACCATCCCCGATTTCCCCTTCATCCGCGAGCAGGCGTTCGGGGGATACATGGCGATCCTGGTGTTCCTCACGTGGACAGCGCGACACTACCTGAAGGCGGTGTGGCAAAAGGCATGGCACGGCGCTGGCGAGCTGACGGATGAGACGGAAGCCATGTCCTACCGGGCGACACTGCTGGGGCTGATGGGTGGGCTGGCGTTTCTGGTGGGGTTCCTGTGGTATTATGGGATGTCGCCAGTGTGGGCGGCACTGGCGGTACTTATCTATTTTGCGTTGACGCTGGCGGTGATGCGCATGCGGGCGGAGCTGGGTCCGCCCGTGCATGACCTCCACTTCTCGGGACCTGACCATGTGATTACCCGTGCCTTCGGCACGGGCGCGCTGGATGGGCGCAGTCTGGCGTTGTTGAACTTCTTCTACTGGTTCAACCGCGCCTATCGCAGCCACCCGGTTCCCATCGTCATCGAGAGCCAGCGCATCGCCGGTTCGGTCAACGCCTCGCAAAAGCGGATGGCGGTCGCATTGATGCTGGCGGTGCTGGTAGGCGGGCTATCTTCGTTCTGGGCGTTTGTGCATCTGGGCTATCAGCTGGGAACAGCATCCAAGTTCTTTCAGGGCATCTGGTTCGGCAACGAGGCGTACAACCGTCTGGCAACATGGATTTCCAGCCCCACCGAACCCAACCCGCAGGCGAACTGGGCGATGGCGATTGGCTTTGGCATCTGTTCGTTGCTGATGTTTCTGCGGCTGAAACTGCTGTGGTTCCCATTTCATCCCATCGGCTTTGCCATCTCCGGCTCGTGGAGCATGAACCTCGTGTGGCTGCCGCTGTTTATCGCGTGGCTGATTAAGTGGCTGGTGCTGCGCTACGGCTCGTTGCAGACCTACCGCCGCTTCGAGCCTTTCTTCCTGGGCTTGATGCTGGGTGAGTTTATCGTGGGCAGTATCTGGAGCCTGCTGGGTATGGTCTACGACCTGCCCACCTACAGCTTCTGGGGCGCGTGAGGTAGGGAATATCCCCTGGCAGAGGATTAAAGCTTAGTTAAGCCGTCAGCCCCGCCTCCCCCGCGGCGAGGTTAATGAAAAACCTCCAAGAGCGTTGCGAATTGCCTGTTTTCCAGTTATACTGATAGGTGCAGATTCAGAGGGTAAAAGGAGCGGTTCGTCGTTTTGAGCAAGCAGCAGCAATACCGACAGGCCTTACAACAGCTGGGCAAGGTGGCACGGCAGGCGGTGTCCCAACCCGATATCGACCGATTTCTGGACTACGCGCTGGAAGAGGGCATGAAGCTGGTGGGAGGCTTTCGTGCCTTCATCGCACTCGTAGACGATGACGCGGGCGAACTGGTCATCCACAGCGCGCTGGGACCGGGTTGGGATGAGGAGAAACGGCAGCGCCGTTTGCAGGTGGCGCAGGAGGAAGGAAAGGGCATCACTGGCTACGTGGCTGCCACACAACGACCCTACTGCACAGGGGATGTGAATCATGACCCGCACTACTTGAAGTTCTTCGAGGATGTGGTCAGCGAGCTGGCGGTGCCCATTGTGGACGCTTACGGGCGCACGCGCGGTGTCATCAACATCGAGTCCGACCAGCCGGATGCCTTCGACGAGGAGGATGTGAGCTCGGTCGCTCTGCTGGCAGACCTGTGTTTGACGGCTTTAACCCTGCACCAGTCCCGCGTGCGACAGGAAGCGCTGGTGCAAATCGGCAACGAGCTGAGCACCTCGGAGGACCTGGACGACCTGATGCGCACGGTGCTGGATGTAGCGGCGAAGGTATTGCGCTTTGAAGACTGCTCGGTGTTCCTCATCGATGACGACCAGAAACGTCTGATCCTCGCCGCGTCCAGCGGTGCGCTGAAGGAGCAGGTGGGCAAGGTGTCTTATCCGCTGGGCGAGGGGCTAACCGGCTGGGTAGCGCAACACGGGGAGGCTGTGCGCACTGCGAACCCGCGCGAAGACCCCCGCTGGCGGGGCATCGCCATTGAAATGCCGGTGGAGCAAATCGGCGCGTTTCTGGCGGTTCCCGTATGGGGGCGGGAGCGCACGATTGGCGTCATCCGGGTAGTACGAAGGCGCAGTTTAGCGCCGTGGTTCGATAACTGTTTCACCGACGACGAGCTGGAGGTGCTTTCCGCCATCGGCAGCCAGCTGGGTTCGGCGATAGAGAGCCTGAACATGCGGCATCGGCTGGTGCAGACCGAGCGAATGGCAGCGTGGGGGGAGATGTCTGCCAAAGCCGCGCACATGATTGGCAACCGCACCTTTGCCATCAAAGGCGACCTGAACGAGGTGGAATACCTGCTGCAGCAGCCCGAGGTGAACCGCGAGGAGCTGACCGAGCTCATCGGCAGTATCCGGCGGGGGATTTCGCGTCTGGAGGAGATTCTGCATGAGTTTCGCGACTTCGTGATGGCTACCCACCTGAGCACGGGTGTGGACAACGTGAATAACATCATCGCCCAGACGGTGGCGGAGATATTCCCGCGCCGGGGGCCCGTGGAGCTGAAATTAGAGCTGGACTCCAGGCTGCCGGACATCCGATGCGACGCGGTGAAGCTGAAGCGTTGCTTCGCGGAGATGATAGAGAACTCGCTCAGTTTCCAGCCGGAGGGTGGAGAGCTGTTCATCCGCACCGGGCTGGTGGACTCGCGCGCCCTCCCCGTGCGATTGGGCGTGGCGCGCAACAAGCAGTTCGTACATGTACAGTTCTGTGATAAAGGACCGGGCGTGCCTGCCGACATCAAGGAGAAGATTTTCCAGCCCTTCTTCAGCTCGCGTGTCAAGGGGATGGGGCTGGGGCTGTCTATTGTCAAGGGGATTGTGGAAGCGCATCGCGGTTTCGTATACGAGGATGGCGTGCCCGGCAAGGGGGCTTGCTTCCATATTCTGCTTCCGGTCAACGGAAAGCCATCAGGTGAGCAAACGGACGTGAAAGAGCGATAGCGAGGAGGTGCTATGTACCGGATACTGGTGATCGATGACGAAGAAGAGGTGCGCCATGCGTTGCAACGCCGTCTACAGCGCGAAGGTTATCAGGTAGACGTTGCCGAGGGGGAAACCGATGGCATCGAGAAGATCAAGCAGGCGTCCCCCGCGTACGACGTGGTTATCACCGATATGGCGATGGAGAACCCCGACAGCGGGGTGCGCATTTTGGAGGCGGCGCTGGCGCACGACTTGTTCAGCGAGGTGATTGTGCTCACTGCGTACGGCAACGTGGCGAACGCCGTAGAGTGTATGCGCCGCGGCGCGTTCGACTATGTGGAGAAGAACATCCCGGGCGTCGATGTATACGAACTGCTGGTGCTCAAGATCGAGCAGGCGCTGGAGCGCCGCCGCTCCGCAGTGAACACCCTCCGCCGGATGGAAGAGATTACCCGCCGGTTGACCTCCTCCATGAGGCGTGGGGATTAGAAAATGTGATACGGCGGGTAGAATCAGCGCTTCTACCCGCCGGCACGCGACAGGGATATGCCTCTCATTATGCCGCCTTGCGCATCACGGCGTCTGCGACCTGAATGGAGACCACCTGGTCCAGGCGGATATCCTCGGCGTCGGTTATCAGGTATGCACCGTAGAGCGGCACATATCTGGCATCTTCAACAGTAGCCAGCGTCACGTGGGTGTTTCCTATGCGGTCTTTCCACACAATCTCGCAAAGCGAACCCACGTAAGCCTTGGCATCGTGCACTCCCATGTGCATTCCTCCCTTGGCTGGTGGGATGCCACCTTCTGTAGAGGATTTTCCATGTTCCTCCTGTGCGGGTACCTGAAGAGGATACGGGTAGCGCAAAAACCCCGCATTGCTACCGAAATGGAAGCGGAGGCGGGTATACTGGATGCGTAACGAGGGAACACCGGCGCGCGTCCTTACAGTATAGAGAGGTGTAGGCTGCGCCGGTATTCCAAAAGGAGGAAACTTCGTCATGCCAGAACCCACCGCCGAACTTCTCCGCCGCATCGTGGACGAGGTGGAGAAAGCCATTGTGGGCAAACGCCAGGTGGTTGAACTCGCAGTACTCACGCTGTTGTGTGACGGGCATCTTCTCATAGAAGATATCCCCGGCGTCGGCAAAACCACCCTCGCTAAAGCGCTGGCGCGCTCCATCGGCGGAAAGTTTCGCCGCATCCAGTTTACTCCAGACCTGTTGCCTGCGGATGTGACCGGCACCAACGTGTTCAATCCCAAGACGCTGGGCTTTGAACTGCACCCTGGGCCGGTCTTCGCCAACGTGGTTCTGGCAGACGAAATCAACCGGGCGACCCCCAAGACGCAGTCCAGTCTGCTGGAGTGCATGGAAGAGCGACAGGTTACCATCGACGGCGTCTCGCACCCATTGCCTCGCCCCTATTTTGTCATCGCCACGCAGAACAATGTGGAGATGCTGGGCACGTATCCGCTGCCGGAGGCGCAGATGGACCGCTTCTTCATGCGCCTGTCGCTGGGTTATCCTTCACAGCAGGATGAAGTGTTCATACTGGACCGCCAGCAGCAAGAGCATCCCCTGCAGCATGTGCAGCAGGTCACCGAGCCGGAGCAGATTGTCGATGCGCAGCAGGCAGTGCGCACGGTCTTCGTGCATGACGCCGTGCGACATTATATCGTCAGCCTCGTCAACGCCACCCGTCGTCACCCGCATGTGCAACTGGGCGCCAGTCCACGCGGCTCGCTCAATCTCATGCACGCAGCGCAGGCATACGCGGTGCTTCAAGGACGCGACTATGTGCTGCCTGACGATGTGAAAGCGGTGGCTGTCGCGGTGCTTTCCCATCGGCTTATCCTGAAGCCAGAGGCGCGGGTGCGCGGCGTTAGCGCGGAGCAGGTGGTCTCGGAAGTGCTGCAGCAGGTGGCGGTACCGCTAGGTGTGAGGGCGCAGAAATGACGGAGCAGTCGCAAATGCAACAGGCTACTCCCGGCTACCACGGGGTGAAGGTGCTGGCGGCGGTGCTGGCAAGCCTGTGTATCCTCACCGTGGCAATGACGCTCGGACTGGGACACCTGTACATGATGGCAGTGGCAACGGCGATGGTACCGTTACTGTCCTACTCGCTGGGTAAAAGGATGCTTCGCGGGCTGGAGGTGCGGCGAGAGGTTGCTGATGTCGCGTGGGACGGTCAGGCGGTTGCGGTGAAAGTGCATGTGCATAACCGGTCTGCCACCCCCAAATACTTCTTGCAGGCGCGGGACAATCTGCCCGAGCAAGCGGAGTTGGCGGAAGGCGATGGCGTCATTCCGCTGGCTGTTCCGGCGAGGGGCACACAGACGGCAGAGTATCAGGTGCGGTTTCAGCGTCGCGGAAGGTATACGCTCGGTCCGATGAACATCCGCGCCACCGACCCGCTGGGCATGTTCTTCTTTGAGCACCGCCTGCGCGAGCAGACAGAGGTTCTGGTACTACCATCCCCGCTGTCACTGCCACAGATGAACATGATTCGGGGGGCAACCTTCACCGCAGGGGGACTGCACTCTGCGCCGGTGCGCGGGGATAGTGTGGAGTTTCTCGGCATTCGGGAGTATGTGCCGGGCGACCCGCTACGGCGTGTGGACTGGAAACATTCCGCTCGCCATGGCGACCTGTTCGTGCGCGATTTCGAACGGTTCACGCAGAGCGAGGTCTGTGTGCTGCTGGACTGCTCGGCGGGCTTGCGCCACCTCCCCAACAGCTTCGAAGTCATGGTGAAGGCGGCAAGTGGCGCCCTGCATCAGGCGTATGCAGGTGGACTACCGTTCCGGATGCTGGTCGGGTTGCCGGAGGTGGATGGTCTGCCGGCCCGCTGCTCGGCGGAGCGGCTGTATGAGTGCCTTTATCGCCTTGCGGAGATTACCCCTCGCCCCGATTTTGTGTGGGCGGATGTGGTAGCGAAGGCGGTGGCGGAGGAGCCACCCGGTACTCTGCTGGTGCTGATAACCGCCGCGGCGGACCCGAGTTTACCCCCGCTCCTGGACGCTTGCGTCCGCAAGCAGATGCAGGTTGTGCTTTTGCTGCCAAATGTGCCTGCGCTGGACAGGCAGGGTGGTGTGCGTGATGCCCTGCATGACGGGGAGTTCCTGCGTGCCCTGTCCGTGCCTCACGTGAATGTCATTCCCCTGCATCCGGGAGGTGGCTCATGACGGAAACACACACCCCGCGCGAGAGAGACAACCCCAGCGTCTGGATGTATGTGTCGGGGCTGGCAGTGGCGTACTCCGGCTTGCTGGCGGCGCGGATTGTGATTGAGGACGTTCGTTTTACCAGCATGCTACTGCTGCTGGTGCTGGGCGGCTTTGTGTTCAGCTTTATCGCCAGGCAGCTGGGCTGGTTCAACCTGTCGCCCGGGCTGTTCGTGCGATGGCTGTTCGCGGGGTTAATTGTGTATGCCCTGTTCAGCTTCTGGACGCAGGGATGGGTCATGCCTTCCGATGTAGAGACCACCTACGGCGGCACCGCCATCGCTTTCCTGTGCTGGCTGGTGGTGTTCATCTCGTTCATGCTGGCATCGGATGAGCATGTGTTGTTTGTGGCAGTGCCGGTCATCGCCTTGCTGGGGGTGACCGCGCCCGCGTTGACCTCCTATCAGGCGTTCTGGTTATTCACCATGTTCCTGGGCAACACCGCCTTCTTGCTGGCGCATGAGAACTTCCGGCGCGTGTACCGCACGGCGAAGCCCAATGCCCTGCTGTTGCGCGGGCAGATAGTCGTGGCGGTGGCATGTGGAGCGCTGGCGGCGTTGACGGGGGTGCTGGTTGGATTGACGCTGAAGGATACCACTGTCCGTCTGAGCGGACAAGCCCTGCCGGCAGGTCTCAGCACCCCGGCCAGTAACAGTGTCTCCAGCTCGTTCAACCAGCCGGCAATCCTGGTGGGTTCGGGACCCGTATCGCTGAGCGAACAGCCGGTGCTGGAGGTGCAAAGCGACGAGCCGCTTCTGTGGCGCGGCAGTGTCTATGTCCGCTACACAGGGCGCGGCTGGGCGAACCCGCGATATGGCTTCTTCGGACGAGACCTGTTCAATGTGGATATGCCATTCGCGGAGATGCCTGAGCGACGCGACGGTTTGTATACGCTGCCGGTGCCCCCGGTCTCGCCGGAGCCGATACGCTACCGCGAGGTCAAGCAACGGTTCAAACTGTTGAGCGGAGCGGCGAACGTGATCTATGGGGCTGCTCAGCCCGTGCTCGTCCGGTTCCCGACCATGGCGGTGCGTGTGGACGCCGGAGGATGTCTGCAAAGTTATTACGGTTACCGCGCCGGGGCCGAGTATGAGGTGGTGTCGCGCGTACCCGATGCCACCCCCGAAGACCTGCGTCAGTCCCCTGCGGCGACGCCGCTGGATGTCGGGGCTTTCTATTTCGACGCGCCGCCCAATCCTCGATTGCAGAACCTCGTTCGGGACCTCACCGCAGGACTTACCAATAACTACGACAAAGTGATGGCGCTGAAGGCTTATATCGAGTCGACCTGCAAGTATAACCTGAATGCGCCAGCGGTGCCAATGGGCAGGGATGCGGTGGATTTCTTCCTGTTCGATTCGCGGGAGGGCTATTGCGACCTGTTTTCCTCTGCGCTGGCGGTGCTGGCGCGCTACGCGGGTATCCCCTCGCGCGTGGCAACGGGGTTCATCACGGGCGACCAGCAGCCCGACGGCAAGTATATCGCCAAAGAGAAGCATCGCCATCAGTGGACGGAGATTTACTTCCCCGGCTGGGGCTGGATTGCCTTTGACCCCACCGAAGGCGCGCGCAACGTGACGGAAGACCCGAATCAGCGGGGAGGCCGCCTATCGTGGCAGGCTCTCGTGCAGCGATACGGCTATTTGCCGTGGGCGTTGCTGTTCGGGGCTATCGGTCTGCTGCTGTTCGCGGCGGTCAATGAGGTTCTTGGGCGTCGTTCATCTGCTGCCTCTGCCTCGCGCATCGTGCGTGCGTATCTGCGGGCGGTGCAGCTGCTGCACAGGGCAGGGGTTCCTCGCGCCGAGTGGATGACCCCCTCCGAGTACGCCTCGCGTGTGCAGAAAGCCCTGCCCGATGCGGCGCTACCTGTGTGGGGACTGACGCGCCTGCTGGAGCGCAGCGAATACGGAAAAGGCATCGACGAGGCAGAGGTGGAGCAGGCGGAACGCTACCTGCAGCAGATCCGCGCCGTGCTGAAGCGTCAGAACAGGTGGTGGCGTCGCGAGTGGCGAAATAGCAATCGCTATCTCTGAACATGGAGGTATCGCCGTGGAAGTCATTCGTGTGGGCGTAGTCGGCGCGGGAGCCAATACCGTTGAAAAGCATATCCCCAATTTGCAGGCGATAGAGGGTGTGGAGATTGTCAGCGTGTGCAACCGCACGCGCGAGTCTTCGGAGCGTGTCGCCAGGCATTTCAACATCCCCAAAGTCTACGATAACTGGCGCGAGCTGGTGGACGCGCCCGATACCAATGCCATTGTGATAGGCACGTGGCCCTACATGCACTGTCCTGTGACGCTCGCCGCCCTGCAGGCAAACAAGCACGTGATGACCGAGGCGCGCCTGGCGATGAACCTGCGGGAGGCCCGGCAGATGCTGGAAGCGGCGAAGATGCGCCCCCATCTCGTGGTACAGGTCGTGCCTTCGCCGTTCACACTGAGAGTCGACAACACCATCAAGCGCCTGATCGCGGAGGGGTATCTGGGCGAGGTGCTGGCGATAGAGGTGCGGGCGGGAGGCACTTTCATCGACCGCGATTCCCCCCTGCACTGGCGGCAGGATTTCGACCTCAGCGGTTTCAACACCATGACGCTGGGCATCTGGTATGAAGCAGTGATGCGCTGGGTGGGCGAGGCGAAGCGAGTCACCGCTCTTGGCAAGACCTTCGTGCCGATGCGCAGGGATGCTTCGGGCAACCTGAAGGCGGTGCGTATCCCCGACCATCTGGAGGTGGTGGCGGAGATGGTGTGCGGCGCTATCGCGCATTTTCAGATTTCCGCCGTCACCGGTTTGGCGGGCGGACCCGAAGTGTGGCTCTTCGGCAGCGATGGCACGTTGCGCCTTGCAGACGGCAGGCTGTTTGGCGGCAGGCGAGGCGATAGCTCTCTCACCGAAATCCCCATTCCTCCCGAAGAAGAGGGCAAATGGCGGGTGGAAGAGGAGTTCGTCAACGCCATCCGCGGCAAGGAGAAGATTAAACTCACCACCTTCGAAGACGGTGTGAAGTATATGGAGTTCACCGAAGCCGCCATCCGCAGTATGGCGGAAGGCAGGACGGTCGCTATCGGTGACCTGTTATAATGGCGGGGCAGGATGGCAGTCAGCGCAACGGATTTCTTGCATCGGGGCGTTGGGAAGACGCCCGCGCGCGTCTATCTGGTGCATGGCAGGGAGGAGGGGCAGAAGCACGTCGTTCTGCAACGCCTGCGCGACGAACTGGTTACTGAGGAGTTCGACCGGGCACACCTCGATGCACAGGAGGCAGACCTGTCCACCATCCTTGCCGAGACGATGAGCATTCCTGCCTTTTCCCCCCGTCGGGTGGTCTTCGTTCGGGGCGTTCAGCACCTCAAAAGCGCGGATATCGATAGCCTCGTGGACGCCATCCCCCGCCTGCCCGACAGCACCTGTTTGGTGCTGTACACCCACGCCGAGAGTGAAGAGGAAGACAGGAAGGGAACTGCCGTGCCTGCGAAACTGCTGAACGCTGTGGACAAACAGGGAGTGGTCATCGAGTGCAAACCCCTGTCCTCGGCGGGTTTTGTGGGCTGGTTGGACGCGCGGCTGAGGGAGTCGGGAAAGGAGATGACTCCTGACGCGAAGGAACGTTTTACCTTCCTGACCGCTGCCAACACCGCTGCTGCAGAGCCGGAACTGGCAAAGCTGCTGTGGTTTGTGGGCGAGCGGACGGTTATAGGGCGCGAGGATGTGGAGGCTGTGGTCAGCCGCACGGTCGAGGCGCAGGTGTTCAAGCTCGTGGACGCCATTGCGCTGGGCGATGCGGCGTCGGCGATGCGCTTACTGCAGGATGTGCTTTCTTCAGGAGGGCGGGCGGAAGGTGTGGTGCCCCGTCTGATGGTGCTGATCGCCCGCCAGTTTCGCTTATTGTGGCAGATGCGCCTCCAGATAGAGTATCGTGAGCAGGCGCAACAGTGGTTCCCTTCCGACCCGAATCTGGCGCAGCTGCTTGCCAGACAACGCTTTCTGGAGAAGAGCCTGCGCGAGCAGGCAAACCGGCTGTCGCTGCAGGAGCTGCAACAGGCCTTTGACCGCCTGCATCAGGCGGATCGTATGCTGAAGGGAATAGACGAAGGGGATAACGACGCTCGCAGAGTGTTCGAGCGGCTGGTGGTTGACCTGTGTGGCTTAAAAGCAACCACTACGCGCCGCTCGATGCTGTCTGCTGCTGTGCCAGATATTGGTTGACGAAACGCATCAGGCGCGATTTGCGCCGCGCTGCCTGGTTCTTGTGGATGATACCGCGCTCGGCGGTTTTGTCTATCGCACTGCACGCCTGCGCCAGCGCCTTGCGGATGGCTTCGATATCGCCACTCGCAGCTGCCGCCTTCGCCTTCTTGATGAAAGTCTTCATCGCCGACTTGGCAGACTTGTTGCGCAGGCGACGCTTCTCATTGCGCTTAATGTCCTTGATGGACGATTTCAGGTTTGCCAACCTTGCTTCCGACCTCCCCCTTTGAGCAGTAAAAAATGGAGGCGCCGGCCGGAATCGAACCGGCGAATAGCGGTTTTGCAGACCGCCCCCTTAGCCACTTGGGTACGGCGCCTCGCCCTTTTGCAACATCATTATACTGAATCCATCCGTAATTTGCAAGATGTGCTGAGGGGTTTATGGCTCGGCGGGATCTTCGTGTCCTCCAGGCGGTATCCGGCGAATTATGGGACGCCCCCTGTTCCTCGTTAACAGACCTGATAACACAGTGGTAGCATACTGTTCGACGCAGAAAATCGGTCACCAGCGCAAATCCGAACAAGCGGAAGGCAAGGTGTTGTACAAATGGAGAGCAGTATCGTTATCGACCTCGACCCGGAGACGGCAGCGCGCTTGCGCGAGGAAGCAAAAAGGCGTGGTGTTCCTCTGCCACAGTACATCTCAGACCTTTTGCGCCACCGGGCGCTTGTAGAGTGGCCGGCAGATGTCTTGCAGCTGGCAGGCACTTGGACCGACTTCCCCGATCCGGAAGAGCTTCGCGCACACCTCACACAGGGGGGCGCATGTCAAACACAATCACCTCCTGCTGGCTCTCCAGTAGATGCGCTGTGTGCTCGCTGAAATCTACCCGCCAGCCTGCTTGCTCCATTTTCACCATAAACTCCCATGCGGTATCGCGCCACGGGTCGGCGAGCCATACGCGCCCGTGTGTGCGAACGCACCTCGTCAGCACGCGGCGCAGGGCGTCGTGGAGGCGACGCTCGTACAGCACGTCCGCCGCGATGACCACCTCAAAGGGTTCCACCTCGGGAAAGTGTCGCCAGTCGGCGAGCAGGGTGGTAACGCCTGTAATGCCGTTCTGCTGCGCATTCCACAGGGCGAACTCCAGCGCATCGGGTTGGTAATCGTTCAAAGTGACCTCCGCCCCCAGCCAGCGCGCCACCAGCCCGCACAGCCCGAGCCCAGTGCCCAGTTCCAACACCCGTTTACCCCGAATCTGCTCGCGACGCTCGCACAGAAACTCACACAGCCCCACTGCCGCGTGCCACGGTACCGCCCAAAAAGGAATGTCGTCGGCGGAGGTACTTTCGGTAAGCAGGTCATCCACACTGCGCACGGCAGTAATCCGAAACGTTCGCCGGCAGAGTGGGATGGACAGGGTATGGGTGGGGTAGCGCAAAATGGCGGATGTCACCCGACGCGCGCCTCCGGGCTCTGCGTGTTCAGGTGCGCTCTACCGGCGAAGATGTCGCGGATGACCTCCTCTGCCTCCACCTCGTCGATCACGATATCCACCACCGGCAGTTCGGAAAGCACCTGTGCCGCAATCTGCGTGGTGCGCACGCGAGGAACTTCAATCACCGCGCGCAGTTCGTCCATGCTGCACACCGCGCCGAATCGCTCCAGTTGCTCACGGGCAACAGGACGGTCAAAGGTGAGCTTCAGCAGCTTGCTATCCGAGTACTGCTCCACCAGGGTTTGGAGTGTATTATCGAAGATAATCCGCCCGTGATCGATGATAACCACCCGCTGGCACAGCTCCTGAATATCCTGCATGTAGTGCGAGGTGAGCAGGATGGTGGTCTTTGCCTGCCGGTTGTACTCTTTCAGGAACTCGCGGATCCGTTTTTGGGACACCACGTCCAGCCCGATAGTGGGTTCGTCCAGAAACACCACCTTCGGCGCGTGCAGCAAAGCCGCCAGCAGTTCACATTTCATCCGCTCGCCGAGGCTCATGCGTCGCACCTGCGTGTGCAGCAGGCGTTTGATGTCCAGCATCTCCGCCAGCTCGTTCACGCGCTGCTCGAAGGTGCGGTCATCCACCTCGTACAGCTCCTTTAGCAGGACGAAGCTCTCGTAGGCAGGCAAATCCCACCACAACTGCATCTTCTGTCCCATCACGATGGACATCTGTCGCTGGAAGGCGGGCTTGCGCTCCCACGGCACATAGCCCATGACGGTGGCTTTGCCGGAAGTCGGATAGAGAATGCCCGACAGCATCTTCAGCGTGGTGGTTTTCCCCGCGCCGTTGGGACCGAGAAAGCCGACCAGCTCCCCTTCCTCAATGGTGAAGGAGACGCCCTGTACCGCGTGAACTTCCACCTTCTGACGGGTAATCAGGCTCCTGATGGCTCCCAGTGTGCCCTGTTCCCGTTTGTGGGTGACATACGTTTTGGAAAGCCTGTCTACCTCGATAATGGGCATACCACACCTCGCATGAGCACCTCTTAATGATACACATCACCACCGTTGTGTTGCAAGGGAGGGATGAGGCGTTCATAAATCCACCAAAGGCGTGCGGCAGGGCGAGGCTCCAAGCTGAGCCGTCAAATGCCCCCACAAGAATACTTGACATGCTTGTCACAACGTTATATAATATAGGTAATCATCAGGCAGGGAGGTGATGTTACCTACTTAAACAGACGTTTTTGTTTAAATACCTCTTGAGTGTTCGCGACAGGAAAACCAACTACGAAAAACAAAAGGAGGGTGACACATGAAACGACAAGCCTTTACGCTCATCGAGCTGCTGGTAGTCATCGCGATTATCGCGATACTGGCAGCCATCCTGTTCCCGGTGTTCGCACAAGCTCGGGAAAAGGCGCGGCAGGCAACCTGCACCAGCAACATGAAGCAAATCGCGACCGCATGGCTCATGTATTCGCAGGACTACGATGAGACAGGCTCACCGATGTGGGTGAAGAGTAACCTGCGTACAGGCTGTGGCGGTTCCGGGGACCTGATAAACCCCAATTTCCGCGCTCCCTATTCTGGCACACCGTGGGGACAGTACTGGCCTGACCTCATTTACCCCTACGTCAAGGCAGGGCGCGCGGCAAATTATGATGCTGCTGGCAATCCCATCTCGAAGGGCAACCGCGCAGTGTTCACCTGTCCTTCTGGGGACTCTCGCCTGACTATACCCGGCGGCACCAGCGGGTGGGGGTCACTGACTTATGGCATCAACCAGAGCTACGTCAACTATGACCCCATTAATCCCGAAAGCGCGTGGAACGCACCAGGCGGGGGGCCCGACTTCCTGTGCGGGCAGGACCCCGGCTGCCAGAGCTGGGGTTGGGGCTGTTCGAAGGGCGCCACCATCGCCAAGCTCACCAACCCTGCTGACACCATTATGTTTATGGAAGGTCTTGTCGGTGCAGGACCCGGCTGGTTCGGTGGCTGCTGCAGCCTGGACAACTACCCGGGCACGCGCGAGACGGTGATGGCTGGTATGGCTGCTGCCTATCCGGCGGAGGGTGGCTTCCCTGCTGGCTATCATCCCAACCGTCCCCTGAAGCGGCAGCGGCTGGACGGTGTGGGCAGCTTCTGGGACTATGCTAGCGGCACCCTCAACGATGACGGTACGGTGATGCCAGTGCCTCTGTCCAACGACCGCGTGCTGTACGTGCATAACGGCGTGGCGAACTTCGTCTTTGCCGACGGGCACGTGAAGGCGCAGCGCGTGACTTACATGCGACAACACACTGCGTCGTCTCATTAAAGGTCATTTGCGGGATGGCGACCAGTCGCCATCCCGCCGGACAGGAGGTGGACAAGGTGCCGCAAGTGATTCGCAAAGACCAGCAGTCCAAGCTACAGCGGGAAGTCTCTCCACCAGTGATTATCTTAGCGGCGGTGGTGTTGCTGGTGTTACTGGTCTTCCTGTTTGACCGCTTTGTCACGCCAATCGTGCCCCGGCGGCAAATGAGCGAACAGGAGGCGTGGGAGAAGCGGCTAAAAGAGATGCAGCAAGCCATGCCACAAGGCGGATGGGCGTCACCTGCGCCGGGCATGCCGCCGGTGTATGTGCCTCCTGCTGGACAGCCGGTGAACACGCCACCGCCTCGTTAGCGAAAAGAAGTGGGGCAGGTAAGCCTGTTCCACTTCCTGCTATTCCTTTGCGCCTGCTTTCAGCAGCAGTTGCTCCGCTTCCTTGCGGTTATACTTGCGTGCAAGCGCAAGCGGTGTATCCCCACCATTTGTCTTCACGTCCACCCTGGCACCCTTTTTGAGCAGCAGTTCAACCACCTTTGGCTCGCCGAACATTGCCGCCAGGGTCAGCGGCGTCTCTCCGAAGTTGTTGGTGGCGTTCACATCCGCCCCGCGCTCGATGAGCAGGATGGCAATCTCTCGCTCGTTGTCGGAAAGAGCATACATCAGTGGAGTTCTGCCGTTGGAGTCGCTGGCGTTGATGTCTGCCCCTTTGTCCAGAAGGGCAACCAGCACCTCGCTCTGCGCCCGCTGACGGGGATTAGCCGCCATCATTAACGCAGTCACACCGTACTTGTCGGCGGCGTTCACATCTGCCCCGCGCTCCAGCAAGAGCTGTACGACCGGTAGTGAGCCGTTCATGGCTGCCCAGATGAGAGGGGTCTTGCCATGTTCATCGCGGGCGTTCGGGCTAATACCTCGGTCTAACAGAGCGCGGATAGTATCCACGTCACCCCGTGCGGCGGCCAGGAATATCTCTCTCTCACCCTGTCTGCGTGAAATACCCCAGAGAAGGACTGCCGCGACCACCACTACACCGATTATCACTGCGACCGTGCGCCACATGCCTTCCTCCCGTTCGCGATTTGCGATGATAAACCGTTCGATACTCAGGTAATCATGTCCTTGCTGAGGTGTCCGGTGAAATTGGTATATCGCACACGCAACACGCTGTGTTCATCCCACTCCAGCAGGGTGATGGCACCGTTGAAGTGGGTGAAGCGGGTGTGGGGGGTGGTTCCGGTAAAGGCGCATACCAGCCGCGAGCCGAATGTGCCATGCGTGACGATGACGATATTGTTCTCTTCCCGCACACCGAAGCGTCGGAGTACCTCTTTGGCTACGCGCTGTGCGCGCTCCCACATCTGCTCGCGTGTTTCCAGCTCTTCCTCGTATTCGCGCAGGTCGTCCCAGGTCTCCGGTTCCAGTTCCAGCACCTGTGCGAGAATGGCTGCGCTCTGCTGTGCCCGCAGCAGCGGCGAGGTGAAAAGCCAGTGCATGGCGCCGGGCTCTTCCGCCAGCCATTTGGCGACCCGCTTCATCTGCCTGCGCCCCAGTGGGGTTAGAGGCGGATCGTCCAGAAGCGTGTGCCCCGCGTTGTTGGTGGACTGCCCATGTCGGATAATGTAGATGCGCATCGCTCCACCCTATTCGCTGTCTATACCTCACTTTCCTGTTCACGGACTATCCGCCCACCACACTTCCAGCTTGGGGCGTCCCTCCACGTTCCAGTCACCGGTATCGGACGAGACGAAGTATTTGCCGCTGTGGTAATCGGAGTCTGCACTGTAAAGGATTAAACGCAGTGGCTCCTTGCGGGCATAGGCGCGCGCCACGGCGTACGAGACGTCCCACGTGCGCGGCACGCCAGGCCATCCCGGATGGCTGGCAAGAGGCTCCACCCAGCTGCCTCCGATGTTCTCAAGTGCCAGCGGTGCGCTGTTCCACGTGATGGTATCCTCACGCCAGTCCGCGGCGGCAATCAGCACCTGAATCCACGACGGTCGCGCCTCGCCCGGTCCGCCCGAGTTGCCGAAATGATACAGGGTCAGCCTTGCCGACACGATAGATTTGCCCGGCGGGATGGAGTCCAGCGGAAACGTGACATAGTATTTGGAGAAGCATGGCCAGTCCGCCACGTCCGACTGGTTCTGGATGTTAAAATCGGGGGCGCGACCGTAATTGCGGTTGCCCCACTCGTTCCAGATGTGATACTCGTCACCCGGGCACTGGTTGGAGATGGTGCCGCCGACGTCGGCATCTGGCACGAGTGGGCTGTTTTCCTGAGGGCGGCGTATCAGAGTGTAGCCATTTGGGTTCGCCGTCGCGCGGTAGGTCGGCAGTCCGAAACGCAGGAAGCCCCAGCACACTGCGCTGTTTTGCGACGCGCCGGGCGGCCACGATTGGTAGGTCGTAGGCGGCGTGCGAGGGTCATCACGGTCGTGCAGCAGCACCGCCATCCGCCAGACCGTGCCCTCTGGGGGCGCACCACCCACCTCCAGACTGCTGAAGGGAATGGTAAACCCCATTGCCCAGCCGCGGTCGGTGTCATCGTCGTTGTTGATGGCGTTGCCCCGCCAGCCGGGAACCGTCCGCACGGGAACCTGCACCGCCTGCCAGCCTGTCGGGCTTCCCCGATACACCGCGCGGTGCGCTTCGCTGGAATCGCCCGACAGCTGCGCCACAAACCGCCAGCTGGCTGCGGACAGCCTGTCCTGCCCCGATGTGTCGATACCCGATGTGTCGATAAGGAGTGTCACCGCGTCCCACTGGGTGAGTGTGTCTGGCGTGGGGTTCTCGTCATACCAGAGATGGCGGTCGAAGACAGCGATGTAGACGTACAGCTCGTTCGCGTTATAGCCCACGCGGATGTCCGCGTAGTTTTGTGAGGGAGAGACCCTGCCGAACCATGCAATCGCCGTTTGCCCAAAGGGAATCTCGCCTGCGAAACGGGGGGCGTTGATGCGGGGCAGGGAATCGGCGTCGCAACGGGGGCGCGGCACCACCTCCGGTACCAGCGAGGACGAGGAACACCCCTGAAGCGCCACGAACACAGCTGCCGCTACCGTCACGCCCCCAGCAAACGCCAGCGTCCACACTCGCCTGCCAAATGCATGGATACTGTGTTTAGCGAACATCCGTGCTGTTCCCCTGTGCTAAAGTGGTGACCCGGATTTGAGCGGGTGTGGTGGCATAGATGCACGGGTCGCCCTGATACCAGGCGATGGTTCCAGTGACTTCCACAGGCTGTCCCACATGGTACATCTGTTCCGGGGTGCGCGGGAAGTTGCCCCAGTGTTGCCGATGGATTATCACCTTAAAGGTGCCCCGATGCGGGTTGGAGAAACCCAACAACACCTGCTTGCGGTTGTTGAACACGAACCGAAGCGTGCCTTTGACGGTGACTGTCTGCCCGTCCCACTGACGCGCTGCGGTATGGGGGATGACCGCGACAGCAACAGGGGTGACCACCCTGCGTGGTTGCTGAACTGCAGGGCGCGGGGCGCGGGACGCCTGTGGGTTGCCGCTGGTCAGCGCGACAATGGCGCCGTCGCAGCTGCGGAAGTAGACGTTGTTGTTGCTGACCACCCATACAGCGTATTCGCTCCAGTAGCGGTCGTAGACGGCTCCCTGATTGTAGTAGATGTAGAAGCCGAAATCGTACCCGCGCGTGTTGAACAGTCCACTGGAGCAGTAGTGGGATGGGCTGAAGCTGCACCCACCGTCATCCTGCGAGGTCGCCACTGTCGCCAGTCGCTGGCTGGTAATCTTGTTGGTGAAGCTGCCTCTGGCGTCTGAGCGGTCCAGAATACGCAGCGCGAAGCCCGCCTCCCAGTGTCCGCCAAACAGGATGTCGCCCGACATGGATACGTTCGGCTGTTCGTCGGTCAGTAGGAAGGGAGCGTCCGAGCCAGGAGGCCAGTCGAAATGGATGAATCGAATGTCGCCACCTTGAAGCCCAGGCACAGTCGCGTTGTCCAGCACCATCTCACCGAAGTGCGAATCCCAGCGCGGGTCATAGGCGTGTTTGGCGCGCACCACGGTGTAGACCACCTCCTTGCCGTTGGGAAGCCGTTTGACCACCGGCTGCGGTCCCATCGGGAGGTAATCGCTGTCGCCGTAGCCGCCGTGCCCCACGTTGGCGATGAAGGGTCTTGCGCCGTCGTCAAGGCGCAGTACAAACAACGCCTGATGGGTGGGATTGTTCTGTAACATCTGACGGATGGCGGAGTTGGTCTGAGGCCAGTCATGCCACAGGTATTGCCAGGGCAGGCGTACCTTCACCAGCACGTAGCCCGCGCTATCGGCGATAACGGGCCAGCCGTATCGGTATTCCACAGGGTCGGTGAAGTTGAGGTTGGGATGCACAGGGCGGACGCGCCATCGCTGCGTGCCATCGGCGTTGCGGATGGCGTGGACGAACAGGTCGGGTTCTGTCGCCACCACAATCAGGTCACGCGAGGCGGAGTAGGCAGGCGGAACCGCCACCACCACATTCGCCCCGGCGTTATACGCCCAAATCTGCTGCATGTTCTGCTTATTGACCGCATATACCGAGTTGCCCATCGAGAAGACCACGCGGTCGCGCAGCAGGATAGGCGGTAACGGCAGGTCGCTGCGTTTGCCTGAGTTGCACTGCGCCAGAATCACGCCGTCGGTGGCGCGTAATTTGTAAAGGATACCGTTAGACGAGACCACAAACACCGACTGCGTCTCGTGGTCGTATGCCACTGTCGACCGCACGTCGCCGATGCCGCCTCGCCGCCAAACCTGCTGCCCCGTGTCTTCCCGAAGCGCGAACACACCGTCCACGCCAGCCGCGATATATACCCGTCCGCCGCCGGTAACCGGTTGCACATTGCGGGGCAGGGAACCGCTGGAGGTTACCTTCGCCACCCTTCCGCCAGCGTCCACGCCGTTCCAAATCCAGCGGAGGCGCCAGGGGTATGGCACTGTCTGCGCAGTATAGCCGGTGTGCTGGGCATCGTGGGCATGCTGACTCCACTCTGCAGGGTTTTCCGGTACGACCGGTGTGGGTGTTGGGCGCGGACGTGGAGGACGGGGACGCGGCGAACGCGGTGGAAAAGCCGACGCAGGGCGGTATCCATCGTCGGGCGGGACGTAGGCTCGCGCACCGACCAGTACGACCGCCACCAGAGACATTACTCCGACTATCGCCGCCAACAAGAGCGACCACTGCCGCAACCGCATTTTGCCAAGACCTCCTCCCTGTGAATCGTGTCTGCATCTGCCCATAGAGAATGTTCGGCAGAATGCACCGTGTGCATGACAGGATTTTCGTTACGGTTACGTTAAACTTTCTTGGTCGGCAACATAGCTGGCGGTAACCACCGAGTAGATTCCGCCGCGCACGTTAAACTCACCGGTCACCGTCATGCGTCGGGGCTGGCACACCGCCACGAGGTCATCCAGTATCTTGTTCACCACAGCCTCGTAGAAGATGCCCTGATTGCGATAGGCGAAGAAGTAGTATTTGAGCGATTTCAGCTCCACGCACTTCTTGTCTGGCACATATTCGATCGTGATGGTGGCGAAATCCGGGTTACCCGTTTTGGGGCACACCGAGGTGAACTCAGCACAGACATGTTTAATCACATAATCTCGGTCGGGATACGGGTTGTCGAATACTTCCAGGATGCTCCTGTCCATTCGCTTCCTCCACGTTGTCGGTGCTATTCCTATTGTACCTGTTGGTCTAATAGAACGCCAGCCCGCTGCTGTAGCGCAGGGAGACGCCAAGCAGGTCCTCGCCAGTGGAGCTGTGCAGGTAGAACACAGAGTACTCGGCAGGGTGGTTTGGCTCGCGGCAACGTACAAACGCGCCGTAGGCGTGGTTTGTCAGGGTGCTTGGGAAGGTGTATTCTACTTGAACCGCGAAAGTGTCTGAGAGAGCGCACGCATCGGTGTATCGAGCCGGCGTTTTTCGTGCGATAATTGCAGCAACTCCCGTGCTGCCGCCTGTCGTTGCGGAGATAGGTCTATGCGTAGCGCGAAGCCAAACGCCTGCGTGTCTTGCGAGGCTGTCCGTGCAAACTGTATCGCTCCGTCTATGCCCAAAGTGTAGTCGCTATAGCTCGTTTCTGGTAATAGTCGCGAATAGACAGTTGCTGCTCCGTGCTGCGCGCCACCAGCGAGAAGTTGCACATCTCGTGTACCGCTTCTTCCACCTGTTGCCCACTCAGCGGTTCACCAATCTGGCGCAGCAAATTTGTCGCGGCGAGTTTTTCTCGAAATTTCCCCATCACAGGTGTTAGGTACCGCCGTTGTGGTGCGTTTGTTTATCAAAACACCACACGGAGGGTACCGGGATGTATATTCCTGCCGACCTGGCGTACAGGGGCGCACAGATGGTGCGCGCATTTCTGGAGCAGATGGAAGAGTTTGGACGCTCCCACGCGCTGTCGTGCCGCGAGATGTGCGCCCTTGCTGGTGAAGCATTGTTTCTCTACCGCTACACGAACACCGAAAACTGAGGTGGTTCTGTGCGGTGGGCGGGTAGAGGCACGTCCCCCCGACCTCTACCCGCTTTTTTTCGCTCAGAGGATCCATCCTTTGCGATAGGCAGGACGGATGAGTTTGTCTGCCTTCGGGCTGTTGACTGCCTTCATGCGTCTGGCATCCCAGTTGATACGCTCGCCGGTGATGATTGCCAGGTTGCCCAGCAGGGCGGTTTCGGTGAGCGCGCTGGCGTAGTCGAAGTTGGACATGGCAGCTGATCCGCCCTTGCAGGCGATAATCCACTCCTGGTGGTGCCCCGGCGAGCGCGGGATGGAGGGTGCTGGCGGCTGATAACTGGCGAATTTGTCGCGGGGCAACAGCACAAAGGGCGTGCCGTAGTCGCCCGGGCTGTACAGTGTGCCCTCGCTACCGATAAGCAGCAAGCCGCTACTCGCCATCTGCTCGCCCTGCAAAAGTTCGACGGGCGGCTTCTGTCCACCGTCATACCACACCATCTTGCAGGGTGGCAGGTCGCCGCGCTGGGGGAACTGGTAGCGTACGATGGACCACTTCGGGAACGTCTCGCCGTTGACGCCTGAGGTTTCGGCTTCAATCGATATGGGGTCGCGCAGGTTCAGCGCCCAGAACGCCATGTTCATGGTGTGGCACGCCATGTCGCCAATTGCCCCTGTGCCGAAGTCGATCCAGCCGCGCCAGTTGAACGGGTGGTAGGCATCGTGATATGGTCGCTTTGGTGCGGGGCCCAGCCACAGGTCCCAGTCCAGACCATCAGGGATAATAGACTCCTCCTTCGGACGCTCAATGCCCTGAGGCCAGACGGGACGGTTACTCCACACATGAATCTCGGTCACTTTGCCCAGCACACCCGACTGGATGACCTCTACGCCCTGGCGCAGTTCGTTAGAGGCGGTACCCTGATTGCCCATCTGCGTCGCGACCTTATAACGGCGTGCTAAGTCGCGCAGCATCCTCGCCTCCCAGATAGTGCGGGTAAGGGGTTTCTCGCAGTACACGTGTTTGCCCATGCGTATTGCCATTGCGGCTGCCACTGCGTGCGTGTGGTCGGGTGTACTCACCACCACGGCATCGATCTGGTTGCGCATCTGCTCCAGCATCTTGCGGAAGTCTTTGTAAAACCTGGCATTCGGGCAAGCCTGTCGCGCGCTGTGGGCAAGCCGCTCATCCACATCGCACAGCGCGACGATGTTTTCGCTCAGCACGCCGTCCAGATTACCACGCCCTCTGCCACCTGCACCAATCATGGCGATGTGCAGCTTCTCATTCTGCGGCAAGCCGAACACCATTTTGCTGTCCCGCAGGAACAGAAAACTAAAGCCTCCTATAGCAGCACCCTTCAGAAAGGTACGCCGATCCATCTTCCGCGACATCACTCCGCTACCTCCTTTGTGTTTCCAGCGTTTAAGGGTGTCTTCCCAGATAATCTGTAGTCCTTTTTGCGTCTGTCTCGTGAGAATCCTGCTAGCGTTTCCGGATTCCGTCGGGCGTTATACTTGTAGCATGCCATCCTGCAGGTGGTCCGTCATGCCTCATTTGCTGGCGAGGACGAGGCTTGCCCACACGGGTTTCTCCCTGCGGTGTCTTTATCATGGCTTTCAAGAGATAGTATTTATTACTACAGAAAATCTGCTCTAAAGTTCTGCGCGATATACTCCGAAAATGCACAGGTGGAGAACCTTAATTCCTGCGGGCACACGGCTGGTACGGGTGCGGTGGTTGAGAGGGTCGTGTTGCCAGCACAAAGCGCTTGTAAGGAGGAAACGGAAACATGCGTTTGTCTGTTTTTGCAGTTGCTGCCGTTGTTTTCAGCTGCACATTCGGCGGATGGCTGACAGCAAGTGCGGGGCAGTCATCGCCCGCGAGCAAAGCCATCAGCTTCAACGCCGAATGGAGACTGCGGTATGAAGACCGTGCTTGCACCGATTTTTGCTCGATGAATCAGAAAGACCCGCAGGACGAACTCAGCCGCGTTCGGCTGAACTTCGTTGCAACCGCTTCACCGAACACCCGGTTCGTGGCACGCCTCCAACACTCTTACAGGCGGAACAGCCTCAATGGGAGTGCGGATACGCAGGAGAAGAGTGGTTTCCAGCAGCTTTATCTGGACACCGCGTGGGGCAATGTGACCCTGCGTCTCGGAAGACAGGAGCTGGGCTACGGCGATTACCGATTGCTGATACTTTCGAACTGGGACAACATCGGCTATACGTGGGATGCCGTTCGTCTCGGGGTGAAGGGCAGTCGCTGGCAAGCCGATTTGCTCTACGGCAGGCCGGGCATGTTCCCTACCAGCACCACGCATCCGGTGCTTTATGGTATTTATGCCACCTGTAAACCCTCTTCCCGCTGGCAGTCTGATGTCTATTTGCTGCGCAAGGAGGTGATTGCCTCTGGCGTCCAGCACCGCATCTGGGCAGTGGGAGCGAGACCAGTGGTGCAGCTTGGCAAAGGAGCGAAACTCACCGCCGAGGCGGTGTTCCAGACCGGAGAGGTGGGCGCGAAGAACCTCAAGGCGTGGGGCTACTGGGCACGCCTCGAATATGCGCTGAATCGCTGCGGCGATACAAAGCTGATTCTGCAACGAGACTTTGCCAGCGGAGGCAACCCTGACGATACCAACTTGCACACCTTTGACCAGTTCTTCGGTACCACCTTCGCGACGGCAGGGCGCATGGGATTGCAGGGTTGGCGCAACATGAGCGCATGGCGCATCGGTGTCAGCGGCTCTCCCTCACCCCGCTGGCAGTATACTGCGGATATCCACCTGAATCGCCTTGCTGACGCCAGAGACTACTGGTATGGCGGCGGAGGTTCACCGATGAAGGGTGCAAGCGGTACGGCTCTGCGCGACCCGACCGGCGCAGCCGGCACCGAGGTCGGTACGGAGGTGAGCTTCACGCTCAACTATTCGCTATCCCGGGACCTGCAGCTTTCGGCTGGCTATGGACGCTTCATTCCGGGACGTTTCGTGCGGGAGACCAACGGCGGCTTCGGTGACCGCACAGAATGGTTTTACCTGCAGACCACTCGCAAGTTCTAAGGCAACTGGAGGAGGCTTGAGTCAATGAGGATACCGCAGATACGCAACATCAGCACCAGATTCGTGCTTCTGGGAGTGGGAGCGATTGCTGTTCTCACCATCACGTTGATAGCAGTGGCAGCGTGGCAAAGCAGTGTGTTCAACGCAAAGGCACAGCGTGAGGTCGAGAAACTGGTAGATTCCGACCTGTCTCACGTGGTGGAGACCACCTACCAGATGGTGGCCTCGCAGGATGCCCTGCTGCGGAAGGTCGTCGAGCATAACCTGAGCGTCGCGGAATATGTGATGAAGGGTGCAGGTGGTGTAAGCTTCGCACCGGAGACGGTGACGTGGAACGCGGTAAACCAGTTCACCAAACAGGCGCAGACCGTCACCTTGCCCAGGATGCTGGTGGGTGGCACGTGGCTGGGACAGCAAACCAACCCCAGCGCCACCGTGCCGGTGGTCGACAGGGTCAAGTCGCTGGTCGGCGGAACCTGTACCATCTTCCAGCGCATGAACGCACAGGGTGATATGTTGCGGGTCGCCACCAACGTTATCGGCAAGGATGGCAAGCGGGCAGTGGGCACCTACATCCCGGCCAAAAACCCCGACGGCACGCCGAACCCTGTAGTGTCCACCGTGCTGCGCGGGGAGACCTACCGCGGGGTGGCTTTCGTGGTGGACGCCTGGTACGTTGCCGCCTACGCCCCCATCCGTGATGCATCCGGGCGCATCATCGGGATGCTCTACACCGGCGTGAAGACCGAAAGCGTGGACGCTGTGCGCAAAGCCATCATGAGCGTCCGCGTCGGGAAGGACGGCTACATCTTTGTCATCGGCGGCAAGGGCGACCAGCGCGGGCATTACATCATCTCGCTCAATGGCAAGCGCGATGGTGAAAACATCTGGGAGGCGAAAGACGCCAGCGGGCGCCTGTTCATTCAGGAGATGGTGAACCGGGCACTGGAACTCAAGCCTGGCGAAAGCTTCAAAATGCGGTATCCGTGGCAGAACAAGGGCGAACCCAAACCGCGTATGAAGGTGGCACAGGTGACCTACTATGCGCCATGGGACTGGGTTATCGGTGTTTCTGCCTACGAGGACGACTTCGGCGCCGCCTTCCAGCGGCTGCAGGCGGGAAGGCGACAGATGCTGTGGACGTTCCTCATCGTCGGTTTGATTGTGGCTGTGGCGTCAACGTTTACCTTGTTGCGGTTCGGTCGCGCGGTGGCGAGACCTCTGAACCAGATGGTGCAGGTAGCCACCGCCATTGCGGCGGGCAAGCTGAATCAGCAGATCGAGCATCGCAGCGCGGACGAAACCGGCGTGCTGGCAGAAGCCTTCCGCAAGATGCTGGCTTACATGCAGGAGATGGCTCAGACCGCCCGCCGCATGGCGCAGGGCGACCTGACAGTGAAGGTCACGCCCCGTTCTGAACAGGATGAACTGGGTCAAGCGTTCAGCGCGATGGTGACCAGCCTGCGCGAGGCGACTCGCCAGCTTGCCGAGACCTCCTCCACGCTGGCTGCCACCAGCCAGCAGCTGAGTGCCGCCACGGAGCAGAGCAGCCGCGGCACGCAGGATGTGGCAAAAGGTAGCGAGCAGCTTGCCCGGACGGCATCGGAAGCGGCTGGGGCTGTGGACGAACTGGAAGTCGCCATTCAGCAAGTGAAAGCCAGCAGTGAAGTGCAAAAGCAGTCTGCCGCCGAAGCCGAAGAGGGCATGAAGCAGGCGGCGCAGGCGGTGGAAGAAGTCGCACGCAGTGCGCAGCAGATGTCCTCCTCCGCACAGCAGGCAGCGGCAATTGCCCAGACAGGTGGGCAGGCGGTTCAGGAGACCATCCAGACCATGAGCCGCATTCAGGACCAGACGCTGGTGTCTGCTCAGCGGGTGAAAGAGCTGGACAGGCTCGGTCAGCAAATCGGCGCCATCGTGGAAACCATCGAGCAGATAGCCGAGCAAACCAACCTGCTCGCGCTCAATGCCGCCATTGAGGCAGCACGTGCTGGAGAGCATGGTCGCGGCTTCGCTGTGGTTGCCGACGAGGTGCGCAAACTGGCAGAGCAGGCGGCGGCCTCTACCAAGGAGATTAGCGAACTGATTGCCAACGTGCGCCATGGCGTGGAGCAAGCGGTGCAGGCGATGGAGAGCACCAGCGCAGAGGTCGAGAGGGGCTTCACCCGCAGCAGCGAGGCGAACGAGGCTCTGGCGCAGATAGTGCAGGCGGCGCAGACGGTGGCAAACGAGGTGCAGGGGGTTACTGCCATCGCCCAGCAAATGTCTGCCAGCGTGCAACAGGTGCTTGCCTCAGTTTCGTCGGTACGCGCGGCTGCCGAGGAGAACGCCGAGGCGGTGCAGACGATGGGGGCACATGCTCAACAGGTGGCAGAGACCATCTCTACGGTGGCGTCCGTCAGCGAGGAGGCTGCTGCCAGCGCGCAGGAAATCAGCGCATCGGCACAGCAGGTGACGGCCGCGTCGCAGGAGCTGAGCGCAATGGCACTGCAACTACAGCAGCTGGTACAGCAATTCCGCCTGGAGGAGCAGAGCGTTACTGCACTACCACGCGCAGCGTGAAAGCCTGCGCAGACATCACCTCATGCCAAGGGGATGCCCATCGTGGCATCCCCTTTCCTTCGTCTGTGCAGGTTGTGCTATAATGAGGCCGAGGTGAGGCACATGGCGCATGAGATGTTGACACCGCCTGCACGCCCCCTACCCAGAGGCAAAATCAGCTACGAGCAGTTTTTGCAGTGGCTGGACGAGGACACCTGGGCAGAGTGGGTAGACGGTGAGGTAGAACTGACGAGCCCTGTTTCCATGCAGCACGACCGCGTGCATGTTTTTCTTGTCGCAGTGCTTCATGCATACACATCGGCAAACCGTTTGGGGGAAATACATTCTGAGCCTTTTCAGATGAAGACAGGTGTAGACTTGCCTGGTCGTTCCCCAGACATCCTGTTCGTCAGCAACGAGCATCTGCACCGTCTTAAGCCGACCCATCTGGACGGACCTGCCGATTTGGTGGTGGAGATTGTGAGCGCGGAGAGCGCGGAGCGCGACCGCGTGCAGAAGTTCGCAGAGTATGAACGCGGGGGTGTGCGCGAGTACTGGCTGATAGACCCCGACAAGCGACAGGCGGAGTTTTACCAGCTGGGCGAGGACGGCAGGTATGTGTGCGGTTTCAGCGGTGGGGCCGGCGTCTATCACAGTGCGGTGCTGTCGGGGTTCTGGCTGCGGGTAGAGTGGTTGTGGCAGCAACCGCCCCTCATCGACATCCTCCGCGATTGGGGACTGGTGTAGCGAGGGAACGCAAATGCCGGGGTACGACATCAGCCGCGCGTTTGAGATTATCGCCGAGCGCAAAATCGTAGAGGCGATGGAAGAGGGCAAGTTCGACAACCTGCCAGGCAAAGGACAGCCTCTGGAGATAGACCCGCAGTGGCTGGTTCCGCCTCATCTGCGCATCGCGGCGACCATTCTGCACAACGCGGAGATACTACCCGAATGGGCGCAGACCGACCGCGAGATTGTGATGGCGCGCGAAGCCATTGCGATTCTGCGTCGGCGTGTGGCGACCGAGTATCCTCTGCGCTGTGAGAAGCCCGCCTTTGCCGAGTGGTATGCGAACATCCTGCAAAGCTTGCTACGCCTGATGCGCCGCGTCAACGACCTGATTCTGCAGTACAACATCAGTTCGCCCGTAAGCCTGCATGTGCACGCACCGTATGCCATTGACCGGGAGGTGACCCTGTTGCTTGCCGAGTTTCCGCCGCCCGCGTCGCTGGACGTGCAGCGGGTGATTGCTGAAAGCAGTACCACCAGCGGCGCGGTTCGGGTGGAGGCGCAAGCACGTTACGAGTCCCTGAAATCGGGGCAGAGGGAGACGTCCAGCGATGCAGAAGAACCGTGAGCTGGCGGAGGTGTTCCGTTTTTTAGCAAACGCGCTGGAGTGGCAGGGCGAGAACGCCTTCAAGGTGCGCGCCTACCGGTCAGCAGCGGAGACGCTGGAAGCGTTGCAGGAACCCGTGCAGGCACTGGTGGAGCGGGATGCGCTGCGCGACCTCCCGCATATCGGCGAGGCGATCGATAAGAAGGTGCGGCAGTATCTGGCGGAAGGCACTTTCCCTGCGTTGCAGCGGGTGAGAGAGCAGGTTCCCGAAGGCATTCAGCAGCTGTTGCAGTTACCCGGCATGACGGGGCGCGCGGCGCGCGCCCTGCAGGAGCGGCTGGGCATCGAGGACGTGGAAGCCCTCCGACGCGCCGCGCAGGACGGTTCTCTCTGGCGCGAGAAGTGGACGCCTGCGGTGAAAGAGGCGATTACTGAGGCAATTCGTTTGTTAGGGTAAACGCGGAACACGGGCTGCTTTTCTTGCATGGAAGTAGCTCTCCCACAATCGGTGTAAGGTTTCGGGTAAATCCAGCTCCGGTAGCAGTCGCTCGATCTCGTCCCAGTCCAAGCGGGCGACGTCCTCGGCGCGCCCATACATCAGCACCTGCCGGATGTACCACCGACGTTGCCACTCGTCGGAGAGGTCGATATCCTGCGTGCTCCACACCATATAACGCGGGAACGGTTCCCTTTCCATTGCCAGCACCTGTGCACCGTGTGATATTATATTGGTGCTGGGGAGGGACCGTCAAGCCAGCTGGATGCGATGAGCGTTCTGGAACGTCTGCCGTTGCCCGTGCAGTTCTACCTGCAGCCCACGCTGGAGGTCGCACGCGCACTGCTCGGACAGGTTCTGATACATGAGGCAGAGGACGGGCTGACGGCGGGTATCATTGTGGAAACGGAGGCGTATCTGGTGGGCGATCCGGCGAACCACGCCTCGCGCGGGAAGACCGCCCGCAACGCCGCCATGTTCGGTCCGCCAGGCATCGCTTATGTGTATCAGGTGCATACGCACCATTGCCTCAACGCGGTCACCGCGCCGGAAGGTGTCGGCGAGGCGGTGCTCATTCGGGCGGTGGAGCCGCTGGAAGGCATCGGTCTAATGCGGCAACGACGAGGTGTCGCTGATACGCGCCTGCTCACCTCAGGACCGGGCAGGTTGACTCAGGCGATGGGGATCACGCTGGCACAAAACTACTGCCCCCTCTATGAGGGAAGGTTGCGCATTGTGTACGGCGAGAGGGTTCCCCCTGAACGGGTAACCCAGACCACACGCATCGGCATCCGCTGGTGGGCGGACAAGCCTTGGCGGTTTTATGTGACGGGCAATCGGTTTGTGTCCCGAAAGGGCGCAACGCACCACCGTCCACGTTAGAAGTGATTCAAAACCCCTTCTGGGTCCCTCACAGTAATACCGATATTTGGAGCAAACCATCTGCCTTCGATGACACTCGGGAGATGTAAGATAACCTCCAACTCGCGCAACCTATCGCGATAGCGGAAAAGCGACTCGTCTGGTTTGAGGGAGGACCTATCGATAACGAAGTTCACATATTGTAGTGCCTTGTCCTGTACCTCTGTAGGTAAGCGGGATAAAGGAATATCGACCATCTCTCCTCGTTTGAACCGCTCCATCTCCTCTGGCGTGAGCAACGCCAGCAACTCCGGCAGGAGCTCATCTGACTTTTTATCCCTCGCGAACAAGTCGCTTTGCGCGGACTGTTCTATCATACGCCTGTGTTTGTCTCTCGCTTCTTCGCTTAAGGTCATTTTGACCTCGACCTGCGCGCCCAGTAATACCGAGATCGCCTCTACAAGTTCGCCCGGTGAAACCGACTGCAGCCGTGTAAAGATGCGGGTGTCTTGCACTTCGGTGCCCAGAACCACTTTCCAGCCGGTCTGCGCTTCGAATCGCTGGCACAAACGTTTTAAAGGAATGTCAGATGCCGAGATCGTTAGCTTCACGGTGCCATCTTCGCCCTTCTTGGATCTGAACTCAAGAACCCCGTCTTTCCAGGCGAGATCGCCAAAGACGTTTAACACCCGTGCCTCCTCGAAATACCGGTCGGGATTAGATGCCACAGGGGTATACAAGACGAGAATACTACCCACCCTGGCCAAATTGCAACCATACATGCTTGCCACCTCGTCGACGGTTTGCATCGTTCGCAGGGCTGTGCGCCGTGAGCTGATCTCTGTATCGACGAGAGTAAAATACTGAGCGATCACGTTCAATCGCTGCTGTCTGGCAATTTTGTCGAGAGCCTCTGTGAAACGGGGAGGCGATTGCCAAGAATCATCTGAGGGCGCATCCCGGTTTTGTGCCCACCCGTTCGCAACCGTTGCCAACATGATGGCAACTGCTGTCAATAGTTTGCAAAAGACTGAAAACATCGTGTCTCCCTCCTGTTCCATCTTATGGTTCGACATAAACCACTTGCGTGACGCCAAGATCAGGGTCCCTGTAGATGTCAAGGCTACCTCGCTGGTTCCTCAAGAAGAAATGGTCTTCATACCGGCTGCGTGCATTCACCGACTTCGCTCTGCCATCGAACCGCCATCGGTATGTACCATCATTGTTTAACGCAGCAAGAGTGATCTCGTAGCGGTTCACCCACCAGTACGGCATTGACTCGCGCAGGCGATACTCCAGGTAGCATGTGGTATCCACTACTTGCATCTCACGCTGATACGGCGGGTAACCTACCAACCATGTGTCCAGGTCGCGTTGCCATATTATGTACTCTCCCCATGTATTGCTTCGGAAAGTGACTGGCGTCTGCTCACATCCTCCTGTCTGAACGGGAAGATAGCCCTGGTACTGCGCGCGAGCTTCCGTTAAAAACAGCAATGCCAGTGATGCTGTAAGCCAAACTACTGCTCTTACCATGATGGTAACCCTCCTCAGGTTAGATTGCACCTACATTCTACCCCGTCGGAAAAAAAAAGTCAAGGTGTTCCGCTTTCTCCGTGCAAAAAATCATCCTCCCGCTTCCCTGCGTGCAGGAATCGAACGAGATCACCACGAAGGAAGCCTTATAATGTGCCCAGAAGAACGTCCCCCAGTGCGTCTTGCCCTCCTTGCAAAGGATGCGACAGATGCCCGGCGGGTGAAAGGAGCCTGATACATCATGATAACCCATGCACGGTGCCTCGGCTATGACGAGGCGCAATCTCTGGTGAACGCCCTTCATACCATCCTGACGGAGAGCGAGGGCTACGAGGTCGAAAACGGCGCCTACTTCGTGTGGCAGGCGCCCAACGGCGCACAGATATGGCTGACCATGAAAGGCGCCAGCACGCAGGGGGCTTCGATGGAGGTCGTGGACCTCGAACCCCACTACAACGGCGCAGGACGGATGCAGGCGGCAGTGGTGGAGATGGTTCCCTATGACGAGGAGCAGCTCACCGGCGCGCTGTACGGCTGGAGCAGTCCCTTGAGCGTGGAGGACCCCGAAACAGGCTATTATCCGTTCAGTGTAGACCTGCGCGACTTCTCCACGCACCTGCACGCATGGCAAATCCTGCCTCGCATGGTTACGCTGCAGATTGCCGCCTTTGCGCAGGAAGCATGGTGCTTTGACGACGAGCAGAGCTACCTGCAGTCCGACCACAGCATCCTCACGGAGAGCGAAGATGAAGACACGGGCGAGCTGGTTACCCTGCGCCTCGCGCCGCAGGCGATGCTGCCCATCAACGAGGGCGCCAGCGACAATGTCGCCGGTAATTACGCCCTGCTGACCGGACGCATCGTGGAACTGCACCGGTTGCAAAACCCTCATACCGGCAAGAACTTCCTGGCGATGCTGGTGGATACCTACGGCGGCAGTGTGGACGTGGTGGCTCTCGAAGACGACGTGGAGGGCACCCCACACACGGGCGGAACCATCAAGGCGTACGCCTGGCTCAGTGCGCAGGTGATACCTACCGAAGAGAGCTAGCCCTTTGCAAGCCCTCGCGCTTTGTGCTAAGATAAGACCGCTATGCGTATACTGGTAACCAACGACGACGGCATCTTAGCAGAAGGCTTACTCATGCTCAAGCGTGCCCTGGAACCGCTGGGTGAGGTGTTTGTGGTTGCCCCGGAACGCCCTCGCAGCGGTTCCGGGCACTCGATTACCCTGCACAAACCCTTGCGCCTACACACAGTTCGGCTGGGGGATGGCTCTCTGGGCTACTCCACCAACGGCACGCCATCTGACTGCGTCACGCTCGGCGTTTCGGTCGTGATGAACGGACGGTGTGACCTGGTTTTCTCCGGCATCAATCAGGGAGCCAACCTCGGTTGGGACGTGACCTATTCGGGTACGGTGTCGGCGGCGATGGAGGGGGCGATTTTTGACATCCCTTCGGTGGCGATCTCCGTGTGCTGCGGCGACGACGAGACGCCCGAGTATGACGCCGCGTTTCACTTCGCCCGCAAGCTGGCGGAGGTCCTGCGCGAGCGGCGACTGCCATCCCACACCCTGCTCAACGTCAATGTGCCCAACTGTACGATGGAGCAGGTCAAAGGGGTAGCGGTTACCCGTCAGGGCACCAGGCAATATGTGGACCGGGTGGAGGCGCGGGTGGACCCATGGGGACGCAAATACTACTGGCTGACGGGTAGCCTTGCCAACGAGGAGGTTCCGCCAGACAGCGATGTTGCCGCCATCCGCGCGGGCAAAATCTCGGTCACGCCCATCCATCTCGACCTCACGGCAGAGGCGTTGCTGGACGAGTTGCGCCGCTGGCCGCTGGATTAGGGTACACTATTAAAACAGTTTCGCAGGCTAAAGCCTGCGGCTACAGTGAAAGGTGATGACTTATCTGGAGGAGGGGTTCGATGAGACCTTTTCGCATCTTTGGTGTATGGTTTGGACTGGCACTGGGGTTGTTGCTCACGCTGAGCGCGTCTTCGGACGTAAGCAAAGGCTCTACGGGCATTCACTCCTGGCGCATCTGGTCGCATATCTTCACATTGGCATCGGAGGAGTTTGAGGGGCGCGGTTCGGGCACAAAGGGCAACGAGCTGGCCGCTCACTATATCGCCGAACGCTTCGCGGAGTACGGTCTGAAGCCGATTGGCACTTCGCGCTACCACGACCTGCAAGCGCCGATGGACGGCAGCGGCTACTTCCAGCCGTTTCGCGTGTACGTGGGCGCAGAAGCAGGCAAGGCGAATCGGCTGGAAGTGGAGGTAAACGGAAAGCGCCTCACGTTCAAGGTGCGTGAGGATTTCATGCCTGATGCCGCCGCCACCACCGGCGCCGCAAAAGGTGAGCTGGTGTTTGCCGGATACGGCATCCATTCCAGCCTTGCCGGTCACGAGGACTATACTGGTCTGGATGTGAAAGGCAAAGCGGTGCTGGTGCTGGAGGGCACGCCGCCTGTGACCGGAGGACCGAACCTGCTGCGAGCCTATCAGTCCGCCCGGGCGAAGGCACGCATGGCGAAAGAGCAGGGTGCCATCGCGCTGATAGTGATGCAAAAGGAGGATTCCCCCCTGTCGTCCTTCATCGGCGGACGCAGCACGGATACGGGCATTCCGGTAGTTATCCTGCGCCGGACGGCGGCGGAGAAGCTGCTCGGTGCGCTTGGCATGTCGCCGGACGAGCTCTGGCAGAACCCAAAGGGACGACCGCTGGCGAATGCCTCTGCGACCGTGCAGACGGAGGTGATTCAGAGATACGGCACTACTGCCAATATCATCGGCATGGTGGAAGGTACCGACCCCCAGCTGAAAGACGAGTATATCGTTATCGGGGCGCACATGGACCATCTGGGATGGGGCTATCAGGGTGGCTCTCTGTATACAGGCAAATTGCCGGCAATCCACTACGGTGCAGACGATAACGCCTCGGGCACGGCTGGTTTACTGGAGCTGGCTCAGTACTTCGCCGCCAATCCCACAAAGCGTTCCATCCTGTTCATGGCGTTTTCCGGTGAGGAAATCGGTCTGCTGGGCTCCGCGCATTACACTCGCAACCCGATAGTGCCTCTGGAGAAGACGGTCGCCATGCTGAATATGGACATGATTGGGCGTTTGCGCGAGAACCAGCTCAGCGTCATTGGCGCGGACTCATCTCCGGCATGGCGTCCGTTGATCGAGGAACTCAACGCCGAGGCGGGCTTCAATCTGGCTACTGCGGGCGGTGGGCTCAGCGCGGGCAGTGACCATGCTTCCTTCCTCGCGAAGCGAATCCCGTCGCTGTTCTTCTTCACCGGAATGCATCGCGAGTATCATACCCCTGCCGATAAACCGGAGCTGATTAACGCAGTCGGAGCTGCCCGAGTGGTTCGGTTTGTAGCCAGTGTTGCCGAGCGCATCGCCAACGCGCCGGAGCGTATCACCTACAGCGAGCCGCGGGCGACCGCTCCACGCACCAGCGCGAGACCAGAACGGGGAGCTCGCACCTACGTGGGTACCATACCCGACTACAGCGAGGATGTGAAGGGGTTCCGTATTTCAGGGGTGCGCGAGGGCAGTCCGGCACAGAAAGCGGGGTTGCGCAGCGGCGATGTGATTATCCGCTTCGGTAACTATAAGGTGGAAAACATCTACGACTACATGGACGCGCTGAACCGCTACAAACCGGGTGATACAGTGACCGTCGCGGTAGTACGCGACGGTCAGGAGGTGGAGGTTCAGCTGACGCTGGAAGCGCGTGCCGACTAGCCCACTGTGGTCTAACGGCTGACCTTCGGGTATGGAGGGTCTCCTTCGCCCGTGAAACGGGCCCGCGTGCTGATGTAGTCCAGCACGAACGCCCAGCGCGGCCTGGACGAGCGGTTGGGGGCGGAGTAGTGCAACACCATGCCATCGTGTAACACCACGTCGCCCGGCTGCGCCTCCACCAACACCGCCTGCGACGTATCGATGCGGTCAGCGTCCACCGCCAGGTGCGAAACAGTCTCAGTCCAGGTGGTGGAGGTGGTCAGGTTGCCCCAGCGATGGCTGCCCGGGATGTACTGCATACAGCCGTTCTCTGCGGTCGCTTCGTCCAGCGCAATCCACACCGCCACATGCAGGTAAGGCTCTTTGGGCTCAAAGGGGAAGTAGGGAATGTCCTGATGCCAGGGCTTCTCGACGCCGATGTGCGGTGGCTTCAGCAACGCTTTATCGGCAAAAAACCACACCTCGTCTCCGAGAATGTCCGTTACCATAGAGATGATGCGCTTGTCGCGGATGATACCGGTCAGGAGGGCGTCGTTGCCATACAGGTTCCATACCTTGCGGGCAGCGTACAGTGGCTCCGAGACCGTCACCTTGTCGGACAGCACCGCTGGCTCCAGCTGAATCAACACCCCGTTGACCTGAACCGTGTCTGTCTCCGGCGGCCGTCCCTGAGTCAGCCATTGAAGCCCTTCCCGCAGATACCCTGCCAGTATGTTTTTGATGGAATCCACCTCCTCGGGGCGCAGTAAGCCGCGGACTGGCAGAAAGCCATCGCGCTCGAACTGCGCTTTTTGATCGGCGGTCAAGCCAAGAGACATAGCCGTTCCCTCCTTGTGTGTTCGTTCGAAGATGTGCTGTTTTTGTTCCCCAATTTTCTACGATGCTGTGATGGTATCCTTCAGTTCAACCGTTGTCTTCGCTAAACATCAGGCGATTAGAGCCAACCTGAATGGCCCGCTTTTGTCTTTCGGGAATGAAAGGCGTCGGGAACACCTCCTGCGCCGGGTGACCTCCTTTAAGAGAACGGAGTGCGCTTTGCCCACTCGCGAAGCAGTTCCACTTCGCTGGGGTCGTAAGGTGTTCCATCAGGGTGGAACAGGTCATGTTGCCAAACTTCTGGGGGCGGGTCTCCGGGTTTTGCCGACCAGTGACAGTAAGCTTGCGTCTTGCCAGCAACTAAGCCCCAAAAATACCAGCTAATGCGGTGCTGGAAGAAAATGGGTATGATGTTGGCGAAAGTGTTTCCGCGGTCTCGACAGAGAAACTCCGTACACAGAAGGGGGCGATTCAGGCGGATCAGCCTATCTACCGTTTCGCGAACCTCTTCGGGTGGAGAATAGGTGTGGAAAGAGATGACGTCGGAAAGTTCGGCAAACCTGCGGTGCATCGTGTCTTCAAAGTTCGCCCATAAGGCGACGGTCAACGGCTGTGACGGCGAAACTTCCCTTGCCCATTCAAACGATGCTTCTACGAGTGGAAGGCTCTGCTCTCCCATGTCTTCCATACCCGGCTCGTTGTAGAGGTCCCAGACGACCACGCGCTCGTCGTTGCCGAAACTGCCCACGATGTCCTTGACGTAAGCCTCCAAACCTGTCCACGCCGTTCGGTCAAGCACGCGGGGACGCCCTGGGCTTGCCGCCCAACGGCTGAGACAAACGCCGGGGATAGGCGGCTCTTGCGGTCCCAGTTTGGGCTCTTTGTTGAAGCAGTCGTCGAAAAGAACCAGCATCGCGCGGATTCCATGTCGTTGTGCTATTTCGAGAAATCTGTCCAGTCGCTGCTTAAACGCCTCCGGCTCAGCCTCCCACACCAGGTAGTGTAGAAAGACCCGCACGCTGTTGAGGCAGACCGCTTGCGCCCAGCCCAACTCCTGCTCGATGGTCTGCTCGTCAAAGGTTTCTGCCTGCCACATCTCGATAGTGTTGACAGCGGTTCTGGGAACGTAATTGCAGCCGCGAAGCCAACCTACCTTCCTCTGCCACTGCCACGCTTTCTCTTCGCTCCATCTCGTTGGTGTCATCACCTTTCACCTCTCTGTTTGCAAAGTGGATTTCGTTTGGCGACGCTACCGCGTCAACCGTGTGCTGCGCTCGTGACGGGCGCGACGGAAGTAATCGTCCCAGAGCAGCAGGTCGTAACGCCGTGCCAGCTCGTGGGCGCTGGTGTCCTCGCGGTGGCACGTCAGGAGAAAGCGCGCTTCCGGCTGCAGGATGTCAATTTCGACCTCGTGTCCAAAGTCGCGCTTTATCTGCTGGAGTTTGTCGTGGTTGTAGTCCAGATGCGCTACCAGGCAATCCAGATTCACGCTCACGCTGAGAACAGGCTGATAGTTGGGTTGCGCTGCCTTGCGCACGCGCCCCAGCGGGTCTACCAGCATCCCCTGCAGCGAGGCAATCGCGCTCAGCATCCACCAGTGATGCTCCAGCGACCAATACTGCAGTTGCATCCCGCCCGGATACATGGAGCTGAAGCACACCAGCTCCGCCCCTTTTGCGTGCAGGTCGTCCGCCACCTCGCGGAAGTTCAGGTCGAAGCAGATGGCGAAGCCCACTCTGCCGAAATCGGTTTCTATCACTGTCGCCTCCGCGCCGGGAGTCACCCCTAAGGACAGTTCGCCCAGCGTGGGAAACATTTTATAGTAACTGCCGGCTATCTCGCCCTTGCGATCGAGCAGCACAATGGCATTGTAGACGGTGCTCCGGTGTTTGAGTAGAACAGGGCAGGCGATGTGTGTCCGGTGCTGACGAGCGATGCCGCTGAGGCGGGTGATGGTCTCGCCATCCGGCGGCTCGGCGGTGTTGAACCAGTCGCGTTCGCCCATGCCCAGACCGGAGAAGGTCTCTGGCAAGAGAATCAAATCGGGCTTGTCCCACAGTGCCTGCTCCAGCAGTTGCGAGGCGTGATGCCAGTTCGCCTCACGGCTGCCCTGTCCATGAAAGTTGATACTGCATAACCTGACCCATCGCGCCATAAAACGCCTCCTTATGATAACCATTCATGCAGGTGTTCTTCCACAAAGGCATCGTCGTTAAGGTGCGGGTAGCTTCGGTACACGCGCTCGATTTCCTCCGCCTGTCCGGGACTGAGCGTCTCGTTCGGGTCCAGGCACCAGATGCCTTCCAGCAGTCCCTGCCGACGCAAGACTTCGTGGATGCCCGCGATACATCCCCTGAACCCGTTGGCGGCGTCGAAGAAGGCGGCGTTGCAGTCTGTGACCTCCACTGCCAAACGCAACAGGTCAGCGGGGATAGCTGGCTCCTGGGCTGCAGCATGGCATCGTTCCAGCAGCTCCACCGCGCGTTTGGTCCACACTGCCCAGTGCCCCAGCAGCCCGCCCACGATGCGCCGCTCCACCTGTTTGCCTCCCACGTTGAAGCGGTACGGCATCAGCAAATCCAGCACAATGTTATCGTCGTTGCCGGTGTAGAGGGCGATGTCGTCGCGCTCGGCTTCAGCGATGGCGCGAACCACGTCCAGCGTTTGGTAACGATTGAACGGGGCAATCTTGATGGCGACCACGTTCTCTATCTCCGCGAAGCGCCGCCAGAAACGATAACTCAACACCCTTCCGCCCACCGCCGGTTGCAGGTAGAACCCTACCAGCGGGATTACCTCTGCCACTCGCCGGCAGTGGAGAATCAGCGTGTCGTCGTCCGCCTCCTTGAGCGCGGAAAGGCTCAGCAAGCCCGCGTGGAAACCCGTCTCTCGTGCCAGCTCGGCTTCAGATAACGCCTGTGGGGTATCGCCGCAGATGCCTGCGATGCGCACCAGCGGCTGGTTGCGCGTGGCGTCTGCGCGATCAAACTCCTCCTTTGCCAGCTCCAGCAGGGGGCGGAACAGCCCGATTTGCGGGTCGCGGATGGCGAACTGTGTGGTATGCACGCCGACGGCGATTCCCCCTGCGCCCGCCGCGATATAGTACCGCCACAGGGCGCGCTGGCGACGTTCGTCCCAGCGGCGTTGCGCGTTCAGCGCAAGCGGACTGGCAGGAATGACCACGCCCTGCCGCAATACTTCAAAGGCGTTCATGGTATATCCTCTCCACCAGCTCCATTGTCTTCACAGCATCGGCAAAGCAGGTCTGAGGTTGCTGTCCGCTTTTGATGCAATCGATAAAATGGCGGTTCTCGTCGTAGAAGCCAAGATATCGATGCGGAGCATCGCTGCCTGCCGCTTCGGTGTTCAGGATGACCTCCGGTTCCAGCGAACCGTCGCGATAGATGACGGCGCGGTCATCGGGTTCGGCATAGGCGGAGATGTTGTAACCGTGCATCTCCACCGAATAGATGCGCCTGCCCGTTACCCAGTTGGTGAGCAGGATGCCTGTCGCGCCGCTTTCGAACTCCATCAGCGCATTGAAGGCGTTGTACACCGGTGAGTGGAAACGGTCTATCTTGCTCACTATCTTTTTGACCTCGCCGCCCATCCAGCGCAGATTATCCACCGCATGAATGGCGTCACAGGTGAGGATGTCCACCGCTCCGCCATAGTAGTCTTCGGTTCCTCCACTTTTCACAAACCGCGCCAGGCATTGTGTGATGGCGCCGCGTTCCTCCACCCTGCGCCTTGCCTGTACCACCACAGGCACAAATCGCCGCTGAAACCCCACCATCGTCAGGCAGTGGTGCTTTTCGGCAAGGCAGGCGAGGTTGCGCGTCTGCTCCGGGGTGATGCCCGGCGGCTTCTCGATAAACACATGCAGTCCGCGCTGCAGGCAGTCGGCAACGATGTCATACATCTGGTGCGGCGGCAGGATGATATAGACCGCCTGCGGCCGTGTCTCGGTCAGCATCTGGCGGTAATCGGTGTAGGTACGCGGGATGTTCCATCGTTGCGCGGTGGCAGCAGCGCGTTCCGGGTTGAGGTCGCATACCGCTGCGATTTGCACGTCCTCCATCTCGCTGAGGGAGGGATAGTGTGCGTAGTTGGCATGTGACCCTGCCCCGATAAAGGCAACGGTTACTGATTCGCTCATCGCGCTCACACTATGGATATTTCATCCTCTGGTATTCTCGTGCGAAGGCAGCACCATCGTAGCCCTCGTCGTCAGCGACTTCCGACAGCAGTACCTCGCGGTCGCCCTGTAACCACGACTGCCGTGCCGCCAGCGCCCAGAGCTCGGGTTCTATCAGCTCCTCAACGGGCACAGGGGGTATATCTGTCTCTGCCGCCAGGTAAGGCAGGGTTTTTTCCAGCAGGGCGCGATAAAGCTGCGAAGCATCCGCCTGAAACTGCGTCACGCCCTTCTCGGTGACGATAGTGGAGTAAAAAGGCATCCACTTCTCTGCGCTACCGATGACCACAATGCCCATACGCCCGTCACTCCAGCGGATGACCACCCGTCGCAAAACGCCCTTGCCGATATGTTGCACGCTGTGTGCCCGACCGCCCATGATACCCGCCAGCATCGAGTAAGCATGGATGCCGTAGTTGAACTCGTCTACCGCGCAGCCGCAGATAACCGTATCGGGTGTGCCGCGTTCTTCCGGCGGTTGTGCCAGCCATCGCTGGGTCTCATAGCAGAAGCGCAGGGAGGAGCCTCCGGCAATGCGTATCCCACTGCGTGCCCATTCCACAATCTGACGCAGGTCGCGCAGTTTGCCGGCGAGCGGTTTATCTATCAGTATCGCCTTACCTGCCTCGACAAAGGGGCGCGCTTTGGCGATATGGGTATCCCAATCACATCCGTGAAGGATGGCGCAGTCTACATCCTGTGCCATCTCGTCCAGCGCCCGATACACACGGGGAATGCCGTATTCCTGCGCGAACCGCTCGGCGTAGCCCGGAGGATGCACCGACCCACCGTCCCATACTCCTGCAATCTCATGCCCCAGCTCGCGCTCGATCGGAATCCAGCTGGGCGGATGTGATGTGTCCAGGTCAACGATGCCCAATTTCATCTTGTCTCACCGCTCGGTTAGTCCCAGTTGTTTCAACACAAGACGCTCGACCTCTTCTGCAAGCGATATTGCTTCTTCCGCCTGTGCCAGTGAAGGGATGCTGAAAGGTTCTCCGTCGCGTACACTAACTGCATAATCGGTTCGTTCATCAATGCCCAGCTCCGTCAAGTATACAAACTTCAGCCAGTTCCTCCCGGATGATTTGTTTCGCTTGTTGAAGGATGGCTTCCATCTTTCTCACCTGCTACTGATATCCTATCCTTTTGTTCGGAGAAAGTCAATATTTGCGTGAGGTTGCGCAATCCGCTGGGTGACTTGTGACGGGCGGGCCTCACTCCGATCTGTGAACCTCCTCGACGCCCGCGGGGAGGTTGGGTGGGGTCTTGACTCACTGGGAGTTGTGCCCCCGACAGGGCACCTAGCGCATTTATCGAATACCCCTGCTGCGGTTGCATCTAGCCTCCTGAACAGCATATAATTAAGGTAAATACACCAAGTGATACGTCACGAAGCATGGGGAGGAAGCACACGTATGGGCAACGGCAAACTTCGCATCCTGATTGCCGACGACGAACCCCTCATCCGGTTGGACCTGAAAAGCATGCTCGAGTCGCTGGGGTATGAGGTGATTGCAGAGGCTGGCGATGGGGTTTCTGCGGTAGAAGCTGCGCGTACCTTGAAGCCCGATGTGGCGATTCTGGACATCAAGATGCCCGGTATGGACGGTATTGACGCAGCAAACATCCTCAACAGCGAAAAGATTGCGCCGGTGGTGCTCCTGACCGCCTACAGCGATATGGACCTGATTAACCGCGCGAAAGAGGCGGGCGTTTTTGCCTACCTGGTCAAGCCCTTCCGGGAGAGCGACCTGCGCCCTGCCATCGAGGTCGCCATCTCGCGCTATAAGGAGTTCCTCGCATTAGAGGAAGAGGTCAGCGAGCTGGAAGATAAGCTGGAGACCCGCAAGCTCATTGAGCGCGCCAAAGGCATCCTGATGGACCTGTATGGGCTCAAGGAGCAGGAGGCGTTCCGGCGTATTCAGGTACAGAGTATGAACACGCGCAAATCGATGAAGGAAATCGCTGAAGCCATCATCATTGCGCACAGCGTGTAGGTGAAACATGCGCTTTCGACCGAATCTGCGTTTGCGCAAAACTATGCGCCTGTTCCGCCGCAACCTGCGGAGTGACTCCGCAGAAGAGGTTGCTCCGCTGCTAGAGCAACTGCAACTCAAGGAGCGTCAATTGCTGGAGGCGCAGCGGGTCATTCAGCAGCTGCAGGAACAGCTGGAGGAGCAGGCGGCGGAAGTAGACGCCCTTCGCCGGATCGGCGCGGCGGTGGGTTCCGCGTTTGAAGTGGATGAAACCCTCAACGCACTGGTCGAGGTGGCACTGCGTCTCACCGGCACGGAATCCTGCCATATCTACCTGCTCAACGAAAACCGCACCGAGCTGGTGCTTCGCGCCGCCGATGAAGAGGCACGCCCCATGGTGGGCAAGATTCGGCTGAAGGTCGGCGAAGGCATCACTGGCTGGGTCGCCCGCGAAAAGCGGTATGTTGCTGTCCCGCGCGAGGCATACAAAGACCATCGTTTCAAGTTCTTCCCTGAAATGCGTGAAAGGGAGTATGAGTCTATCCTCGCGGTGCCGCTACTGCATGATAACGAGGTGATAGGCGTCATTAACGTGCGCACGCACCGTCCCCATGAGTATAGCCGCAATCAGGTGCGCATCCTCTCGAATATCGCCGCCCAGGTGGCTGGGGTCATCGAACGTTCCCGCCGTCTGCAACAGCTGGAGCGACGTGCCGAGCAGGTCTCTACCCTTACTGAAATCACCCGCCAAATTGCCAGCAACCTCTATCTGGAAGAAATCCTGCAGTTTCTGGTGAACATGACCGCGCAGGCGATGGGGTACAAAATATGCACGGTGATGCTTATCGACGAAGAGCGCAAGCACCTGGTGCTGAAAGCTACCTCCAGCAAGAGCCGGGAGTATATCTCCAAACCCAACTTGCCGCTGGGGGAAAGCATCGCCGGTCGCGCAGCCCAGCAGGGGCGCATCATTACCGTGCAGGACGTGAAAGAGCATCCCCAGTACACCTTTGCCGACATCGCCGCCAAAGAGGGGGTGTGTTCTCTGGCTTGCATTCCTCTGCGCACCAAGGGCGAGACGCTGGGAGTGCTGAACTGCTATACGGACTGTCCCCACCAGTTCACCGAAGAGGAACTCAACGTGCTGATGGCACTGGCGAATCAGGCGGCGGTGGCGGTAGAACACGCCAAGCTGAGCCTGCGTTCCGCCATCTTGCAGGAGATGCATCATCGTGTCAAGAACAACCTCCAGCAGGTAGCCAGCCTGTTGCGCCTGCAAATGCATTATGCGGAGGGCGCGAATGCGAAAGAGGTGTTGAATGAGAGCCTCAGTCGCATCCTCGCCATTGCGACGGTGCATGACCTGCTCTCGCGCGAGGACCTGGACATGGTTCCCATCAAACGGCTGGCGGAAACCATCCTGTTCCATACCCAGCAGGGCTTGATACCGCCGCACAAACGTATCGAAACGCGCGTTATCGGCGATGACTTCTTGCTACCGTTGCAGCAGGCGACCTCTTTCGCACTGATACTGAACGAGCTGGTGCAAAACGCGGTGGAGCATGGCTTTCAGGAACAGGACAGCGGACGCATCACCGTCACCATCGAGGAGCATCCTGAGCGTTACTGCCTGACCGTGGTGAACAACGGCAAACCACTACCTGAAAGCTTTGACCCTCGCAAGACAATGACACTGGGGCTGCGCATTGTGGATGACCTGGTGCGTGGTGGGCTGCAGGGTACTTTTGACCTTTTTAACTGCGAAGAGGGAATCTGTGCGCAGGTTACATTTCCCAAACAGGGCGGCGCACTATCCCCAGAGTGGAGGCATCGAGGACATGAATGATGCGTTGAAACAGATATATGAGCTGCAAAAGATAGATGTTTTGTTTGCTCATGTGGTATCACGTCTGCGCAAGCTGGACAGCGGAGAGACGCTGAAACAATCGGCGGAGGCGGCAGCGGTCAACTACGAAAAGGCGGTCACCGAACACAAGCGACTGACCACCGACCTGCACGATGCCGAGCTGGAGCTGCGTTCGGTGGAAGAGAAGCTGAAGACCTTCGAACAGCGTCTATGGGGCGGTAGCGTGCGCAACCCCAAGGAGCTCGAGAATCTGGAAAAAGAGGTCAATGCGCTCAAACGCCAGCGGTCGCATCTGGACGAACGTGTGTTGCAGCTGATGGACGCTGTGGAAGCCGCACAGCGAACAGTGGAGCAGGCGCGCAAACAGAAGGAAGAGACCGAACAGACTTACCAGCAGCATGTGGAGGCATACCTCGCTGAGAAACGCAAGCTGGAGGCAGAGGGCGTGCGTCTCAAGCAGGAGCGCCAGAAGCTGGCTGCGCGGTGTGACCCGCAGCTTTTGCAGCGTTACGAAGCCATCCGCCAGCGGCATGGTGGCATTGGCATTTCGCGGGTGGAGGGTGACTCGTGTGCGGTGTGCCACACCAAAATCAGCACGAGTGCGCTGAGGGCGATTAAGAGTGGGCAAATCGTGCAGTGCGAGAACTGCCAGCGTCTGCTGTATATGGAAGGTGCATCGTAGATGGTAGAGATACTGGAAGGCGACTGCATCCAACATCTCCACCAGCTGTGCGAAAGACGGGAAGCGTTCCACCTCACCTTTCTGGACCCGCCTTTCAATCAAGGGAAAGACTACGACTTCTTTGAAGACAATCTTCCTCCGGAGTCCTACTGGCAGTGGATGGAGCAGGTATGTCAGCTGGTCTACCGCTGCTCCGCTCCGGGCGCGGCTATCTACTTCATGCAACGCGAGAAGAACGCCGAAGGTGCTGCGGGTATTGCGAGAGACGGGGTGGACGCTCCAGAACCTGATCATCTGGCTGAAGCGCACCTCCGCCGTGCCTGTTCGAAACAGCTTTGGCAAGCAGTATCAAATCATCGCCTTCGCCACGAAGGGCGAGTCGCCGCGAGTTTTCCACCGCCTGCGTATCGATGCGCCGTTGCGCCCCGAGCACCGACAGCCGCGCAAAGAGGGGGTGTTTGTCACCGATTGCTGGGACGACATCCGCGAGCTGACTTCTGGCTACTTCGCGGGCGAGGAAGCTCTGCGCACCGAGACGGGGGAAAGGTTCCACCTGCAGCAATCGCCGCTCGCGCTGCTGTTGCGCATCATTCTGTCGTCGAGTCAGGTGGGCGATTGGGTGCTGGATCCGTTTGCCGGTACCGGTACCACCGGCGTCGTGGCAGAGCAGCTGGGGCGCCACTGCGTGCTTATTGAAAACGCCCCGCGCAACGTGCAGATGATACGCCGGCGACTGGAAGTCCAGCGTCCTGCGGATTCCATCGAGCGTTGGCGCCACTACTATCGCTTCACGCCGAATTTGGAGGAGATTTGGCCGGTAGATGGTATCCCTGTGTGGGGCAGAGAAACGCAAAAGGTACTCTTTGAGGAACAGACAAACCCCTGTAGCCTCAGGCTTTAGCTTGCGTCATTTCCGCCAACCGTGTACACGCAGCAATAGCGCGGCGGATAAAAGGCACATGGCGCCCGAGATGATAAATGCGGGTGCGTAGCTGCCTGCTTCATACAGGACAGCGGCTGTTCCGTCGGATGGTAGGTAAGGAACCTTCTCCACCACCTGCATCAGGCGTGGAGCCAGCCAGGGACCCAACAACCCACCTGCGCCGAATGCCGAGAACATCACGCCGTAGTTCGCGCCCACGTGCCTCGTCCCGAAAAAGTCCGCCGTCACCGCGGGATAGAGCGCCAGGAACCCACCGAAGCAGAAGCCGATGGAAGCGACACCCAGCAGGAACAGCGCGTAACTGTTCAGGTAGTTTAGCAGCAGCATCACTGTGCCCGCGTACAGGAAGATTGCGACCAGCGTGCGCCGTCGACCGATGATGTCGGAGACCTTGCCCCATACCACGCGCCCGGCAGCATTCAGAACACTCACGACGATGACCGCCAGTGCCCCTTGAGAAACGAAGTTCGCGTACACGGTGTGAGGCACAGCCGTATCGTCGTATGCACGGAGCAGGGCAGTGGACAGCCAGATGTTGGTGGTATTCATGATAATCATTAAGCCGGCAGTGCATCCTGCGAAATAGGTCGCCCACAGCATCCAGAACTGTGGTGTCCCCAACATCTCTCGCCAGGTGAACTCCCTCTGTGCCGAAGCCTCGCTGGGTTCGTGGCGGTCTGCGGGAACATAGCCGGGCGGGCAGTATCCGGGTGGAGGGTTCACCATCACCTGTGCGCCCAACACCACGAAGACCAGAAAAATCAGACCCAAATACATGAAGGTGGGCATCACCCCCTGAGAGGCGATAAGAGCCTTAGCCACCGGAGTAAATGCCAGCGCCCCTGCTCCGAACCCGGCTACCGCCAACCCTGTAATGAGACCGCGCATATCGGGGAACCATTTGACGCAGGTCGCCACCGGGCAGACGTAACCCGCTCCAATACCGATGCCGCCCAACACAGCGTAGCTCAGCACAAACTGCCACAGGCTGGTAGCAAACGACGCGCTAATCAATCCCGCTCCCAGCAGTAGACCGCCCAGCGTCGCTACCAGCCGCGGACCGAATCGATCTTGCAGCTTGCCGAAGAAGGGCATGCTGAAAGCAAAACAGGCAAGCACCACTTGTGAAGGCAGCGCCAGTTCGGTTTGGCTCCAGCTCGGAAAGCGTTGCTTTAGAGCGGGCTTGAACACACTGTAGATGTACACCGCTCCAAGCGACATCTGTATCAATATAGCGCCAACCACCACCAGCCAGCGGTTGAACGTTCGGGCTGAAACATGAAGCGAAACGGTCTTCATCCCCTCATGCTCTTTCCGGTAAGTTTGCTGAATATATTATACAGGATAGATGAAAGTATCCTCCCGTTTCGCGAAGACAGGAGTTTTCCCGAAGACAACGAAGGTAGTCCACGTTGAGTTCGGCAACAGCGGACACGTCAGGTCCCATTTCATATTCACAACGGTAAGCCGAAGGAGGGTGTTCCCGATGCGTCACGCACAGATTCTGCAAGCCGACCGCTCGGTGCTGGTCGTGGTCGATATGCAGGAGCCGTTCCTGCGCCGCATCTTCGAGCGGGAGCGAGTGCTCCAGAACTGCCGGTTGCTCATTCAGACGGCAAATATCCTGAAGGTTCCCGTCATCGCCACTCTGCAGTATGCGCAGAAGATGGGCGGGGTCGTGCCCGAAATTGCGGAGGTGTTACCCCAGGGCTGCGAGCCCATAGACAAGATGTGCTTCAGCTGCTATGGCTCGGAGCCGTTCCGCGCGGCACTCATGGCAAGCGAACGCACCCAGGTGGTCGTGTGCGGTGTGGAAGCGCACATCTGCGTCATGCAGACGGCGCTCGATGCACTCGGCGCGGGCTTTCAGGTGCAGGTGGCAGAGGACGCTGTGAGCTCGCGCTCGCGGGAGAACTGGCAAATCGCCATGCGCCGTTTGCGCCATGCGGACGTGGTGGTGACGTGCACCGAGTCGGTCGTCTATGAGTGGCTGGTTCAGGCGGGCACCGACGAGTTCCGGCAGATACTGCCGCTGGTGAAGTAAAACAAAAGCCCCTGCCGCGACAGGCAGGGACTGAATTGGTAGCCCCAGGGGGATTCGAACCCCCGATCTCCTGGCTGAGAACCAGGTGTCCTAGTCCACTAGACGATGGGGCCCTATTGCCACGTAGCATTATACACGATATGCCCGCGATTTGTCAAATGGGAAGGGGAGGCTAACTGCCTCCCCTGAACGTTTGATAGCTACAGCTGCCTCGCGCCACCACCCGCCCCGGCGGGCGGACCACCGAAACCACGGCCACCGCCAAATGGTCCGCGCGGGAACTGGAACGGTTTGCCCTGCATCTTCTTCCACTGTTCCTGCTGTGACTCGGTCAGCACGGCCAGCAGGTCCTTGTCCATCTGCTGACGCAGCTGCTGCATCATTGCCTGGCGGTCTGCACCGGGGCCTTGCTGCCAGAGCTGCATCTGCTTCTGTCGGTACTGCGTCAGAATATCAGTGATTTTCCTCTTCTGCTCCTCATTCAGGTTGAGCTCTTTGGCGACGTCGGGGCGAGCCAGCGCAACAGACCCTTCTGCCTGCAGCTGCAGCTCTCGCAGGCGCGCCTTCTGTCCGGGTTGCAACACTTTGCCCAGCGCTTGATCCCATTTCTGCATCATCTGTTCCATCAGCTTTTGGCGCTGCTCGGGGGTGGAGTCGCGCATCTGCTGCATCAGGGGCATCATCTGCTCACGCTGTTCAGCCATCAACTGCTGGAGCTGCTGCCGTTGCTGGTCAGTCAGATTCAGCTCCCTCTGCACCTCCGGCATCATCAGCAACCCAAAGCCGCCGCCCATGCCAAAGCCCATTCCCATGCCGGGACCCATTCCACGTCGTCCACCGGGTCCTCCGGGACCGGGTTGTGCCAGCGCAGTGGTGACCAGCGCCAGCACCGCGAACATGACCATCAGTTTTTTCATGTTCTTTCACCTCCTGCTCTTAATGACGCAGGGAGAGCGCAAAGGTTCTAATCATGGCGTTCGTGCTACTCATCTCCTGTTCTGCCGAAGTTACGTACGAGGAGGGCGAAGTCATACAAAGTAATCTCTTGATCCCCGTCCAGGTCTGCCATAGCATCCCAATTCCCGTCGCCGGGGTTGCTGCCGAAAGCAGCGACCAGCCTTCCAAAGTCAAAGAGTGTCACCTCGTTGTCACCGTCAATATCGCCACTTAGCAGGCTGAGCGACAGTTGGACACGCCCAAAGACGGGTACTTTGCATATGGTACGTTTGAGGAAGCGCGGCACATGCAGAGAGATGTCCCATATTCCGTTCAGGGGCGTGGTCAAGTCAAATCTGCCGAGACCGTCGAATGTCACTGTGTACTGCTGAATAACGTCTGAGTGTCCGGGGTGTCGCAGTTCCAGAGTGCCCGCAAGTGCTGCAGGGTCACCGAGGAAACCTTCCAGATGTGCAATGCCGCGTATTTCGGCAGACAGGCTCTCGCCTGTGTCCAGCAAGAAACCCTGGTAGGTGCTTCCAGAAACCAGAGCACGCCCCACGATAAACCGCCCATCCGCAGAGATAGCTTCAGCGGATTGCAACACCACTCCTTGCAGGAGAGAGGCGTAGGGGACGTTGAGGTCCTCCAACCCCCGTTCAGGCGTCCATCGAAAGGCATGTACCAGGTCTGGAGAGTCTACCACGAGGTTTCCTACCACGACTTCCCCATTGGCGGAAATCGCCAGGGCTTCGCTCGCCAAGGGGCTGGTTGAAGCGAGGTCGGTCCAGCCTTCACCGAAGACCCAACGCCCCGCGTGCCACGTACCTCCTGCGGTGCGCACCTTGCCTGCCACGACCATGCCATCAGAAGAGACAGCATTGGCAACGCTGCGCTCGAAGGAGAGACGCACCTCTGGCAACCCACCTAAGGAGACCATTCCTCCTTCTGGCGTCCAGAGGAATCCCGCCCGGTGCCCGGCGCCATCGGACGAGGCGGCAACGTATGTCCAGCCTGCCACATATCTTCCATCAAGGGAGACACAGGTGGAGGCACTCTGAGAAGACGGTGCCGTTCCAGCCAGCGAACCCAGGCTCTGTATCCCTTCTTCCGCAGACCATCGTATGGCCCGTAGCCACCCTCGCGGGTACACCGCGTACCCGGCAAGCACGGAACCGTCTGCGGAAGAGGCGACTACAACGCTGCCCGCATTGTAGCCTGGCAACAATCCAAGCAGCTCCAGCCCAGTATCGGAACGCCAGCGAAACGCGCGGAAGCTGGAACCTCCCGGCGAACTCGTGTGCCCGACCACGGTAGAGCCATCTGCGGAAACCCCGTATGCAATCGCATTACTATTATCGGGAGGACCTATATCCTGCATTCCTTCTGAGGCTGTCCACCGAAACGGACGCACTACTCCCGAAGCGGTTTCTGATAACCCTACGACCACCTTTCCGTCAGCAGAAACCCCCTTAGCCACACTGCGAGCATGACCAGGCAATGTGCCAAGTATAATGAGCCTTTGCGCTCCAACTGATGAAGCGACGCACAGGAAACCACAAACGCCCAGGAGTGACAGAATGGGTCTCGCATATCTGCTCCCAAGCAAGTTTTCTCACCTCCATGCCGTAGAAGTTTTTGCTGCCAAGTTTACACACCTTAGACAGTCTCTCAGCCATGTAGCTTATCACTATTTACGTGGCAAAATATCCGTTTTGTTTCACTCAGCGACTACCCGTTTTTGTTTTCTCTCTGGTAGAATCCTCATGGATTTTGGTTTGCAGGAGGCTTCTCAATGAGCGTGGTTGAAGGTCAAATCGCCCCCGACTTCACCCTGCCAGCGACCGATGGCAGCACCGTGCGCCTGTCAGACCTGCGAGGCAAAAAGGTGGTTCTCTATTTCTACCCGAAAGACGACACGCCCGGCTGCACGAAGGAAGCGTGCGCCTTCCGCGATAATCTGGGGGTACTTCAGAGCATGGGAGTGGTGGTACTGGGCGTCAGTCCGGATAGCCTGGCTTCGCACCAGAAGTTTGCGCAGAAGTATGGGTTGCCGTTTCCGCTGCTGGCGGATGAGGGAGCGCAGGTTGCTACCACCTATGGCGTCTGGAAGGAAAAGAAACAGTATGGACGTACGTATATGGGTATCGAACGCACCACCTTCCTGATTGACGAAAACGGTATCGTGCAGCGCGTCTTTCCGAAAGTAAAAGTGGACGGCCACGTCGAAGAGGTCATTGAGGCAATCCGTTCTCTGGAGGCATGAGGATGAAGCGTCTGGTAACGGTTCTCACTTTCTTACTGGCAGCATACCTGGTACAGGCGGCTTCGTGGTCGCAACCCCCGAAAGTTCCCGAGGCGGTGCAAAAGGCGAACGAGGTACTCACCGCGCTGGCGGATATCGACCTGCTGCTGGTGCTGACGCCGTTGAAGCTGAGCAAGGAGCAGATTGGCAAGATAAAGCCACTGCTCGAACAGGCGCAGAGCGACCTGATGCGCATGGAAGAGCGCAACGCACAGGCTCTGCTGCAACTGAAAGATGAAGTGATCACGGCCAGGAACGACGCGCTGAAAGGCAAAACCCCTTCTGACGAACTGCGCAAGAAACTGCGCGAGGCGGATACCGCGGCCCTGCAACTGCGCATGAAGACGGTGGACCAGGTGGTTCGTGCCCTCTGGGCAAAGCTGGATGGTATCCTTTCCGATACGCAGAAGCAGACCATCTACGATCAGGCAAGGGAACAGATGCGCGCGGCTCGCCGCCCTGATGTGGACAAGGTTAGCAAACGGGAGCTGGGTGAGTTTTTCACACAGGAGGTGCTGCTCGCGCCCCGCACCCTGCCATTACTGGAGGACCTGCAGAAGGTATCTGAATGAGCCACATCGCCACTGCTCCTGCAGCCGTGCGTCGGAACATCATCGCCATCATCGGCGATGTGGCTTTCTTCATGCTGGGGTTCTCCTGCATGGACCCCACGACGGTCATGCCGCAGTTCCTGAAGGAGCTGGGCGCGTCGCCACAGCTGATTGGGCTGATTAGCGGGTTACGTCTGCTGGTGCTATTCGCGCCGCAGCCCTATGTAGCGCACCGTATCCACGGCAGGCGGCGTGTCAAACCGTTTCTCGTCACCGCGTGCGCCATCGGCAGGTTGCCGATGTTCCTGCTGTTCCTGTTGATATGGGCGTACGGTCACCACCACACGCTGGCGTTATGGGCGTTCGTGCTGTTCAGCCTGCTGTTTATCGGCTCGGACGGCTTCAGCATCGTGCCCTGGACGGAGATTATCGGCAAGGCAGTGCCCTCAAACATTCGGGGACGTTTCTTCGGCGCGATGCAGACGGTCTCCTCGCTGGCGGCGCTGGGCGCACCCATACTGGTCAGCACCATCCTGAATATCCGCGCGCTGACCTTCCCGCGAAACTACGCCCTTCTGATACTGCTGATGGCTACGGGGCTGTTGCTGTCGATGCTGATGCTTCTGCTAATTCAGGAACCCGATACGCCGCCACAAGAAGACCCGGAGCGCACTTTTGTAGAGCACCTGCGGCGCATCCCTGCCCTGTGGCGCAACGACCCTGCCCTGCGCTGGATCCTCACCACGCAGTTTCTGCTGGCCGGGGGAGGCGTGGCTTCCAGCTTCTACGTGCTGTATGCGCGGGAGCGGTTTGGCTTGCCGGAGTCCTACGTGGCGATTTATCTGACCGCTCAGACGCTGGGGGCGGTGCTGACGGGTCCGTTATGGGGCTGGATGGCGGATCAGGTCGGCGCGGTTCGGGCGCTACGGGTGGTGGTGGCACTGGCGGTAGTGCCTCCGCTGGCGGCTTTGGTGATGCCCGTGGCGTGGGGGTTCGTACTCGTCTTTGCCTGTCTGGGCGCGCTGGGATGGAGCCTGTGGAACGCCTTTACCAATGCGATACTCTCCGTTGCGCCGCCGTCAGAACGTCCCACGTACATCGCGCTGCAGCAGTTCATGAACCTGCCAGCGACCCTCACCCCCTTTATCGGGGGAGTGATTGTGGCATCGGCGGGGTATGCCGCTGCTTTCATCACCACGGCGGCGATTGTATCGCTGGGCGCGTTGAGCGCACGACGCATCCCCCTTCAGCATTGACAACTTTCTCACGACTTTGTATGATAACCTGTAAAACTGGGAGATAATGCAGGTAGCTTACCTTTGTCCATTTGTATGGAGAAAACTTGGTGAGCCCGGTTCGCATGATGTTCTCGGTTCGCGGGATTGTCTGGCTTGTCGGGGGGGTACTGGCTCTCGCCGCGGGAATAGCTTCTGCGCCCGCAGAAGCGGAGCTGGACGCGGTGGTCATCCCGGGCAGGCGGTTTCCACAGCCGCCGGTCATCGACGGCGTGCTCGCCTCCGGAGAGTGGGAGAACGCAGTGGAAATCACCGCTTTCTGGGACTTCAAAGACCAGCGTGAAGCCCAACTGCCCACCCGCTGTCTGCTGGCGTACACCTCCGAAGGAATCTACGCGGCGTTCGACTGTCACGACCCCGAGCCGGACAAGATTCTGGCGCAGGAAACCCGCCGCGGCGCCGACCTGACGAAGGACGATTACGTGCAGCTGGCTGTGGAGCCGACGGGAGTCAACGTCGAGCCCTACTCCTTCCGGGTGAACGCGCGCGGCGCACAGGACGAGAGCATCCCCGGCGGCAGCATCAGCAACATCCGCTGGCGTGGTGACTGGAAGGCAGCGGTCTCCCGAAACAGCAACGGTTGGTCCGCCGAAATCTTCGTGCCGTTCCGCATCCTGCGTATCCCGCGCGGGCAGAAGGAGCTGGGCGTGCAGTTGCTGCGCAATGTGCCTCGCCTCAACGTGCAGTACGTCTTTCCGAACACCGGCACTACCCTGGACCTGCTCAAACGCGCCCGCTGGACCGACCTGGAGCTGCCCGAGGTGCTGCCTCCTCCGATTATCCTGCCGTATACGCAGCTGGATACCACCTCCGGCAAAACCGAGTGGCGCAGTGGTCTGGACATCAAGTGGCAGATGCCCGGAGGGCTGACCTCTCTGCTTACCCTCAACCCCGACTTCAGGAACGTCGCGCGGGAGGTGGACAGCGTCTCCTTCAGCTACGTGCCCCGTCTGGTGCGCGAGACCCGTCCTTTCTTCGTGGAAGGAGACGGCTTCTTCCCCGACACCACCCTGTTCTACAGCGGTAACGTGCAGGCGGTGGACGCCGCGCTCAAGTCCTTCGGCACGGTGGGCAGGTGGAACTATGGCGCACTGTTCAGTCGGGGTGCAGACCAGTGGATAGCCGTTGGGCGGCTGGCGTACCAGATGAGCACGCGTTCCCATGCCGAGGTGCAGTTCGTCCGCGACGACCGCCCCGGCGTGCACGCCACGGCAATGGGAGGCGGAGCGGTGTTTTACCCCTCTTTCCCCGACGGCTTCGCCAACGTCAGTGTGCTGTACTTTCGCACCTCCGGGCAGGATATGCCCACCGGCGAGAAGATAGGACTGATTCTCTGGCGGCAGCGCGGGGATGGACGCATCAGCTTCGGGGGGCAGGTTTACCAGATATCGCGTGGTTTCGCGCCGACGTTGGGCTATGCGCCGGAGGTAGGACTGCGCGGTTATGAGAGCATGGCGATATACAACAAACGCTGGGACAACCGTCCCGTGCAGCTGATGGATGCGGGCATCGTGCGCAACCAGCGATGGAAGCTGGACGGCGGCATCTACGACGACACCCTCACCGGCTGGGTATCGGTAACCCTGCGCAACGACATGGTGTACTGGCTCAGCGCAAGCCGCTACCACCGTCCTCCCTATCTCGACCGCACCATCTCTGCCATGGTAGGCTGGAACGCGCATCGGCTGTACAACGCAGGCGATGTGGTCATCACGGTGGGTAAAGTCGCGGGGGGTGACAGCCTTTACTGGCGATTCCTGCAGGGCGTGCCCTTCACCGAGCGGCTGCGCCTGATGCTTCACTACGAGCAGAGCCGCATCCGCTACCGCGACCCAAACACGCCCGACCGCAACCTTCACCAGTTCATCGCCACGCTGAACTACGATATCGACCCCGAGCACAGCATCGGCGGGCGATATATCGGCAGGGGAAGCGGCTTCGGCAAGTTTCACGAGGTGAACACGCTATACCTCACCTATCGCCAGCAGGTACGCCGGGGCACCGATATCTTCTTGATCTTTGGCGACCCCAACGCCTCCAGCACGCAAACGCGCTTCGCGGTGAAGGTGATGACACCGTGGTAGAGACAGCGGGCGTGCTGTACGTGGTGGCAACCCCCATCGGCAATCTGGAAGACATCACCCTGCGGGCGTTGCGCGTGCTGAGAGAGGTGAATTTGATCGCTGCGGAGGATACTCGCGTCACCCGCAAACTGCTGAACCATTACGACATCCACACCCCACTCACCAGCCTGCACGAGTATTCGCCCCCTGCGAAGAGCGAGCAGATGGTGCGACGTTTGCTGAGCGGCCAACGCATCGCGCTGGTGACCGACGCGGGTACGCCCACCCTCAGCGACCCTGGTAGCGCACTCATCCGCCGCGCCCGCGAGCAGGGGATAGCCATCGTGTGCGTGCCGGGTCCCTCGGCGGTGACGGCGGCGGTCAGCCTCGCCGGCTTGCCCGAGGGGCGGTTTATCTTTGACGGCTTCCCACCCCGCAAAAGCAGGGAGCGGCTCGCTTACCTGCAGTCGCTGGCAGGCGAGCGGCGGGCGGTGGTGTGGTTCGAAGCCCCCCATCGTGTCGTAGCGTTGCTCAGAGATGTGCAGCGAGTGCTGGGCGAGCGCGACATCTTCGTCGCCCGCGAGCTCACCAAGCAGTTTGAGGAAGCGCGACAAGCGACTGTCAGCGAGTGGCTGTCGCACTACGAGCAGACGCTACCCCGTGGCGAGTTCACGCTGATTCTGCTGCCTGTGCGCGAAGAAACAACGTCACCGAGCGAAGAGGAGCCACTGCAGATGATAGGGCGTCTGCTGGCTGAGGGGATGAGCGAGAAGGAGGCGATTCGCGAGGCGGCGAAGCGCAGCGGCGTTCCTAAAAGGGAGATTTATGCCCGCTGGCTGGAGCGGAAGAGGGAGTGACGCACTACCGTACCGCTGTGCACGGTACCGCAGGAAACCTTTGCCCCACGTCGAACATAGTTCCGATATCCCCATAGTAGGAGGCATCTCGATGAAAATCGGCGTCAACCGATGGACGATGCCCGGCGACTGGTCGTTTGAACAGTGCCTTAAGGCGGCAAAGGAAGCCGGCTTCGACAGTATCGAGTTCAACATGGACGAAGACGGCGTTCTCGGCTTCAACGCGCAGGAGTCCGAAGTGCGCCAGATTGCAGAGACCGCACAGCGCATCGGGGTGGAGCTGTCCAGCCTCTCCACCGGTTTGGGCTGGCGCTATCCGCTAACCAGTCCCGACCCCGCTGTGCGCGAGAAAGGCATGGCTGCCATCCGCAAGCAACTGCAGATTGCCAGCTGGCTGGGTGTGGACACGATTCTTGTGGTGCCCGGCGTGGTGAACGAGGAAACCGCCTACGACGAGGCGTATGAGCGTGCCTACAGTGCACTGCGTGAGCTGCTGCCCGACGCCGAACGACTGGGCGTGCGTATCGGCATCGAGAACGTCTGGAACAAGTTCCTGCTCAGCCCGCTGGAGATGCGCCAGTTCGTGGACGAGCTGGGCAGTCCCTACGCGGGCGTGTATTTTGACGCAGGCAACGTGCTGGTGATGGGCTATCCGGACCAGTGGATCCGCATCCTCGGCAGGCGCATCTACCGCGTGCATGTGAAGGACTTCAAGACACACATCGGCAACATCAGCGGCTTTTGCAACCCATTGCAGGGCAATGTCCCCTGGACAAAGGTGGACGAAGCTCTGAGGCAGGTGGGCTACGATGGCTATATCACCGCGGAGGTAGAGGGTTACCCGGGCTATCCCGAACTGGGCTTGAAGCACATCGCTGAGAGCCTCAAAGCGGTTTTCCAGTGATGTGATGGAGGAGGTGACAACATGCTGCGAGTGGGAATTGCAGGCGTCGGTACGATGGGGCGCACCCATGCGTCCGCCTACGCCAAATTGCCAAATACCCGGCTGATCGGTTTCTACGATTCAGTGACGGAGGCGGCTCAGCGTGTCGCGTCGCAGTTTGGGGTGCAGGCGTTCCCCAGCTACGAGGCGATGCTCGAACAGGTGGACATGGTGGACATCTGCACACCGACACCGACCCATCTGGAACTGGTGCTGAAAGCCGCCAGTGCGGGCAAGCACATCCTGTGCGAAAAGCCGTTAGGGCGCACCCTGCCACAGTGCGAGCAGATGATCGAAGCCGCCAGCAAAGCGGGCGTGACGCTGATGCCTGCACAGGTGCTGCGCTTCTTCCCCGAGTTCAAGCAGGCGCGCGACCTGGTGCTGGCGGGCGCGGTGGGCAAGCCGGCCGCCATCCGCACGCGACGCGGCGGTCCATATCCTCGCGCTGCCAACGACTGGTATGCCGACTTCGAGCAGAGCGGTGGACCCATTCTGGACATGGTCATCCACGACTTCGACTGGCTGCGCTGGACGTTCGGCGAGGTGGAGCGTGTGTTCGCTAAGGCGCTGACTTTCAAGAAACTGGACCACATCGACTACGCCCTGATTACCCTGCGCCTGAAGAGCGGCGCGATTGCACACGTGGAGGCAAACTGGGCAGACCCCAGCGGGTTCAAAGTGGACTTCGAAATCGCGGGCGACGCGGGCATGATTGCCTTCGACAGCCGCTTCGCGATGCCGTTGATGGTGGCGAAACAGAATGCCGGTGGCGGTGGTGGAGGCGTGGCAGTGCCCGAAAGCCCGCTGGCGGAAGACCCCTACATGCTGGAGATTAAACACTTCGTGGACAGCGTGGAGGCAGGGCAGCAGCCCTCTATCACCGCAGTGGACGGCATGAAGGCGGTGGAGATTGCACTGGCGGCGATAGAGAGCGCACGCACAGGCAGGGTCATTCGGCTGGGAGGAGGTGCTTGAGATGGCAGTACGAATCGGCATGATGAGCTTTGCGCACATGCACGCCTATTCCTACGCGCACTGTGTGAAGCAGCTGGAAGCCGAGGGCAGGGCGCAGCTGGTAGGAGTGGCAGATGACGACCCGCAGCGCGGGCAACAGGTGGCACAGCAATACGGCACGCGCTTCTACGAGAGCTATGAAGCCCTGCTGGACGCCGGTATCGACGCCGTTATCGTCTGCCCGGAGAACGTCAAGCACCGTCCGCTCACCGAGATGGCGGCAAAAGCGGGCAAACATGTGCTGTGCGAGAAGCCCCTCGCCACCAGCAAAGCCGACGGCAGAGCGATGATCGAGGTCTGCAAGGCGAACGGTGTGCAGTTGATGACCGCGTTCCCCTGCCGCTTCAGCCCCTCCTACATCCGCCTCAAGCAGATGGTGGAGGCGGGCGAGCTGGGCGAGGTGCTGGCGATTCGAGGCACCAACCGAGGGCGCAACCCGGGAGGCTGGTTCATCGTGCCCGAACTCTCTGGCGGGGGCGCGGTGATCGACCACACGGTGCATGTGACCGACCTGTGCCGCGACCTGCTCAAGAGCGAGGTGGTGGAGGTCTACGCAGAAATCGGCAACGGCTTCTGCCACGGCGACTTCGACGATACCGGGATGCTGACGCTGACCTTCGCCAACGACGTGTTTGCCACGCTGGACTCCTCGTGGTCGCGCCCGAAGGTGTTCCCCACGTGGGGCGATGTCACCCTGCAGGTGGTGGGCACGAAGGGGCTGGTGTACATGGACATGTTCGCGCAGAACTCCACCCTGTACGACGACCGCAACATGCGCATCACCCTCGAACACTGGGGTTCCAGTATCGACTACGGGCTGGTCAGCGCGTTCGTGGAGAGCGTGGCGTCAGGCAAACCGGTGCCCATCACCGGCGAGGACGGTCTGGCGGCGGCAGAGGTCGCCTTCGCGGCGTACGAATCCGCCAAACGCGGCGAGCCGGTGCGGCTGCCGTTGCCGGAGTAGCAAACAGTCCCTATCTGGAGGGCGAGGCTCCCGCCGAGCCAGTCCTTCCCCGCCCGCGGGGAGGATGTGTAGGGGCGGCTCACCCGGAGGTTCGCCCTCCAGGAACACAGGCTGAAGCCTGGGTCTACAGAAGAGGCTCCCGCTGAGCCGTTCATATTTCATCTGGGGGAGGGGACATATTATGTCCACCCTGCGCAACGGTTATTTCACCGTACAGCAACAGAAGCACACCCTGAACGACCTGCGCTGTGACCCTACCGGCAAGGGGCGTCGCAGCCAGTCTTTCTGCCTGAACCTCATTCCGGAAGATTGGGAAATCACTCCCCGTACCCTTGTGCGGCAAACGGAGACCAGCGTTACCCTGGATCCCCTGCAGGTGTATCACTCTGAGCAGATTGCACTCGAAAGCGGCGGAGAGGTTTCCTTTCCCGAGCGGCTGGAGGCAGGGCACACCCTGGCACAAACCTTCCGTATCGCCGCCGGGCAGCAGTTCACCACCGTCTCTGTACACCTGCCCACCTGGCACACGACGGATTCGGGGTGCGTGTTAAGCCTCTACCGCGGGGGGACGTTGCTTGCCTCGCGGCGACTTCAGAACGTGCCGGATAACTCGTGGCAGTCCCTCTCGCTGGACGAACCGCTGGGCGAGGGGGAGTATACCGTGCAGATTTCGGAGCCAGAAGGTTCCATCGGCTGGTGGAGCAGTCAGCGCGACGTGTGGGCCGGCGGCAGCGCTCTGGTAGATGGGCAACCGGTAGAGCGCGACAGGGCATTGCGCGTGGATTGCCGGCGGTTTGTGGGCGAAGGACGTTTGACCTACCGCCTGCAGCGGGATACACTGCTGGTGGAAGCGGAGCTGCGTTCGCAGGCAGCTCCCTCGGGTGCACTGCGCTGGACGTGGATCACGACATGGACGAAATCGGGCTATGATTGCACCTCCGCCGCGGGGGTGGTGTTCAGCCGCTTCTTCACCGACAATCAGCGCTACATGCCTGTGCAGCAGTTGAAACGGCGTGACCATGCCGAGCTCTCGTTCGACGGGGCGCGCTGGATAGAGATGGAAGGCACACGTGACGCCGATTTGCGCATAGAAGGCGATGGGTTGCACCTGCACTGGGAGATGGAGGAGAAGCGAATGCACCTGCGCCTGCATGTGCCCTACCGGCGACAGGGCGACCGCTGGATAAGCCACTGGAGCGTACGCGTATTGCCACGAACCGATTCCGTGCCCGATACCTTTCCCCGCTTCGTTTGCCCGCAGCGCAGGCTGGAGCAAGACTTGAACCGCTTCTGGTGGGAGCGCGCCTTCACCTATCCTGCTCCCGCCGGACCTGCCGCGTGGTTCGAGTGGATGGCAACCATGCGCTGCTGGTATGACGGCGATCAGCGACGCGGCGAGATGGAGCAACTGCGTACCTATCCGATAACCCGCGAGGGCTACGTGCACACCTGGGGCGCAATGGAGGGCTGGCCGTTCCCGCCCTCGCCGCCCTACGACACCCGCCACTTCGACACGAATGCTCGCTTTATTCTCGCCTGCTGGAGGTTCTACCTGTGGACGGGGGACGCGGAGTTCCTGAAGAGTCAGGCAGACCGGCTGCGCCGCGCGATGGCTTACCAGCTGGAGACGTTGAGGGGCCACGAGGGGCTTATCATCACCGCCAGCAAGGACGTCAACGGAAGACATAAGGGCGTGGGCAATAACTACTGGGACATCCTGCCTTTCGGACACCTGGACGCCTACGCCAACGCGGTGTACTACGCCAGCCTTGAAGCCATGCAGGGCATCGATGCGGTGTTGCGCCGGCAACCGTTAACCGACTATCGCGTTCTCCGCCAGAAGGTGCACCGCCGCTACGATGAGGTCTTCTGGGACGAGAAGGCAGGACGCTACATCGGCTGCGTGGATATCGACGGCGCGCGACATGATTACGGCTTCACGTTCGTCAATTTGGAAGCGCTGTATTACGGCCTGGGCGATGCGCAGAAGGCGAGGCGTATCTACCGTTGGATGGAGACGGAGCCAACCTCCACCGGCAGACCGGATACTTACAGCAAGTGGATTTTCGCTCCACGAGCCAACACCATCCACAACCCCATGTGGGGCGAGAATGCGCCTCCCGAAGAGCGTAACAGCCCGCTGCCTCCGTGGTGGCATTTCGGGTGGCATGGCACCCCCTACGGCGACCAGTGTCAGGACGGCGGGGCAATCCTGTATACCTCCTACTTCGACCTGATGGTGCGCCTGCGCTACTTCGGCATCGAAAACGCCTGGAAACGGTTCGGAGAGATACTCTCGCGCTACCGGATGCCCGACCGTTTGTGCGGAGGACCGCCCCTCTTTCGGGGTGAGGTCCCGCAACAGGAAAACCCGGGACAGGTGGGGGTGGACTTGCCCTTCCCCGAGAGTGGGCTGGTTCCCTGTTTCCTGCTGTATGGCGTGCTGGGTGTTGAGGCGACTCTGGAGGGCTTGCGCATCCAGCCGAAACTGCCTGCCGCGTTGCCAGCCTTTGGGGTCGATGGACTGCACTATCGGGGTAACCGCCTGCGCGTTACCGCCACCCCGCGCGAAGTCATCGTCGAAGGCAACTGGCAGGGTAGAAGGATGCGTAAGAGATTGCCCCCGGGAGGTGGTATCATATAGCGGGGGGATGATGCATCACGACTTCTTCGCCACCTGCACGACTGGACTGGAGTTTATCACTGCACAGGAGCTGACCGCTCTGGGCACGGAGGTGACGGACACCAGCAAATCGCGTGTCTTCTTCCGCGCCCAATGGGAACTTATCTATCGCCTGCATCTCTACGCCCGCACCGTCAACCGCTTCTTTGCGCTGCTGGCAAAGGCACAGGTGCGCAATCTGCAGGAGATCGAGGAGCTCGCCTGGCAGGTTCCTTACGAGCGGTGGTTCGAGAACCAGTACGCCTTCGCCATCCGCTCCGAACGCGACGGCACGCACGACTTCACCAGCATGGACATCGCCCGCGTGGTGGGGCAGGTGGTGTGCGACCGCTTTATCGCACGCACAGGCGCACGCCCGCCCGTCAACCTGGACAACCCCGATGTGGAGATATTCTCCACACTGGTGGACGACCAGTATCTGCTGGGCTTGAACCTGACCGGCTCCAGTCTGCACCGGCGTCCCTGGCGGCAGAGCCTGGCGCACATGACCGCACTGCGCCCGACGCTGGCGGCGGCGGTGGTGATGGCTTCCGGCTGGGACGAGCGTCCGCTGGTAGACCCCCTGTGCGGCACAGGTACGCTGTTGATCGAGGGGGCGTTATGGCGGCGGGACATCAGCCCTTCGCGCGGGCGCGAGGAGTGGGCGTTCCGAAACCTTGTCCTGCATGACGAAGGTCGCTGGCGGGCGGAACTGGAGGCGAGTGCGTCTGTTGGGGGAACGTCGCCCCCCTTACGCGGCAGCGACTGGAACGCCCGATATATCGAGATTGCCCGGCAGAACGCGCAGGGAGCGGGGGTTACGGATATCCAGTTTGCGGTTGCCAACGCGCTGAACCTGCCTCCGCCCGATCAGCCGGTAGTGCTGGTGACCAACCCCCCTTACGGCGTTCGCATGGGCAAGCCGTCGGAGCTGGTACACCTGTATCGCAAGCTTTGGCACAAGTGGAGCGCAGAATATGCCGGTAGTCGTATCGTGGTCATCAGCGGCAACCCCGCCTTCGAGCAGCTCGCGCCGATAGAGCCAGTGGCTGCGTATGACTTCCTTCAGGCGGAGCTGCCCTGCCGATTGCTGATATGGGATTTGCCATAATGCTGCCAGGCTACCCCCCAGAAACATTTTGCCCGGCTGGCGCGTCTAATCCGTGCGAACAGAATAAGGGAGGTTGAATGCGAATATGTTGCGAAACTTGCTGGTGTGTCTATCTCTCCTGATGGGGGCAGCGATGGCAATGGAAGCACAGAACCTGGTTACCTCGACCGCGAAGGACATGAAGGGCGTTTCGCTCACCATCTACAACCAGAACTTCGCGGTGGTGCGCGAGAACCGGCAGATAAGCCTCAGAGAGGGCGTGAACTTTGTGCGCTATGAGGACGTGGCAGCGCAAATAGACCCGACCTCCATCAGCTTCAAGTCGCTGACCGCCCCCAACGCGGTTGCCGTGCGCGAGCAGAACTACCAGTACGACCTGCTGAACCCTATTTCCATCCTCAACAAATCCGTGGGCAAGACGGTTCGATTCAAGCAGGTACACCCCGACGGCAAGGTGGAGATACTGGAGGGTACGTTGCTGAATCCGCCCACTGCCATTGTGGGGCAGACCGATGCAGGCGGCGGCGGAACGGTGTATCAGGGACTGGTGATACGGCTGAAGGACGGGCGTATCGTGCTGAACCCCACCGGTCAAATCGAGTTGACCGAGCTTCCCGAGGGACTGGTGTCGCGTCCGTCGCTACTGTGGAAGCTGGATGTGGACCGAGCTGGCACACACAATACACAGGTCTCGTATCTCGCCAACGGCATCACGTGGAAAGCGGACTATGTGGCAGTCGTCAACAAAGACGAAACGATGGTTGACCTCACGGGCTGGGTGACCATTGACAACCGCAGCGGTGCGACCTACTCCGATGCGCAACTGCAGTTGCTGGCTGGAGATGTGCGCCGGGTGCAGGAAGCGCCCGGAATGGGTGTCGTGCCGATGGACGCGATGGCGATGAAGCGTGCAGCTGCGCCGCAGTTCGAAGAGGAGGCGTTCTTCGAATACCACCTTTACACCCTTCAGGGCACCACCACGGTACGGGACAACGAGACCAAGCAGATGACCCTGTTGACCGCCTCCGATGTGAAGGTCACGCGCAAGCTGGTGCTGGACGCGGGCAGGCGGTGGTGGATACAGGGCATCCGAGGTCCGGGCATGGGCAGTGATACCCAGAACGTGAAACTGAACATCGTGGTGGAGCTGCGCAACACAAAGGAGAACAATATGGGCATGCCGCTGCCCAAAGGCAAGGTGCGTCTGTACAAAGCGGACGACCGTGGCAACCTGCAGTTTCTGGGAGAGGACCTGATCGACCACACGCCCAAAGACGAACTGGTACGCCTGTACATCGGGGATGCGTTCGATGTGGTCGGCGAGCGCAAACGCACCGATTACAAACAGATTTCCGACCGAGTGATTGAAGAGACCTATGAAATCACCGTGCGCAACCACAAAGAGACCGATGCGGACGTGTGGATTGTGGAACACTTCTGGGGCGAGTGGCAGATTCTCAACAACAGCCACCCGTATAACAAGCTGGATGCCCGTACCATAGAGTTTCCGGTGAAAGTCGAGCGCAACGGCGCGGTGAAGGTGACCTACACCGTGCGCACGAGGTGGTAACTCGCAACGGAGGGCGTGGCTCCCGGGAGGCACAGAAACACGCACCAATGGCTCGGCAGGAGCCTCGCCCTCCAGCGGATGTTGGTCTACCAGAGCAGTTTGGATGTCGCTACTGCGATGCCTCTGCGCTCGCCGACTTCGACGTCTCCCGCCCTGCCCTCCGCCAGCGGCGATACCGCGCAGTAAAAGTGATACAGGCAACCATTGTGCCAGAAGAGGCTGGGCTTGTGGGCGAAGCGGGAGTCGATGCTCCCCTCTTTGCCCACATCGATAAGCACCTCTGGCGCCTTCTCCCAGTGCAGGAGGTCGCGGCTGAAGGCGACGCCATCGCGCGCGTGCCCGTCACTGCTCAGCCCGTAGTAGAACATCGCCCAGAGGTCCTTGTCGACCTGCAGCACACAGGGGTCGCTGGCGAAGATGTCGTCCCACGCGCCGCGCTTGCCCACGCGCAGGATGGGATTGCCCTCATAGCGTGTCCATCTTTTCAGGTCAGGCGATGTCGCCACGCCAATCTGCTCTTTCCAGCCGCTCTCGCGGTCTTTGGCGTTGTAGAACAGGTAGTAGGTTCCGCGATGCTCCAGCAGGCACGATTTATACAGCCCCGCACGCTCCCATTCGGCTCCCTCGTGTGCGTACAGGCAGGGCGGTTCCAACTGCCACGTTTTCAGGTCGCGACTGTGGCAGATGCCGATGGCGGCGGGACCCGCCTCGTAACCGGGTTTGGGGTAGGCGTGGTACGTGCCCACATACTGCCCTTTCATCCGACGCAACCGACCCGCACCGAACAGGTTGTTGTCGCGCAGAATCCATGTGAGTGCGACGTTGAACTCCGTCACCGAACCGGGCGCGCCGCGGTCGATCCAGATGCCCTGCTTCTGCCAGTGAATCAGGTCGTCCGAGAACGCCAGCCCCGTGCGGTAGCCGATGCCGTCGAAGCCCACAAAGCTCATGGCAAAGCGGCTGCCATACCGAAAGACGAACGGCACATCGACCCCGTGGCTGTCGAACTGGCCCGCGCGAAACGAAGGCTCCAGCACCAGCCTGGGATACTTATACGGCGTGCGCAGTCGGGCGAGTATTGCGTCGTTCACAGGTAAGTCACCCTCCCTCGGTATCGCTGCAGCAGTCTGGCATTATGCACATCGCCGCCGTCCAGGTTCGCGCTCAGGAAGACGGGCGGCTCGATGCCGCGCTCTTGCAGCAGGGCGACCGTCTGCGCCACCAGCGCGTTCAGCATCGCCGCGCCGATAACCGTGGAAGTGGGAGACACCTTCTGCCTCATTCCGGGGATTTCCGCCACCGCATCGCCAATCACGCCGCAGTTGTCCAGCACGATGTCCGCCACCTCAAACAGCCGTTTCGTGCCCGCGCGTGGCGTCACCGACTTCGAATAGGTCAGCGATGTCAGGGCAATCACCGTCGCCCCTTTGTCGCGTCCGTACTGTGCCACCTCCACTGCCACCGCGTTGCGTCCGGACACCGAATGCACTATCAGCACGTCGCCTGCCTCAATCGGTATCTCGTTCATGAAAATCTGCGCATAACCCGAATGCCGCTCCAGATGGGAGGTCATGGTGATAGGGCGCACATCGCAGGTCAACCCAGGCGGCAGGATAGGGGAGATGCACGCCAGACCGCCTGCGCGGTAGAACAGCTCCTGCGCCAGAATGCCCGCGTGTGTCGCGCCGAAGACGTAGATGAGACGGTCATTGGCAATGGCATCCGCCATCGCCTGTGCGGCACGCTGCAGGTTTCCCATCTGCGTGCGCTCCACTTCGTCCAGCTGCTGTCGTACGGCGTCAAAATAGGCTTTAATCATCGCTCAGTACCCCTTGCGGATGTAGTCGTCCAACGTCTGTTTGTAGATTTCAGGTCCGTCGGGCAGGTTGATGCTCTTGAACACGGTGGGCTGTAGACCGCGCTTCAGCATCTCTTCCACGATGCCCGCCACCATCGCCCACATCACCATCGCCGCGCCGATGCCCGAAGCGGGGCAGATTTTGCGGTCCAGCCCCTCCACCTCCAGCATGGCGTCGCCGTAGTCCGCGCCGTTGTCGATCACCAGGTCTACCACCTCGAACAGCCGCTTGCCCGACGGATGCACCGACTGCAGCTGCGAGGAGTAGCGCAGCGACGTGATGCCGATGGTGGTTAATCCGTGGTCCTTCGCCTGTATCGCCAGCTCCACGGGTATTGTCTGCTTGCCCGACACCGTGCCGATAATCAGCACGTCGCCCGCCTTCGCGTGGCTGCGCTTCAGCGCGGCGGAAACAATCAGCGCGTCGGTTTCAAAGCCGCCTTTGCCCGTCTCGCCCTGCGCCTGACGAAACTGGTTCGGGTTCTCTACGGACAGGCTGAAGTTCAGCGGGGACATCGCCGCCAGTCCGCCCACGCGGTTGATGAGCTCGCGCGAGACCAGATGCCCGGTGTCGTAGATGTGAATCACGCCCTGCCGGGATAGACAGTCGGCACACAGTTTCGCCGCGCGACGGATTGCCTCTCCTTGCGAACGGGCGATGTCCGCAATCAGCTGCTGGTATGCCTCAAATGCTCGGTGAACCAGGTCGTTCATGGTGTTTCCTCCTTGATTTCGATTCCCGCCAGACTCTCCAGCACCTTCACCACCGCCGAGTAGTCTTCGTCCGCGTAGCCCTGTTGCATGGCGGCGACAAACAGCTCGCGGGTAAGGGCGTTCATGGGCAGCGGGGTGTTGGTCTCCCGCGCCGCCTCTTCCGCCAGCGTCAGGTCTTTCAGCAGATGGCGCACGAAGAAGTTGGCGCGGAAGTTGCGCTCTAGCAAAGCTTTGCCTTTGGTGGAATACATCGGCGCGCCGAGATTGGATTTGGACAGGATGTCAATCAGCATCGCAGGAGACACGCCTCCCTTTGCCGCGAATAGCAACGACTGCCCCAGCCCTACCATCATGTGCGCAATCAGCATGTTGCACGCCAGCTTGGTGGTGGTAGCTTGCTCGGCGGTCGGGAAGTGCCAGATTTTGTCCGAGAAGGCACGCCATGCTGGTTCACAGCGTGCGACGTTCTCCTGTGCGCCACCTCCAAACACCAGAAGGGTGCCTTCCAGTATCTGCTTCCTGCCGCCGAGCACCGGCGCCTGCACGAACCGCCTGCCCGCCTGGCGATAGGTCTGTGCCATGTGGCGCGTCCATGCGACCGACACCGTGCTCATATCGCAATGCACGCTATCTGACGGCAGCGCACTCAGCACCCCGCACTCCCCGAAGGTAATCTGCTCTACCGCGGCGGGGTCGGTGACAATGGAAATCACCACCTCGCTGTGCGCAGCCGCGGTGGCTGGGGTATCCGCCCATTGCGCTCCCTGCGCCAGCAACGGTTCCGCCTTCTCGCGGGTGCGGTTGTATACGAACACCTCATGTCCGGTGGCGAGTAGCCGCTCGGCAATCGCCCCACCCATGATGCCCAGTCCAATCACTCCAACTCGCATGGAATCCTCCTCACTGCGCAGGTCTTTTGATTTGCAATGGCGTGACGCCTTTCGCCTCTGGGGCGGTGATGGTCATCAGGCATTCGCTCGCAGGTACGCTGGCATCCCATGCCACAGTGAACCGGGCTGCGCCGGTCGCGTCGGTGGTCGCGCTGTCCTGCTCAGGCACCGCACCTTTTGCCTGCAGTCGCACCAAAACCCCTGCACACGGGTTGCCTGCCTGGTCGGTCACACGCACGACCAGGTCAAACCGCTCCAATCCAGCAGGCACCTGAGCCGGTTGCACCAGCACGATGCGCGCCGGGTCGCCAGGCAGCACTGTGACCTCCGCCTGCAACAGGCGGTCGTCGGGCAACAGCACGCTGACCGTGCCTTTACCTGCCTTGAACGCGGTGAACCGCCCGTTCTGGTCGACGAAGCCGATGCCCCCTGTGGTGCCGTAAAGCAGATGATAGGGGTTGAACCGCGCCGCCTGTGCCTGCGGGCGCACGGTAAACTGCACGCTCTCTCCAGAACGCAGGGTGGCAGAAGTCGGTTCCAGCTGCATCTCCACCTCCGCTGCGGTCGGGCGGGGTGCGTAGACCACCACCGCATTCGCCACAGGACGCTGTTTGCCTTCGGAAGGGCTGTTCAGCACCAGTCCACCGCGCACCGCCAGCGTTGTGGAACCGCCGCCGTCCAGATTGATAGCATCCGTTGCGCCCAGCTGCTTCATCAGCTGTGCCAGCTCATACAGGGTCATGCCACCCGACATCGGCTGCCGTCCGTCTACGGTTACCAGCAACAGTTTGCCCTGCGCGGTGACGCCCACTGCCGTGCGCGGGTGGCGCCTGTCCGAAAAACCGGTCTGAAAGCCCTGCTGCGGCGCGTCGATGAGTATCTCCCCATTGCGCACCAGCCACGGACCGCCGCCCACCGCCATCGTTGCCTGCGCCCAGTAGTCCACACCATTTTGCCGTTCAAAGCCGCCGCGCGACGCCAGGCGAGTAGTCTGTCTTGCTTTCTGCGGCACCAGCGCGACGATGTTGTCGGTCGCCGCAATGCCAAAGTGGAATGTGAGCATGGTTCCGTCCGGCAATCCCTTGACGCGCTCTGCCACACTGCCCGTCGCCACCAGCAACGCTCCATCGGGGGGTACCGGCACTGGCGACGTTGCCTGCACCATCTCGCCGAGCCGGGCGCGGATCTGTTTGCCCAGTACGGGCACGCCGTCCACTTCGCGCAGGACCCGAACAACCGCGCCGTTGGGCACGGGGTAGGCATCGCCCCAGCGCGGCATTACCAGCAGGCACTCATTCGCCTGAATGGCGCGATTCAGCCCGTTCAAGGGTATCGGCTCACCGTTTTCTGGGGTCATCTGCCCGTTCCAGCGCGGCGCACCAAATAGCACCACGCCGTCCCCCGTCAAGCCGAAGACCGAACGGTCAGAGCCGGGTTCGCTGACCAGCTCGCCCCCCTGAATGTGCAGGTTCAGCGGGTCGCCTGTCCAGGGGAAGAAATCGGCGTTCACCCCTGCCAGCGCGCCCAGCCGTTGCACGGTCTCGCTGACAATCTCCCGTCCCTGATAGGGTTCAGGGCGATACACCTTCCCCGTGCCCACCTCGGCTTCCACGCGCACGGCTGGGTTGCGCAGGTCTACTTCCAACACGTTCACGATTTGCGGGCTGTTATAAAAAGGCTGCACATACTGCTTCAGCACCACGCCCCTGCCGAGCAGCTTGACCGCCGTCTGCGCCTGCAGCGGCGACAGGATGAGCAGAAACAGGTACAGTGCAAGCCATCGAGCAGTCAAACGTGTAACCACTTGGTTCAACTTCGTCCTCCCGCAACCACTGGGAACTGTGCAGATTCGTTCGGTACAGAGGCTGGTAAAACCTGCTAGGGGAGATGGATGCGCTCCCTGCACTGCACGTGGAGGCGTGCACGAGGGTTTGCCTCCAGAGGTTTTCCAAGCCCCTGTGGTTGCCCCATTTCCGTGGTACGTGCAAACGGCGTGGTAGAGGCAACCACAAGTGTTGCCCCGATTTGACAGCGCAGACACGGGGGTCAGCCCCTACGTCTTGCTGACCGGTTTGATGTACCAGATGTCGCGGGCGTATTCCTGCACAGTGCGGTCGCTGGAGAACTTGCCGATGCGGGCGACGTTCAGGATGGCTTTGCGCGTCCACAGTTCTGGCTGCAGGTACTCCTGAGCCGCTCGTTCCTGCATCTCGATGTACGAAGGCAGGTCGGCAAGGTGGAAGTAGTAATCGCCGTGATGCACCAGGCTGTCGAATATCCAGCGGAACAGTCCGGGCTCATGCGGGCAGAACAGGTCGGTGCGGAAGGTGTCCATCACGCGCTGAATGATGGGGTTCGACTCGTAGAGCGCACGTGGGTCGTAGCTGCCTTCCCGCCGCATCTCTCGGATTTGTTCGGCGGTATGCCCGAAGATATAGATGTTCTCCTTGCCGACTTCCTCCATGATTTCGATGTTCGCGCCGTCCAGCGTGCCGATGGTCAGCGCGCCGTTCATGGCAAACTTCATGCAACCGGTTCCCGAGGCTTCCATGCCAGCGGTGGAGATTTGCTCGCTCAGGTCGGCAGCGGGGATAATCACCTCCGCCAGTGACACGCGGTAATCCGGCAGGAACACCACCCGCAGGTAATCTCTCGCGCGGTGGTCGTGGTTTATCACCGTTGCCACATTGTTGATGAGTTTGATGATGTTCTTGGCGGCCCAGTAGCCGGGCGCGGCTTTACCCCCGAAGATGAAGGTACGCGGTACCGTGGGATACCGCTGCTCCTCAATGATTCCCAGATACAGATGAATGATGTGCAGCACGTTGAGCAACTGCCGTTTATACTCATGGATGCGCTTGACCTGCACGTCGAACAGGCTGTCCGCTGGCACAGACGCTCCTGTGGTCTCACGGATAAGGTGAGCCAGACGCAGTTTGTTCAGCTGTTTGATTTCTCGAAACTGCTGTTGAAAAGCCGCGTCATCCGCAAAGCGCTCCAGTGAGCGCAACCGCTTCAGGTCGGTGATCCACCTGTTACCGATGGTGTTATCGATGAGCTGGCTCAATCGCGGGTTTGCCAGCTTCAGCCAGCGGCGTGGGGTGACGCCGTTGGTCTTGCTGTTGAACTTGTGCGGGAACAGGTCGTAAAAATCGGGCACCAGCGAAGTGGTAATCAGCTGGCTGTGCAGTTTCGACACGCCGTTGACCGAGTGGCTGCCGATAATGGCGAGATGCGCCATCCGCACCTGTTGCTGTTCGCCTTCTTCGATGATGGACACACGGCGCAACCTTTCGTTGTCGCCCGGGTAGAGCCACATGACGTGCTCGAGAAAACGGCGGTTGATTTCATAGATAATCTGCAGGTGGCGGGGAAGCAGCTTCTCGAACAGGGCAACAGGCCATTTTTCCAGCGCTTCCGGCATCAGCGTGTGGTTGGTATAGCCGAAGGTCTGTTCGGTAATCTGCCAGGCATGTTCCCACGGCAGGTGGTTCTCGTCCACCAAGATGCGCATCAGCTCGGCGATGGCTAATGCGGGGTGGGTATCGTTGAGCTGTATCGCCGCCTTGTGCGGAAACTGGTCAAAGGTGTCGTGTTGCTGCGTGTAGCGGCGCACGACGTCGCGCAGGGCACAGGCTACCAGGAAGTACTCCTGCGTTAATCGCAGTTCCTTTCCCGCCGCTACCGAGTCGGAGGGGTAGAGCACTTTGGAGATAGTCTCGGAGGCGATTTTCTGCTCCACCGCGCTGATATAGTCGCCACTGTTAAATATCTGCATATCGAACTCATGGTACGAGCGTGCCGAGAAAAGGCGCAGTACATTGACTGTCTTTCCGCCATATCCCACGATGGGCATATCGTAAGGCACGCCCACAATCAGCTTCCAGTCCACCCAAAGGGGCTGGTAGTGACCGTTCCTGTCTACAGTGTGCTCGATGCGCCCATAGATGGGGATAAAGAAACGCTCCTCGAAACGCTCGATCAGCCACGGTGACATGCCTCGAAGCCATTTATCAGGCTTCTCATGCTGATAACCGTGATGGATTTCCTGCTTGAAGATGCCGTACTCATAGTTGATGCCGTAGCCGTAGCCCGGCATTCCCAGCGTCGCCAGCGAGTCGAGGAAGCAGGCAGCGAGCCTGCCCAGCCCACCGTTGCCCAGGGCGGCGTCGCTCTCGGTCTCCTCGATCTCGTCGAGGTCAATTCCCTGCTGTAGGAGCGCGTCGCGGAAGAGGTCATACAACCCCAGATTGATCAGGTTGTTGGTGAGCGAACGCCCAATAAGATACTCCAGCGACAGGTAATAGAGCCGTTTGACATCCTTCTGCTGGTACCGCCTCTCGGTTTCAATCATTCGGTCGATGATACAGTTGCGCAATGCCAGCGCCACGGCGGTGAACGTTTCATGTTTGGAAAGCCCCTCGCCAGTTTTGCCCAGCGAGTAGCGCACATGCCAGCATAGCGACTGCAAAACATCCGAGGTGCTCTTGAAAGTCTGCACCAGTTCATCACACGTCATCTTACATTCCTCTCATGAAGTCTTGTGAAGCAGGCTGAAAATCGCCCGCATCGTTTTCGGTGGTGCGGTCAGAATCGGTTCGCGCAGGGCAGCCCCACTCAGCAAGTGCTGCAGGTGCCACTCTGCCCCAGACAGGTAGCGTGTCTCGCAGCCAGCCTCATGGCAAAGAAGCAGTCCCGCTGCGAGGTCGTACAGCTTACCCAGCGAGATGGCTCCTCGCACTCGTCCGGCGGCAGTCCACGCCAGCTTCACCACCGCACTGCCGAAACAGCGGGGTCTGCCTGGCATGATGCTGAGCAGGTCTGCGCTGACTGCATCGCTGGCGTAACAGATGACGTCTTCGGAGGTGAACTCCTCGCTGTCTACCGCCGTGATGCGTTTCCCGTTGAGATAGGCGCCGCCTCCTGCCTCTGCCCAGTAAAGCTCATCCAGAACGGGCAGAAAGATGACGCCGAGTCGGCAGGTCTCTTCCTCCACCAGCGCCACCGATACGCCCCACAGCGGAATGCCGAACACAAAGTTGCTGGTACCGTCGATGGGGTCGATCGCCCACAGCAGACGGGCGTGGCGGTTGGTGAAGCCTTCCTCCTCCCCGAAAAAGCCCGCTTCAGGCAGGAGGCGGGCAAGGTGTTCACGCAGGTAGCCTTCCACTGCCCGGTCTGCACTGGTGACGAAAGAGTCGTCGCTTTTGGTTTCCAGCGTGAAGTCATCCGCCAGTCGTCGCGCCAGCTGACCTGCTTCCACCACCAGATTCTTCAGGTCATCGATTAACATGATGCGTTGCTCTCGTGGTGTACCTCCTGAAAGATTATCGGCAACGGAGCCTCTGCCGTTATGGTTGTGCCAGCACCTGCGACAGGGTCTCCTGCAGCGCCTGTGCGGAGCGACGTAGCCCTTGCAGCTCCTCTTCGGTCAGCTTCATCTCAATCTGCTGTATCATCCCTCGCCGCCCAACAATGGTGGGCACACTGAGGCACACGTCGCTGATGCCGTAAAGACCCGTCTGCAGGGTGGAAACGGGCAAAATCTGCCTGGTATCCAGCAGAATGGCGTGCACTACCTCGCGAATAGCCAGTCCCACGGCATAGCCCGCACCGCCTTTGAGGCGAATGACTTCCGCGCCGCTCTTTTTGGTGAATTCGAAAATCTCCTGTACCTTCGCGGGGTCATAGCCCGGCAGGCTTTGCAGCGGCACGCCATTTGCCGTCGCGCTGGACCAAACAGGCACCATGCTGTCGCCATGCTCGCCAAGAATGAGCACCTTCAGGTCGGTTGCTGCCACGCCGAAGTACTCCGCCAACAGGGAACGGAAGCGGGCAGTGTCCAGCACCGTGCCCAGACCAATGACCTGATGCGGCGGCAGGGTAAACTCCTTCACTGCCAGATACGTCAGGATGTCTACCGGATTAGACACTACCAGTAGCACAGTGTGTTCCGAAAGCCTGACCTGCCGCAGGTCGCTTAAGATACTGCGGAACAGCGACACGTTGCGGTTGATCAGGTCGAGGCGGCTCTCGTCGGGTTTGCGTCGCAACCCGGCGGTGATGATGACAATGTCTGACCCTTCGGCAGCGTCGGTGCCGCCTGCGGTGATGATTTGCGGGGCGGACAGCGAGGCCCCGTGACGCAGGTCTAATGCCTCTCCCTCAGCCAATTCGCGGGCGACGTCGATAACCACCAGTTCTTTCACAATCCCACCCATCTGCAGAGCGTAAAGGGTGTTGGAGCCGACTCGCCCGCCGCCTCCAATCACACTGACTTTCATGGTAAACCTCCCTCTCCTCGTCGAGTTGTCATCACAGGATATAGCGGCTCAAATCCTCGCTGCGCAGCACGTCTGCCAGCCGCTCGCGCACATATTCAGCGGTGATGGTGACCGTTTGTCCAGCCAGTTCGCTGGCGCGGAAGGAGATGTCCTCCAGCACACGCTCCATCACCGTGTGCAATCGGCGTGCGCCGATGTTCTCGCTGGTGCTGTTCACCTGCGCGGCGATGGCGGCGATTTCACGGATAGCGTCGTCAGTAAACTCCAGTTCCACTCCCTCTGTTGCCAGCAGGGCTTTGTACTGTTTCACCAGGGCGTTCTGCGGCTCGGTCAGGATGCGCACGAAATCCTGCTCGCTCAGGCTGTCGAGTTCCACACGGATGGGCAGACGTCCCTGAAGCTCGGGGATGAGGTCACTGGGTTTGGAGACATGGAACGCTCCTGCGGCAATGAACAGGATATGGTTCGTGCGCACCGCGCCAAACTTGGTCATCACCGTCGAGCCTTCGATGATGGGCAGCAGGTCACGCTGTACCCCTTCGCGCGACACGTCGGGACCGTAGCCCTGCTCGCGTCCGGCGATTTTATCCAGTTCATCGATGAAGATAATACCGCTCTCCTCCGCACGGCGGATGGCTTCGCTCACGACCTGCTCACGGTCAATGAGCTCGCGGGCAGCCTCCTGCGTCAGTATCTGCTTTGCCTCGCGGATGGTTACCTTGGTGGTGCGCCTCCGTCCACCCATCATCCCGCGCAGCATATCGGGCAGGTCCAGACCCATCTCTTCCATGCCCTGCGGACCGAACACCTGCACAAACGGCATAGGCGGGCCGGACTGCTCCACCTCTATCTCTATCTTTTCATCGTCCATCGTGCCGCTGCGCACCCGTTCCATCAGCTTCTCACGCATCCGGCGTTCGCGCTCGCGCCGCTCCTTTGCCGCCAGGGACGTGTCCTCCTCTTCCTCCTTATACTCCTCCTCGTAGAGCGCACGGAACAGACGTTCGAATGGAGTTCCGGACTGGACACTGCGTCGCGAGCGGCGAGGCATGAGCCTGTCCACGATTCGTTCGATGGCTATCTCTTCCGCACGGGCACGCACCTCTTCTATCTTTTCGCTCTCCACCATCCGTACAGCCGTCTGGACGAGGTCGCGTATCATCGAGTCCACATCCCGCCCGACGTACCCCACCTCGGTGAACTTGGTGGCTTCTACCTTCAGGAACGGAGCCTTGACCAGCTGGGCGATGCGCCTCGCGATTTCCGTCTTACCAACGCCGGTAGGACCAATCATCAGGATGTTTTTGGGGATAACCTCTTCGCGCAGGTCCTCAGACAGGCGTTTGCGCCGATAGCGGTTGCGCAGGGCGATGGCAACGGCGCGTTTTGCCTTCTGTTGCCCGATGATGTATTTGTCCAGTTCCTCCACAATCCGCTGGGGCGTCAAATCCTCTTCCATGTTGAACTCCTCCACGATGTTCATTCGATGCTCTCACACTGTACTTTGTCGTTGGTATAGATGCACAGCTCCGCCGCAATGCGCATGGATTCCAGTGCGATTTCCTTTGCGGACAGAGAGGTGTGCCGCATCAGTGCACGTGCTGCAGCTGCAGCGTACGCCCCTCCACTGCCGATAGCCAGCACGTGATCATCGGGTTCAATCACGTTGCCATCACCCGAAATGAGCAGCAGGTCGTCGCGGTCTGCGACAATCATCATGGCTTCCAGGCGGCGCAGGATTCGGTCGGTGCGCCACTCTTTCGCAAACTCCACCGCCGCCCGGCGCAGGTTGCCATTCGTGGCTTCCAGCTTGGCTTCGAAGCGGTCTGCCAGTGCCTGCGCGTCGGCGACTGCCCCGGCGAATCCAGCCAGTACGCGGTCGTGATACATGCGGCGGATTTTACGCGCGGTATGTTTCAACACGGTCTGGTCGTAAGTTACCTGTCCGTCGGCGGCGACGGCTACCTGCCCATTGCGCCGAACGGCGATGACGGTGGTATGATGCCAGGTCATTCCGCTACTCCTGCGGTGAGTTTCCCTCCTTTAGTATAGCATATTACAGGGGGTGAATGTGACCTCCGGGTACGAAACCCTCGTCGCACGCAAGGAGATTAACCCGCGTTGGGGGGAGGGTCACGAGGGAGCGTGACCCTCCAGACCGCTATCTGTGCAGCGTTGCTTTCACCTCTTCCCAGTTCGGTGGGTCGGGAATACCAAACATCTTGCGCTTCGTCTCCAGATAGAACAGGTAGTTCTCGTAAGTGACGTCGGGCGGGCATCGATGGTCTACGTGCGGGATGTATCCGCCCTCTTCTACGAGGGGTTTCAAGCGTTCCAGTTCTCTGACAATCGCCTCTTTGCCCGCTATGAGTTGCGTCTTGTCCACACCACCCATCAAAAGCACCGACTTGCCGAACTTCTTCCGAATCAACACGGGGTCAGAACCGCCCCGCACTTCCAGTGGAAACATCACGTTCACCCCGCCCGCCAGCCAGTGCTCCACCAGCTGCAGGATGTTACCGTCGCAGTCCACATACACGATGTCGATACCGAAGCGTTCGCGGAGAGCGTCCGTGATGCGTTTGTAGCGGGGCGTCATCCACTGGCGGAACAGTTTCGGCGAGATGATGGGCCCCTTGTTGAACGCCATATCCTCCCAGAACGAGGCGTAGTCCAGTTCGACATCGGCGGGGATTTTGTGGATAGCGGTCAATGCCATCTGCGTGAGATGCTCCATTATCTCTTCCACGAGGTCGGGCTGGTCTACACAGGCATAAGAGACCCCCTCAAAACCCATCCAGTCGCGAATCCAGCCAAACAGGCTTCCGCAGTACACCCCCAGAGGATAGTCGCGGTTTGCCACTGATTGCTTCCACTGCTCCCAGTCGGCAGGATAGCGACGCGGGTCATCGGGGTCCAGGCGTTTTTTGAACTCCAGCCAGTCCTCCCGGCTTTTGATGGGGAACTCGAGGTAGTGGGGGATGGTGGATGTGCCGTCCTTGTACACGATGCTTTTCACGCCTGTCCCGTCGATCTGGAGGCGGTATCGGTCGGTCTCTTCGAGCACTTTGGCTTCGAAGGGCGGTATCAATCCCAGGTTGATCGGCACGCCTGCGCGCGGTGCGAAACCGAAGAACTGATTGGCCTTCCACTCTTCGTCCACCCATTCAGGCAATCCCTGTTTGTGCCACTCGGCGTATGTCTCCGTCCAGTAACCGAACTCCTCATCGGGCACGTGGTCTACTGGCTCGTAGTGAAAGGTCCTCAGCCAGCGTTCGCGATGCGTTAAAGTTTCTCCCATCGGCTATGGTCTCCCTAAGGCACGTTGGTGTGAATCATTTCTGGAAGGATGTAGGCAAGTCCTGCGGAAGGGTGTTCTTGGCTCACTCGAAGGTTCGCCCTCCAAATGAGGAATCAACGCCATCTGTAAGGCGAGGCTTCCACTGGGCTGTAAACTCGTCCTCCGGATGAAGCAGCTTTGCGTCGCAAACGACCAACCTCTTCCGCGATGACCTCCGCCGCGAAATCTACCTCGTCTGGCGTGTTGCCCCTACCCAGACTGAGGCGAACGGTGCTCATCGCCTTCGCTTCGTCCATCCCCAGCGCAAGCAGCACGTGCGACGGCTCAATAGACCCCGCACTGCATGCCGCCCCTGCGGAGGCAGCAACCCCACGCCGATCCAGAGCGATCAAGAGGCTCTCTGCCGAGATACCCTCAAAGGTCACGCTGAGGATGCCCGGATGGCACTGCTGAGGGTGTCCATTCACCCGTATATCCGGCACCAAATCCTGCAGGCGTGTGCGCAGCCTATCGCGCAGTGCCCTGACCTTTTGCCATGCCGTCGCGTACCGGGTACGGCTCAGCTCCACTGCCCTGGCGAAACCAGCAATGCCGGGCACGTTCTCCGTGCCCGCACGCAGTTCGCGCTCCTGCGCTCCACCTACCAGAAGAGGCGCAATCTTGACCCCTCCACGGATATACAGTGCCCCAACGCCTTTCGGACCGTATAACTTGTGCGCTGAAACGGAGAGCATGTCCACGCCCAATTTCTCCACATCTATCTCCAGCAATCCAAAGGTTTGCACCGCGTCACAGTGCAGCCACACCCCCGCCTCGCGGCAGATGGCGGCGATTTCGCGGATGGGCTGCAGGGTGCCGATTTCGTTGTTCGCGTGCATGACGCTGACCAGCCATGTCTCCTCACGCAGCGCATGACGCAGGTCATCGGGGTTCACCATACCCGTCGTGTCCACTGGCAGATAGGTGACGTCCCAACCGTCCTGCTGCAGTCGCTGGCAGGCGTGCAGTACCGCATGGTGTTCAATGGCAGTGGTGATGAGATGCCTTTTATGTGGAGGAGCCACCCGCGCGGCCCCGAAAATCGCCATGTTGTTCGACTCGGTGCCGCCAGACGTGAAGAAAACCTCCGCGTCAAGACAGCCCAGAGCCTGCGACACGGTCGCCCGTGCCTCATCCAGCAGGTCGCGCGCCTTACGCCCGAACAGGTGCAGGCTGGAGGCGTTGCCCCAGCACTCCGCCATTGCCTGTGCGACAGTTTCGCGCACTTCGGGGTCTATCGGTGTAGTCGCAGCGTGGTCTAAGTATACTGTTCGCATCTGCTTCACCATGCCGATTATACCCGTACGGCAGGAAATCGCCGACGCAGGCGCGAAGCGAAAGATGTGCTGCCGGAAGGAGGAGCGGACTCATGGATATCGGTGTCATCAACAGCCTGACCAACGGAGGCAGGTGTTTCGACCACGTCGCGCAGTTCGGGCTCAAAGTGTGCCAGCTTGCCTGCTGGGATACTTCCCTCGCCACGCGCGAGGTGGCGCAGGTGGTGGTAGAAGAATCGGCGAAGACCGGCGTAAGAGTGTGCGCGGTGTGGGCGGGCTGGAGCGGTCCCGCCGAATGGAACTTCACCCGCGGACCGATTACCCTGGGACTGGTGCCTCGCGAGTACAGGGCGCAACGGGTGGAGGAGCTGAAGCGATGGGCGGATTTTGCCTCGTGGATTGGTGCCCCTGCTATCATCACGCACTGCGGCTTCATCCCCGAGAATATGACCGACCCCGAATACCCGCCGGTGGTGGACGCCATCTGTGGAGTGGCGCAGTATTGCCAGCAGCAGGGCATCGGCTTCTGGTTTGAGACGGGACAGGAGACGCCCGTGGTGTTGCTGCGTACCATCCAGCGCGTGGGTACCGACAATCTGGGCATCAATTTAGACCCCGCGAACCTGATTCTGTACGGCAAAGGCAACCCCATCGATGCGCTGGATGTGATTGGCAGGTGGGTGCGTAACGTGCATGTGAAGGACGGGCTGTACCCGACGGATGGCGACCATCTTGGACACGAGGTTCCTGTCGGGCAGGGGAAGGTGCGCTTTCCGGAGTTTCTCAGGCGTCTCAAGGAGATTGGCTTCGACGGCGAACTCATCATCGAGCGCGAAATCAGCGGTGAGCAACAGATTCGCGACATACGTCAGGCGGTGAGCGACCTGCAGAGATGGCTGGCAGAGATTTGAAACTATCTTTGCCAGAGACGTGTTCGAAGCTGTTCTGTGGTAAGCTATGGATATAGACAAGATTAGACAATGTGTCCGTGAGTCACGTTATCTCTATAGTCAGCATGCGGAACACAGACGCAAAACAGAGGGGCTTACCTTTGAGCAGATTGAGGAAGCTCTGCTTAGTGGTCAGATTATAGAGGACTACGCGGATACTGGTCGCGGTGAGAGCTGCCTCATTGTTGGCTTCAGTGGGTCTGTTGCCATCCATGCTGTATGCGGCCGGCGCGGAGACAAGGTTGTGATTATCACGGTCTATGTTCCGCGACCACCGAAGTTCGTGGACCCGTGGACTCGAGGGAGTGTGTCTAGCGATGAACCAGAAAAAGTGTAACTTCTGTGGTAGCATCCGTTACGAAAACAGACGGATTGAATACCTATACAGTCATGAGGGCAAGTATTTACTTGTACCGGACATGCCTGTCGAAGTATGCCTCGAGTGTGGCATGATTTACTACGACGCCGCGGTACTGAAGGAGGTGGAACGGCGATTCTTTGCCATCCTCTCGGGCGTCGAAAAACCAGATCGGACTATCGAGGTGCCGGAAAAAGCTATTGCTTCTTAGGGGAATTGTCTCAGTACGTCCTTTTACGGGAGGTCTATCTACATGATGAAAGACCTGGTGCTTCTGGCGATTGACACGGCAACGGCGAAGGGGGCAAGCTATGCCGATGCGCGCGTGGTGCAGTATCGACGGCAATACATCGCCTGCGAGGACCAGCGCGTGAGCCAGCTGGTGGACAGCGAAGACTGGGGCATCGGCGTGCGGGTGATTGCCGACGGCGCATGGGGCTTTGCGGGCACCTCGGTGCTCACGCCGGAGGAGGTTCAGCGTGTGGCGGCGGAGGCGGTCGCCATCGCCAAAGCCAGCGCATCCGCGCGACGCAAGCCGGTGCAGCTCGCGCCCGAGCCGGTGCATCAGATAAGCTTCCGCTCGGCGTGCGAGGTAGACCCGTTCCATGTGCCGGTGGATACGAAAGTGGGCTTGCTGTTGCAAATCAACGCGGCGCTGCTCAAGCACGCCGGAATCAAGAAGGCAACCAGCTACCTGCTGTTCAAGCGGGAGGAGCGCGTCTTCGCCAGTACCGAAGGCTCGCTGATGGATAGCATCATCTACACCACCGCCGCGAGCTACACCGCGACCGCCGTCGGGGAAGGGGACGCCCGCAGCCGCACCTACGCCCCTCCGCCCATGACGGAGGGCTACGAGAACATCAACGCGGAGGACCTGCTCGGCAACACGGAGCGCGTCGCCCAACAGGCGCTGGAACACCTGAAAGCACCTGAAGTGGACGACATGGTCACCGACCTGGTGCTGGACCCCCTGAATCTTGCGCTGACCATGCACGAGTCGGTCGGGCATCCGACGGAGCTGGATCGTGCGCTGGGCTATGAGGAGTCACTGGCGGGACGCAGCTTCGCCACCCCCGACAAGCTGCACACGTTGCAGTACGGCTCGCCCATCGTGAACTTCGTGGCGGACAACACGCTGCCCGGCGGCTTAGCCACTCAAGGATTTGACGACGATGGCGTGGAGTGCCAGCGATGGTATGTCGTGAAGGACGGTATCTTCTGCGGTTACAGCACCAGCCGAGAGGTGGCGGCGGAAATCGGCATGCCGCGCAGCACCGGCTCCACCCGCGCGGACAGCTGGGGAAGCATCCCCATCGTGCGCCAGCCGAACCTGAGCTTGATGCCGGGTAAAGAGCCTCTCAGCCCCGAGGATCTGATTGCAGACACGAAGGACGGCATCTATATCGAGGGCATGGGCAGCTTCTCCATCGACCAGATGCGCCAGAACTTCCAGTTCGGGGGAGACGCCTTCTGGCGAATCAAAAACGGCAAGCTGGTGCACATGCTGAAAAACGTCACCTACCACAGCATCACCGAGAAGTTTTGGAACTCGTGCGATGCCATCTGCGACGAGCGGTTCTGGGTGCCGAATGGCGTGTTGAACTGCGGCAAAGGCGACCCGATGCAGATTGCGCAGATGACACACGGCGCGGCAACCGCTCGCTTCCGGCAGGTACAGGTACGAAGAGCAAGGTAAACGCTAGGGAGTTAATAGACGCACGAAGCCTTCCTGCTCGAAATGGCGGTCGGTTGTCAGCGCCTCCTGCACTCCCTGCAGGCGCATCACCACGAAACTCACCGCATCGCACAATGAGTAGGTCTTGTCGGGACGATTATCGAGGAAGTTGACTGCGACGCGGTGCAGTTCGCGGTCTACCCACACAACCTGCACCATGTCGCTCTCGATCAGGTCCCGCACGAAGGCTATTGCCTTGCCCCGGTCCAATCCACGCACATGACAGAGCGGGATGAACTCCGCAAGTACGTAATTATGGGTTACCCGTCTTACGGCGTTCTCAAAGAGAACTACCGCATCGTGGTGCTGCGGTTCGTCGCGATGGTGATAACACAACAGCCCCGACGTATCGAGAAACACTAACGCGCCTCCTCATGTGTACTCGCATATTCACGTCCCAGATCGGCGTCGATGCACTCATTGTGCGCACCCGTTGGTCTGCCGAGACTTTGCGCTCCAGCATGACGCATTAGCCGCTCCATCGCGGCGCGGCGTTCCTCCTCGCTCAGCACGGGCTGGGGACGCGGGCCGTATTTTAACAGAAACTCCATCACGCACTGCTCCACCGTGCGTCCGGTGAGCGCCGCCTCCCGCTCGCACGCCGCATAGACCTCATCGGGCACCTGAATCGTGAGTGTCTTCATCCCTTTCACCTCCCCGCTGTCAGGATACTTTTGGAACGCTGGTTTATTCGTCCCCCGTCGCGCCAAAGTTGCGTACGAGGATGCCGAAGTCAAAGAGGGTCACCTCCTCGTCTCCGTCCAGGTCCGCATCGGGGTTCCAGTTGCCATCGCCCGGCACCGAACCGAACGCCGCCACCAGCGCGCCGAAGTCGAAGAGGGTCACTTCGTTATCGCCGTCGATATCGCCGTTGGTCAGGGTAAAGTCCACTGTAGCGTCGCCGGCGATGGAGACGTTTGCCACGGTCTGGCGCAGCCAGTGCGATGCCTTTGCCGACACGTCGAACGTCCCACGCAGCAGGGTCTGGAAAGAGTATCTGCCTTCGTCGTCCAGATTCACCGCGTGCGTCTCCAGCGGGTCGGTGGAGCCGGGATTGCGCACCTCGATGGTAACCGGCACTAAAGTCCTGTCGCCAGCGTATTCTTGCAGGGTCACTGTTCCGCTGATTCGGGCGGTTGACCTTCCTTCGATGGTAAACGCCAGGTCCTGTTCGGTCAGCCAGCCTCCGCCGACAGGGTTGCCCCCGAATCCCCAGCCGCCGCCGGGGTTGTGCAGGTAGAAAGGCTCGCCCTGCGTGGGACTGGTGCGCAGCCAGAACCATTGCCCGCCCGGCTCGAAGGGACGGCGTACCCACGCGCTGAGGTAGTAAGTGCCCGGCGGCAGGTAGAAGCCGTTGAGGTCAAACACGAGGTTCGCCCGCCGACGCAGTGGAGGCTCCCCCGGCTCCAGCACCACCTCACTGCCGACGGCAACCACATCCAGCACGTCCACATGCGGCGCGGGCGAGATGGAAAGATAAACGCCGAGATTGTAGCGCGTATCGCCCTGTTCGCTGCCGTACACCGTCACGCGATCGATCCACCAGCCCGGTTCGGGCACGGTGAAGTCGTCAAACAGCCACACCGAGTAGATACGGTAGTCCGTGTCGGTGAACTCCTGCGCGGGGCTACCCCGACTCACGCCATCCCACGGCTGGTCCCACAGCACATCGGCGCGAAGCGCGGGCGCGCTCCACACCAGCGCTGCCAGTACTGCAAGTGCAAACCGTTTCATCCTTCCTTCCTCCTTTCAGCAGGCTATGTTATGGCTTAATGGAATCGAAATATCGCTTTACCGGCTGTCTGTACTCCGGCGGCACCGTTTCGCGTTGCAGTGCGCTCTCCGCCGCCCGCCGGTACTGGAGATACACCTCATAGCTGGGTACGCCACTGGAGACGGCATCGGGTGCTCCTCGTGTGACGAAAGCAGGCTGTTCGCCCGTTCCGGTGACAACACCCGGCACGTGTGTGGGCTTGCCCTCTTTCACGTTCAGGCGTGCCGTGTCCTTATCCTGTTGGGCGCGATACTCCAGCTTCTCCATTTTGGGACCGGCATGAGGGGCTCCTGGCCCGCCGCCGAACCGCTTCTCATAGGAGTTCTGCGCAACGGGCACACTGCCCAACTCCGACTTCAGCATCGCCAGCATCGCCGCCATCTCCGCCCACTGGCGTGCGTCTAATGCACAAGCTCCAGCCTGTTGGCACGAACGGCACGCCTTGCCCATACACTGCTTTGCCTTTTCCAAATCGTCCAGGCGAAGATGTTTCAACGCCTCCAGCAGGTCTTTGGAAGCGGCGTCGAGGTTCGTGTCTTTTAAGGCTTTCGCCAGCTCGCGCAGCAGCTCTTCCAGCTTCTTGCGCTCCTCAGGCGAAAGACTGTTCCACTGCTGGGCTATCTGCTGCAGTAGCTCGCCCAGCTTTTGGGCATCCTGCTGGGACAGCGCCAGTGCCATCTGCATCGCCATCTCGCTGGCGAATGGAGTGGTGGTTTTGTTCATAGCAGCGTTTTGCACAGAGGCAGGGGCGTTTTGCTCACCCTTCTGTTTCAGGGCAGCGGTTTGCAGACGTGCCCCCAACTCGCGCTCCAGTTTCGCCTGCTGGATTTGCTGTTGCACGCTGCGGGCGCTAAGAAACTCGTCGCGGGCTCGCTCCATGGGTTTGCCCGAGTGAGCTTGCGCCAGCCTGCGCTGTTGTTCTTCCGCCTCGCGTTGCAGGCGCGACATCTTGACCATCGCCTCGCGCTTGCTGAGCCGGGCGCGCTTCATCTGCTTGCTCAGCGCATCCAGCTGCGCGGCGAGCCTGCGCATTTTCTCCCTGTCCTGACCTGTCGCCTGCTTGCGCCACTCCTGAGCCAGTTGCTCGGCGCGTTCGCCCGCGGAGCGCAACGCCTGCTTCTCCTGACGGGTCTGCGGTGATTGAAACCATGCAAGGTCTGGTGCAAACCACAGGAACACGGCGACGGCCGTCATCGTCAGGGCAACCCAGAAGGTGCGAGGTAGGGGAATCCGCGCCAGTCGGCGGACGTCCAGGGTTTGGGCGCAATTCTCCGCATCCTGCAGTTGCAGCTGTTCCATTTCCTGCTGCAAGCCGCGCTGCGACAGCCATTGCGCAGTGGTGAGGCGTTCCTGCGTGTTCGCCTGCCGATCCAGCCACCGCGCGACCTGCTGTTGGTCTACCCGTCGCGTCGCGCCGTAGAGTAGTCCCGCGGCTGCGAGAGCCGCAACTGCGCTTGCAGGAACCCAGAGGCTAATGTCCCAGCGCATTGCCCACGATAGCGCAAGCAGGATACTGGCTAAGCCAGCGCCCAACAGCCATCCGAGGCACAGTGCGCGCAGTAGATAACCCACCTTCGCGCGGCGCGCCGTGCGTGAAAGCACCGATTGCAGCGTCGCGGTTGTGTCCGTCAAACGGTATCGCCCCTTTCCCGTATGCTGGATTCAGTTTACATCTTGATAGGGAAGGAATGCAAGATGAGAGAGTGTGTTTTTGTCCTCTTATGCGAGCACGCGATACCGCAATAATCTTGCGATGCCCGGCAGCTCGCTGGCGCTGTATCGCGTTTTCTTCAGATACGCCTGCAGCACGTCGCGATACATCGCCTGCGCCAGCGGCTTCGGCAACACACGGCACAACGCCAGCCACATCCCACCCGAGAAGGGCATGTATTCGCTGCCATCTTCTCGACCCGAAACCTCGCCCGCGTAGGAGCCATCCTCACGCCGTACCTTGAGCAGCCACGTGTTGGCAAAGCGTTCCGCATCTGAACGGTTAAAGACGATGCCTTCCGCCACACACCGCACGGCGAAGTCTACGTTCAGGGCGGCGTGGGAGATGTCTTCGCTACCGCGCGCTTCGCCGTTCAGTTTATACCAGTATGCCCAGTCGTACACTCGCGGGTCGTCGGAGCGCAGGCGGTTGCGGAAAAAGCGGGCCAGCCGTTCTGCCTGCTCACGATAGCGTGGGTTGCCTGTTGCCCGCCACATCTCGAGCAGCACGCTGCCCATCGCGTTCTGCTGGTTCAGCGGCAGAGCGTCATTGAATCGGGGACTGTAGTAGTATCCTTCGCCAGACCCTGGTCCGTTGCGCCAGTAAGGCTGTGTATCGCGGATGCACTCTTCGATGCGTTCCCGATACGCCTGCGCTGTCGCGCCAAACTCGCGGCGCAAGAACGGGTCGCGGTTCACCAAACGCACGAACTCCGCCGGCGCCATGGTAATCATGCCCGTATGTACTATCCACACGTGCCATTCGCCCCTGGAGTATCTGGTGGAACCCCATCCTGCCAGCGGTTTGCCCGCGTGAACGTCGGCAACGCCCCGCACGTCGTCGCGGTTCTGCAACACGCGGTCGAAATGCTCTACCAGTTTGCGCAGGTAGAGACGGTCTCGCGTGGCGCGATACATCTCCATGTAAGCGAGTAAGATGTACGACTCTCCCCATGCCAGTTCACCGTTCTCGTTGAGCGACTCGGAGTAGCCTTTACCGTTGTGGATGGCGTGGTCGCTTTCGTCAAACAGCTCGCGCAGCCTTCGTGCGTCTATGCCCATCCTTTGCCTCCTGCCTGTTTTCGCCAGTATAGCAGTCCAAAAGGCGGACGTCAACGAGAGGAATACTCTTGTATTTCACAGAAAATGTAGGTAGGGGTTACGCATTTGAAAGACTTTTGTGAAGCTCGTGATATAAAGCGACATTCTCTGTCATTCTGAGCGAAGCGAAGAATCGCTGTTACGGCTCTGAGATGCTTCGCTGGCGCCCAGCATGACGGGACAATGTTTCCAGGGTCGCTGAAAAAGCATGGTCTGCTACGTGTTCATCGCAAGTGCGTAACTCCTGGCCGGATTCCGATGATAGGTACGCGACGAGAGGTGCAGCATGACCCATAAAGAGCGACTGCTGGCGGTGTTCCGGGGCGAGCGTCCTGACGTGATGCCCTGGTATGCCGACCTGACCTACTGGTATAACGCGGAGATGATAAAGGGCACCCTGCCGGAGAAATACCGCGGGGACGGCGTGGTGCAACTCTATAAAGACCTGAACACGGGCGCGCACGAGCACCTGCTCAACTGCCCCTGGCGCGCGCAATACGAGGATGTGCAGGTAAAGGTAGAGGAAGAGCGCGACGCCGATGGTAAACCCGTTCGCACACGCACCACATGGGTGACGCCGGCGGGGACTATCTCGCAGGTGCAGGAGTTTGAGCCGAACTCCTACTGCTGGGCATACCGGGAGTATCCCGTGAAGACGCCCAACGACCTGAAGGTGCTGCGCTTCATCTTCCAGCACACCCATCTGACGCCCGATTACACCGAGCAGCACCGTATCATCGACCTGTTTGGCGACTGGGGTGTAGCAGCTTCGATGCCCAACCGTACCCCGATGGCGAACCTGTTTGTCATCTGGATGGGGGTTACCAATGCGGTTTACGCCCTTGCAGACGCGCCGGAGGAGATAGAGGAGACCATTGAGGTGATGTCTGCTGCTGAGGACCAGATGTACGAGATTATCTGCAACGCGCCTGCGCCGCTGGTGTACTTCCCCGATAACATCACGGGGGAGGTGGTCAGCCCTCGCATCTTCCAGAAGTACTACGCGCCCTACTACCGCAAGCGCGCGGAGCAGCTGCACCGGGCGGGCAAATATATCTTCGTGCATATCGACGGCACTTTCAAGAACCTGCTGCCATACGTGGGACCGACGGGAGTAGACTGCGCGCAGTCGCTGACACCTGCGCCCGTAGGGGATGTGCCGCTGGAGGACTTCCGCCAGCTGGCGGGACCTGACCTGATTTTGTGGGGGGGAGTACCTGCTGCCTACTTCAGCCCGCTGTATAGCGAGCAGACCCTGCGCGACATCGTGCTGAAAGCGATACGACTGTACAAAGCCGACCCGCGTTTCATGCTGTGCGTGTGCGACCAGGTGCCACCCGATGGCATTATCGAGCGGGTGCGCCTGGTGAGCAACCTGGTGGAAGAGTACGGGCGCATTGAGTGAGCGTCACGCCGCGAGCAACTCCACCACCTTGTGCGCAATCTGGGGCAGGGGAAGCACGAACTCCGCCCCGCCGAGATGGATTGCCTCGCGCGGCATCCCGAAGACCACGCAGGTCTCTTCGTCCTGAGCAATGGTATGCGCCCCGGCGTCGCGCAGCTTTTTCAGACCACGTGCCCCATCCGCGCCCATGCCGGTCAGCAGCACGGCGACCGTCGCCGCACCGCTTGCCTGCAGCACCGAGTCGAACAGCGCATCCACCGACGGGCGGTGGCGATTGACAGGTTCGGTCTGCACCACTCTGGCGCGGAACTGCGAGCCGTTGGTGGTTACCTGTAAGTGATAGTCGCCGGGAGCCACATAAGCGTGCCCCGACTGAAGGGTATCGCCGTCTTCCGCTTCTTTGACGCGCACGGTGCACAGTTTGTCCAGCCGCTCGGCGAAGGAGCGGGTAAACACCGGAGGCATGTGTTGCACGATGACAATAGGCGGAACCTCCACAGGCAAGCCCTGCAGCACCTGCCGGATGGCTTCGGGACCTCCCGTCGATGCGCCGATGGCAATCAAACGGCTTGCCGCAGTGCCCCGCTGCGCAGGCGTCCTGGCTAGCGGTATCGGCGTGACGTGCGCAGCTGAGGGACGCACGCGGGCGCGCGCCGCCGCCTTTACCTTAGACGTTATTTCATGCGATAACGCTGCCATGCCGGTGAAGACGCTTTGCGTCGGCTTGGCAATGAAGTCCACCGCGCCCAGTTCCAGCGCCTTTAACGTGACCTCGCTGCCCTCGCGTGTGAGTGTGGAAATCATCACCACCGGCATGGGGTGCGAGCGCATGAGCTTCTGCAGGAAGGTGATGCCATCCATGCGCGGCATCTCCACATCCAGCGTCAGCACATCGGGTTTCAGCTGCACAATTTTATCATAGCCTTCAATGGGGTCGCTGGCAGTGCCGACGACCTCTATCTCTCCATCCCGCGCGAAAATATCCTTCAGTAATTGACGGATGACCACCGAGTCGTCGATAATCAAAACCCGCACCGGGCGATGCTCATCCATAGACGTTTCCTCCTGAGGGTGTTTACCGTCGAGAATTATCGGCAGTGAGGCAGGTCAGGGTGAAGGGGGAAATAGGGTGCGGCGACTGATAGACCGTTCCTTAAAGATTTTGCATCTGGAGGTGCGTCGAGAGTGAGGCATCGTGGTACGCTTCAAAAACCGAAAGCCAGATTGTCCAGAATGTATTTTGCCCGCGCCTCGCCAACCTCCTGATAGATTTCCAGCAGCTCTTCGTACACACCTTCTGTGCCCACCAGACTCCAGAACTCGTTGCCAATGAGTACTGCATCATCAAAAGGCATATAGTTTCTGGCGTATGTCCAGCGGTACTCTTCCCGAGTGCTTCCGTATGGATTGTATGCCATTGCGAAGTATGCAGATACCTGCGGAGCACGGTTCCCTGTCAGCAGATGTATTCGCAGTAGCCTCTGGGTAACCTCGAGGCATTGTCCCTTATTCGGCATCGGTGATTTAATTTCAAAGAACATTTGTGATCCGTCGTGCCGCTGCACCCACAGGTCGGCGACAACCTGCAGAGGTATCAGGTCATCCTGACGCTGTGACGCCAGTACGGTGTCCACCATGCCGTCCATCCGTGGTCGTTCTGAGGAAGCGTGTTCGAAAAGGCCTACCTGCTGCTCTATGGCTTGCAGGGAAGACTGGCTCACCTTGCCCTTGACGCGATGCCCCCGGCGTGCGTCCTTGTGAAATTGTAAAGCAATAAGACGAGCGCACTCCTCGAAAGTGGAGCCAAGTCGTGTGCTGAAACTGCGCTCAAACGCGCTGAGGCGTATGAGTTCGGCAGGTATGATCGCCTGATGAAACGGCTTCAATCTTCCCTCTGCCGACTGTTGTCTCAGATACTCGCGTACTGCTATCGAGGACGGCAGGAGTCGCTGCCGAGTCTCGTCCACCACATTAGTGATGAACGCCTCTAAGTAGCCCTGTATCCGGGCACGGGTTGTATCAGTGAGGACAGCCATCTGTTATGGGCTACGCCAGATAAAGATGGACTCGTAGAACTCGCTGGAGCGCCTTCCTGTTCGGCGGTTCACGTGCCGATGTAACACCGCTTCTACTCGCACCCCGACCATCTCCGCAATGCGACCATAAAGGTTATGTCGATCGTTTGCCACCACAACGAGCGGCGCTCCTGATGGGGTACATTTTAGGATGCGCTGAAAAACCGTTGCGATATCCTGAACGTACTGCTGCCTTGCCTTTTCGGACGCCCCGTTTGCCGCGGCGCCAATCTCGCAGTCGCGCAGGTCGCGCAGCCCGAGCAGGTGATAGGCATAGGCGTGCTGTTCATGATAGTCAATCAATCCCACATAGGGGGGACTGGTAATTACTCCGTCTACAGGAGGAAACTGTGCCGTACGGCTATCCGCGTGGGAGATGACCACTTCCGCATCGGTGCGTACCAGGGCGTATTGCCGAACACGGTGGATCGTATCGATACTATACCGTTTGAGAAACTTAAAGGCTTCGAGGGTGGGCTCACAGACGCGACGATGCTTGTGACACCAGTAGGGAGCCGTCACTGGCTGCTTCGGAAAGTCCAGGTCATAATGCGTGGTGAGCCTTGCGGAGCGTGCTGAGCGCGACAGAATAACGTATAACAAATCTTTATATTCATAGTCGCCCTGCTTTACAATATCACGATAGGTTAACAGCTCACGAAGTGCCTGCGGGGCGTACCACCGTTGGAGGTATTCACTGGTGGAAAACCCGTCCGTGTCGTAGATAGTGTCCTGCTGTTCCATCATCAAGGAAAGCTGGGTTGCATCCTGGGAACATGTTCGGCGATGTACTTTCTCGAGCACGTCCAGCACTTCCTTTTGCATCTGTTCGAGATGGTATCGGGTGGTTTTTGCCCGGCAGAGCATGACATTAAACGCGGAAACGTCGTAACCAACAGCATGGATACCCAGCTCATTCGCCTGCACGAGAGTGGTACCCGAGCCGCAAAAAGGGTCCATCACAGTTTGTCCCGCACGGAAGAACTTCCGCAGAAACACTTCCACCAGCTGGGGGATAAACTTTCCCAGATAGGGATGCAAGCGGTGCACGTGCTTGGTGCGGAGATGCTCCGGCAGGTCGCGTTCCCGCCAGTTCAAGTTGAGTGTTTCCAGCGGGGTTTCTGGCGTTACCGTCTCCGGACGAGTTGGCTCCGTATCCATCTGATGAATCACGCTTTAGTTTCTCCTCGTTGGCAAAAACTTCTCCTTCCTCTGATATTGTAACACACGAGGGTTCACCGTAACGCACACCAAGTTCTTCCGCCATCCACACACCGAGTAGAGCAGCATGGTTCGGCAGCGAACGCCTTCCTCTGGCTTCTGGTGCGTCATACGGGCTCGACCGTTTGTGCTGACGACGCTCGCCCGGGTCAGGTAGACATGCGTCACGGCTAATACTTACGAGTTCCGCTCGATGGTACTGCACGCGAACTGTGAGAACGGTCCGCTGGTACACTTGCCGCAGGCGAGGGCGGTAGTCTCGAAAATGGTTTCGGTCATCATCTGCGGTTTTTGATAAGCTTTGCGCGCTTTTCGGGAAGGCTGCTCTGTCTGTTTGCCATGCTGTTCCATGCTAGGTCACCCCCATTGCTTCTATTTCGTCTTCTGAGGTTGGGCGGTCCGACAGGAAAGCGATGCCCTTTTCGACCATTTCTTGCGCAAATGCCAGTACGTCGGGTAATGCCTCTTCGGGCGCGATTTCGTATGTTTGGCTCAGCTCCTGCGTGATCTGCCTCAGCGTGCGGCTGCCGTCCGCCATGCGCCAAATTTCGGTAGCCACCTCGTTCAGGTTGTGCAGCTCGCGCTCCTGCGGTGAGATGACCACTGCCTCTCCCTCGATGATACGCCACGCCAGAAACGGCGAGCGCACCAGGTAGTGCTCTGGCGTCACATTCGGTGTCGTCTCTGCCTGCGGCTCCATCTCCACACCTTTCGCAATCCGTGCATCACCTGGGGCATCCGTGTCTGCAGCAGTCCATAGAGCCACCATTTCCCACTGTACGGCGAGAACCGCTTGTTGCCTCGCCATACCGTGCGCACCGAACCCAGAACCTGTTCGCGCAGTACCTTTTCTTCGTCCTGCAGGGTGTCGCCGCGCAGGGTGATATGCCCGTTCTCTACGGACACCACGCGGTGGCAGCGCACTCCCCAGGGCGTGTTGACAAGTACAATCATGCCCGGCTTTATCTCCAGCGAAGGCGTAATTTCCAGCACATCCCCTCCCTGAACCACGGGCGACATGCTTTCGCCCTGTGCCTTCAGCCATACGGTTTCGCCTGTCTGGAGACGTGCTATCAGCTGAACGGTCTCCTCGCTCAACGGGCGGAATTCGGTTTCCGAGCCTTTCGCCATTGCCACATCGCCTCGCTTAACGGCACAATCTGTGCGCCGGGGTAGTAGGCTTGACAAATCTCCTCCGCTTTCTGTCCTGATTGGGCTCTCCCCGCCGCCCCCCACTGGCACAACCCATAGCCATGTCCTGAGCCACTGCCTTCGAAAACGATGGTGTTACCCTTGTCGATCCGCACGCTGAACAGGGTAGACGGCAGCAATAACCGACTGCGCAGTCGGGTGCCGCTAACATCCCGCGTTTGCTCGCCGCAGCGAATGCGCAGCGTGACCACCCGTCCGCTTGCGTCGGTTTGCGCGATTTGCACGTCTGCTTCACTGTTCGGCATGTCCTGCAAAGAATCCTTCTCACCCGCCGCCTGCCATACCTCCAGAAAGGTAAAAATTAGCGACCAGTAGTGCCCCGGATTGGCAAGACAGTAGTCTCTGCCCGAACTGTCGCGGTCGGGCGGGGGAGTACTGACACCGTTGGCGGGGGCAGGCTGTCCGCCACAGTCGGCAGTGTAAACACCGTCTACTGAAGACCCGTCCTTGACCAGGATAAGACCCGCGCTATTCTGCACCGCCAGCGTCGTGCTTTCTTTCTCGGCGGTAACGCCTCCGTAGACCTGACAGTGTGTGCTATCGCACACGTCTGCCCCGTCCGCTTCGTGCTTGTGACGGTTGCGTACGGTCCAGCTGCGTGCGGCAATAGCCTGCGCTTTTAACGCCTCTGACGGAAAGCTGGAAGGCATTTCCAGTGGAACAACGCCCAGCAGGTAATCCTCCAGTGGCAGTGTATTCACCACCTGCAGTTTGCCTTTACGTACGCGCAGAGTCAGTTTGCCCCGGTAGCTGCTTCCGGATTTGTCCTGTGCTCTGGAAAGGCTCAACGGCGCGTCACCTTCTATAGTCCACTCCTCCGCCTGCAGGCTTTTGTCCCTTAAGCGCAGGGTCACCAGTGTCGCGTCGCATTCTACTCTGACCGTTTCTCCTGCAGCCATGCGATGCGGTGCTCCTGCGCCGGTGATGCGCCATTCTGATTGGCTGGTGATGTACAGGGGGGTGCTTTGCCAGCGTGTCAGCCACACGCGCACCGGGGGATTGAAGGGTTGCTGCGCCTGCAACGCCGGGCAAAGGAGAAAAAAGAGTAAGTAAAGCGTTGACAGGAGGAACCACTTGCAGTAAGGGTGTTTCATCGTTGCCAGCTCCGTGAGAACCGTTCGCGTGCCCTGTCGGTAAGCAGCCACAGCGGGTCCTTTTGCAGGACAGGCAGTAACACCTCCCGCATCGCTCTCGCGTCAATCAACCGGCACAAAGCGTTACCCACCATTTCCTCCCGCATCGCGCCAGCCTCACGCAGTGGTTCATCCACCTTCGTGAAGTCGCGTTCCCAGCCCCACAGGTGCAGGCGGTTGCGCACCGCGATTTCGCGACCCTCCGCGTCTATGACAATGCCGTCCGTCCATTCGTCCTGCAGGTGGTATGGCACCTCTGCCAGCTCTTCCAGCGCGTGCAGGCTGGTATTGCTTTGCTGAGTGCAACCCAGTAAAAGGATGTACCCGCCGCTGTCCATCAGCTTCACATACGGGCTGCCCTCGCCGCAGGGGGTCTGGCAATGTTCGTGTCCTTGCGTATAAAAGTCGGCACGTGCGCCCAGTGCGGTTACGGAGTGGGTGGGATGCAGACTGCGCCGGACGCCCTCGCGACGGCGGAAAGCTTCGGGGATGATTCCAATCCATTTGGGGCAGGGGGTGCGGCGCACGTCCATACGCGGCGGGTTCTGGGGGGAATCCTGTGGTGAGCCGTTGAGTGCTGGCATCAGTATCGTGCCAGCGGGTGATACCGCCGCAAGCAGAGCATCGATGACGGTGTCCGCACCGCCTTCCACCCAGCCGATGCTGCTAAGCGAGGAGTGAACGAGCACATCCATCCCGCGCGGCAGGCCGAGACGGCGCAGCTCCTGCGTGAGGGTCTCTTTGTCGATGCCTATTTGCATCCGATACTCCTTGTATGCGTCTTGCAGCTCACCGACTGCAACTTCGACGTTGGGTAGGGCTGAGCCTGCAAAGGTTTTGTCAGAAGCATGCCGAAGCAGTGGCTCAGGCGATAGCATGGCTCATCGGCTCGCGATTCCCGCTTTCCTGCCCCTCAACTAATGGACGGTGCTCCGGCTGTTGAATTATCGTCCGACCATCTTCCAGCCGCAGCCAGGTTCGGAAGTCGCGCACGCCTTCTTGCAGTTCAATGACTCTGGCACCGCACGGGAACCCCTCTTTGCCATAACCGCCGTAGCCGCTGCATCTGCCGTAGCAAAGGCGGATGCCGTACAGTGTGCCCCAGAAGTCGTTGATATGGTCATGCCCGACGAACGTACCAATGACCTCACCCACCTCATGCAGTGCAGCAAAGAACCCCGTGTTGATTTTGGGGGCGCAGACGTCCTCGTGTTTCTGTCCGTAGCAGACCTGCGTGCGCCATACCTCATCATATTCGGGCAGCGGAATGTGAAAGAAGGCAAGCGCAGGAACACGCAATCGCTCCTCGTCGGTGATGCTCCATCGCCTGCGCACCTGCCGGGCAGTGCGTTCGTACCATGCAATCTGGTCACGGGTAATCCAGCCCCACCCGCCGATGTCGGTGGTGGCGTAACTGCTGGAATCGATGCCCCACAGGAACGCGGCAGGACGCTCGCCTTTGCGGTTCATCACGGGCAGGACGTAATTGCCAACGCCTGTGATGTTTCGCGGACCGCGTTTGCCCACAAAGTGGGCACAGCTCTCCATCACCCGCCAGAGTTCTTCGCGGCGCAGAGTGCTTTCGTCGTCGTGGTTGCCCATCACTGCTGTCCACGATAACCCCCTCTCCTCGATGGGGTGTACCAGTTGTCGCATTCCTCTATCGGCATCTTTGCAATCGGCTCCACCCAGCATGTCACCCGTCAGGAATACCAGGTCGGGTTGTTCGCTGTCCAGCACCGTTTCCATGAGCTGGCGTGTGAGGCGATCGCGCTCGTCGAAGTTTGTCCAGTGAGTATCGGTCAACTGTACGATTTTGAAGGTTTCTGTTCGGAAACGCAACGGCTCGGGCATCTTTGCTCCTCCATGTGAACCTGCTTTCCACCACATACGTCTTCCGTCTTCATTTTCCTGCAGGAACCGGACGGTGTGCATGAGAAAGGGATGTCATGGGCAAGCCTAATTTCTGGCATAAGACCATTCATGTCGCGCTGGTATGGGCGGCAGCGCAGGTGAGTCTCTTCTTTGTGCTTACGCGGCATTCCCCCCGAGACAACGCGGTGGCGATGATGGCAGGTGGTCTGTTCCTGCTGTGGTGTGTGCTGGGTGGATGGCTGATGTGGCGATATCGGCATCGATTCGCCGCTCTCGTACAGCGGTGGCGCTGGCGATGGCAGGTGAAATTCGTATTGCTATGCACCCTGTTTGCGCTGGTGGAGGAGGCGGTTACCACCAGCATGACCAACCTCGCGCCGGTGTTTGGGGTGCGCATTGGTGAAGCGTATATCACCGCTTCCACCAACTATCTGGACGTGGTGCTGGGGCACAGTGTGGTGGTGTTTGTGCCGATGTTTGTGTGCTGGGCGTGGATGTTGTCGCGCTGGGCGTTCGCGCCGAGGCAGGTCATGGTGCTGTTTGGCTGCACCGGCACGCTGGCGGAGGCGGGTTCTTTCGGCTGGCACAACCTGCTGGGATGGGGGTTCTGGTTAATGGTGTATGGTCTGATGGTCTATCTGCCCGCGTGTGCGGTGAAGGTGCATAGGGGTAGCCAGCCTCCGCGCTGGAAGCACTGCGTGATGGCGGTGCTGTTGCCGTTCCTGTTCGCCGCGCCGGTGGCAGGCATCGTGGGCTGGCTGCATCCGGTGAAGGTGCATTTTGCGGTGCAATAAAAGCTAGCTACGCATGGGTAGGTCTCGTGCCTGCCCACAGTGAAAGGGCAACCACAAGGGTTGCCGCTGCGGGGCGTCTTGCCTGCCACGTGCATCGCATTGCCCTTTGCAGCGGAGAACCCAATGCGCTGGGCATCCGATCGAGAAAATCCCTTTGCCATCGCACCAGGACCGGAGGGCGCATGGGAGTTATGACCGAAGCGGACGACGGGGCGGAATCATAAAAAAACTGGTGCCGACGGGGGGACTCGAACCCCCAAGCCCGTTCGGGCACTAGACCCTGAACCTAGCGTGTTTACCAATTTCACCACGTCGGCAACCATTCTATATATACAGCTTTTGCCCTGCGTTTGTCAAGGGGTGTGGCGCATAGTCCGCTTATGAATGCGAATGCAATCCTAACCCATCGTGCATATGCTGCTGCACGCGGTGGTATTTTTCTCCAGAGTGGCTGATGGGGTCTACATGGATAGTAACACTGCGCAGATACGGCAGGTCGTGCTGGAGCTGGTGCCGGACTTCTACCGCAATCGCATGTCCTTCGGCAACCGAGAGGTCAGAACTAACCGCCAGGTTGACTTCGGCATGTAGTTGGTGTCCTAACCAGCGCGCCCGCACATCTGTTACGTCCTTCACTCCTCGTACGTGTAAAGCCGCGTGCCAGATTTCATCGATCACTTCGGGGGCGACACCGTCCAGCAAGCGAGTGAAAACGGCTTTACCCGAATCCCACACGATGCGCCCGATGACAGCGGTGATAACCAGTCCAACGATAGGATCGGCGATGGGGTACCCCAGCCACACCCCTATTGCGCCGAGCAACACCCCTAAGCTGGTTAAGCCGTCGGTTCGGGCATGATATCCATCGGCTACCAGCGCAACGCTGTTGATGCGCCTGCCCACCCAAATGCGGTAGATGGCGACGAACTCGTTGCCAACGAAGCCGAGTAGCGAAGCGACCACCACAGCCCAAGGATTCTCGATAGGCTTGGGATGTAGAAGGCGGTCAACTGATTGGTAGCCAGCAACAACGCCGCTGAGCAAAATGGTTAGAACGATGATAACACCCGCAACGTCTTCCACGCGCCCATAGCCGTAGGAGAAACGACGAGATGGCGGACGCCGCGCTAGGGAAAATGCAACCCACAGAGGAATGGCGGTGGCCGCGTCGCCGAAGTTATGTATCGTATCGGCAAGCAGGGCGACACTGCCCGACAAGAAAACGACGACCATCTGGAACAAAGCAGTTACTCCCAGTGCAACCAGCGACCACTGCACAGCCCGGATGCCCTGCGCAGTGGTAAACAGCACGGGGTCTATCGCGCCGTGTGCATGCTGGTGTGTATGCCCGTGCATATGTTCATGCCTGTCGGATTGGCAGTGCGCGTGCCCTTGATCGGACATCGTTCTCCGCCCACAAAGCCGTCAACACTGATAGGAGTATACCATTACCAAATATTGTTTTCAATGGCTAGAACCAGGCCAGTAAAAGGTAACTTAAAGGTAACTTATTCCAGCGGTACCTCGTGCCGACTCAGGCTGTCCCCTTCGCGCGTGAGCACCGTCAGGGCTCGCACACCCTGTTCCAACAAGTACGCTCGCGCCTGCTCGAGTCCGAAACCGACCTGTTCCACGCGGTGGCTGTCGTCGCCCAAACAGAAGCCGATGCCCATCTGCTGCGCCAGCTGCACCAGCCACGGGGCGGGGTAGGGTTCGCTCAGCCCTTTGCGGTAGCCTGCAGTATTTATCTCCACGATGCCGCCTGTAGCGCGCACCGCCTGCAGAGCCTCTTCCGCCGCCCGTCGCACCGCCTCGGTTTCCTTTAAGCCGAAGTGCCGGCCGTGCAGCTTAATCAGGTCGAGGTGCGCCACCACCTCCGGCTGCAGGGCAGTAACCATCTCCGCCACCGTCTGATAGTAGCGTACCGCCAGCGGCTCCACACCGCCGCAGGCGTCGATGGCTTTCTGAAAGTCCTCCACGCTGCCGTCGATGGAGATTTCGTTCACGTAATGCACTGAGCCGACGATGTACTCGAAGGCATAGCGCCGACGGTAGTCCTGCATCAGCGAGACGTAAGAGGCGGCGGGTACGACCTCGATCTCAAACCCGCGCAGCACGACAAGACGGTCGGCGAACTCTTCCACCAGTGCAGGCAGGGTCTTCGCGTAGCGTTCAAAGTCGGCGAGCAGTTTGGGCACGTCCCAGCCCAGCGCGATTTCGTTTGGATATAAAAGGCGTTCTTCCACGCGCGGGGCGTGTTCGGTGACGCCGAAGGTATGGTAGCCTGCGGCGACCGCCGCCTCCAGCATCTCACGGAGGGAGGAGTAGGCATGGTCGCAATACTCGCGGCTGTGCCCTCCGTGCAGCGAAACCTTCCAGCGTGCTGCGTCTACCGGCATAGCTCCTGCCACAGCGCACGGTAGTAGCGCATGAAGCGCTCCGTATCCGCCACACTGCTCGTCTCCAGCCCCGGTATCTCGGCGAGGGTGTATCGGTCGTAGCCGATACCCTGGAGCAGGCTGAACAGCTCGCGCCATGGATAGCTGCTGGTCAGCTCGGTGATGTGACAGGAGCGGATGTACTGTTTCAACAGGTCGAAACTCTGCCGTACACTGCGGTCTTTCACATCGGTGGGGTTGGAGTTCCACGTGATGCCCACGCTGGGATGCCCACAGTGTTGCATGATACGGGCGATGTTGGGTGGCTCCTGTGTACCCTGACCATGCACCTCCAGCCAGATTTCCACGCCGTTGTCCGCACCAGCCTTACCGCACTCGATGAGTGCCTTGCCGATTTGCTCCAGCGTTTTCTCCACCGGCACGCCTTCGGGCAGGGCATTCGGACGAACCTTCACCCCTTTCGCACCGACATCCCGTGCCAGTTCGCAGAAGCGTTTACAGGTCTCAATGTTCTCGCGCACGACGGCGGGGTCTGGAGAGTGGAACTCACACACCGTGCCCAGCCCCCACAGTACGATGCCCGAATCCTCGAATAGTCGGCGCACCTCTTTGCGCCGGTCGGCATCGATATCGGGTTCCACACCGTGCGCATGGGTGGTACGCAACTCAACGGCGGCGAAACCGGTGGCTTTGCACCGCGCCAGGATGGTGGGCACGTCCCATGCCCGCGCCAGGTTGTAGGTCACCAGCCCCAGCTTGAAGGCAGGTGGGCGTGGCGCAGGTTGTGGTGCAGAACCGGAAGCAAACGCGGCGGCTCCAAACATCATCATGCTCCCCTGAATGAATTCGCGTCGATTCATGGTGGCTTCTCGCAGTGCGTACGTGTTATGATTCTATGGGGTCTAATTGGCGGGGCTGGAGGTAGACTCCTGCCGGAGGGGGAGCGAGATGGAAGAACATTTTGCCCTCTTTCATGAGGAGCAACGGTTCACGCAGTGGTGGGTCTGGCTGATTATACTGGTGGGGATAGCGCCTGCGTGGTACATCTGGTGGAAGCAGCTGCTATTGCGTCGGGTGTCGGGGTCAGACCCTGTATCTGAGTGGACGGCGTGGATAGTTTGGCTGGGGGCTGGCGTGCTGCTGCCGGTGTTCCTTGCTTCCATGCGGTTGGTGACTCAGGTCAGGCACGATGGCATATACCTTCGCTTTATTCCCTTCCATTGGCGCTGGGTGAGGATAGAGCCCGAGCGCATCAAGGGGGTACAGGCGCGCACCTATAGCCCGCTGCTGGAGTATGGCGGCTGGGGCATTCGTTACGGCGCGCGTGGGAAGGCGTATACCATATCAGGCAATCAGGGTGTAGAGCTGGAGTTTGCGAACGGTAGAACCCTGCTCATCGGCTCGCAACGGGCAGAGGAGCTGGCGGAAGCGATACGCGGCATATTAGCATGAAAGCGCCGGTGGGGTGAACCGGCGCTTCGTTTTCAGGGATGAGAGCCGCTTATAGTGCAATGACGTTTGCGGCTTGTGGACCTTTCGCGCCTTCCACGATTTCAAACTGCACGCGCTGTCCCTCGGTGAGGGTCTTGTGCCCGCGCATCTGGATCGCCGTGTAGTGCACGAACACGTCCTTGTCGCTGTCATCTGGCTTAATGAAGCCGTAGCCCTTGGCGTCATTAAACCATTTCACGGTACCGGTTTGCATTGCAACTTCCTCCTATCTCGTACCTCGCCCGGTGCTACGCTTTCCCAACCTCAATGGCGCGGGCGCGAACACGGGCAAAACCTGCGGCTGGTGCCGCATGACTTCCATCCTGTAGTTACTGCAAGAATCGTGCCAGAATCCTGCTTTTTGGGACTTTCTGCGCGAAAAAACCGTACGTCGTGCTACTCCGCCTCCGGATAAGAGCCCAGCACGGTCACATAAAGGCTTCTCTCTCGCAGCGCCGTCAGCGCCTTGGCGACGGGGGCATCCCTGATGTGTCCCTGAACGTCCACATAGAAGATATACTCGCCCGGCACAAGTTTGGTCGGGCGACTCTCGATCATGGTCATGTTCACGTTGTACATCTCGAACGCCGCCATCGCACGGAACAGCGCGCCCGGGCGGTTGTGTACCGAGAACAGTAGCGAGGTTTTATCTTTACCGGTCGGCTCGGGCTCATTGTAGCCGATAATCAGGAATCGGGTGCGGTTATGCGGGTTGTCTTCAATGTGTTCGCAGATGATGGGCACGTCATACATCTGCGCCGCAAGGGCGTTGGTGACCGCCGCGGATTCGGGGTCCTCTTTCGCCATCTCTGCCGCGCGAGCGGTGGTGGAGACTTCGACGATTTCAATGCCGGGTAAGTGCTGGCGCAGCCATTGTTTGCACTGCTCGCGGGGCTGTGCGCCTGTGTACACCCGCTTCACGTTCTCCAGAGTGGTGAGCGATACCAGATAGTAGGCAATAGGCACGTACAGCTCCGAACAGATTTTCAGGTTGGTGTGCACGAACTGATCTAAAGTTTCGGGGATGACGCCGGCCGTGGAGTTTTCCACCGGCACCACACCATAGTCCGCGCTCGAACGTTCCACCTCGTGGAAAACGTCCTGAATGGAGTCTACCGGCACGAACTCGCAGCTGGTGCCGAACTTGGTAACGCCTGCCTGGTGGCTGAAGGTGCCCGGTGGTCCCCAGTAAGCGATGACCAGAGGCTTCTCCAGAGCGCGCGCCGCGGAGATAATCTCCCGGAAGATGGCGCGCAGTTGCTGGTTGGAAAGCGGTCCCCTGTTGATCTGGCTCAGGCGACGGTATATCTGCTGTTCCCGTTCGGGCGTGAAGAACTGCGTGCGCGAGCGCATCTTCATCTTGCCAATCTGCTGTGCCAGCTCCGCCCGTCGGTTCAGCAGCTGCAGGATTTGCTCGTCTATCTGGTCAATCTCTTTACGGAGGTCGTGCAAAGTCACAGACACATCACCCCTGCGCGGATGTTTTGTTGGGGCAGATTTCGGTTTAAGGCTGCGCTAATCCTGCCTGAAGGAGGACTGAGCAGATGCAAAGGGGATGGTTCGCAAGGCGAAGCCCGGCGGAAAGGGTGGCGATGGATGAGATGAACGATGCGTGGGTGAAATGCAACGGGTGTCAGCAGATTCTGTTTGCCCGCGACTTCGAAAGGAACCTGAAGGTTTGTCCGCGCTGCGGACATCACCATCGGCTTTCTGCTCGCGAGCGCATCGCACTGCTGGCAGACCCGGACAGTTTTGTGGAGCGGGACGCCGAGGTGGTTTCCGCCGACCCGCTGGGCTTCCCCGAATATGCGGACAAACTGAGCAAAGGCAGGGCAAACTCGGGACTGCCGGAAGCGATGGTCAGTGGAACCTGCACGCTGTCGGGCATTCCGATTGTGCTGGCAGTGGCGGACTTCGCCTTCATGGGCGGCAGTATGGGCAGCGCGGTGGGTGAAAAAGTAGCACGGGCGATGGAATACGCCCTGGAACAGCGGCTTCCGATAGTGACCTGCTCCACATCTGGCGGGGCGCGGATGCAGGAAGGCTTGCTCTCGCTGATGCAGATGGCGAAGACCTGCGCAGCCGCGGCGCGACTGCATGAGGCGGGAATACCCTTTGTCAGTGTGCTGACCGACCCCACGATGGCAGGGGTGCTGGCAAGCTACGCTTCGGTGGGCGATGTGGTCATCGCCGAGCCGGGCGCGCTCATCGGGTTCGCCGGGCAAAGGGTGGCGCAACAGGCGCAAGTGGTGAAACCGCCGCCCAACTTCCAGACGGCGGAGTTCCAGCTGGAGCATGGCATGGTGGACATCGTGGTGCCGCGCAAGGAGCTGAAACACACGCTTCACAGGGTGCTTCGTTTTTTCACAGGGGGGTAGAAGAGGTGCGAACGGTTCTGGACTTCGAAAAGCCAATCGCCGAGCTGGACGCCAACATCGAGGCACTGAAGCGCATCACGGCGGAGCAGGGGATCGACAAAAGCGAGGAGATTGCCGCGCTCGAGCGAGACCGCGAGCGGCTGCTGCGAGAGATATTTCACAACCTGACGCCCTGGGACCGCACTTTGCTGGCACGCCATCCGCAGCGACCCTACACGCTGGACTATATCCGGGTGATTTTCGACGACTTCATCGAGCTGCACGGCGACCGGCAGTTCGGCGATGACGGTGCCATCATCGGGGGCATGGCATGGCTCAACGAGAAACCGGTGATGGTGATCGGACAGCAGAAGGGGCGCGACCTCAAGGAGCGTCAGCGACGTAACTTCGGCATGGCGAAGCCGGAGGGCTATCGGAAAGCGCTTCGGTTGATGCATCTGGCGGAAAAGTTCGGGCGGCCGGTGATTACTTTTGTGGACACCCCCGCTGCAGACCCGGGAGTGGAATCGGAGAGCCGGGGCATCAGCGAAGCCATCGCTCGCAACCTGCGCGAGATGATTGCCCTGAAAGTGCCCATCGTGTCGGTGGTCATCGGGGAGGGGGGTAGCGGCGGCGCGCTGGGCATTGCCGTTGCAGACCGCGTGTTGATGCAGGAATACGCTATCTACTCGGTCATCCCGCCCGAGGGCTGCGCGGCCATTCTGTGGCGCGACCCCAAGCGTGCTCCTGAGGCGGCAGAGGCATTGAAGCTCACCGCTCACGATGCGCTGCGCTTTGGCGTGGTGGACGAGGTGATTGAAGAGCCGCTGGGCGGGGCACATCGCGACCCGCTGGCGGCGGCACAGATTGTGAAGGAGGCGTTGCTCAGGCATTTGCCGCCACTGCAGAAGATGGCGGTGAGCAAACTGCGCGAAAGCCGTTACGAGCGGTATCGTAACCTGGGCGTTTGGCAAAGCGCTCTGGAGTAGCAAAAGAGCCGACGGCAACACCGTCGGCTCCACCTTCTGTTAACCTTCTCTACGTGTGCATCGCCTGAATCTGCGACCATAAGTTCTGGATACGCACATAGCAAGCGACATGTCCGTCACAGCTCGCAGGCAGAACGTCCTCTTTCTCTAACCGTATTACCCTGTCACTGCCTACCTGCCTGTACACGCCTGGAGCAACGCGCTCTCCCGCGAGGAAGAGCTCTTCTACAAACTGGTCGTTTTCCGGTCGCTGCCACATTGCTGGTGTCCCCCCTCGAATACAGTCACGTTGCAGCATGACCAGCATCTGGGAACGCGCTGCATGACTGTTCCCATGTTTCGTCTGCAGTTGGTCCCTTTCTGCGCGAACCGGAAAGCAACCAAAAACAGCAAGCGCAGAACGCCTGTGCGTTCCTGCTACCCGACTACGTATGGTATTGTAACAAACTTTGGTGTGAAAGTCAACTGTTCCACGCAGATTTTCAAAAAAATCTTACGAAACTCGTAATCTGGCGATTACGCTTTTGTCCAAACAGGCATGTTCGCGGTCGCGGCGTTGCCCGCAGGGTCGTATACGTACACGAACAGGCGGTACTTCCCTGCCGACTCCGGTAGCTGCACGACCGCGCGGTAACCTTCAGAAGACAGTATCGCGCCATCTATCGGCTGCACCGGCTCTTCGCGGTCACCGCCGACGTTGGGGTTGTCTGCCACATCTGGACGCAGTTCCCAGCGAATGGTCAGGGTGTCGCCATCAGGGTCATCTGCCTGCACCGTAGCGTGCACCTGTGCGCCCGCGTCAAGGATGGCGTACACACTCTGTCGGGTATTTTGATGCTCTACCCACAGGTTCTGGATGCGTGGGCAGCGGTTCGGGGGATACGAACCGCTCCAGAAATACTGCATCACCTCCACCGCTTCGGTAGGACTGCCGTCCTCCAGAAACATCCCGTACCACGTGTGCGTTTTCTCGTGATGGAAGCTCCAGTGAAACACGTATGCCCCCAGACATTGGGGACGATTCAAAACGGCGTGCTGGTAGGCGCGGCGGTAGAACTCCGCCTTGTGGGTGCTGCTATCCTCAATCGGCATTCCCCATGGCGTCTTGATAACCTGCCAGTGCCCACGCGGACCGAATTCGGTAACCACATACGGACGCGACCAGCGCAGCTGGCGCAGGTCTTCGGGCAGGGTCAGCATATCCTGATAGGCGTTGATGCCGATAGCATCCAGTGCGGGACACAGCTCGTCTATCTCCCATAACAGATGCCGGTAATCGCAGCCAACGGGCGTAATAACGGGATGCTTGCCGTCCACCTCGTGAATCATCTGCGCTGCTTCGTTAACCGCCTGCCACAGCGGAACGCGCTGTTCGGGTGTTGTCCATATCTCCAGCTCGTTGCCGATAGCCCACATCAGCAGGGCAGGGTGGTCTCTGAACCGCTGTACCGTCTGGCGCAGGTCGTCCAGCTGTCTGGCGACAGCGGTGCGGTCGGTGTAATCGAACCCCCAGCGCGGCTTGCCAAAGGGCAGGTTCGCCAGCACCGTCAGCCCAAGCGCATATGCTTGATCCAGGTCGTTCACGCTGGCACGGATGGAGTTGCCTCCTGCCTGTGCCAGCCGCTCCAGAAAACGGTTTCCCACTGCGCCCTTGATGAAGAACTCCTCCCCGTGGCGCAGAAGGGTGTAGCCGTGCGGTGTTTTCTGTATGGTGGTCATCTGCCTCCGCCTCCTGTCGGAACCTCGTGCCCACTGTAGCCCTCCGGTACAGGCGTGCGGGTCTCTCCAGCCACCAGCGTGCCAGTGACTCCTTCCGGCAGGAGCACTTCCACCTGCAGAGTCTTGCCATCGCGCTGGCAACGCACGGAGATTTCGCCGCGCGGATGCACCAGCCTGCCCTCCGCCCGGGTCAGATGACCCAGCTGCGGCTCAATCGTTACCTGTGCGAAGCTGGGCGCGGCGGGGCGGATGCCCAGAAGGCTGGCGTAGAAGTGAAAGACTGGATGCGCCCCCCACGCATGGCAGTCCGAGCGTGTGGGTTCGGGCGATTCGATGGTGGTCTTGAGGCCGTTTTGGGTCAGCCGGTACCACTCGTCAAGGCGTTGCAGAATCAGGTCCGGGCGTTTCAGCACGCGCAGGGTCTCGAACAGGTAATGCGAGAAGTAGATGGTGGTCTTTGCCAGGTTGTTCGATTGTGTCAGCGTCTGGGCGAGACGCGCCTGTCGCTCCGGCGGCAGGCAGCCGCTCAGGATGGCAAGGCATTGTGTGTGCTCCGAGAAGTGCTGGTGCGACAGGTCATCCGCGAACAGCCCCCGCTGCTCGTTCCAGAACGCGTTGACAGCCACTTCTGCCAGCCGGTCGCGCAGGCGTAGGGCGCGTTGTGCCAGTTCCGGCTCGCCGACCATGTTTTCCAGTTGCGCCCACAGGTTGAGCGTGTAGACCAGATGCCAGTGGTGCACGCCGGAGATTCCTTCGGTAGCCGGCGGGATGCCGTTGCGCCAGCTGCCTACCCAGTCGGCGTAGTTCCAGCCGTCGAGGCAGCGGAACAGTCCCTCCTGGCTGAGATGCGCGAGATGCGCTTCCATCACACTGCGCACGCCGGGCATCCTTTCCCGCACGAAGCGCAGGTCATCACGCCACATCGCGTAGTCGAACACCATTGCCACCCACCACAGCGAGAAGGGCGGGATGACCTGCTCCCAGCGGGATGGATAGCGCGACTGCGTGATGCCGATGTTAATGCGCGACGAGTCGAACATCAGCAGCGCCTTGCGCGGCAGGCGGTCATCGCGGGTGAGGGCGTAGGTCACCAGCACCTGCAGGCGCGTGTCGCCCACGTACATCAGCTGCTCGAAGAAGGGACAGTCCATATACGTCTCGTGGGCGCACATCTGCCAGGCACGTACACTGACGCGGGTGATGGGGGCGATACGCGGGTCGTCGGCAGTGAAGGTGCTTTCCGGTTCCATCGGGTAGCGTGTTTCCAGAAAGCGCAGGCTATCGATGGTCAAAGGCTCGTCCGCCGTGCGCACCACCACCTCCACATAACGTCCTGCCCGCCACCAGTGACTGTCGAACCGTCGTCCTCTGCCGCCATCGGTGACGAAGGTATCTCCGAAGCCATCCTTCAGGTGCCATACCATGCAGAAATACTTGCCGTCGATCTCGTCGCGGTTGCCCTTGACGCTGCCGCGCGGGTCTTCATACAACGCCTCCTGCCAGTGGATGCGCACCGACGCTCCTTTACCCCCGCTCAGCACCACCTCCGGATAGGCGCACACGTAGTCCTGCAGGTCGATGATCACCCGTCGCGCCGACTGCGGAGCGATGGTGAGAGCCGACTTTCCCTCCAGCAGGTGCTGCCAGCCCTCCGCCTCCCCGGCGAGATGTTCGGACAAGCGGATGGGGATTTGGGCGGTGCTGTCGGATTCGAGTTTTGCCACGAAACGCACCCGGGCGTTCTGCCATGCGCGCTCCATCATTGGAGGCAGGGTGGCGGGTTGCAGCACGTGTTCGGGCAGGCGGTCGCCGCGATGCATGGAGATGGCGGGCTGCAACGCCCGGGCGGGCAACCATCCCTCGCCTTCGCCGCGCTCGAAGCCCCATTCCACCAGATTGCCGTCCACGTGTAACGTCGCGCCGGTGAACCAGCCGCCAAACGCCGAGAAGGGGTTGAAGCCCCGCAACCGCTTCACCTCCCACCCGGCAACACCGGTTGCGAGCGCGTTGTCCCATTCGGGCTGCTGTGGGCAAAGCACGAAGCCCTGCGGGCGCAGGGTCATCTGGGCAATGGGAGCGAGCTCCCCCAACACCCACACCCGCGCTACCAGCACATGCTCGCCACGGGTGAGCGGCAGGTCGTAAGTCTCGAAGAACCAGTGATGACGGTCGCCGCGCTCGGGTCCCCTGCCGATGCGCTCACCGTCCAGATACAGCTCGTAGCGTTCATCGGCGGAGACGTGTATGCGTACCGTCTCCTCACGTTCCGCGCGGAAGCGGTTGCGGAAGGCGAGCACGTATGGCGGTTCAGGCGGTTCGGGATGGGCTATCCAGCGGGCTCGCCAGATGCCTCTCTCGTCCCAAGGGCGGTCTTTGGTCTGCTCCGCGAAGGGATATGCCTCAATAGAAACGCGCATGGCTGTCTCCTCACCCTCAATCCTTCACCGGTGTGATTTTAACCACTACCACATCGTGCGGGTCCACGGGTGCGCCGAAGAAGCGGGTGTACACGCCATAGTCCTCGCCGGTGATGACGTTCTGCACGCGGCAGGGGCGACGGTCATGAAGACCCAGCGACTCCCAGGGCGCGGTAATCACCCGTCGCCAATCCTTGTGGCGGTTGAACAGCCCCACAGCGATGGAACCGTCCGCCAGCGGTTTCATCCACGTCTCAAAGTGTTCCCACTCCTGTCCCACGCGGAAGCCCTGCCGCCCGAGCGGGTCCTGATTGATAGCAATCAACCCCTTGTGGGTCAGCAGCTGGTGGGTGAAGGTGTTCATGTGGCGCACATCGCACCCAATCATCAGCGGCGCGGCAAGCAGGCACCACAATGCAAAGTGTACGCGGTACTCGCTATCGGTACAGCCGCCCCGCGCCACGTTGCCCTTGCCGTACATGCCGACAACCAGCATGTCAGGGTCGTTCCAGTGGTCGGGACCGGCGTACGCCTCCAGACCGTTCTGGCTAAAGCCGATTTGCTCGATACTCTCCCACGAGTCGTTAATGTCGCCCGTGGTGCGCCACATGTGCCCGCCAACGCTGGCGCCCCACTTCCACGGCTCGTTAGTGCCCCACTCGCACAGGCTGAAAACGATAGGGCGTCCGGTGGCACGCAAAGCCTGTCCCATGCGCCGGTACAGCGAGGGCCCATCCACGCCTGCGGGCTTGTAGCAGAAGTCGTATTTCAAGAAGTCCACGCCCCACTCGGCGAAGGTCTGCGCATCGATCTCCTCATAGCCGTAGCTGGCAGGTTTGCCCGCGCAGGTGTGCGTGCCAGCGCACGAGTAGATGCCGAACTTCAGTCCCTTACTGTGCACGTAGTCCGCCAGCGCCTTCATGCCGCCGGGGAACTTTTTGGGGTCGGGGACAAGGCGTCCTTTTTCATCACGCTCATCTGCTTCCCAGAGGTCGTCAATCACCACGTAGGTATAACCCGCTTCCTTTAAGCCCGCTTCCACGAAGGTATCGGCGACCTGCCGAATCAGCTCCTCGTGGATATCTGCACCAAAGGTATTCCAGCTATTCCATCCCATTGGGGGTGTCGGTGCAAGCATCGTTTCTTCTCCTCGTTGCCACAGGATTATTGGTTGAGTTTGGTTTCGAAGCGGAATAGCGGATTACCTGCATCGAGAGTTGCTGAGGCGATCTTGTAGCGGGTGAACCTCTGATTGTCTGGCGGCTCGGCGGTAGCCTTACGCTATAAGGCACACGGCACGAACTCCATAGCGGAATCTATGACTCAGGTTGCCTGACGGACATCGTGGGCAGTGCGCTTGCCCCATAGCTGCCGCGCGGCACCGAGCGGATTGCATGCGCTGACCACGTAGCTCTCCAGCTGCCGGTACTCGGGGTGGACGCACTCGTACACTCCGTTCTGCTGGAAATCCGCTATCAGTTCGTCAAAGGTGCGCACCGCCAGCTGCGGATTCACAGGGTGTATCGCCTGCATGACCCAGCCGGAGGCGGTCGCCCAGTACGCGCCGTTTTGATAGCGGTCGCGCGGCACGGGGATGAGCAGTCGCTCCCAGTATTCACCACGATACAGGTGGCGCACCTGCCCTTTCCACATGTAATCTGCGTAGCGGTGCACCAGCGTCTGTTGCACCGTGCTTTTGCGTTTGCCCAGCGGGAAACCCACCGCGAGGGCGTAAGCATTGCCCCAGATATCCACCTGCCTGCAATCTACGCTGGCGGCAAGGAATGCGCCTGACCTCTCGTCCCAGAGCCGGTTCAGGTTCTGTTCGATACGCCGGGCGCGCTGAAGATACTCGTCTTCGCGACGCCTTTCGCCCAACTGCCGATGCCATCGCGCCATACGCCGGCACGCGGTCCAGTACAGCAGCGATTCCATCAGCAGCTCACCGGTCTTGCGTACCGTATCGGTGAAGCCGTAGGGCGAGTGGGGCTTCTCCGGGTTATTGAACACCAGCCCCTGCGGACTGCGAGGGACCCAATCCATACCTCTGTCCAGCGGAGGCGACCACTCGGCGAACAGCGCTTTACGTCTGGCTGTTGTGGCGCGCTGCAGAGCAACATCGGCGGCGATTACCAGAAACATGGGGTTATCCAGATTAGGCTCGCCGAGGGAGTTCTCTTCGGGTCCAGCCACATACACCGCCACGCCATCCGGGCGCACGCGGTCGGGTACTGCGCCGTCCTCCCGCTGCCCTTTGATCAGGTAGCGGATGCAGGCTTCGACATGCCCGATGGGCATCAGGTCAGCAGTGTGCTCCACCATGTAGGCGAAGTCGCGCGTCCACAGCGCGGCGTAGTTGCCCCGACCATCGGGGGTGTACAGCACCGTGCCGTCCCGCGCCGTAACCTGGCATCCCTGCAGGAGCTTGCGGGCGGTCTCGGTCAGGTAGTGTATTTTCTCAATGAGTTCGTCGGTCATTTGTCGGCTCGCGACAGGAAGTTTGCACCCTCTGCGAAACGCGGCGGCGTTTTGCCACGATGGAAGAGAGTGACATCCATTCCCTTCTCCAGAAGCTGGCGCGTCATCGCCGTGCTGATGAGCCCCGTCCCACTGATGAGGAGGATTCTCATGGAGAAAGGTTCTCCGGTTTCCCTATTGCATAGAGAAATTGCATAAATCTCGAAATTTTGAATAACTTATGTAATTCTGTCGTGAACGACCTCAAAGTCCTGATACAAGATATTGACTATCTTCCGAAACATTACCCTGTATGTTGTGTCCTATTTGCAGTAGACTCAGTAACAACCCGCTTGTCGATGTCGGGCATATTAACATATTCTTCGCTCATCATCACGTTGTTTACATAATTCCCAGCGTGCGCCTCGTCCCCGTTTTCCCTCTACGGGGCGTATTATCCCTTCTCGCCGCATCTCCTGGAGCAGGTTCATGATGAAGTTGCGTTTCTGGTCATTGTTGAGAACCTCCGAGAGTTTATCCATCAAAAGGTTTTCAATGTCCATTCGCGTTGCGACTCCAAACTGCACCAGATATTCCTGCACTAATCGCATGTAGTGCTTTTTGTCAAGCCTGCGCCGCTTGATATAATCTGCGCGCGTCTCAGTGGCTGCGGCTATACTGGCGGACACGAAAAGGTTCGGTCGCCGCCCTTCTATTAGTCTCTTTTTCTTCAGCATTTGGAATTCGTCGTCCGTGAGGGGCTTACCTTTCTGAACCTTGTCGAGGGCGATAACCTCCCAAAGGCTTAAATCGGTTCGCTCTATCAGCAGGCGGGTGTATCGCTCGTCCAGTACCCTGCCAAAGATGCGCACCGAGACGCGCTCTGGCTGGCTCAAGTCGTAATCGGGCATGGGGAAAAACCGCTCACGTTGCTTGTTAAATATGCGCTTTATTCCGCTTCCTATAGTATAGTATCGATCATATTGAAGTTCACCATCGCTTCGGCAAGCACGCGATTGCGATAGACGCTGGGTGGTGCATCTTGGCGAATGACAGCCTCTACGCTACCAGGCAGGAAACTACCCATGTTTGTAACGAGCAGGCTATCAGGCAACTCTACGATGTTGATGTGTCCCCCTTTCGTATAGTCCTGATGGGCGATGGCGTTATGCAATACCTCGCGGATAACCCACGGGTCATACTGCGTGAACTCTGTTGGAAAAAGAGTAGAATCAGGCAGGTAACGGTAGGTAACGTTCCGGATCTTGGCAAAAACTTTGTCCACGGCGAGCAGAATCGGTGGTTCGAAATGGGCGAAGTCCTGTTCTATACCCCGATCATCGCGCAAGATCCAGGAAATTCGTACCGCGGCAGGAGTCAAATGAGTTACGGATTCTGGCTTGCCTAACAGGATAATCGCTGCCCGAGTGACCCTACCATCATGCAGGACTTTTGCTTTGTGAAGAAAGGTCTCGTCACTCCATTGCGATGCTTCCGATAGCAGGTGCTGGTTTCTCCTTAGATACTGTTTGCGCGCGAAAGCGATCGCTTCCGTATCGAGGTCTTGCACAGAGGCAGAGGGACATTTTTCAGCTGACCAATCCTCGTACGTCGCGGAGCGCCGAATCTGATCGATTTGGTCCAGTCTGAGTGGCTCAAGTCGGTCATGCGAACGTCCATAGGCTATCCCGTCCCATGTCGTGGGAGTGCCGGGAATAGCAGGTGGTATCTCGAACATCAACACGCGCTTGCCGTCTACAAGTATATCGTGGATGTGTCGAAATGTCAGTCGGTGGTTCGTGTGTTGTGCAATCTGTTGCTTACGCTTCTCAAGCCCTGGCGGTTGATGGCAGTAGCCTGTACCCACCACCTGTCTTGGAGGGGTGTTGGTTACGCCGAAAATAAGCCACCCGGCGTCAACACCGTGCAAGCGCGCGGCATTGCTGAGTGCAGAAAAGTATCTACCCAGTTCGTTAAAGTCGAAATCGTTCTTTGCCTCTTTGAATTCTAACCATTCTGTTTCGAATGGCAGCGCTATAAGCTCTAACAGCTTCTCTTTCACCTTCCTCGCCTCTCTGTCTGTATCGCATTTTGGGTTCGGATTTGTTAGGACTCGTGATTTCACGTCCGCAATCGGTACTGCTCCAGATGAATCGTTGCGTCCTTCTCCGCCGATTCGTAACTGGCGAACACCAGCTCCATCGTTCTCAGGTTATCCTCGGCGTGGGTTTCGGGCAGGGTACCTGTCTGCAAGGCGTGCAGCAGATTGGCGTTGCAGGGTACGATACTGGAGTGCACCACATCGTACGCAGGGTCTGCCCAGCTATAACGGGGTGGGGGAACGCGACGCGACAGGGTGCCCTCGGCGGTAGTAACCCGGAGCCAGTAGTCCGTAGCGAGCTCCAGAGAACCCTTCTCGCCCTCGACAAAGAGGAAGGTCTGGGGAAACCGCTCGTGTTCGGTGCGGCTGGCGTAGCTCATCTCGCAGACGACGGTGGTGCCTTCCCCCATACGCATCATCACCGTCGCCACGTCCTCGCCTCGAATGGTGGGGTTCACTCGCCGAATCTGGCAGTACAGGTTCTCCGCCTCGCCAAAGAGGAAGCGTGCGGTATCCAGAATGTGGCTGCCGATGTCGGTGAGGATGAACTGTTCCAGTTCGCGCAGGAAGGGCTGGTTGTCGAAGACGGGGAAGCTGTTGCTGAACGTCACCCGGGCGCGAAACGGCATGCCAATCACGCCGCTGTCCAGCACCTTTTTCGCCTCGCGGATGGGCGTCTGCCATCGCCAGTTTTCGTGGATGAAGAAGGGCACCCCTGCCTGTTTGCACGTTTCCACCATCTGCCGCGCGGTTGGCAAACCGGGCGCCATTGGCTTCTGGCAGATGACCGCCTTGCGGTATTTCGCTGCGAGGGAAACGAACTGGGCGTGGGTGTTGACGTCGGTGATGATGTCGAAGAAGTCTGTCTGTTCGTTCTGCAGCAGTCGCTCGGCGTCATCATAAACGGCAGGCACACCGAACTGAGCCGCCAGCGCTTCGGCTTTGGAACGGGTGCGGTTGTATAGCGCCACGCACTCCACGCCCTGCAGCTCCTTCCAGCCCGCCAGCTGGTATCGTGACCAGAAACCGGTGCCGAAAATGGCAAATCGCAACGTGCGCATCGACTCACCCCCCCTGCACGAGTTTACGATGCGGGCGGTGGGATCTCCTTTCTACCGACCGCGCGCAGTGGGGTATCGGGCATCGGGTGTAGCCAGCTGTGGCACAGTGAAAGAGTCACAGCACGCTTCCACTGCCTCGCTACACTACGCTCCTTCCATACGATTGGTGCAACGCTACCTTTGCTCAAATCAAAATCATGCCGCGCGTTTGGCGTCGCTTGCCGTCCAACGGTGTAGTGTTGACTGGAGCACGTCCAACGTGAGCGGCTTGCTCATGTAATCGTCCATGCCTGCAGCGAGGCACTGGTCGCGATCGGACTGCATCGCGTTAGCTATGAGCGCAATCACAATCTGATGTCTGCCCGTCTGTTGTTCCGCTTGGCGCAGCAGGCGCGTGGCGGTTAGACCGTCCATCACAGGCATTTGCATATCCATCAGCACAATGTCGTAGGATGCATTCTCCAACTTGTCCAACGCCTGCCGACCGTCCTGCGCCAGTTCTACAACGCAGCCCAGCTTCTGAAGCAGGGGAATCGCCACCTTCTGGTTCACAGGGTTGTCTTCCACGAGCAGTACTCGAACACCGTGTAAGGTTGGGCTGCTTTCGGCAGAGCCTACCTGCTGAGCATCCATTCGCTCGGGTGCGCTCTCTTGCAAAAGGAGGAGCGGCACTTCGAACCAGAAACGACTTCCCTGATCAGGTTGGCTCTCGACCCCGATGCGACCGCCCATCAGTTCTACCAGACGCTTGCAGATGGCTAACCCCAGACCTGTGCCCCCGTATTGGCGCGTAATGCAGCCATTGGCTTGTATGAAGGCATCAAAAATATCCGCTTGCCTCTCAGGCGGGATGCCCACCCCTGTATCCTGAACCTCGAAACAGAGCCAAACTGTTTCTCCATCGCCGTTTTCGAGGCGCGTCGCCCGAAGGACAACCTCTCCGCTCGCGGTGAACTTGATGGCGTTGCCGACCAAGTTCAGCAGGATTTGGCGCAGGCGCAGTGGGTCGCCAGCGATCCTTTGGGGAAGTGACCAATCCGACTCGGAGCGTAGCGTTAGCCCTTTCGACTGCGCCGTGGGACCCATCATAGACACCACCTCCTCCACCAGCGTGGCAGGCACAAAGGGCAGCGTCTCCAGCACCATCCGCCCCGCCTCGATCTTGGAGAAGTCCAAAAGGTCGTTGATAATCTCCAGCAGAGCCTTAGCACTGAGTGTGATAGTGTTGAGCAGATCGCGCTGCTCGTCGTTGATGGACGTCGACGCCAGCAGGTCTGCTGCTGCGATGACGCCGTTTAGCGGAGTGCGAATCTCGTGACTCATCTTCGCGAGGAACTCCGATTTCGCTTGCGCCAGTTTCTGTGCCTGACGCTGCGCCGTCTCTTGCAGTACCGTCAGCCCAATCATGGAGGAGATAGATTCCATCTCCTCGTAAAAGTCGGCACTCGGGGCACCAACCAACAGCATCCGGAGCGTGCCGACAGCTTGCGCCTGCGCCTGCATCGGGAATTCTAACATGTGCTTTGCTCTCGATTCAGGGTCGCCTGCACAGACGGCGAGTGAGTCGTCGCCGCATTTGACAGATAACTCCACAAAAGCAATATGTTTGCTATGCGCCTGCCAAAGAAACTGTACAGTCTCTTGCAGGCGTGTCTCGAACGGTTTCTGCTGAGATAGTTGCTGGCTGATGAAGAGGCGTCGTTCTACTGCGTGGCGCACCGAATCGGAATGGCGATGCAAGCGCACGGCGTTCTGAAATAAGAGTAGTACCAGCACCAGCAAGCCCACACTGACCCAGCTTGCCCATGCGAGGTGCAAGTTCTCACGCTCAGCTAACGCCGCTTCCGCACGAACAGCTTGCTTCAAGGAGCGGTTGAGTTTCTCGCTCAACAGGCTCGCCTCGTGTAAGAAGTTATTCTGGCTAAAGGTTTCGACATCAGCGCGGATCGCGCGCACCATATGCCGCTTGACCTCCAACCACTGCGTGTGGGCGTCGTTGAGATGCCGTTGTGCCTCGGCGGCGCGCAGCGGCGGCACATACTCTACCGTGCCTGCTTTGACCCAACCGCCGTGTTGCAGCACCGCATACAGTTGCTCCACCAGAACTGCCTGGGCATCTGCCTCGTCCTTCGCCCGCAGACAAGTTTTCCAGTCCTTGAGCACCAGCGCGGACATGGTCTGCAGCGAATGATACTCAAACCTGTGCGTGCGGGATTGCAGTGTGAGCAGCAGTTCCATCTGACGCGACCGTTTGTGCGTCAGCGATTGCCAACACATGAACCCCGTCGCCACCGCCGCCAGTGCAGCAATCGCGTAATTTGCCTTGTAGAACCGTCGTGTCATCGTTGCAGTCCCATGCATCCGGTGCTACGCGCAAGTTCTAAGGCTTCTCGGATGCTGTCATAGAGCCGGTCGTCGGCAGTCTCGAACCGCAACAGGCGCGCCTCTCGCAGAATAGCCCTGCCTGTAGGCGTCGTGTGCATCTCTAGCAGGGCGCGTTGCACGACCTCGAACCGTTTCGGATCCATCTTCCGCGACGCCACGACAGGCACAATACCCGCAGGGCCCAGCGAGTGGATAACACGCAACTTGCGGGCGTACTCGCTGCCGCGAAAACGCTCGAAGTCCAGCACCAGCGAGTCGACCGCCGACACATCCGCCGCGCCTGTCGCAACAGCACGTATCGACTCCTCATGCGACCCGGTGCGGATAATTTTGCCCAGGTGACCCTTTTCCAACCCCTTCCGAATCAGGAACGCGCGCGGCAGGTTGTAGCCCGAGTTAGAAAGCTCGTCGTTGTATGCCCAGACGCGCCCCTTCAGCTCCTCTATGCACCGATAGGGGCTATCCGCACGCACGATGACATCCGAGTAGTAGATGGGTCTGCCCTTGTAGCGCGGTTCCAACGGGATAGGCACTGCCATCAGGCGGGTTGGGGGCTGAGGCAACTCGCGTGACAGGACATACGGCAGTCCGCATACGCACGCGATATCGATGTCGCCCGTCGTGAGCATCGCATCTACGGTTCGGTAAGAAAAGCCACTCACCAGTTTGATAGAGTAGCCTGTTTCCTGCTCCAAATAGCGCACCAGTTTCTCGTACACGCCGACGCCTGCATCCGAGATAAACGCTGCCGTGACAGCGAGCCGGATGGTTGGCTGGGTGGGGTCGTTAGACGTAGGTTCGTTGGCAAGCGACACGAAAGCGGTGCCGACTGGCGGCTGACAGTGGCACCCTGTCAGTAGCAGTGCCGCCGCTACGCCGATTGTCAGACATGCCCGCATGCTTTTCATACCTAAATTGTTCCACAAAAAGAGGCGTTCGTCTAGATAAACAAGGCGGTAGCAAGATGCGGGGAGCTCATTCAGGCGGTCGCAAGCACTGACATGCAGTTTAGCCGTTCTTAAAAGTCGCGGGACGCTTCCAGCGGCTCCCCATACAATCTATCTCCAGACACGCCTTCAGCAACTCAGCACCTCCTCGCTGCTTCCGCGCCTGTGCATCGCGGGGTATACTATTATCATCAACAACCGGAGGAAGCGTGGATGTGTCTGGCGATACCGGGGCAGATATTGAGTATCGAGGGCGATGACGCGCTCACCCGCACAGGCAAGGTGAGCTTTGGTGGCATCGTGAAGGACGTGAATCTCGCCTACGTGCCTGAGGCCAAGGTAGGCGATTACGTGATAGTGCATGTCGGCTTCGCCATCAGTGTGGTGGATGAGAAGGAAGCGCAGGAGGTATTCGAGTACCTGCGCCAGATGGAGGAGCTGGGCGAACTTCAGGAGCAACCCACATGAGGTTCATCGAGGAATATCGCGATGCGGACGCAGCCCGGCGCTTCGCGGACGCCATCCGCAAGACTGTTACGCGCCCGTGGACGGTGATGGAGGTATGCGGGGGACAAACGCACGCCATCATGAAGTTCGGCATCGATGAGCTTCTACCCCCGCAGGTGACCTTGCTACACGGTCCGGGCTGTCCGGTGTGCGTAACGCCGGTGGAGCTGATTGACAAAGCGGTGGAGCTGGCGTCGCGTCCGGAGGTCATCTTCTGCTCCTTTGGCGACATGTTGCGCGTGCCGGGCACGAAGGGCGATTTGCTGTCCGCGAAAGCGGCAGGCGGAGACGTGCGCATCGTCTACTCGCCGATGGATGCCCTGCAGCTCGCGCTGAAGAATCCCGACAGGCAGGTGGTCTTTTTCGCGGTCGGTTTCGAGACCACTGCACCTGCCAATGCGATGGCGGTGTATCAGGCGAAGCGGCTGGGCGTGAAAAACTTCTCCATCCTTGTCTCCCATGTGCTGGTTCCACCCGCGATTGAGGCGATACTGAACGCCCCCAACAACCGCGTGCAGGGCTTTCTGGCGGCAGGGCACGTCTGCACGGTGATGGGCTACACGGAATATGAACCTATCGCGAAGAAGTACCATGTGCCCATCGTGGTGACGGGCTTCGAGCCGCTGGACATCCTGCAGGGCATCTACATGTGCGTCAAGCAGCTGGAAGAGGGCAGGGCAGAGGTAGAGAACCAGTATGCCCGTTCGGTGCGGCGCGAGGGCAACCGCCCGGCGCAGGAGCTGGTCCGCGAGGTGTTTGAAGTGGTACCCCGCAAGTGGCGCGGCATCGGCGAAATCCCGCAGAGCGGACTGGGCTTGCGTGAGCCGTACCGGGAGTTCGACGCCGAGCGGCGGTTTGTGCTGGAGACTGGCAGCGTGGAAGAAGCCTCCGAGTGCATCAGCGGGCTGATACTGCAAGGGGCAAAGAAGCCCACCGACTGCCCCGCGTTTGGCACGAAGTGTACACCGGAACACCCGCTGGGCGCGACGATGGTCTCCTCCGAAGGGGCGTGCGCGGCGTACTTCAAGTATCGGCGACGGGGCTAGGCGGCGCGCTGGTGGCGTAGCTCACACTCTGCCCGCAGTTGCTGCAGGCAGTCGAGCATCTGTTCGCAGGCATGGTCGAACTGCCGCAAGTCTGCAGTGCCTTCTCCAAGAAGGCGATGCATCGTTTCGTGGGATTCCAGTAGTTGTCGGAAGGCGTCTATCTGTCCGTAGAGCGGCTCGCCTACTATCTGCTGCCAGAGATGAAGCCGACAGGGCGCGCTGCTGCACACCTGCTTGCCACCTCCGTGAAGGGCGCGTCGGCGTGTTTGCAGCACATCGTACATGAGCTGAGCGAACACCTGTTGTTCTGCAAAGCCGCCCGGGTCTCCAAGAACCTGCCGCAGGCGCGAAAGCCACTCCTCCTCCGACAGCGTATTCACACGGATTGCCTCGTGCGCCGCGTGGGTGACGCGGTTGCGCCCCGCACGTTTTGAGAGATACAGTGCCTGATCTGCCTCCTCGATAAGGGTATCCGGGTTCACGGTATGTTGGTCGAGAGTCGACACGCCGAGGCTGGCAGTGATTTGTCGGTAACAGCACGGGATTTCGGAAATGCGCTGGCGTATCTGCTCGGCAAAGTCCAGCGATTCATGTACATCGCTGCCTGGCAACAGCACGACAAACTCTTCGCCTCCGTAGCGCGCCGCGCACCGCAGGTTGTCTTCGAACTGACGCAACGTGTTGGCGACCATACGCAGCACCTCATCACCCGCCTGATGCCCGAACGTGTCGTTGAACTGCTTAAAGTGGTCGACATCCAGCAGCACCACAGACAGGGGCTGCTCGCGTCGCAGCGCATAGAAAAACTCGCGCCCCAGCCTGTCGCGGAAGCTGCGGTGGTTAATCAGCCCTGTCAAGCCGTCGGTGTGGGCGATGCGCTCCAGGCGGGCGTTGGCTTCCGCCAAACGCGCAGTAATCTGCTGCAACTGGTCGTTTTGTGCTTCCAGTTCGTCGCGCTGCGCCTCGATGAGCTGCTCCTGGGCTTTGCGCTCGGTGATGTCGATGTTGGCGCTAATCGCACCAACGACCTGTCCTTCGGTGTCAATCAGCGGGAAGGTGCTGCACAGCACCCATCTGGTCTCTCCTTCTTTCGTTCTATCCTGCCACTCGATGTTTCGAAACGCCTCACCGCCAAACACACGGGCGATGACTGCTCGGGTAGCTTCCACATCTTCTGGACGGCAGAAGGTCTCGTAGATGGTCTTGCCGATGATCTCCTGCGCGGTGAAACCGTACAGGTTCTGTGCCTCCTGATTCCACTCGCGGATGACACCGTCGCGGTCGTAGGTGAAACAGGCAACGGGCATCCCCTCGAACAACTGCTCGAAGTAGCGTTTCAGCTGTTCCTGTTGGCGCAGTGCCTGATGCAGGTGTTCCGTGCGTTCCCGCACCAGTCCCTCGAGGTGTTGGCTATAGTGCAGGATTTGCGCTGTCGTCCGCTGTGCCAGCCAGAGAGTCAACAGCACAAACACGCTCCCGAACAGAAACACAAAAGCCACAATGGAGTGGAGCCAGACGGTATGGTGCGTAATAATCGCCCACAGACTGAACAGATAACCAATGAGGAAGAAGAACATGAGCGCCAGCAACACCTTCAGCACGGTGCAATAGCCCGCCTGCTGCACGGCGTGACGCATGCTCCACGCGCGGCGGATGCCGAGCCACATAATAGCAGCACCGAGGGAGATGGCAATGGCGTCGATGGTGTCTTTCACGGTTGCTCACACTGTGTTTCTCTAATTGTGGTATGTAGTCAAGAGACTCTTCATGAGTTTGCGTTACAAAGCGTCATCAATTATCATTCTAAGCGCAGCGAAGAATCTCAGACACCCTTCGCTAACGCTCAGCTTCACAGGGAATTGTCGCTGTGGTTGCTGAAAAAGCATGACCCGCTACCTATTCATCTCACACGGCGTGACTCCTGTTCAATATGGATTATAGGCTTAACTGCCGAAATGTTTAGAGGGCGCCAATTAGAACTGGTGAGTAGACTGGGCAGATGCGTCACGGCGTCTGTTCCTCTGCGGCAACGACCCGTTGCAGGACGAACTCACTGTCACCCCGTATTATTCACAGTAACAAAGGGCTAGCGGTTCAGGCGTGATGGAAGAAAAAGGCATGGAGACATTGACGTTGTCCTGCCCCATCCCCATCCAGCAATATCCGACAGTGGTGATGGCACACGGGGGAGGCGGCAGGCTGATGCATCAGCTGATTGAGAAGATGTTTGTCGCCACTTTCGGGGGCGGGGCGTTGCAGGCACGCCACGATAGCACACTCCTGGAGTTGCCCCGCGCGCGTTTGGCGTTCACGACCGACTCGTACGTGGTGCGTCCCCTCTTCTTTCCGGGCGGCGACATCGGCAAACTGGCGGTGTACGGCACGGTGAACGATTTGGCGATGAGCGGCGCGCGCCCCCTGTATCTCAGCCTGGGCATGATTCTGGAAGAGGGTCTGCCGATGGAGACGCTGTGGCAGGTGGTGGTGTCGATCCAGCAAGCAGCGCAGGCGGCGCGCGTGCAGATTGTCTCGGGCGACACGAAGGTGGTGGACCGGGGCAAAGGCGACGGTGTCTTTCTGAACACATCGGGCGTGGGCGTCATCGAACATGACCTGACGATTGCGCCACAATCGGTGCGGGTGGGCGACGCGCTGGTGCTGAGCGGCGATATCGGCAGGCATGGCATCGCGGTGATGGCGGTGCGCGAGGGACTGCAGTTCGAGAGCCAGATTGAGAGCGACTGCGCGCCGCTGGCGGAACCGGTGCTGGCGTTGATTGCGGAAGGCATTGAGGTACACTGTTTGCGGGACCTGACGCGCGGCGGGCTGGCAAGCGCGGTGGTGGAAATCGCGGAAGCGGCGGGAGTAGGGATTCAACTGGAGGAGGCGCGTATCCCTGTGCGCGAGGACGTGCGCGGCGCGTGCGAGATACTGGGCTTTGACCCTCTGTATGTGGCAAACGAGGGGCGGTTTGTGGCGTTCGTGCCCGCTGCGCAGGCAGAGAAGACGGTGGAAGTGCTGCGCCGCTTCGCCGTCAGCGCGACCGCCGACGTCGTTGGAGAGGTAACCGCCTCGCCGGAGGGCACGGTGGTGCTGAAAAGTGTCATCGGCACCTCGCGGGTGGTGGACATGCTCAGCGGCGAGCAGCTGCCGAGGATATGTTGAGGTGGTTTCGCTCATGAGCGCAGAAACGACAGAAATCGTTCGCAGGTGCAAGACCCTTCTTGTGCAGCACTATGGCGCGCGGTTTGGAGGACTGGTATTGTATGGCTCGACGGCGCGCGGTCAGGCAAGCACTGGCAGCGATATCGCCGTGCTGGTGTTCATCATCGAAATGCCAAAAGAGAAGGTGTAATCTTGTCTTATCCTTCCCCCTCCAAGTAATTCTCCACCAGCGGGCGTACCGCCTCGATAAAACGCTCCGCCTGGTGCAGGGCATCCTCGGCATCTTCACTGGTCAGAAAAGCATCTGCCGAATAGTCGGCGCTCATGCGGTCGTCCAACCTCCGTGTAAACAAGCGTCCCACTTCGTTCGGGAGCTTGCCCGTTCGGATGAAGTACAGTCCCAACATAGTTCGTACACCCTCATGGGTTCTGGGCTCTGCTCCTTCGGTCAATAGCAACGCGCGCGCCGCCCACAGCGTTGCATAATAGGCGACCGAAATGGCTTCCTCGTAAAAGCCTTGTTCGAACAACATATGTGCCGCTCTCAGGCGTTCGGCGCTTTTGTCCCAGAAGGTTCGAACGCGCTGCCGTAAGATTTGCTCCACAGCAGGTATCCCTCCTCTTCGGCGTCTCGAAGTACCCCTTCGCCGCGCTGCAGGGCAAACTCGTACTGCGCACGAGTGCGGATGAGCAGAGAAATCGCCCGCATCGTTTCTAACTCCACTTCCTGCACTGCCTCATACAGCCGCTCTACGGTCTCTTTGTCTTTTTCCGGTAGCACCACCAGCAGGTCGTAGTCCGAATCGGGGCGGTGGTCACCGCGCGCCCGGGAGCCATACAGCACTACCATCTCTGGCGCAGGCGATAGCTGCTGCGCCCGCTCGATAAACATGCGTAAGGCGCGGTCTTTCTGCAAGCGGGGTGGGAGTGGACGCATGTTCATGGCTTCATTGTACCATACACCGTCTGGCTTGACCACGCGCCTGAAAACGCGATAAAATAACAGCAAAACGGGTGAGTGAAGGAAATAGACACATGAGTTCAGGATACCACGTGGCTATTGCAGGAGCGACTGGTGCTGTGGGCACGGAGTTCCTGCGCGTGCTCGAGAGACATGACTTTCCCATCGCTTCCCTGCGGCTGCTGGCGAGTGAGCGGTCGGAGGGAAAGCGTATCCGTTTCGCGGGCGAGGATCTGGTGGTGCAGCGCCTCACAGAAAACGCCTTCGAAGGGGTACAAATAGCCTTCTTTTCGGCGGGCGCGTCGCGCAGCAGGCAGTTCGCGCCGGCGGCGGTAAGGGCAGGCGCGGTGGTGATAGACAACTCCTCCGCGTTCCGCATGGACCCACAGGTGCCGCTGGTGGTTCCGGAGATTAACATCGACGATGCCCAGCACCATCAGGGCATCATCGCCAACCCCAACTGTTCCACCATCATCATGCTGATGGCGGTCGCGCCGTTGCATCGGCGGTGGCGGGCGAAGCGCGTGGTGGTCAGCACCTATCAGGCGGCGAGCGGTGCAGGTGCGCAGGCAATGCAGGAACTTTTAGACCAGACGGCAGCCGTCCTTGAGGGGAAAGAGGTGACCCCGCGCGTGCTGCCGCACCAGATTGCGTTCAACCTCTTCAGCCACAACTCGGCAGTGAACGAGTACGGCTACAATGAAGAGGAGTGGAAGATGATTCACGAGAGCCGCAAAATCCTGCACGAGCCGGGGTTAGCCATCACCGCCACCTGCGTACGTGTACCCGTTCTGCGGGCGCATTCGGAGAGCATCAATATCGAGTTTGCAGAGCGGCGCCCCAGCGTGGAAGAGGCACGGCAGGCACTGGCGGAGTTTCCCGGGGTCAAACTGGTGGACGACCGCGAGCGCAACCACTTCCCGATGCCCATCGAAGCCACTGACCGCGAGGAGGTACTGGTGGGGCGTATTCGTGAGGATGTTTCCAACCCGATGGCGCTGGATTTGTTCGTCAGCGGTGACCAGCTGCTGAAAGGAGCGGCTTTGAACGCCGTGCAAATCGCCGAGGCGATGATCACCAGAAGATGGCTGTAATAGACAGGAGGAAACGATGCAGGTCAACTGGGGACCGGTGGTGACCGCGATGGTCACGCCATTTAACGAGAATTTGGAAGTCAATTACGACGCCGCGCAGGCACTGGCAGAGCTGCTGGTGCAGACCGGTTCTACGGGGCTGGTGGTCAGCGGTACGACGGGCGAGTCGCCGACCCTGACGCACGAGGAGAAAGTCACCCTGTTCCGCAAGGTGAAAGAGGCGGTGGGCAACCGTGCGGCGGTTCTGGCAGGCACCGGAACCTATGACACCGAAGAGTCGGTACGGCTGAGTCAGGAGGCGGAGCGAGCGGGGGTAGACGGGCTGCTGCTCGTCGCGCCATACTACAACCGTCCGTCGCAAGAGGGGCTGTATCAGCACTTCAAGACCATCGCGCACGCCGTCGACCTGCCCGTGATGATTTACAACATTCCGGGGCGCACCGGCGTGAACGTGGAGCCGGGCACACTGCTTCGGCTGGCGGAGATTACCAACGTCGTGGCGGTCAAAGAAGCCAGCGGTAATCTCAACCAGATGTCGGAAATCTGTGCTGGCGCGCCGGACGGGTTCCTGGTGTATAGCGGCGACGACTCGCTAACGTTACCGCTGCTGGCGGTCGGCGGTGTGGGCGTGGTGAGTGTGGCATCGCATGTGGTAGGGCGCGACATCCGCCGTATGTGTGAGGCGTTCTTCGCCGGGAAGGTGCAGGAAGCCACCAAGTTGCATCACCGGATGCTGCCGCTGTTCAAGGCGTTGTTCTGCACCACGAACCCGGTTCCGGTGAAGGCGGCGCTGAATATGCTGGGGGCCACCGTGGGCGGTGTGCGCCTGCCGCTGGTGGAAGCGAACGACAAAGAAAAGGAGATTGTCCGCAAAGCACTCAGAGACTACGGGTTACTGCAGTGAACGACGACACTTTTCCCTATGAAGAGAGCATCGCGCTGATCCCGCTGGGGGGCACGGGTGAAATCGGCAAGAACCTCACCGTCGTGCAGTTCGGCGGGGAGATACTGGTGGTGGATTGCGGACTGGCGTTCCCATTCGACGACGTGTACGGGGTGGACATCGTCATCCCCGACATCACCTACCTGCGCGAGAATGCCGACAGGGTACGGGGCATCGTACTCACTCATGGGCATGAAGACCATGTCGGTGCATTGCCCTATGTGCTTGCGGAAATGAATGTGCCTGTATGGGGTACGTGCTTAACCCTGGGGCTGGTGCGCGCCAAACTGAGTGAGCGGCTCCCACTTTCCCAGCTGGATTTGCGCGAATACGCGCCCGGAGACCGTATCCCGATAGGTCCTTTTTATGTGGAACCGGTGCGGGTGACCCATAGCATCCCCGAAACGGTTGCGCTGAATATCGAGACACCGATAGGGCGTATGGTTTTCGTGAGCGACTTCAAGATCGACCACACGCCGATTGATGAGTGGCGTTTCGATGCCGCGCGGTTCGGGCAGCTGGGCGAGGAGGGGGTATTAGCCCTCGTTTCCGACAGCACCAACGCCGAGAAACCGGGGGTAACGCCTTCCGAGCGCGTGGTGGGCGCAGCATATGACCGCATCTTCCGCGAGGCGCCGGGGCGCATCATCGTCACCATGTTCGCCTCCAACATCCACCGGATGCAGCAGGTGCTGGATACCGCTGCACGCTACGGCAAGAAAGTGGCAGTGCTGGGGCGCAGTATGCAGCAGAACCTGGACATCGCCATCGAAATGGGCTATGTGTGGCTGCCGCCGGACACACTCATCCGCACCGACCAGATTGGTCAATACGAGGGGCGACAGCTGGTCATTCTGGCGACAGGCGCACAGGGAGAACCTCTCTCCGCTTTGACGCGCATCTCGCGCGACGAGTATAAGGCGGTGCAGATTGAGCCGGGCGATACCGTCATCCTCTCCGCCACCCCGATACCGGGCAACGAAAGCCTCGTGTGGCGCACGGTGAACCGTCTGATTCGCAAGGGGGCGAACGTCATCTATCCGCCGATGCAACCTGTACATGTTTCGGGGCACGCCTATCAGGAAGAGCTGAAGATGATGCTGGCGCTGGTGCGTCCGAAGTATGTCATCCCCATGCACGGCGAGCCTCGAATGGCGGTACAATATGCGCGGATGGCGCGGGAAATGCATATCCCCGCAGAGAATATCTTCCTGATGGATTTGGGAGATACCCTCTACCTGCACCCCGAGGGCGCGAAGTTCGGTGAAAAGGTTCCAGTAGGCAGGGTGCTGGTGGATAGCGGCGGCAACAGCGGCATCAGTGACGTCGTGCTGCGCGACCGCAAGCATCTGGCGCAGGACGGACTGGTGCTGGTGGTGGTGAGCATCGATAAGGAGACCGGCGAGATACTGGCTGGTCCCGACGTGACCATCCGCGGAATGGCGGTGAGTGAAGAGGAAGAGCCGCAGTTCGTCGAATACTTACGGCAGCAGGTGCTGTCCGAACTGCAAGAGCTGGACATTTCAGAGGTGACTGACTGGGATGCGGTTCGCGCCGATGTGCGCAGTACAGTCACGCGGGCGGTCAAGCAGCGGCTGAAGCGTCGCCCCGTGGTCATACCGGTAGTGATGGAGATTTAGCGGCGCCTCCGGTCAGACCCGAAGGAGGGCTATCATGAGGGAGCCATCGGTCAAACGTGCGTTGGTGCTGGCGATACTGGGCGCGGTGCTTATCGCTGGAGCGTTGTTACTGCGTCAGACAGGCATGCTACGCAGCGCACAGTCACGTGCCAACGAGGAATTCGCCCTGAGTGAGCGAGCACACCACGAAGGCGAGCACGAAGCCGCCATGCGCCACATGCAGAATGCGGTGAAGCTGGACCCGCACTTTGTGGAAGCGCGGGAAGGGCTGGCGGCGATGTACGAGCAGTTTCGCGGAATGGATGCCGCCATCGCGGAGTACGAGCGCGCCATCAAAGAGGACCCGCAGAATGAGGCACGCTACTGTTACCGGATTGCACAAATCTACTTTGTGCACCGCCAATGGGAGCCTGCATTGCAGTGGTTACGCCGTTCAGACAACCTTGCGCCGAGCGACTTTCATGTGCAGCGGATGATCGGGTTCTGTCTGGAACGGCAGGGCAAATGGAAGGAGGCAGAACAACACTGGAGCGCGGTGCTCCGCCAGAACAGCAACGACCCGAACGTGCAGCGCGCCCTGGCACGAGTGCGCAGACACATGAACAGCAAGCAATCCACAGAAAGCGGCAAGGGAGGGTAGGCGGTGTTTCGGAACTATCGCGACATCTTGAGACAGATGGAGATGGAAATGCAAAGGCTATCTGACGAAGCCCTGCTCAGCGTGTTTGGACCGCTGGGCACGGCGGAGCGGTTCTGGCAACCGGCAGCCGACATTTGTGAAACCGAAGAGGCGCTGGTGGTGAAAGCGGAAATCGCCGGTGTTCAGCCCGAAAAAATCAACGTCTCGCTATCCGCCGATAACAGGGTGCTGGTTATCTCGGGCATCAGGGCAGAAGATGAGGAAGAACGTCGCGCTCGCGTGCGGTGTTATCAACTGGAAATCTACTACGGTCCGTTTGAACGCCACATCACGTTGCCGCCCGATATACCCATCGACCGCGACAATATCTCTGCTACCTATCGTAACGGTGTGTTGACAGTGCGTCTTCCCAAGAGCATCCAGGAAGAAACACCGGCTATCCGACGTATTCCCATCACCGAAAGCGAGCGGGAGAGTGAATAGCGGAGGGAAAGCGAGGGAGGCAATATGGCAGACGTAGAGACCCCAGTCACGCCGGGCAGCGATAACGAGAAGGACCTGCGGATGGAAATCCCGGAAGTGCTGAACCTCCTACCACTTCGGGATACGGTGGTGTTTCCGGTGCTTATCGTGCCCATCGCTGTAGGCAGAGAGAGCTCCATCAAACTCATCGACGACTCGGTGGTGGGAGGCAACCGGATTATCGGTGTGGTGGCGATGAAAGACCCCACCGTCGAGAACCCCACGCTGGATGATGTGTATCGGGTGGGCACGGCGGTGGTCATCCGCATGATGGGCAAAATGCCGGATGGCATCCGCCTGATTGCTCAGGGCATCAGCCGTATTGAGATACTGGAGGCAGTGCAGACGCAACCCTACCTGCGCGTGCGGGTGCGCGTGGTACAGGAGCCGACACAAATCAGCGAGGAAGACAGCCTGGAGATTGAGGCACTGCGCCGGAACATCGCCGCCGCTTTCCAGAAGGTGGTGCAGCTGTCGCCGAACCTTCCTGACGAGCTGGAGGGCATCGCACTCAACGTCACCGAGCCTCATGTACTGACCGACCTGGTCGCGGCGCATTTGCCTGTCTCTATCGCTGACAAGCAGAAGATTCTGGAGACCTTTGACCTTAAGGAGCGAATGCGCCTGTTGCTGCAGATGCTGGTGCGAGAAGTGGAAGTGCTGGAGCTGGGCAGCAAGCTGCAGTCGGAGGTGCATTCGGAGCTCAGCAAGACACAGCGCGAGTACTACCTGCGTGAACAGCTCAAAGCCATCCAGCGCGAGCTGGGCGAGATGGACGAGAATATGGCGCAGATCGAGGAGCTGCGCCAGAAGATTACCGAAGCCAAGATGCCTCCCGAGGCGGAGAAAGAGGCTCTGCGCGAGCTGGACAGGCTGTCGCGTATCCCCTCTGCTTCGCCCGAATACACCGTCGCGCGCACATACATCGAGACCATGGTCGCGCTGCCCTGGAGCATCTCCACCGAGGACAATCTGGACATCTCGCAGGTGCGACAGGTGCTGGACGAAGACCACTACGGGCTGGAGAAGGTCAAGGAGCGTATTCTGGAGTATCTCGCGGTGCGCAAGTTCAAGACCGAAGGCACCATGCGCCAGCCAATCCTGTGTCTGGTGGGTCCGCCGGGCGTGGGGAAGACCAGTTTAGGTCGCTCAATTGCTCGTGCGCTGGGCAGGAAGTTCGTGCGTATCTCACTGGGCGGCATCCGCGATGAGGCGGAGATTCGTGGACACCGTCGCACCTACATCGGTGCACTGCCCGGACAGATTATTCAGGGTATCCGACGGGCAGGCTCCAACAACCCCGTCTTTATGCTGGATGAGATAGACAAGGTAGGGGCGGACTTCCGCGGCGACCCGTCCGCTGCGCTTCTGGAAGCACTGGACCCCGAGCAGAACAGCCAGTTCCGCGACCACTATCTGGATGTGCCTTTTGACCTTTCGAAGGTGCTGTTCATCACCACTGCCAACGTGCTGGATACCATCCTGCCGCCGCTGCGCGACCGTATGGAGGTCATCGAAATCCCCGGTTACACTGAGGATGAGAAGCTGGAGATTGCGAAGCGCCACCTCATCCCACGCCAGATGCAGGAGCACGGGCTGAACGAGGAAGAGCATATCCAGTGGACAGAGGAGGGCATCCGCGCCATTATTCGGGGTTACACGCGCGAGGCAGGGGTGCGCAATCTGGAGCGGGAAATCGCCTCCGTGTGCCGCAAGGTGGCGCGCCGCTTTGCGGAAGGGGAGACCGGGAAGGTGGTGGTAGACGCTGCCAAAGTGGAGGAGTTTCTTGGCGCGCCCCGCTTCGAGTTCGAAGAGATTTCCGAGCGCACCTCGCAGCCCGGTGTGGCGGTTGGGCTGGTGTGGACGCCCGTCGGTGGGGACATCGTGTTCGTGGAGGCCACGCTGATGCCGGGCAACAAAGGGCTGTTGCTGACCGGCCAGCTGGGCGACGTGATGCGCGAGTCGGCGCAGACCGCGCTGAGCTACATCCGCAGCCACGCAAAGGAGATGGGCATAGACCCCAGCTTCTTCGAGAAGCATGATATTCACATCCACGTACCCGCTGGGGCGATACCGAAGGATGGGCCTTCGGCAGGCATCACGATGGCAACTGCGCTGGCATCACTGCTTACGGGCAGGTGTGTGAAGCCGCGCGTGGCGATGACAGGAGAGATCACGCTGTCTGGACGGGTGCTGCCGGTCGGTGGCATTAAGGAGAAGGTACTGGCGGCGCACCGTGCAGGTATCGAGACAGTGATATTGCCCTCACGCAATAAGAAGGACCTCGTCGAAGATGTGCCGGAGCAGGTGCGCACACAGATGCGCTTCGTGTTTGTGGACACCATAGACGAGGTGTTGAAAGAGTCGCTTGCTATCTCCACCAACGGCGCGAAGCGCACCCGCACCCGCCGTAAGGCGAAAGAGGCGGCGCCGGTGGGGTAGAGAATCATTTACTCCACCGGCGGTAAGGAGGCAGGGTCGCGCCGCCGCACTTTAATCAGCCACCATCGCACCGCATCGTCCACGAGGGTGTGCATGATGGGGATATCCAGCAGGGTCAGCACCGTGCCCGCAATCAACCCGCCAATGATGACGGTGCCCAGCGGTTGATAGGCATCTATTCCGGTGGGCGGCGCGAAAGCCACTGGCGAGAGGGCGATGATGGTGGTGAGTGAAGTCATCAGGATGGGGCGCAATCGCTGCGGGCACGCCTGAATGACTGCTTTGTTGCGCGGGATGCCCTGGTCGCGATAGCGCATGATGAGGTCAATCAGCAGGATGGCGGTGGTGATGTCCATGCCGGTAAGCACGATGACCGCCATAATGGACACCGAGCTGAAGGCTTGCCCGGTTAGCCACAGGGCAAAGAACACGCCCGACAGTTCCAGCGGCAACGAGAACACCATCTGCGCCGGCTGGAGGAACCCCCGGAACTGCGCCACCAGCACCAGAAAGATGAACACCACTGCCAGCATCAACCCCTGAAGCAGTCGGCGGAAGCTGTCCATCATTTGCGTCATATCGCCGCGCACTTCGATGCCGTAACCGGGAGGCCAGTTGAGCTGCATCTGCGCCCGCATCATCACATCCATCGCCACGTCCATCGACGGGCGATTGCGCACCTGTTCCCCTTCGCGCCCTGGGGGCACATAGTCTGCCTTCCGGTAGTAACCCATGACGCTCACCACACGCCGGAAGTTGTCGCGTTCGATCAGGGTAGGGGTTTCGCGATACTCGACGCGGGCGACCGTTTTAAGAGGCACCTGTCTGCCGTCAGCGGTCGTGATGCTCAGCTGCTCGATATCGGAGGGGGAGAGGCGGTCTTTCTCATCATAGCGGATGAGGATGGTGGTTTGACGCTTGTTCTCCATGCGGAAGAACTCGGTAGTGAACCCTCCCCGCAACGCATAATATGCCTGCTCGGCGATTTCGGCAGGGGTCAGTCCCAACTCCGCCGCTCGACGGGCGTCCACCTGTATCTGATAGGTAGGCTTCTCCATCGCCCACGAGGTGGCGACCTGATAGATGTCGGGCACCTGAGTGCGGGCGATGTGCGCGACCTGCTCCGCCAGCATGGACACGATTTTCAAATCGGGTCCGTACACCAGCAACTGGATGGGAGCTGCGGAGGAGGCCATCACGTCAGACCCCATCTCTTTAATCTGCAGGCGGCGGATGCCCGGAATGGTGGCGGTTGCTTCCGCCACGATGCCGTCCATAATGGTCCAGATGTCGCGCTTGCGAGTGTCCTTATCGGTGAAGGTAAGCATGGCTACTGCGCCATTGGTCATGCCCATCGAGTAACCGTTAAAGTATGCCCCTGAGGTGTAGCCGGGTCCACCCTCGAAGCCAATCTCGATGGAGGCGTGCTGGATTTCGGGGTACTTCTCCATGATGCGTTCGATCTGACGCACCGCGCTCTCAGTGGCGGCGTAGGACGCACCGGGCTCCATCTCCAGCGTCATGTATGCCTGTCCCACGTCCGCCAGAGGCATCATCTCCGAGCCGATGAAATAGTAGAAACCAAAGCCGATGATGATGGTGGAGAAGATTCGGGCGAGGTTCGCAAAACGATTCTTGAGCATCCATTCGATCAACCGGCCATAACCCTGTTCGGTGCGGTCTAACAGGTTTTGGAATGGCTGCAGTATCTTTCGGTAGAGCCATGCTTGCCGTTCTCGCTGCACGGCGGGGTCATCGTGCGGCTTGAGCAGGTATGCCGCCATGAGTGCGGTCAGGGTCAGCGACACGAGGAAGGAAGCCAGTAGCCCGAAGATGAGCGGCCAGACCAGTCCCACGAACATCAGCTCGACGATGCCCCCGCAAAACAGCAGGGGCGTTAGCGCGAGGATGAGCATCAAGGTAGAGGCGGCCACCGCCAGGCGCACCTCGGTGATGCCGTCCACGGCGGCGGTCTTGGGGTCTTTGCCCATGCGCAGGTGTCGTTCCACGGCGTGCACATCGATAATAGCATCGTCCACCAAACGTCCGATAGAGATGAGCAGACCAATGAGGGTGCTGGAGTTGAGCGTCATGCCCATCGGGATGAGCGCGAGCAGCGCCATCGCGAGCGAGACGGGGATAGCGGTCATCGCGATGAGAGTTCCCCGCCAGTTGCCGAGAAATAGCAGCACAACGATGCCCGTCAGCAGAACCGCTAAACCCAGCTCTTCGAACATGTTACTCAACAGAACGCCGACAAACGCGCTGTTATCGTAGGCAATGCGGAACTTGAGGCCGGGGTAGTCGCGTTCGAGGCGTTCCACTTCGCGCATGACCGCGCGAATGACTCTGGGCGAAGAGGCTTCGGGCGACTGCAGTATGCTAATCTCAATGGCTTCATCCACCTTCGCCTGATTGCCGACGCGGTAGTAGTGATGATAGCCGCTACGCGGTTCGTAGAAGGTGTCCACCACCTTCGCCACGTCCTTGACGTAGACCACCCGTCCATTCACACCGGTCAGCGGGTAGTTGGCGATGGTATCGGCATCCCGCCCCAGCGTATCCAGGCGCACAATCTCTTCATCTGTGCCTGCTGTGAGCGCGCCCGCTGGTTTTGCCACATTGTGGGCGTCCAGTACGTCGCGCAGCTGCGTGATGGAGATGCCGTACGCCGCCAGCTTCTTGCGGTCCACAATCACCTGGATCTGTCGCCGATAACCGCCAAACACCTGTACGGTGAAGATGTCGGGGCTGACCGCCTTGAGACGGTTAGAAATCTCGTTGTCCGCCAGTTCACGCAGGCGTTTCATGTCCCAGCGGTGGTCGCCCGTCAGCGCAAGGGAGAGCACCGGCAGGTTCAGCGGGTCAATCTTCAGTACCCAGGAAGGCTTCAGGTTGGCACCGGTCATGGGCAGGTCGGCTTGAATGACGTTCAGCAATGCCTGCACTTCCACCAGCTTCTTGTCTATATCGGTGCCGTAGGGGAACTCCAGCGAGACAATGCTGAAGCCTTCCTGAGACGTGGAACGAATGTAGCGCACTCCCGGGATATTGATAAGCCGCTCCTCGGTCGGTTTGGAGATGTACATCTCCATTTCCTGGGCGCTCAGTCCGGGCATCATCGAGACAATTCCAATCATGGGACTTTGGACATACGGCATGAAGCGGCGGGGCATATAGAAGCCGATGGCGATAACAGCCAGGATCACCATCGCGGTGTAGAAGGCGATCACGACGTACGGATGCTCGATAGACCATCGCGAGATGTTGAACCCAGATGCCGCCGTTTGTGGGGAAGACGAGTTTCCTTCCTGCATCAGTGGGAGTGTCCTCCTCGCCTCGGCTCGAGCTTCATACCGCATTTAGGGCAGTCGCCCGGCTTGTCGGAGCGTACCTCGGGGTGCATGGAGCAGGTGTAGACGGTTTTCCCGTTGGCTGGGAGCGGAGCCTCCGACGTGTCTTGCTTGGCAGGGGAGTGCTGGTGCTGCATTTCGGGCATCTCGCCAGCGGGTTCGGGCAGGCGGACAGGTGCTTCAACACCCCATTCGACTGGGCTGACAGGGTCGCCTTCGTTGAGGTATTCGTGCCCCCGGTAAATGACCTCGTCGCCCTCCCGTAGCCCGGAACGAATCTCCACCCGCCTGTCGTCATTGTCGCCAAGCACCACGTTCACCCGATGTGCCGTGAACCTGCCCCCGCGCTCTTTGGGCACCAAATCCATCCCGCACTTGGGACATCTGTCCGGCTTTTCGGATTGCACCTCGGGGTGCATGACGCAGGTATAAGTGGTCTTTTTCCCCTCCTGCTGGTTTTGCCGGACCACCCAAACGAAGGGGTTGCCCTTCACGTCGCGCCCGATGGCGGATAGAGGAACAGTGATGGCACGGCGGGCTTTCCCTTTGGCAATCTCCATCACAAGGTATTGCCCGGGTAACAGACGACCATTGGGATTGGATACCAGTGCTTCGACGGTAACAGTTCGGCTGTCGGGGCTGGCTGCGGAAAACAGAGAGGTAACCCGCGCCTTCAGGCGGAAGCTGGGGTCGTTGGGCAGAGTGACGGTGACCGGGTTGCCGACGCGGATACTGGCGATGTCCGCCTCCGCAACGTTCGCCTGGAGGCGTACACGGTCGATAGTTTGCAGCTTGAATAGCACCGTGCCCGGCGTCACCAGCGTGCCCGGGCTGACGAGCCGTTCGGTAATCACGCCGGACACCGGGGCAGTGATGCGTGTGTAGCCAAACACGATGGACTCCGCCTGTTTGGCGGCGTTTGCCTGCCGGTGCATGGCGGAGGCGCGCATCCACTGGGCGCGGGCTGTTTCGAGTGCCGCCTGTGCCCGCTGCACACCTGCCTGCATGGCTTGCGCTTCCCGTTGCGCCTGCAGGTACTGCGCCTGCGCCGACTGCACCATCGCCTGTGCTTGTTTGATACGCAGATCTGCTTTATTGAGGCGCAGTTGCGCCTGGTTCAGCTCTGCCAGGGCGCGAGCCGCCTCCGCTTGCGTGCGTTGGCGTTCTTCGAGCGAGATAGCGCCCGCCCGCAGCAATCGTTCGGCGCGAGTATCCTCTGCCTGCCAGTAGGCTCGGTTTGCTCGCGCGGCATCCAGCTCTGCAGCCATCTCCTCGCGCTCGGTACGGGCGATTTCCATCTCCTGTTGTGCAAAGGCCAGCTCCTGTTGTGCCTTTTGCACCATCGCCTCAGCCGCGTCGCGCTGGCGTTGCATCTGACGCAGCTCTTCCTGCGCCTGCTGGACAGTCTTTTGCATCGCCTCGCGCTCGTAGAGGGCGACTGTCTCCGCCGCCTCCGCTTCCTGCAAACGGGCCGAACGCTCGCGCGTGTCCAGCTGAGCCAGCAATTGCCTTGCCTGCACGCGGTCACCGGGGTAGACTTTCGTCTCCACCAGCCAGCCTTCCGTGCGTGCGACCACTGATGTATCGTTATAGGCGACAACCGTGCCAGTGTAGGTGACGGTGGGCGTGAACAGGGAGAACCGCGCCTTCTCCGTCGCCACCGGCGCGGCGCCGACGGGCGTCGCCGTCTGAGACATGTCCATCGCCTGCGCCTCGATGACCGTCATCGAGCCAGGCGGACGTCTGGTGCGCACGACGTAGTGCGTGACCACATAAAGCACAAGCAGAAACAGTAGTGTACCCCAGTGCTTTTGAACGAAGTGCAGGAGCGTCCTCACGGTTGCCTCCTAGTGCGAGTGGTCTCCGTGGCGCGTGGGGGACGTGCTGGCCGGCCTGCTTGCCTGCTTGACGTACTTTTCGGGGTTCTTTGTGAACTCCGGCTTGCACTTCGGGCAGCAGAAGTAGTAGGTTCGCCCTTTGTAGGTGGCGGTTTGTGCTTTGCCCGGGTCCTTGACCGTTTCACCGCCCACCGGACATTTTACGACCTGTTTTGGAGCGTACTTAGCGGGGTTGCTGTTGAACTCGCTCACGCACCGTCGGCAGCAGAGGTAGATGGTCCTTCCTTCATACTGCACGCTGGGCGCCTTCTTCAGGTCCTTCACCGCTTCCCCCGACACGGGGCAGGTCAGCCCACTCGTTGCCGCAGGCTTCTGCGGTCCGGCAAATGCCGCTGCCGCAAACAGCGCGACGAGCAAGGTGATTCCGAACGTTCGCATGATGCATCCTCCTCGCAGGTGATTTGCCATTACTACGGAATAATACGCAAGACAAAACCTGTTACTATTCCATTTTACCACAGCTAATAGAAAAATGCGAGGCACTTACAAGATGATCGTAGCTTTGATTCTGAAGAGACCAGGGCGCACCGAAGACTACTTCGCAGGCAGGATGACCTCGATGGCGGCAGGGTACACCCGAAACTCGGCGGGTGTGGTGCCCATCACGTCGCCATCTACCAGCACAGGCGCTGGCGGGGTGCTTTCCACCTGTACCCTCTGAGCCTTTCGCATCAGAAAGCGGGGATGAAAGATGTGAGTGCCGCTGTAAACGCGCGGGAAGACGCGAAGGAACTCCAGTTTGCTGACCACCTGAGCGATGCACACATCCAGCAAGCCATCATCTATCTGTGCATAGGGGGCAATGCGCATCCCAGCACCATACGATTGGGTATTGGCTACCGTGCATAACAGGGCGCGCAGATGAACCTCCTCGTCGTCCATTGTGATTCGCATGTGTGGGGGCTTGAAAGTGATAATGGTGTGGACAACTGCTGCGATATAGGCGGCAGTGCCGCTGAGGAAACGGAACCCGCGGTTTACCCGCTCTGCTACCGCAGCGTCAAAACCGCATCCTGCGATATTGATGAAATACCTGCCGTTTACCCAGCCGAGGTCTACGCGGCGCGGTTTGCCGGTGAAAAGGTTCTCGACCGCCGTCTGCAGATTCTCACTAATGCCTGTGCAGCGGGCAAAGTCGTTCCCGGTGCCCAGCGGCAGGATACCCAGCCGAGCGGGCGTACCCACGATGCCATTCGCCACCTCGCCGCAGGTACCGTCGCCACCGGCAGCCACCACCAGTGACGCTCCCTCCTCTGCCGCCTGCCTTGCCAGTTCGGTGGCTTGCCCGACTCGAGTGGTGCTTACCATGCGCCATTTCATCCCGGTGTGGCTGCTTGCCTGTTGCAGAAGGCTCTCCAGAGTCTGCTGATGGCGCATGGCGCGATATCGCCCGGCAGCGGGGTTCAGTATAACCACCATATCCGCAGGTGTCATACTGATGCTTACGCCCTGCGGGATATTTCCTCCTTCTGTAGAAGGGAACACGCGATGTGGTGACGAAAGTTGCAGGCGAGCAATGGAATGATGTTTTGGGGTATCCTGCAGAAAGGTCTTGTGGACACATCAGTGCGAGGAGGCAACAGGAAATTCGTTGAGAGTGCTGTTTCTCGGTACAGCGGCAGCAGAAGGCGTGCCGGGGCTGTTTTGTGGATGTGAGGTGTGTCGTATTGCGCGTGAGCGAGGTGGTAAGGACCTGCGTACGCGCAGCTCCATATTCATCGATAACACCCTGAAGATTGACCTGCCGCCGGATACATTGCACCACGTGCTGGCTTACCGTTTAGACCTGTCGCGGTTGCAGCATCTTCTCATCACACATACCCATGAGGACCATCTCGCACTACATGAGCTGACCTACCTGCTACCGGCTTTTGCCCGTCGCGACTTGCCTCTGACGATTTACGGCAGCGATGGACTGGCGCGTGCGCTGAGCTACGCCTCGGACGAGGTGCGCAGTGCACTGGACGTGCGGGTGCTCCAGCCCTTCGCCCCATACGAGGTAGACCGTTACACGGCGATATCTGTACTGGCACACCACCGCGAGGACGAGCAGTGTTTCAACTACATTGTCTCCGATGGCGAGAAAACGCTGCTGTATATGTGCGATACAGGCTGGTATCGCGATGCGACATGGCGTTGTCTGTCGGGGGTGCGTCTGGATGCGGTGATTGCGGAATGCACGAAAGCGTTTGTGGAGGCACCTTACGATACGCACCTGGGGCTAAGTGAAGTGCTTCAACTGAAGGCTCGCCTGCTGTCCATGGGGACGGCGCACGCCAACACGCGCTGGGCAGTTACTCATTTTTCGCACAACGGCAAACCGCTGCACGAGGAACTGGAAGCCTTCTGCCGACCGCACGGAATAGAGGTTGCGTACGACGGATGGGAGATGGCACTCTAGGACGCAGAGATGCGTAAGGATAATATGCAGTGTTGCCGAGTAAAAAGCAGGATGTTGGATGGCGCAGCCAGTAACGAAAAGAACGGTGTGAGCGTCTAAAGAACGCGCAGCAGGAGGGAAATTGGTGCATGGCGAAAAGGAATAAACACACGCTCCGTCGCATTTATACTGGGAGGGAAATCGTTGACAGCCCCCTGGCGACCTGCTACAATAGGTTGCACAGGGGAGGAGGAGATTAAGGAATGGCACGTGCCCGAAAAGTGACAGGACCCATCGTGGGGTTGGATGTAGGCACCACCCTGATGAAGGTGGCAGAGGTACGTCCTACTAAAGAGGGTGTGCAGATTAACGCGGTAGGCGTCGCTCCGACACCGGAAGGGGTGATTGACGAAAGCGGCTATATCCAGGACCCGCAGGCTCTTGGTCAAGCCATTCGGCAATTGCTCACCCAGGCAGGCATTGCTACCAAGCAGGTAGTTACCTCGGTGCCGGGACAAAGCGGGCTGGTCGTGCGCGTGATCGAAATGCCCAAGATGACCCCCGCTGAGCTGGACAAGTCGATGGCATGGGAGGTGGAGAGACACATTCCCTTTGCCGCTCAGGGCGATGTAGTGACGGACTATGCGGTGATAGAACGCCCCGATTCCGACCCCAATGACCCCAACATGGAGGTACTGCTTGCCGCGGCACAGCAGGACGTGGTGGATGCTGTCGTCAAGGCGCTGTTTGCCGCTCAGCTCGACCCCGTAGCCATCGATGTTCAGGTGCTGGCGACCGCTCGCACCATTATCGGTCTGCAACCCGAAAAGTATCAGGACAAAACAGTAGTGCTTCTCAATGTGGGGGCAACTGCCACCGATATGGGGGTATTTGCGGGCAAAGTATTGCGTCTGCCGCGCACCATTCCCATCGCGGGTAACCACTTCACTCAGGCCATCGTGGATTCGCTGGCGTATCGGGTGGAGGGTACCGACCCGCGGGAGCGTTTTGCTCACGCAGAGAAACTGAAGCGGGAATACGCGGCGGTACTGCTGGAGCGGCTTGGTCCATCTGGAGCGGCTCCTACGTACGGAACCGAGTTTGGTGCGCCCACAGGCATGATTGACTTCTCGCAGCCGCCCTCGGCTGGTATGGTGGACTTCTCATCGGGTTTTGGGGAGCCAACCTTTGATGTGGAAGAGGAAAAGCCAGCCGAACCTTCGCAGGAGCAACCTGCAGAGCCTGCAACCCCTGCTCCCGTAGAGCCGGAGGAAACAGACCCCCTGCGTATCGAAGTGTTTGACGCGATTGCTCCTGTTCTGGGAGACTTTCTTGCGGAAGTGCGCCGTTCGCTGGAGTTCTACCGGGGACGGGTGCAGGGTGCGCGCATTGATGAAATCGTGCTGTGCGGTGGCACAGCCCGGATGAAGAACCTGGACAAGTTTTTGGCACAGGAGCTGGGCATACCGGTCAGCGTCGCAGACCCGTTGACCCATCAGGAGGCTCTGGTGCGCCGTTACACCATGCCCTATCTGCAAGAGGTGGCGCCGCTACTGCCGGTCGCCATTGGCTTGGCAATCCGGGATATGATTGACTAGGCATCCGGAGGGAGTGAACCATGTTGAAATTGAACCTGTTACCATCCAACATCTACGAACCGCGTAAAAAGCGAGCGTGGTTTGCGGTGTTCGTGGTGGTATGGCTCGCCTTGGCGGGGGGGCTGATTGCCTGGCAGCTGAGCCTTGTCAACCTCAAGTCGCAAAAGTCGGAAGAACTGCAGCAGCAAGAGGCTATCGTCAGGCAGGTGGAGCAAACCGAACAGGAAGCGCGAAATACCAAAGCGCTGGTGGCTCCGCTGCTCACCCGCGCGCAGCTGGCCGACGAGATATTTCGCGCCAACAAGCAGTACCCCAAGCTGTATCGTGAGGTGCGCCGGTGGACCATCGACAGCGTGCGATACGGCAGTTTGGGCGTGGCACAGGGGATAACCCTGCAGGCACAGGCAGTTACCCGCGACCTGGACGAAATGGCTCGCTACCTGCAGGTGATGCTGCAGTGCCCGCTGTTTACCGGCGTGAGCATCTCGTGGAGCGCTGCAGGCGGCGCCACCACCGGCACTGCTGCCCGTCCGGGCGGTTTCGGCGGTATGGGCGGGCCGCCCTTCGGAGGAGCCTATGGTGCACCCACGACGCCTTACGCGGGAATGTATGGCGCTCCTACCGGAGTACCGGGTACGCCAGGTGGATTGCCCGGTGCGGCGGCCAGCAGCACGGCGCAACAAGCCCAGCAGGGTGTCGTGTTTACGGTGGTGGCAACCCTGCGTGAGCCGCTGATAAATCAGGTTCAGCAACTGGTGCAGCAGCTCATGGCCTCGTTGGGTGGCGTCGGCGTGCCGGGCATGACTGGCGGCATGGGCGCGGGCATGGGATTGCCAGGCGCTCCCATGATGGGTCCCCCCGGCATGACGGGTCCGATGATGGGACCGCCTATGATGGGCCCCACAGGAGGCTCCAGACCACCGATGATGGGCGCACCGACCATGGGCGCTCCGGGAATGGCAGGCCCGATGGGTGCTCCACCCGGTATGGGTGGACCTGCAGCTGGGCGTGGTATGATTGTGGACTAAGGAGGGGCAGGGGATGCTTTCGAAGCTCACTTTGCAAAACGTAGTTGTGATAGGCATCGTGGTGGCGGTGGTCATCGCGTCGGGCATCTTCTTCGTGCTGATACGCCCCACGCAGGCTGAAATCAAGAACCTGGACACGCAGATAGAGGCTGCCAGCCAGCGGGCGGCACAACTCCCTGCGGCAAAGAAGCAGCTGGAAGATGCCAAGAAAGAGGTGGAAGAGGCACGGCTGAAGTGGGCGCGATATGAGCGTTCCAAAATGCCGGATATCGACATGACCGACCGCCTGAAAGCGGCTCTGGCTTACTGGAAGGAACCGGAAAGAACGGCAAAGGTTCTTCAGGATTTCGTATCCAGGTCTCAGGACGTTATTTTCCTGGGAGGTTTTGCTATCGGCATCCCGACCACGGACCCGAACCAGCTTCCCTGGCCGATATGGATTGTTCCCCTGGGGACGTTTCAGGTGCAGGGAGACTTCGAGAGCATCCTGCGCCATGTGGAGAGGTGGAACAACGCCCCTCGTCTGGTACTGGTGGACGGTTTACAACTGAGCGGTGTCAGCCCTCAGCTGATTGGGCAGTACACAGCCACGCTGTTCATTCTGCCTCGCGCAAAGAACGACCAGCCCGGGGCAACACTGCCCTCGGCGGGCGGCGCGCCTGGAATGGGCGGATTTGCTGGAATGGGCGCTATGGGCTTCGGTGGCAGAATGACCGCCCCCGGTATGCCCGGACCGATGATGGGCGCGCCGACGATGGGAGCTCCGATGATGGGCGCCCCAACGATGGGATCTCCAATGGTTCCCGGAGCACCCGGGGGCATGTCGCGACCGCCTGTGGGTGGCGGTGCTGGCGTGACGGGACCAGCTCTGGGTGGCGGAGCGGGAGTTCCAGGAGTGGAAGAGTACTAAAGGAGGCTTGAGGGACGATGCAACAGTGGCTCAACGACCCTAAGAACAAACCGATCGTTATCGGCGGTGCGGTGGCGGTGTTGCTGATTGTGGCAGTCGCGCTCTTCCTGCTGATGGGCGGTGGCGGACAACAGACCGCTGGAACTACGCCGACCGGTAGCGCGTCCCGCGTTGAAACACTGGAGGACCAGCCTCCCGCAATGGGCCCCACAGCCGGACCCATGGGACCTATGGGCGGACCTATGGCGGGTGGAATGGGCTACGGAACCAGAGGCGCTCCGCAGCAGGTTGCAGAAGCACCCAGGGAAGGAAAGCCGCCCTCGAAGTACCGCGTGGACCCGTTCAAGCCTTTGCCCTGGGAAGCAGACGTGAGCAAGCCTCCGATACTGTCGGTGGTTCCGTCGGTACGTCTGCAGCCGGTGCCCACGGCGAAACCGCGCAGTGAAGAAGAGGAAGACGTGCTGCCACCCCAGCCCTACCGTCGAGTGGCTGGCATTATGTGGGGACAAAGCGTGGCAGCGATTATTGAGACGCAAGGTGACCTGCCTCGTGTGGTGAAGCCGGGCGATACGATTGACGGTTTGCGAGTAGCCCGCATCGAACCGGGTCAGGTCGTGCTCTCTACGCTGGGAAAGAAGCCCCAGGAGATATCTGTCAAACTGGGTGCTCCGATTACACCGGTGCAACGTGCCTTCCCCGGAGTCGGTGGCGTGCCTGGTGGTGTTCCCGGTATGCCGGGTGTGCCAGGGGGTGGTGCCCCTGGTGGTGCAGGACTTTTGGAAGAATACTAACCAAAGTCAATCCTTCTGCCGTCCAACTTTTTTCGGAAAGTGAAGAGGGGAGAAGGAGTTCCGGGATAGTAAGCGAAACCATTTGAGGAGGTTTATCTTCATGCATCGAGCTTTGCGAATCGCGGCGTGCCTTTTGGTGCTCGTTGGCGTTACTGTGTCTGCAGTGGCACAGGAACCGACTTCGGGTGGTGGACCAAGAGTGACGCTGAACCTGGAGAGCGCCAGCATTGCGGATGCTCTCAAACTGCTGTTCCGAGCCACAGGCTATAACTACACGCTGGACGAGTCGGTGGTTCAGGGCTATGTCACGGTATCGCTGAAGGATGTCACTTTCGAGACCGCCTTGCGGACCGTGCTTCGCGCGGCTAACCCGCCGCTGACCTACCGTGTGGATGGTGGCGTGTACATCATCTCGCCGAGAGTAGAGACCTTTGATACCTCTGGGCAGGACCTGCAGCAGGTCGAGGAACCCTCCCTGCCACAGGTGCGGACGGAAAAGATTACGTTACAGCACCTGGACTCGCTGGCGATTGCCCAGATACTGGGTGGCGGCGCCGTTTCGCTGAACCAGACGGGCTGGACGTATAGCGGTGGCGGCTACGGTGGCGGCTATGGTGGCTTCGGCGGTGGCTTTGGAGGCGGCTATGGTGGCTTCGGCGGTGGCTACGGTGGCGGCTTTGGCGGCTACGGTGGCGGCTGGGGCGGCGGCGGCTATGGTGGCTTCGGCGGCGGCTATGGTGGCTTCGGCGGCGGCGGTTTCGGCGGTGGCGGCTGGGGCGGTGGCGGCTTCAACCGCGGTGGCTTCGGCGGTGGCGGCTGGGGCGGCGGCTTCAACCGCGGTGGCGGCTGGGGCGGTGGTGGCTTCAACCGCGGCGGCGGTTGGGGCGGTGGCGGCTGGGGCGGACGCGGCGGTTTCTGAGCGTCTGTTCCGGCTCCCCGCCGGACTGTCTTTACAACCAAACGATCTGTAACGAGTAAAAGGAGGACAGAGGTTCATGACACTCCGTAAATGGCGGAACGTCGCATTGCCTTTGATGGTGGCATGTGCTGTGTGGGGTGTGTGGGGTTCGCTTCCGGCGGCGAGTGCCCCCCGTGCGCAGGGAAATATGCCGCTGTTGAGCCTTACACTGGTTGACGCGGAGTTTCGTGACGCAGTAAACATGTTGATGCAGCGCAGTGGGGCCAGCATCGTGCTGGAACCCAGTGAAAAGCCCTATCCGCGTGTCAACGTGAATTTGATTGACATGCCACTGGATAAAGCACTGGAGTACCTGGCACGTTCAGCGGGTGCACGGGTGCGTCGTACGGAAGATGGAGTGTTTATCGTTGGACCGCAGGGCAACGACACCGAACCCGCTGTTGCAGCACAACCGCAGGAGCCTGTACCCACACCTGCGCCTGCGCCGGTGCGAGTGCGCACGGAAAAGATGAAACTGCAGTACATTAACCCCAGCGAGTTTCTGAGACAGCTGCGCACAGACCCGACGATTGTGGGCATGGACTGGGCGGCTCAAAACAGTGGAGCTCTGCTGAAGCACCTGATGGATGCAACGCGCACGGGCATGCGTCCGTTGATACAGCCTCAGCCCATTCTGCCTACGCCTTCGCCAGTGCCAACTGCCCCGACAAATACGAGTGAGGGAAGTACAGCGGGGCACACGTCAGCACCCAATACCGGCTTTGACCAGCGTGGCGCCTTCGGCGGCGGTATAGGCTTTGGCATGGGCGGGCAGGTCGGCGGCTTCGGCCAGCCCGGTGCTGGCGGTATCGGCGGGTTTGGTCAACCCGGCGTTGGCGCTGGTGGGCTCGGTGCTGCCGCTGGTGGGCAGCTGGTGCAACTGAGCGACCAGGCTCGCATCATCGCCGTGGACGTGGATAACTCCCTGATCGTTGTCGGCACGGACGAAGATATCGAGAACATCCGCCGTTTCATCCGCTTGCTGGACGTGGCGCCCAAGCAGGTGGAAATCAAGGCGGAGTTCGTGACTGTGAAAGTCAGCGAGGTAAGGCAGTTCGGGATCGACTGGCTGGTGCAGCAGCTCAACACGCAAGCAGGAAACGTGCCGGGCACCTTCGCCACGGGCGGCAACATCTTCATCCGCTACAGCGCGGGCAACCTGGTCACCGAACTGCGTACCGCTATGTCCAATGCGCGTGGTCGTGTGATCCAGGCACCGGTGGTGACAACGCTGAACAACACGCCGGGCTCTATCTTCGTGCAAACGGAAGTGCCTTTCGTCACCACAACGTTCACAACTCCTGGCCAGGGACAGGTGATTCAGGGGAGCCAGGTGAACTACGTGTCCATAGTGTCCGGCATGACGGTAACCCCGCGGATTAACGGCGACGGTACCATCACCCTGTTCATCCCGTTGCAGCTGTCGGATATTACCGGCTCGGTGCGGTCGCCAGATGGCAGCACGTTCCCGATAGTTAACAGTCAGTCTATCTTCACCACGCGGCGCGTGCCGAGTGGCCAGACGGTGGTTCTGGGCGGATTCATCCGGCGCAGCGAGGATACCTCGGTGGCGAAGTTCCCCATCCTTGGCGACCTGCCGTGGATTGGGCATCTGTTCCGCTCCACCAACCTGTCGCAGGACGATACCGAGCTGCTCATCTTCCTGACGCCTCGTATTCTCGAGGATACTGGCGCACCGACGATAGGCGTAACGCCCTAAGGTTCCGACCATTGCTCGTTACGGATCGGCGCGGGGGTACTCACCCCCGCGCTTCTCGTACGCTGATGCGGTACAGGTCGTTTCCAAACGTCGCACTTATCGGTTTCATGGGCACCGGCAAGACCTTGCTGGGGCAGATGCTGGCACGGCGGTGGGGATGGCAGTTTGTCGACACCGACGCACTGGTGGAGCAAAAAGTGGGATACAGTGTGGCGCAGATTTTCGATCGCTTCGGAGAGGAATATTTCCGCCAGCAGGAGACGGAGGTGCTGCGCAGTTTGGAGAACCAGCATCGGCTGGTGATTGCTACCGGCGGAGGAGTGCCCACGCGCGCGGAAAATGTATGCTCTCTGCGCCGACACGCCGTTATCGTGTTGTTAACGGCACAGCCGGAAGTGATTCTGCAGCGCGTTCAGCCAATCCACACGCGCCCGAAGCTGGCTGCTGCTCCCGACCCACTGGCGGAGATACGCCGATTAATGTCCGAACGCGAGACCGCCTACGCATGTGCCGACATCCGTGTGGATACCTCTACGCTTTCACCGGAACAGGCGGTGGAACGCATCGAGGAGCTGGTTCGAAGATGGCAACCGACAAACCTTACCTGACGCTTCACGTCCGCCTGGGCGAACGCAGCTACCCCATCAGCGTCGGTTCTGGAGTGCTGCAAAGTGCGCCGGCGCAATTGTATGCTTTGCAACCTTCGCAGATAGCTCTCATTACCCATCCCCATCTCGCACAGTGGTATGGTGAATCTCTGAAAGCCTCTCTGGAGCAGCAAGGAGTTCCCGCCTGTCTGCTGACGGTTCGCCCCGGCGAGCGCACGAAGCGATGGGGTGTCGCCGGTCGCCTGCTTCGACAGATGGCGCAAAGGGCTCTGGACAGGCGTTGCATCGTGGTTGCGCTGGGGGGAGGAGTTATCGGCGACCTGGCAGGTTTTGTGTCAGCCTGCTATCTGCGCGGTGTGCGCTACGTTCATATCCCCACCACACTGCTGGCACAGGTGGACTCCAGCGTAGGGGGCAAGACAGGGGTGAACCTTCCGGAAGGTAAAAACCTGGTGGGAGCATTCCACCAGCCTTCGCTGGTATTGATAGATACCGACACCTTGAAGACGCTACCCCGCCGCCATTTTCGGGCGGGCTTAGCAGAGGTTTTGAAGTATGGTATAATCGCAGACGCAGCGTTATGGCAGCTGGTAAGGGACGAGTCCGGCAACCTGCGGCAGGGGCACAGCTCACGCCTTGCCGACATTATCCATCGCTGTTGCGAGATTAAAGCGAACATTGTCTCGGAGGATGAGACCGAACAGGGTGTCCGGGCTATCCTGAACTTCGGGCATACGGTGGGACATGCGCTGGAATCCGTCATGGGCTATGGTCGCCTTTTGCATGGCGAGGCGGTGTCTATCGGTATGGTCTCTGCTGCGCTGCTCGGTGAATCGCTGGGTATCACGCCTATCGGAACGGCGGAGGAGATAGCGAACGCATTGCGGTCTCTGGGCTTGCCGGTTGCACTCCCCCGCGGTGTGGAGTTTGAATCTCTGCTGAGCGTCATGGCACGCGATAAGAAAGCGCGCGATGGGCAATTGCGTTTCGTATTGATAGAGCGTATCGGGCAGGCACGTTTGCCGATTGTGGTGAAAGAGAAAGAGGTGCTTCACGCGCTGAGCGTGCACCGCCAGAGGTTCAACCCGGAGGCTGCGCCATGAACACCAGCCGCTGGCAAACGCCGCTGGACCTTGCGGGAGGCCTGTGGGTGATAGCAGTGGTGGTGGTTTTTCTGGGGCTTCCCTATGGCTTACCAGAGGTCAGCGTTTCGGTTTTGGAGAAGATATACGCGCTGTATCTGATAGCCGGGGTGGTGTGGCTGGTGCGTCGTTTCACCTCTTCTGGAAGTGTGGTTAAGGGGGCAAAAGGGCGTGATTAGTCGCGTACTGGCAGGGCGATATGAGCTGCTGGAGAAACTGGGGGAAGGAAGCCTCTTCGCCGCCTATCGCGCCAGAGACCACGAAACGAATGCACTGGTTACCGTTAAGCTGCTGTTGCCTGCCTTTGCCGACGATAGCGCGTTGATGAATGCATTGAAGCAGTGCTTTTTGACCACTTCATCTCTCAATCATCCGCGCATCGCTCGCATCCTGCAGGTCGCTGAGCATGAAGGGCAGCTGGTGCTCGTCACCGAGTTCGTGCGAGGCATTAACCTGAAGGAGCGTATTCGCCGGGTGGCTCCTTTCACGCTGTCGGTAGCCGTCGACATCGCTCTTGCGGTAGCGGAGGGACTGGAGGGGGCCCACCGTGCAGGAATAGCACACGGAGACCTGCGTCCGCACAATATTATTGTGTCGCAGGAAGGGTTGATTAAGATTACCGATTTTGGTTTGTTACCCGCGTTGCAGGCTTCACCGTTGGCGCAAACGGCGTGGCTGACTCGCGCGGCGCCTTACCTGCCGCCAGAGGTTTCTGAGGGCTGGCACGTGACGCCCTCAGCGGACGTATATGCACTCGGTGTCATACTGTTTGAAATGCTCACGGGTGGCGTGCCATTTCCTGCCGATACTCCGGTGGCAGTCGCGTTGCGACATGCGAAGGACCCTCCCCCCAGCCCGCGTGCGGTGAATCCGGGTGTTCCCAGAGCAGTGGAGGGTATCGTGCTGAAGGCGATGCAGAAGCTACCGGAGCAGCGCTACCCCGATATGGGCTCGATGCGCCACGACCTGCGGGCGGTGCATGACGCTTTGCGTTTCGGTAAGCCGTTGTCGTGGTCGCCGCTGGAGCGCGCGCCGGAAAGTATGGAGCCCGTTTCCGCCACCCGTTCAACGCGCCCGGCGGAGACGGAAGACACCGAGATGCGCTTTATCAAGAACGCTTTTCGTGCGCTGACGGTGCTCGCCGGGCTGATGGTGATTGCCATCGTCGCGGTGTTATTCTGGATAACCCGTCCGGTCAAAGAGGTACCTGTTCCCGACCTGCAGGGTAAGCCTCTGGTGGAAGCGCGGCGCCTGGCACAGGACGCGGGGCTGGACCTGGTCATACGGCAGGAAGATCACAACGAACAGTTCCCCGCAGGGACGGTGTACCTGGTGCAGCCTGAACCGGGCACGACTGTCAAAGCAGGGGCGCCGGTGCAGGTGTGGGTCAGCAAAGGCTCTCGTCGGGTAGAAGTTCCGAACGTTCAGGGTTTGAGCGAGGCGGATGCGCGACAGAGGCTGGTAGAGGCAGGGTTGCAGGTGGGAAAGGTCGAGGAGAGGTCTCACCCCACAGCCCCTGCAGGCACGGTGCTTTCGCAGACGCCTGCGCCCCAGCAAAAGGTGAACAGGGACGCGCCGGTGGACCTTGTCGTCAGTAAAGGTCCGGCACTACCAGCCGTACCTGAAGAGGGAGCGGAGCGGGGCTTCGAGCTGGTTATCCCTGTAAAAGGTGCGCCCAATGAGGTGGTGCAGGTGCGCTTGGAGGTGCAGGACGCTCTCGGGGTGTACACTATTCTGGATGAACCGCACACTGGGGGTGAACAGGTCATCGTTCCTGTTCGGGTACGGGGGCGTAACATTGTGTTCCGTATCTATTTCAATAACCAGCTGGTACACGAGGAGGTACGCCCATGAGCAGTGCGCCTCGTGTGCTGATAGCTCCTTCCCTACTCTCTGCGGACTTTGCGAACTTTGCCGAAGCGGCGCGCGCCGCGCGTGAAGCGGGTGCCGAGCTGTTGCACTTTGACGTGATGGACGGCGTTTTTGTGCCGAACATCACTTTTGGGGCACAGACGGTGCGGGCGTTGCGCCATCACTCGGATGCCATTTTCGATGTGCATCTGATGATTGTTCAGCCGGAGCGTTACATCGAGGAGTTTGCGCAGGCGGGAGCGGACATCATCACCGTCCACGCCGAGGCGTGCGTGCACCTGCAGCGGGTGCTGGCGCAGATTCGGGAGTGCGGAGCGCGTGCGGGCGTCTCCCTCAATCCTTCCACCCCTCTGAGTGCCATCGAATACGTCATTCCCGATATCGACCTGTTACTGATTATGACGGTCAATCCGGGTTTCGGGGGTCAGCGGTTTATCCCTGAAATGCTGCGCAAGATCGCACATGCCCGCGCCATGCTGGACGAGGCAGGTAGTGAAGCGTGGCTGGAGGTGGACGGCGGCATCAACAGGGTAACGACGCCGATGGTGGTGCGGGCAGGTGCACGGGTGCTGGTGGCAGGGTCATCGGTGTTCGGGCACCCGGAAGGGGTGCGGGCAGGCGTCGAGGAACTGCGCAGAGCCGTCTGGGAGGTAATTGAAAGGGTGTGAGGCAGTGTGTGGCTGACTGCAGCTGTGCTGATTGTCTCCGTGGTGTTTCTCGGTCGCGAAGCGCTGGCAGTGCGAAGGGGTCTCAGCTCGCACCGACGTTTCACCGTGCGGCTGATTGGCTGTGTGCTTTTGCTGTCGCTGGCTCTGGTGCTGCAGTTCAAAGAGGCTATTTTGCTGTCGGCAGGTGAGGCAAGCGGCGGCGCGCGCCTGCTGCGTCTTCTGCAGTTTTCCGTTGGAGTGCTGGTGCTGGTGACCGCACTGGTGCTGGTGGCTTTGATAGATGCACGCGAAACACTACAACGCTATGTGCATGAGCGCAGACAGATAATTGACGAACTGTTACAGACTCCTTCCTTGCCTTCCGAGCCATCTTCTGACGGCAAACGCGATGAGAGTACCACTTGAAGAGATATTCATGCGCCGTGCGCTGTCGCTGGCACAACGAGGGTACACTGCTCCGAACCCCATGGTGGGAGCGGTGCTCGTCAAAGATGGGCGCGTGGTGGGCGAGGGGTATCATCGGCGGGCGGGGATGCCTCATGCGGAGGTAGAAGCGCTGCGACGCGCTGGCGAGAGCGCACGTGGTGCCACCCTGTATGTGACACTGGAACCATGCAGTCACTGGGGACGCACTCCGCCGTGCGCCGAGGCGCTGATTGAGGCAGGGGTTCGCTGTGTGTACGCCGCCATGCAGGATCCAAACCCCCTGGTGGCGGGCAGGGGCTTCGAGAAGCTGCGCAAGGCAGGTATCGAGGTGCAGGTAGGTGTGCTGGAAGAACGGGCGCGCCAGCTGAACGAGATATTCGTGAAGTACCATACAACGGGGATGCCTTTTGTGACTGTCAAGGCGGCGATGTCTTTAGATGGCAAAATCGCCACCCATACGGGCGACAGCAAGTGGATTACCGACGAGCCCGCCCGTCGGCTCGTGCATCGGCTTCGTGCCCGGCACGACGCCGTGATGGTGGGAATCGGCACGGTGTTACAGGATGACCCTTTGCTGACCGTGCGCCTGCCCCGGATGAAGGAGACTTTGCATCGTCTGCGGGTGATTGTGGACAGCCGACTGCGCTGTCCTGAAGAGGCACAGGTGCTGCGTGTGGAAGATTGTCCCACGCTTATCGTCACCACTGCATCTGCACCGCCAGAGAAAATCGCCCGTTTGAGGGAGCGGGGAGTAGACGTGGAGGTACTGCCCGACGAAGGAGGGCAGGTAGACCTTAATGCCCTGATGAAGTCGCTGGCGCAACGTGGAGTAACCGGCGTGCTGTGCGAGGGCGGGGGAACGCTGATAGCCAGCCTGTTCGCGAAGAGGCTGGTGGATAAAGTGGTGTTTTTCTACGCGCCGCGCATCATCGGCGGGCGAACCTCCCCTACCGCCGTGGAGGGAGAGGGTTATGCGCTTGTCGAGGAATGCCTGCGGCTGGATAGGGTACACTGGAGAAAAATCGGGCAAGACATGATGGTGCAGGCGTATCCGGTTTGGGAGGACGATTCGTCATGTTCACCGGCATCGTGAGGGAACTGGGCAAGGTGGCGCAAGTGGAGGCAAGCGCGGATGGCGCGCGCCTGACGATACATGCCCCCGAAACCGCTCCCGGCGTGCAGGTCGGCGATAGCGTGGCAATCAACGGAGTGTGCCTGACTGTTGTTCGCAAGGAAGGAGAGCGGCTATGGTTCGAGGCGGTTCAGGAGACGCTAAGGCGCAGTAACCTGGGTGCACTGAAGCCGGGAGACAGGGTGAATCTGGAAACCGCACTGCGTGTGGGCGATGCTATGGGCGGGCACTTTGTGCAGGGGCACGTGGATACCACCGGCGTGGTGCAAAAACTCGTGCCTCAGGGCAATGCGGTGGTGATGGTTATCGGTGTGGATAGAGAGTGGATGCGCTATCTGGTTCCTAAAGGCTCGGTAGCCGTAGACGGCGTGAGCCTGACGGTCGTGGAAACGGGCGCCAGTGATTTCAGCGTATGGCTGATCCCACACACTCGCAAGGTCACCACGCTGGGTCTGCGGCGGGTGGGAGATGAGGTCAACGTGGAGTTCGACATGCTGGCGAAGTATATCGAGCGATACCTGGAGACCCGGCGTGAGGGCGCCGGGGTGGATATGGATTTGTTAAGGCGGACGGGTTTCGTGGAGTAGGATGGTGGTTCTTCCGTTCTCCAAAATGCACGGTGTGGGCAATGATTTCGTCGTGGTGGCGGAGGAGAGCGTTTCCTCGCTTTGCCTGTCTGACCTGGCGAGGCGTCTGTGCCGACGCCGGTTTGCCATCGGCGCGGATGGTTTGCTGGTGGTTGGGCGAGGTAAGAGCCATGCCGTGCGGATGCGTATGTTCAATCCCGATGGCACTGAAGACATGTGCGGAAACGGCTTGCGGTGTGTGGCGAAATGGGCAGTTGTGCATGGGCTGGTCGCAGGGAGCCGTTTTGTGGTGGAGACCATTGATGGCGACAAACAGGTGGAGCTGTTGTCCGATGGCAGGGTAAAGGCGGAACTGGGAGAACCTCACCTCGAGCCGGAGCGCGTGCCGGTGCTGGCTGAGACCTATCCGGTCATGAATCTGCCTGTCGCGACGTCGCGAGGCGTCATCCACGTGACGTCTCTTTCCACCGGCTCCACGCATAGCGTGATATTTACCGACAGTCTACCCGACGACGAGCGGTTCCTGCGCGATAGTCCTTTAATCGAAAACCACCCTCTGTTTCCCCAGCGCACCAGTGTGTTGTGGACGGTGGTGGAAAGCCCTTCCCGGTTGCGCATGCGCATCTGGGAGCGAGGAGCCGGGGAGACTTTAGCGTGCGGAACCGGAGCCTGTGCGGCGGCAGTAGCGGCGCAACTGCACGGGCTGGCAGGGGAATCGGTGGAGGTGTACTCCCCCGGAGGTGTGTTGTATGTGCAGTGGCGACCCGGCTCGCCGGTGACTTTGACCGGTGCCGCTGAGCTGGTATTTGAAGGTTGTTATCCTTTGAGCGAGGTGGAACCATGAGCAACTGGCGCGAGAAGGGCACTCCCGAACCCATCGCGGCGTTGAACAAAGTGCCGTTGCGGGAGTGTGGCGAGCCGCTGGTGGACATTCGCAAAGCCTGCCCGCGAGTTCGTGTGGCGCGGAAGTGTATCCCTTTCCTGCGGGCGACGGTAGCGGAGATGCTCAACCGTGCGCAGGAATCGCTTCCAGCGGGCTATCGGTTGCGCGTGACGACCGCCTACCGTACCCTCGATATGCAGCGTGAGCATTACGAGCGCTACTTCAACCAGCTGCGCGAGCAGCATCCCGAATGGAGCTATGCCACCCTGCGCCGTATGACCAACCGCTTCTTCGCGCCGGTGGACCAGAAAGCACCGCCCGGACACTGCACCGGTGGAGCAGTGGATGTGCAGCTGCTGTTGCCAAACGGCAAACCGGCGGACGTTACGTCCCCGTTCACTGGCTGGCAGGCAGCTCCGACGTGGATAGAGGGTCTGACACCTGAAGCACATCGCAACCGTATGATTCTGGTGGAGGCGATGCTGGGAGCGGGTTTTAGCAATTGCCGCGATGAGTTCTGGCACTATTCGTATGGCGACGCCGCATGGGCTGTGCGGGTGGGGGCGCCGTATTGCATTTATGGACTTATCGATTTGCCACCCGAGTGGCAGAAGCGTGTACGTAAATAAGCAAAACAAGAAGCCCCAAGCCAGTGCTTGGGGCTTTCCAATGCTGTTGTTCTCCTGTCAAGAAGCTGCTTTTTGCGGTATCACCAGTCCCAACTGCTCTCCAATTTGCAGAGCCTGTTCCGCGTCGCGCTCGTATAAGGATAACCAGTATTGCATGTTACGCTCTTTGACGTAATCTACTGCGCTCGCCGGAACGTAGACCGAGACCAGTTGCCAGCTTCGCGGGAACAACAGCGATACCCGGCGCTCTGCCTCCATGCCACACCTCCTTTCCCGCAGTCGCTGCGCCGACTTCCGCTTTTTCAGACGCTCGATAAGCTGTCCATGTTCCCGAAAAATGCGTTCAGGTTCCCACTAACGTACGGGTTTTTCATCTGCATTATACAATACTTCTGCGGCGAAATCCAGCCAGATGAAAAAAAGCCCCGACGCTGCCGGGGCGAAACGCAGGAATGAAGGAGTGAGTGTCTGAACGGAAAGACGGTATCTGTCACCGGGCAAGCCGGTGCATCTTTTCGGTGTCCAGTTTTTTTGTTCACGCACTCCTGCGCAATGTTATATAGTGCAAGATTCGTGCCATTCGCGAGGTAGCACGAAAAACAGGTGGTTTCTTCAGGTGCTTGCAGCGGTACCGTCAGGAGTGGCGTTATGCTGTCCGCTGCCCCGTCACGAAGGACCTTCGCGGAGAGAGAAGTGGATATAGTATAAGCCTCTTTGGAAAGGAGACATTCCGCGTATGAAGACACGCCTGGCGGCAAGTAGACTCCGACCGGCTATCATCATCTCATGGGTGCTGGCGTTCATGCTTGTCCTGACACCCGCAAGGGCCATAGTGACAGGGGGTGACGTGTGGTCTGTGGTGGTCGGTAAAGCGGCTTCGCTCCCCGAGATTGGCTGTCCGGTAGTGAAGGATGAAGCTTGGGCATACGGATTCACTTCAGGGGGTGGCTGCGCCATCGAGCAGCAGCGAGGCTATGCTGTTTCTGGCGTTGCTGGATGGAGCGCCGGTTCACCTTTGCGCGGCGGAGGAATGCGTAGGGGAAGTGTGGCTGTGCTTGGAGAGCCTTCCTTCTGGGTATACTGAGAGTAGATTGCAGAGGAGGTGTGTGATGAGCGAGTGGCAGGTGCTGGTGATGGCTTACGGGACGCCACGCACTATAGAAGAAGTAGAGCCTTATTACACGCATATCCGTCGAGGACGCCCCCCTACACCAGAGCAGCTGGAAGACCTCGTGCGTCGCTATCAGGCGATTGGTGGGGTCTCGCCTTTGCAGGAGATTACCCTGCGGCAGGCGGCGGCGGTGGAGAGGGCATTGCGCCAACGCGGCTGGACAGGTCAGATGTATCTGGGCATGAAACACTGGCATCCCTTCATCGCCGAGGCGGTCGAGCAGATGGCGCGAGACGGTGTGCAACGGGCCGTGGGAGTAGTGCTGGCGCCCCACTACTCGCGAATGAGCGTCGGAACCTACATCGACTATGCCGAGCAGGCGCACCAGCAGGTTGCGCCCGGCATGGAGCTGCGCTACGTGGAACGATGGGGCAATCATCCCCTGTTTATTCGCGCAGTAGCTCAGAAGGTGCAGGAGGCACTGGCGGACTGGAAACCGCAAGAGACGATGGTGGTTTTCAGCGCGCACAGCCTGCCCGAGCGCATCCGGCAATGGGATGACCCTTACGAGCGCGAGCTGCTGGACAGTGCGCAAGCAGTGGCACGGCTTCTCGAATTGCCAAACTGGACCTTCGCCTTCCAGAGCGCGAGTGCCACCGGCGAGCCGTGGCTGGGCCCGGACATTCTGGAGCGTATCAAGGAGATAGCGCAGACCACGACTTACCGCCAGATGGTGTTTTGCGCGATTGGTTTCGTGGCAGACCATCTGGAGGTGCTTTACGACCTGGATATCGAGGCGAGGCAGAAGTGCAAATCGTTGGGGGTGCAGTATCGCCGCGCGGCCTCGCTGAACGATGACCCCTTGATGGCAGAAGCGGTGGCGGATGTGGTGCTATCGGTCATGCGATAAACGAAAAGCGGGGCTCACGCCCCGCTGAAGGTCGGCTGGCGAGCCAGGGCGGCTGTTCATAACCCCCCTGCTAAAACGGTTCGCCACACCGTTCATGGCAGATCGGGCTAAAACAGCCTAGCCCTCCCAATCACCTCGTTTGTCTGCCATAGGGCACCACCTCCTTTCGGAAGCAGTATGCCATATTTGCGAGGGTGTTGTCAATCGCGCACGAGGTGTACGGAAACGAACCTGCGTGTATCTTATTCTTGTGAAAGTCCCCACAGACCTTGACGCCTGTTCAAGCACGTGATATAATCTATCCGACATCCCCCGCGTGAGGAGGCAAGTAGCATGGAAAAGCGTGCTTTGCTATTCAAACGGCGGGGGGTATGGGTTGCGCTGCTCCTGTGGTTCGCCGCCCCTCTGAATGCGCAGCAAATCGTCACCGCTATTCACGTGCAATGGGATAATAACCTGAACGACAACCAGCCCTGGCAGTGCGTTACCACTGGCGAAGTGGCTAATCCGTGGTTCCACTTCATCGTTGCCTACAAGTTCCCCATCATCAACGTGATGGTGGACTGGGCGGAATTGCAAGAGCTCACCCAAGCCCACCCTGTGCAGCCAACCCGTCAGACCAGTTTCAGCCTTCAGAGTGGACTGCCTGCCGGATGCACCCGACCTCCAGTCAGCGACCCGCAGAACTGGAGCATCCGCTGGTGTGATATGTTTCCCATGATGGGGCCGTTTTTGCACAATGCGCCCTATCGGCTGACGGTGCAGTATCGGTATCTGGCAATAGTGGGTTACAATCCGATGCCGGTGTATCAGACATTTGGCCCCTTTCAGACCACCGTTGAGTTCAGTGTCCGTAACCTGGTGGTGAGCTCTTCAGACGAAGTGAGGGTGCTGAAGTGGGACCCGGACCGCCCGGAGGTTTGCGACACCACTTTTCGTTACAGTCTGGACAGTGCGCAGAGGCGGGACGCGCCGGTGCGTATCAGTATCTATTCCACAGACGGTGCAAAAGTGTACGAGGTGACAGAGCAGAAGGCTTGTCCCCAAACGCACACATTCAGTTGGGAAGGACTCACCGCTTCAGGTCAGCCCGCGCCGCCGGGGTTGTATGTGTTTGATGTAGAGGTGAATCCAAACGCCTATCCCTTTAGCGATGCCGACCGCCTCCGCAGCGAACGCATCAGTATCGGGGAACATGAGATTGAAATAGACAGCTTAGGACATTTTACTTCGCGATACATCATACGGAGCGGTAGAAATGCAGCGAGCGTTTGGAGCGAGGTGTACGCTCCCACGCTGGAGAGGATAGCCGGACCAGTATTCGGTCCGACACACGCCATACCGCCCGATGTCCCACCGGCGCCGCACGACTGGTGTTCTCTCACCACTGCGGTTAACCTGGAGTATTGTTCTCAGCAATCTTATCGCTTCTTGCTGTGGGCCCGAGATAGCTTCTCGGATCAAGACAAGGCACACCGCGAGAAGACTTGCCTAACTAACCAGAGGGTGTATCTCATTGGTTGGTTCGCGGGTTTTGGATTCCATTTCAGCCGCGGTAACTTTATAAGCGGTCTACCACCAATGCCTAGCGAGTTGGATTGCCGGAACATGCCGGGAGAAATTGCGCACATAGTGAAAGAGGTCGTTAAGCGCGACCCCGCAACTGGCAAGCTACAAGTGGTGCCTGGTTACTCCCCAAGGGTGGTGCTGCCTGGGGGACAAACTGGGAGCCTGATTTTTACCAACCCCATCGGGGCATCAGGATTTAAGATGAAATTGAATGAAGCAGTTCGGGGTCTGTCACCACGGTCTGGCATCGTGTACTATGCGGGCCACGGCGGCTTCGGAACGTTGATAGGATTCCCCGATCCTGCGCCGGAGTCTGAGGATGAGCTATTTGGCTTACCGACGCCGGGCATTCGAGTCACTGTAACACCGTTTGATCTGATACACCTTCACGCAGTTCGTGTATTCTATCTCAGCGCTTGCCAAACATGCACGGACTCATCTGGAAGCGGTCTTGTGGCGGCGATAGCCGCTCGTGGTGCCCAGGCGGTGGTTGGGTTCCACCGGTCTTTGCAGGGTCTAAAGATGCCGCCGGGGAAGGATGCCGACAAGGTTTTCTTTCGATCGCTTGCCGGAACCAAAGGGGTTTTGTTCGGCTTAGGTGCTCGCGAGGGTACAACTGTTGGACAGGCACTCGACCTAGCCTGGCAACAGTTAATCGCAGGTCCTCCAAGGCGGGGACAGACCTGGCGCGACTACTACGGCGTAGCCGGAAGTGCACCGAACCCGCTCAACGTAACCATCAAATAGTGGAGGGTCGCGATGAGATTACAATGTCTCCTAACAACCCTTGTTCTAGCAGCAGCCACTGTTGCCGCGCAGCCTCCGACGATGCTGACGCGCGAGCAGGCTGGGCAAATCCTGATGCAACTGCTTCAAGCAGGACAGTATCCAACCGATGTTGTCATCGGACTGAGTTCGTCTGAACTACCCGCAGGCTATGAGGTGCTGGAGTTTGACTGGGAAACACTTCGCCAACTGGCTCCCGAGGACAAAGACTATCCAACGATGACCACCATGAACGATGCGATGTGGTTTGATCTCAACACTCCATACGAGCACGCTTATTACTTTGGGGTGCGTTTTCAGCCGCTTGACGCAGAGGTGCTCGTTACCGTGAACGCCTGGACAGGGTATGTCTACCTGTATCCGTCCCCGCGACCGCTGGAGCCTTTTGTCACGAACTCGCAAATGGGTTTAGGAAATCTGCCTGTGCTCACACAAGAGCAGCAGCAAGAGCGCGCTCTGCAGATTGCCCGCGCGTGCTTGGGGGACGGCAGCCTGTTGGTGCGGGCGGTTTTCCCGTTAGAAGATGGAGCAGAGGTACCCTACGGGGAATGGGGCACGGCGTTTCTCATCTACAAGGTAGACTCCCAAACCTCTGCCGTCTTGCCGCAGATAGCGTGGTTAATCATTAACTCCCGCAACGGGTTTGTGGAAGAGGCGTTAGTTTACAATCGCCCACTGAGGGTTTCCACAGTTCCCCGCATTAACTACCTTCAAGCGATGGCCCTTGCCAGCAATTACATGAGCGAGATGGGTGTTCAGGTGGTGGAGTGGGTTACTCGCTATCCCAAAGAGGAATACTACCGCCAGCTGGGTATGCCTCTTTACTACGACTTCGGTTTATTTGTGGTGGAAGACGGCTTGCTGGAGCAACATCTGGTGTGGATGTTGCCGTGTGTGTGGGAATGGCAAGGGCATCGGTTCGGCAGTCTCGTTGGGGTGAATGCCCATACCGGCGAGGTGATGACCAGTGTTACGGCAAGTCTCATACTGAACGCAAGGCGGCAGCGCAAGAACTGGCAACAGCGTAGGGAACTGGAGGTTTTCGGGCTGAAACTGAACGGTGCCTCCGCCTATCTGTGGTTCTCGCCGATGCGTTTGGTCGCCAATCGTCTGTACATCCAGTCCCGCTTCGCGCGTTCGTTTGGGGCCGACTATCAAGACGGCAGGCTTTCTGGCAAGATGGGCATGCATCGCTTGAAGCCGTCGGATCGATTGCGTCGCAACGGTGTAGAGTATGTGCCTCTGCGCGACGTGTGCAAAGTGGCGGGCATCCGCTTAGGGTGGGACAACCAGCGGAAGGTGCCCATCCTGTACGCGGAGTGGCTGGATGTGAAAAGTCGGCTCCGAAGGCAATAGGACAGCGGTTCAACAAATCGGTGTATGCGCCGCCTTAAAATCGCGGGCAACGCAGGAATTGAACACCTCGGCGCCGGTTTTTAGCCTCCGAAGATGGCTTAGTCTTGCGTTGCCCGCAACTTCCAGTTGCGAGGGAGAGTGCATCTATCGAACACCCTCATCGCGCAGGTGCAGACGTACCTGTTCTACCAGTTCCACCGTCTGCGGCAGGGCGCACTCGGTGTCGGTGCACGGCTGGCAGGTGACCTTCGCCCGGATCTCTCCTGTGTCGGTGGTTACCTCGCCAATGCCGATAACCGGAACCACCACGCGCAGCTCCCCGCGATATACCGGCACCGGTTGCGCCGTTTCGCCCGTCTGCAGGGTGTCGGGTGGGGGGAACATTGGCTCGCCAAAAACCAAAGGCAGCGTGCTGGATATCTCGATGCGAGTAGGCACCAGGTGCTCGGGTACACCCTCCGCCCCGTGGATATGCCAGCCTCGCTCCATCAGGAAGCGAATCATCACGCCGCCCTCCATGATGTGCATCTCCACATGCACCGGTAAGCCCGTCGTAGAGATTGCAGGCTGAGCCGCTTCCGCTTCGGGAATCTCTTCCAGCTCGTCGCCAGCAAGTAGCAACAGCGCATAGATGAGGCTATCGGAACCCTGCGGGTATTTCTGGATAGGCGACCATAGCGAACGCAGGGTGCGGTAGGCGAAATAGGCATAGTTTTCTTCGCCGGTGATGCCGTACAGCTTTGCCAGCAGGCGCACTGCCGCGCCGTTTCCGCAGGGGGTGGAGCGGTCATGAACTTCCTTGACACGGGCAATAAGCCTCTCGTGGTAGTCCGCGGTGTTCACAAAGGCCTGATGCTCTTCGTCCCAGAAGTCGGCGATGGCGCGATTTGCCAGCCGTTTCGCTTCTGCCAGCCAGGTTTCGTTCTCAGTGGCTTCGAACAGCACCAGCAGACCTGCGCCCAGCAAGGCGTAATCTTCCAGATAGGCAGGTATCGCCGCCTCTCCATCGCGGTATCGCCGCAGTAGCCGTCCTTCCTCGTCGGTCATCTGTTGCAGGATAAAGCGTGCCGCCTCTTCTGCCGCCTGCACGTACTGCTCGTTTTCCAGCACCAGCCCGGCATACGCGAGGCTTTCTATCATCAGGCCGTTCCATCCTGCCAGCACCTTGTCGTCGCGCAGGGGAGGCACCCGCTGCAATCGCGCCTGCAACAGCATCTCGCGCGCTCCCCTCATTTTTTCCTGCAGATCCTGGGGCGTCATGCCCAGTTCAGCAGCGATTTCGTTCAGTGGAGCGCGCAGGTGTGGGATGTTCCTGCCGGTCAACTGTCCGCTGGCTTCCTCGCGATAGTTACCGTCGGGGCGGATGCTGTACACGTTGCAGAACAGGTCTGCCAGCGCAGGGGGCAATACCTGACGAATCTCGCCGAGCGTCCATGTATAGTATTTGCCCTCTTCGCCTTCACTGTCGGCGTCCGTCGCGCTGGCAAATGCACCGCCTTCCACTCGCATCTCGCGCAGCACCCAGTGGTAAATCTCCCTTGCCACCTCTGCGTAGTGCATGTTGCCGGTAAGGCTGTATGCCTCCGTGTATGCCCATCCCAGCTGCGCATTATCGGTGAGCATCTTCTCGAAATGGGGCAACAGCCACTGGGCGTCGGTGGAGTAGCGGTGGAAGCCCCCGCCGATGTGGTCTCGGATTCCGCCCAGCGCCATCGCGTCCAGCGTGCGCAAAGCCATCTGCAGAGCATCTTCGCTGTTCAGGTTCTCTCCCAGCCAGAAGAGCACGGGGAAGGCGGTGTTGGGTGGGAACTTGGGCGCGTTGCCGAAGCCGCCGTGTACAGGATCGAAGTGCTGGCGCATCTGTTGCAGGTAGCTGCCTGCGATATGCGGGTCGGGTTCGCCCTCCATCTGTTCGTATCGTGCAGCGGCAACCTGTTGTATCACTCCGGCAACTTCGCGCGCGGATTGCAGGACTTCATCGCGACGGTTCTGGTAGGCGTCGGCGAGCTGGCGGGCAATCTGCGCAAAGATTTCAGGGGGATAGTAGGTTCCCGCGAAGAAGGGCTCGCCCTCCGGCGTGAGGAACACGGACATGGGCCATCCGCCACGTCCTGCCAGCAACTGCACTGCTGTCATGTAGATGTCGTCGATATCGGGTCGCTCTTCACGGTCAACCTTGACACAGACGAAATTGCGATTGAGAATATCGGCGATGCGCGGGTCTTCGAAACTCTCGTGCGCCATCACGTGGCACCAGTGGCAGGATGAGTAGCCCACCGAGAGGAAGATGGGCTTGTCCTCGTTCGCCGCCCGTTCGAATGCCTCCTCACACCACGGATACCAGTCCACGGGGTTGTGCGCATGTTGCAAGAGGTATGGGCTCTTTTCATGGATGAGGCGATTGGGTTGCATGTTGAACGCTTCTCCTTCTTCCCGCGCGAGCGCGGCTGGTCTTATCGCTATTGTACCCTATTTTGAGGCTGGTTGACGGATGCAAAGGCGTTATCGGACGGGATGCTGGAACCCCACAGCCCCGGATGCACAGCCAACTCGCTGGGGCACCCGGGACTGTTTCGTGCGCACGACGCGCATACCTAGCGCTGAGGGTCGTACCAGTCTATCGTGGGCGGCTGCCCCGGGGTTTGCTGCCACGTCTGCTCGAACCGGTGCCACTTCGCGTGACCGTCCACGAACACGTAGTTCGCACCACCCTGATGGCGGCGGATAGCCACACTGCGAGGTTCCCAAGCTTCGTCGTCCCATTCCACTTCGTGTTCCTCTGAGCCCGGGCCGAACTCGGGCACTTTAGTGGGGTTACCCCATGCTGCCGGCACAAAGTGGTCATCTGGTATCTGGTCCGCCAGTTCCGCAACCACGACGCACTGCGCCGGGTTGTTCACGCCACCGAGGCGGATACCGTAGTATGGTGGATGGTCTGGGGTCAGGTATGCGTTCAGCCCGTAGGAAGCGACACGCGATGTGGGATCACCGTCGTTCCAGAGGGGACTGCTGTCGGAGGGACAGCGGTTTAAGAGCTGGGTCTTCACGTAGGGCTGGCAGCTCTTCAACCATCCGGGTCCTACCGGTTCGTGTCCACCGCCGTATTCATGCGGTTCGGTGAGTGGGAAGCCTTCGTCCCAGTCCTGCACATACATCGCGATGGCGATGCCCATCTGCCTGCAGTTAGACAGGCAGGAAACAGAGCGTGCTTTCTCACGCGCCTGCGAGAAAACGGGGAAAAGTATCGCTGCCAGTATCGCGATAATAGCGATAACCACCAGCAGTTCGATCAGCGTGAATGCGCGTTTCATTTCTCCTCCCAGTAACACGTTTTCACAGAATGTAGCAACGGTATTATACCTGCCGCGCGAAGGCCGGGTCAATGCTGGTACGGCGTTCGCAGGATTAACATCAACCCACTGCCTAATAAACTCAGGGAGGCTGAATGCATGAGTGGGTGGAGATGGAAATTGCATCGCCTGCTGGCGATGTCGCCCGGAGAGATTGCGGTTCGGGCATGGCGAGCGGTTCGCGACAAAGCGATGTCCGCCGGTATCCTGCGACCTTATCCGACAGACCCACTAGAGTGCTTTCGCTACGCCTGGCGCGAAGATGCCAGCACGGTGTATGAACGCTTTCTGAGGCAGTTTCCCTGCTCACGCCATCCTCACGACACGTGGCGGGAGTTCCTGCACAAACAGCATCCTGAACATGTTACTGCTGTGCTGGCTCAGGCGGAAGCGATTTTGCAGGGCGGGATGCGTCTGCTGGGCTTCGAGGTGCAGACCGATGTTCCGCCGCACTGGTTCCGCAACTATGTGCAGGGCGGTGAGTGGCCGAATCTGCCCGCAGAGCGCATCGATTACCGGCGCGGCGATGTTGCAGGAGGGGTGCGCTACTGCTGGGAACTGAACCGACACGGTTACTTCCTGAGCCTGGCGCAAGCCTGGCTGCTGACCCATGACCACCGTTTCGCCGACCGACTGCTCGCAGACTGGCTGGACTGGATAGCGCACAACCCGCCCCGTTTCGGGGTCAACTGGGTCAGTATGCTGGAATGCGCCCTGCGCATTCACACCTGGTGCTGGAGCCTGTGGTTTGTGGCGGGTTGTGACCTGTTCAACGAGCAAGCGCTGCAGCGGATTCTGGGTAGTCTGTGGCAGCAGGGTGCCGAGATTTCGATGAACCTCTCGCTGGGTTCGTCGGCAAACAACCACCTGATTGGAGAGGCGGCGGGAATGTGGACGTTTTCCTGTCTGTTTCCCACTGCTCGCCACGCTAAACGCTGGATGCACACGGCTCATCGCATTCTCTCGCGCGAAATCCCCCGCCAGATTACCCCCGACGGCGTCACTGTTGAGCAGGCAGTTCACTATCAGGTTTTCGTGATGGAGATGGCTCTGCACGCCGAAAGCATCGCGAGGCAAACCGGCATGCCGTTTCCTGAAGGGTACGCCCGTCGGATGCTGGCGTCGGTGCAGTTCCTGCAGGCTATTACCGACTGTGCAGGACACGTGCCGCATATCGGCGATAGCGATGATGCGGAGGTCTTGCCTTTCTGCCCGCAGGAGACCCACTCCGAGGCAGCGGTAGTGGACGCCGCACGCGCGCTGTATGAACGTACTGCTCCAACTACTCTCAAAGCCGCCTTTCTGAGCGCACAGCCCGTTCGCGGGGAGCAGAGCGAAAAAACGGCAATCTCCAGCAGCTTGTTCTCCGAGGGCGGATACGCTGTGATGCGCGATGAGGAAGGCACACGAGTGGCGGTGATAGACTGCGGGCAGCTGGGATGGGGTTCCATCGCCGCTCATGCACACGCAGACGCTCTCTCCCTGACGCTGAGCGTGTACGGACAGCCCGTGCTGGTGGACGCTGGCACCTACTGCTACCACGATGAGCCGGTGTGGCGCGACGCCTTCCGAAGCACTCGTTACCACAACACCGTCTGTGTGGACGGTAAGGACCAGAGCGAGATGCGGGGTGCGTTCCTGTGGGGCGCGCGGGCGAACGTCACGATACATCGCTGGCATACTTCCGCCCTTGCGGACCTGTTATGCGCTTCGCATGACGGCTACCGGCGTGTCGGACTTGGCGAGCATATCCGCTGGTTATACTGGCTGAAAAAGGACATTTGGCTGGCGGTGGACGAAGTGAAACAGAGCGAAGGGCATTGCGTGGAACAATGCTGGTTGTTTTCACAGGCTTGCGTCCTGCGGGCAGAGGGTGATAGAATGCAGATATGCTGTGCGACTGCTCCGCTGTGGGTGCAGCCGATACCGGCAGCGCAGTTCCGGCAGGTGTGTGGCGCGCAAGCCGCTGAAGGAGGCTGGGTATCGCCTTCCTTTGGCAAAAGGGAACCCGCACCGCACCTGTTCGTGTGTCGTGACAGGCCGGGCAGTCGTTTAGCCACCGTCGTCTGCAGGGGAGAATCTCCGGTACAGGTGCGCCTGTGGAGAGATGAAGCAGAGGAGTGGGAACTGCAGATAGAGCATCTGGGGCGTGTGTGGCTGATTGGTGTTGCAGGGATACCACACTCGTGGCAGCTGCCCGGCGAAACGGTGCTGGCACAGAATATTGTGGCAACGTGGACGGCGGAGCAATCACTGGCACATTATGAGGTGATGGATTAGATGCGGATCGCTGTTTTCGGTCTGGGCTATGTGGGAGCGGTAACCGCCTCTTGCTTTGCGGCGGAGGGACACCGTGTGATTGGAGTGGATACCGACGCCTACAAGGTGCAATGCATCATGGAGGGACGCTCGCCTATCGTGGAGCGTGACCTCGAGCAATACATCCGCCGCACGCGTGAGGCGGGCAGGCTGGTGGCGACGACCTGCGCGGACGAGGCAGTGGCACAGAGCGATATCGCCCTGGTCTGCGTGGGCACGCCCAGCCGGCGAAACGGGAGCCTGAATCTGGAGTTCGTGGAGCGCGTGTGCCGACAGATCGGTGCTGCCCTTGCCGGGCGCGAGGAGCCGTACATTGTGGTGGTGCGCAGCACCGTTCTGCCAGGTACGTGCGAAGGGCTGGTCATCCCCACTCTGGAAAAAACCTCTGGCAGGCGGCACGGCGAGGGGTTCCATGTGTGCATGAACCCGGAGTTCCTGCGCGAAGGCACCGCCATCCACGATTTCTACCATCCTCCGCTGACCGTTATCGGCTCGCAGAGCAAGGAAGCCGCCGACCGCGTGGCGGAGCTGTACGCGGGCATCCCCGCCGAGTGTGTGAAGACCGACCTGCGCACCGCCGAGATGGTCAAGTACGCGAATAACGCCTTCCATGCGCTGAAAATCACCTTTGCGAACGAAATCGGTGCATGGTGCAAGCAGGAGGGCGTGGATAGCCATGTGGTCATGCGCCTGTTGACGATGGATACGAAGCTGAACATCTCGCCGGCGTACCTGACGCCCGGCTTCGCGTTCGGTGGCTCGTGCCTTCCCAAGGACCTGCGCGCGCTGGTGTATCGAGCGCATCAGCACGACCTCACCCTGCCCACGCTGGAGTCGATACTGGTGAGCAACCGCCTGCAGATCGAGCGTACGGTAGACCTTATTGTGCAGCTGGGCAAGAAGCGTGTGGGTGTGGTCGGACTGGCGTTTAAGGCAGGCACTGATGACCTGCGCGAAAGCCCCATGGTGACCCTGTGTGAGCATCTCATCGGCAAGGGCTACTCCCTGCGCATTTACGACCCCAACGTCTCGCTGGCGGCGATTTATGGCAGCAACAAGGCTTACATTGAACGCGAAATCCCGCATATCCACGCGCTGATGTGCGATAGCCTGGAGCAGTTGATCGATGAAAGCGAAGTCGTGGTACTGGCGAACAGGGATGACCGCGTGACGCAACTGGCGGACCGGTACCGCGATGACCAGATAGTGATTGACCTGGCAAGATGTATCTCTCCGGAGGCGATAAGGGGGCGGTATATTGGGCTGTACTGGTAAGCGAATATTGATTGTCGTGGAGAACCTGCCCGTTCCCTTCGACCGAAGGGTATGGATGGAAGCCACCTCTCTGGCGCAGGCGGGTTTTGGGGTGTCGGTGATTTCTCCGCGCAAGCCGGGCGATGCACCTCATGCGGTTATCGACGGCGTGAGCGTTTACAGGTATAAAATGTATCCTCCCACCCGCGGGGTCATCAGTTTCCTCTGGGAGTTCACCTACTGCTGGGTGATGACCTTCTGGTTGAGCCTGGTGGTGTGGCGACGCGAGGGCTTCGATGTGATACACGCCTGCAACCCGCCCGATACCTACTGGCTGTTAGGTCGGTTTTACAAGCTGTTCGGCAAGAAGTACGTCTTCGACCATCATGACCTGAACCCCGAGCTGTATGAGTCGCGCTTCGGGAAGCGAGGCTGGATACACCGCGTGCTGCTGTGGCTGGAGCGACAGCAGTTTCGCACCGCCGACAGAGTGATTGCTACCAACGAGTCTTACCGGCAGGTCGCCATCCAGCGAGGCGGTGTGCCTCCCGACCGGGTGGTGGTGGTGCGCAGTGGTCCCGACCTGAACCGCTTCCACCGCGTTGCACCCAACGAAGCACTCAAGCGAGGGAAGCGGTATCTGGCGGTATATCTGGGCGTGATGGGACCGCAGGACGGTGTGGATTACCTGATTCGAGCCATAGAGCACGTCGTGCGCACCTTCGGCAGGGAAGACGTGCAGTTTGTGCTGGTGGGCGATGGAGACGTTCGCTCCGACCTCGAAGCGATGGCTCACGAAAAGGGGGTGGATGAATGGGTTTACTTCACCGGACGTATTCCCGATGAGCAGCTGCAGGAAGTGCTTTCCACCGCCGATATTGCGCTCGCGCCCGACCCCAAAAATCCTCTGAACGACGTGTCCACCATGAACAAGGTGGTAGAATATATGGCGATGGGCTTGCCGGTGGTGAGCTTCGACCTAAAAGAGTCGCGCTTCTCAGCGGGCGAGGCAGCGGTGTATGCCACCCCGAACGACGAGCGCGAGTTTGCCCTGCGCATCATCGAACTGCTGGATGACCCCGAACGCCGTCAACGCATGGGGGAGTACGGACTGCAGCGTGTGCGAGAGCATCTCGCCTGGGAACACAGCCGCAGGGTGCTGGTGGACCTGTATACCGGGTTACTGTGCGCAAACAGGTAAGGAGGCGGCATGGACTTTGCCCACATCCTGCTGATGCTGGTAGTGATGCTGGCCGCAGCGAAGCTGCTGTCCGAGCTCGGCGAGCGTGCATCGCAGCCCGCCGTACTGGGTGAGCTTCTGGCAGGATTGATTCTGGGCGATAGCCTGCTGCGTCTGGTAAACCCCAGAGACGAAATCCTGCACGTTCTGGCAGAGCTCGGCGCGGTGTTGCTGCTTTTTGAAATCGGTCTGGAGTCGGACATCACCGACCTGTTCCGTGTAGGCTGGCGTTCGCTATGGGTGGCGGTTATGGGCGTTGTCACGCCTGCGGTGCTGGGATTCGGGGTGAGCGTGCTGTTGGGACAGCCGACCATGACCGCCGCTTTCATTGGGGCTACCCTGACCGCAACCAGTGTGGGCATTACGGCGCGGGTGATGAAGGACCTGAACATCCTGCGCTGGGGCGAATCGCAAATCGTGCTGGGGGCGGCGGTAGCCGATGATGTGATAGGATTGCTCATCCTTGCGGTGTTCAGCGGGCTAGCGCAGGGCGAAACCATGTCTGTATGGCAGATTGGAAAAGTGCTCGTTCTGGCGCTGGCGTTTTTGGCTGGCGCACTCACCGTCGGGTTAAAGGCGTCACATGTCCTGCTGAAAGTCGCAGAGCAGATGCGGGCACGTGCTGCGCTGGTGACCGCTGCCCTGGCGTTCTGTTTCCTGCTGGCGGCACTGGCGCAGCTGGTAGGACTCGCTCCGATTGTGGGCGCGTTCTCGGCAGGGCTGGTGCTTGCCCGCACCGAGCACCGCATCCGCATCACCGAACGCGCCAGCGCGATAGCCGATATGCTGGTGCCCATCTTCTTTGTCATGATGGGGGCGCAGATGAACCTGCGCGCGATTGATGTCACCACTCCTGCTGGCTTGTCTGTCGTTGGACTGGCAGCCCTGCTGATTGTGGTGGCGATTCTGGGCAAGCTCGCATCCGGGCTCGCGGTATGGCGTACCCGCATGCGCCCCTGGCTCGTGGGGGTGGGAATGGTGCCGCGCGGAGAGGTAGGACTTATCTTCGCCACCATTGGGCTACAGCAGAAGGTGTTCGACATCACCGTGTATACCGCCGTGCTAATACTGGTGATGGTTACCACCCTGGTGACACCCCCATGGCTTCGCGCTTTGGCACGCCAATACGGGGCACACGTACGCCACGCAGAATGAGGATTCACCCCGCAAAACATGGAAAGTACCTGTAGGGGAAATGGGTGTACCTGGTGGACCCCTTTATTGCAGGCGCAGGCTCGATCCTGAGCTTTGCGAAACCGAAGGCGGCGACATCCTGCATCGAAGCGGATTTGCGGAACACCCACCGAAAAAGGTGTTTGACATCGTCGCTCGAAAAGAGATATGATAGAGTCGTACTCTACCCTCTGTGTGCTGTCGGGCAGGTACGCAGCCCAGGATGGCAGGAGGCAGCAACAGTAGCACGAGGCGAAAGGCAGGCGGTTGTGATGATAGCACCGAAGCAACAGCAGACTATCGAGGTACGAGTCGATCAGAAGGTTATTCAGGCAGCCCGTTTATTGCAGTGCAACAGCGTGGAACTGGAAAGCGCCATCGAGGAAGAGCTGGTGGAGAATCCTGCGCTCGAAAGGATCGATACTGTATCCGAGGATGCCGACTATCGCCGCTCATCTCTGAGGATTAACCGTTTCGAGCGCGTTTACGATGCCGAAGCTGACGACGCGCCAGAGCCTGAGATGGACCCCATCAGCAATGCTCCCGATGGCAGCCTCACCCTGCGTGAATATCTCAGCCGTGAGCTTCACGCTCAGTTGTCAGAGCGTCAATACGCCATTGCCGAATACATTCTGGATAATCTCGACGAGCACGGGCTGCTCTCCAATTTCAGCATGGATCGCGCATCGCTGGAGACAGGGGCTACCCCTGAAGAGATTGAAGAGGTTTTACAAGCGGTGCAATCGCTCGACCCGCCGGGTATTGGAGCGCGTTCTCATCAGGAGTGTATGCTTTTGCAACTGCGCTACCTGCGCGAACAGGGGCAGGGCAACCCGCTGGCAGAGCTGATTGTGGAGAGGTACTTCCACCGACTGCTCAAACCCCCCGTCCGCCGAATCGCGCGTGAACTCAAGGTGAATCCGGAGGAGGTACAGGATGCGCTCAAATACATCAGGGAAGCATTGCACCCTTTCCCGGCGAATCGGTTCCGGGCACCTCATGCAGTCTCGTCGTCCTCTTACCGTGACATTATAAAACCCGATGTGGTCATCCGGCGCAGCCCGGAAGGTTTTGAAGTGGAGCTCGTTCGCCCCCGGTGGATTCTGATTGTGAGCCCACAGTGGCGTGAGCAGTATGAGAAAATCAAACGGAACCCTTCGGAATATCCGGAGGAAGTCGTCAAACAGGTGGAGGAATACGTAGAGCGTGCCGATAAGTTTCTGAAAATCCTCGAAATGCGGTATCGCACTTTACTGCGTGTGACGCGCGCGGTCATTGACCAGCAGCTGGGGTTCATCGAAACCGGCTCCTACACATTTCTCAAGCCCCTCACGCGCACACAGATAGCCGAGCAACTGGGCATTCATGAGTCCACCGTCAGCCGGGCGATATCCAACAAATGGGTGCAAATTCCGAACGGCGACCTCGTTCCCTTCTCCGACTTCTTCACACCTGCTCTGAGCATCCAGCAGGCGATACAGGAAGTGATACACTCCGAAGACCCCGAACACCCATATAACGACGAGGAGATAGCCGCCATTCTGTATCAACGCTGGGGTATCAGGACAACTCGCAGAACCATCTCGAAGTATCGTGTCCGACTGCACATCCCGTCCTCGAAAAAGAGAAAGAAACTGCGATGACCTCCGGAGAGTTTGCGGGAACCATCGTACTGTATGACCTGACGCATCTGCATCGTATAGACTTCTCCGATTTACGCCAGCGACGCCGGGCGTGGGACGAGCTGCATCTCGTAACCGCCCTGCAGGGCATCGTCAATCGTCGTCAGCCCCGCCTCTACGTGCTCTTGGTGGGAGACGATGGGCGGGGAGGCACTGACCTCTACTGGCTCGAACACCTGCGCAAACAGGGCGAATGGCTTGACCGTGCAAAGATAGAAAAGGTTACCGACGTGCTGGAACTGGTGCAGCGATTCCGACGGTCGTTGAATGGGTTGGTTGTGTGGGATGAGCGCGTGCCCGCTACCGCGCTGGTAGCCTCGACCGCCTCCGGAGTGGATAACCTGTTGCCGGTACGCTATGACCCCGATGCCGGTTCCCTCTACACCCGTTTGACTCAGGGCAGGGGTGGGCTACCCGTGCGTCTTTCGTTATTGAGGAAGGACGGCAGCCCGCTTTTCACCGGCAAGGGCAGTCTGGGGCCCCTGGCTTTGCCCAGCACCGGCAGCCCGAAGTGCGATGCGCTGATGTGGGCGGTGGGCACCTATCTGCGCAAGGGAAAATGTGCGCCGGGGATACTTGGCTACTATAGCGACGCGAACTGGCTCACGGGCAGGGTGCAACTGCCCATCGAGCGCACCATGCTGTGCAACCACGACTACTTCATCGCTCGCAAGGGGTTCTTCTTTGACCTGTCGCCCTGGGAGGACGTGAAGCCATCCGACGACCCAGAACAGCCGCTGGGCGCGGATAACCGCACACTGAAGGCGGTACTGATGGCGTCCTGTGACCTCACCGGCGGAGGCATGACCCATATCGGCGGCTTTGTGCCGTGGGATTTCAAGTATACCGACGCGGTGGGCGAACCGCATGGGGCAGTGGAATCGGAATGGCGATTTGTCGAGATTGCTTCGTGCTTTAATGCCTATCTGGATGCCGATGCTCCCGCCATCGGTGCCATGGCGAACGCCTCGTTTTTCATGCATTACCCCCTGCAAAAGCGATATACTCAGCCTCATCCCACCCTGGACGACCTGCAGCGCGAGGGTTACGTGCTCTCCAACGGCATGGTTGCGCCCTACAGCTTCATCGCGTTTTATGTGGGCGATTACGACTCCAGCGCATGGTTCTATCGCATGGTGCCCCGCCTGTGGAGCGACCCGGCACGGGGCAAGGTGCCGCTGGCGTGGGCGTTCAATCCCAATCTCGCGCATCGGTTTCCGGTGGGCATGCACTTTGTGCGATGCAACGCTTCTCCCATCGACTATTTCATCGCTGGCGACTCGGGCGCGGGTTACCTGAACCCGGGCTACCTGAGCCGCCCCCGCCCTCACAGTGGCTTGCCGGATGGCTGGAAGGCATGGGAGACGCACTGCCAGCGGGAGTACAGCCGCTGGGATATCCGTATCACCGGGTTTATCATCGACGGTAACGCGCGCGGACTGGACGAGCAGGGACTGGATGCTTACGCTCGGTTTTCTCCGGGCGGCATCGCGGCGCAGAAGATACCCGAACGGGGAATGCACAGCGGAATGCCTTACCTGCGCATGCGTGATGACCTGCCGGGCGTCGGCGGGTTGCAGATGCCGCGTGCGCTGAATATCGTGGGCAGCCGCCTCACCGGTGAGAAGCCTCAGTTCCTGCTGTTCCGCACCATCCTGTGGACACCTTCTCACCATCTGCAACTGAAGCGTGCCATCGAGCAGAACTACCCGGGAGCCAGGGTGGTACATACCGGCACATTATTTGCACTGCTGAAGCAACATCTGTCTCAGCAAGCTCGTTGAGCAGAGCGCTACGCAGGGGGATTGCGCGATTCTTGCGATGGGGAGTCCTGGTGAATCCAGCGAACGCGCCGACGGGTGCGGAGGGACGAGGTCTCGGGCAGAGGGGGTCTGCTTCCGCTTCCCACCCACAATGCACCGCCGAATGCCACCACTCCCACCAGCATCAGAAACAGGGCGAACGTCGGCTTGCCCTGTAGCCACGCGGAACCACCATGCCCGAGAAAATACAGCACAACCGCCGTGAGGTAGCTCTGTTGCGACCAGCGTGGGCTTTCAAACCATACCTCGCCGATGCCTGCCACACCGCTGAACAAAGCGATGCCCAGCCACATGATGATAAAGGCATAATCGGTCCAAACCGCCTCCCGCCAGTCTACCGTCTGAACGCCCTCCCATGTGCGCTGCAACGAGAACACGCAGACACCGAAGCATATCATCACCAGTGTGTAACGTCGCAGCTGGGGTATCAGGAAGGCGATGACGACCAGCGCCAGCAGGAGCGCCGATACGTTGGTGCCTGCCACCTGGCGCAGTAAGTCTTTCAACTGCACCACCACCCCTGCCAGTGCCAGAGGCAGTACAGTTTCCAGCACCTGTTTCCAGCGCAAAGGTATTTCTCTCACCCCTGCAACAGCGAGGCAAGCACCTCTTCCGCCTCGTCGCGTACGTAATCACCGAACTCTGCCGCACGAAGCAGAATGGTCTCCAACGAGAGTGGTTGAGGGTGCGCCGCGTTGAATTGAATGAAAAAGAGGGCGGTATCCGCGTAGTAAGGCTCGATACGCAAGTCGCACGTGAATGGTGGTGATTCGTACGTGAATCGCAAGCCGATGCCCCGCAAACCCTGCTCGAACAGGGCGCGAATTTCGGAAGCACTGAGGCGCAGAAAACGCTCGACCGACAGTTCTGTAGCAGCACCTTCCGCCTCGTGGTGTGCAATCCACTGGATTCCTGCGACGAATCGGTCATCCAGCAGGAGGGCGTCACGGGTGCGAACCAGAAGGCGTTCGGCGTCGCGCAAGTCAGGGGAGATGTTCTCGCCTTCGTGGATGAAGATAATCTGGTGTTCTGCCAGCATCACACTGCGCCGGTGCAGCGGGTCCACATATGCCACAAAGCCCGGAATGGGCGCGGGCTGAATAGTGAACGGCACCCCCAGCGCCTGCAGCACATGGCTCTTGCGCACCTCGCCCAGCTGCCCTATGGGCGCGTTCAGGCTAATCTGTACCTGTTTCAGTTGCATATCCGTCGTGCCGCCTTTTGTGGAGAAACTAATGTACTTCTGCCAGTGCTGCCTTCATCGGCAGGTGCAGGGAAGCACAAATCTGAGCCGCCACATGGCGCAGGGAACCTGCTTCGGCTTCCACCGGCTGTGCCCTCTGCTGGATAAACTCCTTCGGGCTTGTCTGTCCCCGCGATATCTGTTCCAGAATCTCCTGTACCTCGTCGGGATTTACCTGCAGGGCATACCCGTTCAGGCGCAGGAAAGCGAGAGTGGCCACCAGGGCGGTCAGCTCATTTCCCTCGCTGAACGGTTTGTCCTGCAAAAGATGGCGAAACATCCTCGCTGCCTGTTTCAGTGCATCACGACTGTCCCCGTATGAATACTGACTGTACACTGCATTTTCTAAACGGTCAAAATCGTAGTGCTGTGGACGGCCGGTGACGGCGGTGTTTATCCAGATGACATCCTGAACAGTCAGATAGCGCATGGGCTCCCCTCTGTGAAAACGGTCTGCTACAGCACGAGCATTATACCATAACAAGCGGTAACAGGGGAAACCCAACACAATTGCCTGCGTAAACCCTTGCGGTCTGTGGAACAACCTCAATGGTTGTCGGAGGCGACCTCCTGAAGCCAGACCTACGGAAGGGCAGGCGACATCGTCAGGGAGGATTCTCATGATTTTAATGGCGGCACTGGCTGGCAGTGTCTACATGCTGTTACCGTTATTCCTGGCTTTCACTTCACCTGACTTCCTGATAGGCAGGCGAGGCGAAACATTAGCAGTATTGCTTTTCACCCCGTGTTTGGCACTGTTTGCCGTCATGATACCGTATCACCGTTCCCGCCATCAGACTGCCCCAGACGTATCCTGGTGTGGTGCAGGCAGGTGGAGCGTGCTGTGCCTTCCCTTGGGCGTGGCTGCAGGTCTGTGGGCAGCACTGGTGCTTCTGCGTGAATATGCCAATGCCGTGGCGCTGGCGGTGATGAACGCGCCCGGCCTGCTTCTGGGGGCGTGGGCCTGGGCAATGTGGTGGCGAAATCACTACCTACAAGCACGCTTGAAGGAGGTTTCGGAACTCTATCGACACCGCGATGCCATCACCGGGCTGCTGAACCACTACGCAGTATATGAAGCGCTCGAACAGGAGATTCTCGAAGCCTCGCGTTCGAAGCATCCTCTCTCACTCATTCGCCTCGACCTGGACCGCTTCGCCCTGTTTAACGCCACACATGGACACCGCGCTGGTGATGAGCTGCTGCGGCAGATTGGGCAAAGTATGAAGGCATCCTTATCGCCGGGGGCGGTGGTGGGAAGGTACGACGCGGACGAGTTCCTGATTGTTCTTCCAGATACCACTCGGAGCCAGGCGATGGCAATTGCCCGTCGCTTGCGGGAAAGGATACGTCAGGAGACCCTGATACATTTGGAGAACGGGCAGCTGATCCCCGTGACTGCCAGCATCGGCGTTGCGGAATTTCCGGGCGATGCTGCCAGTGCAGAGGAGCTGCTGTCTGTGGCTGAGGGCGCGCTTCTCACGGCAAGGCAAAACGGTTCTGGCGTTGCGGACTCGCAGTCCGGCTGGCGCACACGCTACCAGATTCAGGCAAACGGGGCGTTTTCCACTCTGGAAGCGATGGTCATCGCCATCGATAACAAGGACCACTATACGCGCCGTCACTCGGAAGAGGTGAGCGAGTATGCTCTGTGGATTGCCGAAGAGCTGGGGCTTTCCGAAGAGCAGAAACACGTGCTGCGTTTGGGTGGGCTACTGCACGACGTCGGCAAAATCGGCATTCCCGATGAGGTTTTAATGAAGCCAGGGTTATTGACCGCCGAGGAGTATGAGGCGATGAAGCAGCATACAGTGCTTGGTGCGGTCATGTTGTCTGCCTTGCCTGGCATGGAAAAGATAGCGCCGCTTGCCCGCTCGCACCATGAGCGATGGGACGGAAACGGCTATCCCGATGGACTGGCAGGCGAGGAGATTCCTTTGCTCGCGCGGATTCTGACTGTGGCGGACGCCTTCAGTGCAATGACCACCGACCGACCCTACCGCAAGGGAATGGACCGGCAGTCGGCACTGGCTGAGCTGCAGAGACAGAGGGGAAAGCAGTTTGACCCGGTAGTAGTAGATGCCTTTGTCGCAGCCGTGTACAGGCGTGCGAACCGTGAAAGTCTAGAACAGGACAGCCTGCCCATCGCAGCGTAGCCGGTAATAATAAAGAGGCACGGCTGCACGCAGCCGTGCCCGTGTCCGTTTCTTCAGCGAGTCTCTAGCGCAGGGAGCGGGGTGGATCACTGCACTGCCCGGCGCGTCTCAGGTCGTGGTTACAGTTGGGGTTCACCACGATACCCCAAATCTCGAACGAGCCGCCGTAGGGTCCGCCCGCCACCAACCACTCATCGCGCTTGCGCCCCTTAATGGGGTCGTTGGGAGCGGTGGGGTTCGGATTGCGTCGACCGCGTACCACTTTGGCATGACCATCCGCGTAGGCGCAGTTGACCATCTCGCTGTGGCGCGGCGCAATTGGGCTGTAGAACTGCACATCCAGCCAGCCGTCATAAAAAGCACCGGTTTCTGCGGGATACTGTAGTTCCGCCATGCGAATAGGTGCCACAGCCGTGTTTTGTCCCAGTGGAGCACCCCAGTTGCCGTCCTCGAACAGCGCGTAGTTGCCGTTGTAGGAGGCGTAGCGGAAGTTGCCTGGTGTGGTCAGCGCACCACCCGTCAGCACCTGTATCATGCCGGGCCAGTCGATTTCCATAGGGGCGGACGGGCAGCGCAGGATGTCGGCGTTCTTCACATAGGGTACATGCGCATCGTAGAAGCTCACCCACACGTTGGGTGCCACAAAGTACAGGTTCATCGCATAGGTCTCGTCGTAGTCCTGCGCATACATGTGCACTGCCAGAGCAATCTGTTTGGTGTTACTCAAGCACGAGGTCGCGCGTGCCTTTTCCCGCGCCTGCGAGAACACCGGGAACAGGATCGCCGCCAGAATGGCGATAATCGCGATGACGACGAGCAGTTCGATCAGCGTGAACGCTCGCCGATGGCTGAAACCGTTTCGCATCGAAGACCCTCCTCTTAGATTTGGCATGAAACGCTTCTGCAGTCGATACCGTTCGCGTTAGTTTTCTTACCGCTCTATTTTAGAATGGTTGACAAATGATGTCAAGCGATATGCCGATGGAGGGATAAAAACAAGCACAAATAACGAGGATACCGCCTCAGCGTGTTTGGGCTTCAGCCGTCTGTGCATTCCGTGTGTTCTTTGTGCTGAAATAGTATATCCCCTCCATCAGCGCAAGTATCATGGCGGGAGCGACCAGGCGGTTCTTCGTCCAGAATACCGGTTCAAACTGCGCAGCGAGCAGAAGCATCAGCCAGCTTATCCAGAGAGCAAGTAGCCACGAGCGCACATAGGTTTCGTTTGGAGAGGTTCTCTTATACAATATGTAGCCCCGGACCATCCCTGTGACGAGCAGGATCAATAGCCCCACTAACCCCACAATGCCTCCCTTACCGAGAATCCACAGTATCGAATTGTGAATGTAGGTGCGCATTTCATAGGTGCTGCCCACATACGGGCTTTTGGTGACGCGCAGAGGATGTTTGGTACCCCACCCAAGCCCGAACCACGGCGACTCGGGAAGTCTGTCCATGATATAGTGCATCTCGAAAATCCGTTGCCCAACGGAGCTGGGCACGCCGTATGTGTAGCGATTAGGCGGTTCGGTAAACGTGCTGATAAATCGTCTTTGCAGCTTGGCTACTATATCAGTGGGTTGGGTTACCCAAGCAGGGCGCGCAAACAGGGTTAGCGAGCCGACTACAGCCACTGTTACGAAGGCAATGAGCAGCAGGTTCACTTTCGTGCGACTGCTTCCGAACAACCAGATGATCCCCAGACCAAACAATGCTCCGAACCACGAGTGCCGGGTGAGCGTAAAGAGTATCGCCAGTCCATAAAGCGCTGTGAGCACAATCCATCCCCACCGTCGGGGCCCGTCACGGACTGTGGACATCTGCGCACTAATCACCAGGCTGACCAGGACAAGATACTGTCCCGGAGGCAAGACGCGCAACAACCCTTCTGTGTCGCGTAAGGGAATGTCCCATTCTGCCAGTCTCAAGAAGAACAGTGCTCTTGGCCCCAGCAGAGCCTGCAGCACCGTGGCCAGAGCGCCAATACCTGCTACCAGGAGAAGACCAACCTGCAGGTTACGCACGGCTCTCTCCGTGCGCATAATCCCGATAGCAATAAAAAACGTGAGCCACGCCAGCATGTATTCCATTTCGGACAGCTGTGAGCGGATACTCCAGCCTCGGAACAGGTAATGGTATAAAAGCCCCACAGGAACCGTCAGTATGAGAAACGCGATGATGGCTATGGAGGAAGGGGAAAGCCACAGTTTGACCGGACTCGTCTTGCCCGTGAGGTGTCTGAACAGTACCACGACCAGACCGAGCGAGATGAGGAGGTTTGGCAGGGTAATACCGCGTTCTCCCAAAAAGATTCTGTCCCACAGGAAGGGCGACACTACCGAAGCAACGCAAAGCAGGATGCCCACTACAATCAGCTCCGGGTAGACCGTCATCATGGGAACCAGCACCATCACCAACATCAGCAAGATGGTGCCCACCCATGCCTCATACTGTACCGATACGGCGATGCCAATGCTACCCAGCAGGGCGATGGCAAAGATGAGCAGATTGAGACGACGCGACAGATTAAAGTAGTCCTGGATACTCTCTGCCAGCCGATAGTATCCGGAAACCACCCGATAGTATGATTGTGCTACCACACGCGGAATACCGGTCATCCCGCTCACCCTTTCATCAACCAGAATTGGGCACGCCTCTATTATACGACTCGGCGTCGAACATTGCCAGACCCCTGCGAGAAAACACGCACAACTACCTGTCCTTCACTGCCCACGAGTAGGGGATGCCACCCGTGTGCGGGTCGCGGCGATACTCGTCGGGGTCGGCGTAATCGTACAGGCGGGTAGGGAAGTTCAGGATACCTGCTCCCTCCAGCGATAGCGCCATGAAACCATGCCACACACGTTCCGGAATCTGCACCAGAAGAGGACGTTCGGGGGTGAGAATGATTTCGTTAATCAAGCCCTGTGTGGGCGAATCCTCCCGCTCGTCATAGAGTACCACTTTCGCCCTGCCGTAGACGCCGAAAAAGTGGTCTTTCTGCTTGAGGTGCATGTGCCAGCCTTTCACGACGTGATAGTCCACATGCGTGATATAAGCCTGTGCGAAACCATCGGGAAAGCACTCGCGGTAGACAGGGTCATCACGGCGCAGAATCTCACACAGATTGCCCCGCTCATCATACAGGCGGTTGAGGCGTTTCACGCGCAGATCGTGGATGTAGCGGGCGGTCATGCTGGCGATATGCCCTAACGACAACTCCCCTGCCAGATACTGCGCTCGATGCTTGGCGCACAGAAACAGATTCCCTTCTCCTTCGGGCAGAGGTATTGGCTCGGTGGCAGACTCGAAACAGCCAGCCATCTGGCAGATATAAGGGTTGGTTCCTCCTGCCGAACGGCTCATGGTTTTCTCCCTATCCCGGAGGCCATGTCATCTGCCGACCACCCAGCAGGTGGATATGCAGATGGAGTACACTCTGTCCTGCGTGTGGTCCTACGTTCGCTACCAGTCGGTAGCCCGTTTCGTCTATATGGAGCTCACGCGCGATATGCGCTGCCACTCGAAGCAGTTTGCCAGCCAGTGCATCGTGTTGTTCCTCCAGCGCAGCCACATCCCTGACGTGCTGCCTGGGAATGATGAGCACATGCACCGGCGCCTGTGGGTTCAGGTCCTTAAAGGCGTAAACCTCGTCATCCTCGTACACGCAGGTGGACGGTATCTGCTTCTGCGCGATGCGGCAAAAGATGCAATCCTCCATCCTCATGCCCTCCTGAAGACGTGGTGACCAGCTCACCCAGTGCTCCCTCGTCGGTCGTCTCCAGCAGACGCACCCACACCAGTTGCCCGGCGAGGTGTGCGCCGCCGGCGAACTCCACGGGAATGTAGTTATCGGTTAGACCCCTCATCAAGCCGCCTTTACTCTGCTTGCCCTCTACCAGCACACGCAGGGTTCTGCCCAGCCGCGCCACGACAAACCGTTCGCGATACCTGCGGCACAGATTCGCCAGTTGCTGGCTACGTCGCTCCTTTTCATGGTCAGGCACCTGGTCTGCCATCTGCGCAGCAGGCGTGCCCGGACGCGGGCTGAAGCGAAAGATGTGTGCCCGTGCGTACTGTACGGCTTCCACTACCTGGCAGGTCTGCTCGAAAGCAGCTTCGTCCTCGCCCGGGAAGCCCACCATGATGTCGGTGGTGATGGCAAGGTCGGGTATCCGTGAATATAGTTTTTCCGCGAGAGCCAGCACGTCCTGCTGACGGTACGGTCGGTTCATCGCCTGCAGGATGCCGTCATCCCCGCTTTGCAGGGGGATGTGCAGATGCGGGCACACCTTTGGCTCGCTGGCGCACACTTCGATCAGCCTGTCCGTGACCTGTGTGAGCTCGATGGAGCTGATCCGGATTCGCTCCAGCCCGTCGATTCGCGCCATCCGCTGCAGCAGTTCGGCGAGGTCGGGTCCACCGCTGCCGGTCTCCTCTCCATAGGAGCCTATCAGCACGCCGGTCAGCACCACCTCCTTGAAGCCCTCATCGACCAGCCGGCGTATCTCGTCCAGTACTTCCCTATACGGACGGCTGAACATGCGCGGGCGAGTGTAAGGGATGGAACAGAAGGAACAGCACACGTTACAGCCGTCCTGAATCTTGACCACCGCACGGGTGCGCTCGTAGGGATTACGCAGCACGGGTGGAGCAGGGTCTCGTGCTACATGCTCACGGATGTCGGGGAAGGCTTCCAGCACATAGTGCACCGTGCGCATTTTATCGGTGTTGGGCACAATGAGAGCAGCTTCGGCAACCGTCTCCCCGCGCAGGAGCGTGAACTGTGCCATACAGCCGGTCAACACCACCCGCGCGCCCGGATTCTGGCGGGCAGCGCGACGCACCATCTGCAGGGACTTCTTTTCCGCCAACTGCGTCACCGAACAGGAGTTAATGACGTAGAGCTCCGCAGGCTCATCGAAACCTGCGATGGCGAAGCCCTGCTCCTCGAAGGTATCGATGATGCGCTGTGTCTCGTACTGGTTGACTTTGCAGCCCAGCGTGGCGAAAGCAACGCGAATCATTTGCGCCCGCACCTTGCGAAGTATTCTGGCTTAGTTTACCCGAAGAGCAGGGCATTGCGCAAACGCAAGCAGACAGTTGTAACGCCATCCTCGGAGAACCCCGTACGCCCTCGGTGAATGAACGTGTCCCTAACGTGGACGCACGGTGGTTCGCACTGGCGGTGTCACCGTCCTGTTTGTGCCCAGAATGCCTTCCGGCTGGCGGCAAGGCATGTCCGCTCGAAACGATGCAGGCGGGCGAAGGCAGGGCATATACCTCTGCCAGCCGGCCGCCGGCTCAATAACCTGAACATGATACTGATTGATGGCCGGTTGTGTGGAAGTGCGCGGTAGAATGGTTTGCGTCTGCGTCTGCCCGCTGGACGCGGCTCTCACCGTTTTGACAGGAGCTGCGACGGGAGTGTACTTCTCGTTCGGCGGGGGGCTGTTTTGTGGGCTAACGTGGGGCAACACCGCGATGACCGTTGCCGCCGCCACACCGCCAAACAGCAGGCTCTGAACCAGAGGTTGCATGGAGAAAACTCCCTGTCCTGAGAGTTACAGGATTATCTATTCCTCTTCATTTTCATTATACGCGGTGTTTTGCCGCAAATGTTGCAATACCGCGTTCGTTCGGAGAGGGGGTTGGCTTAAGGATCCTTCATTAACTGGTTCGGAGGATTCAAATCTTGGGCTATGGTGGTCCCGGGTCAGGGACACCCACACAGTCCGCCATTCGGTGAGCTTCTCGCCATCGGGGAATGCAGGAGACTCCCATGCGCTATCGCTAATCAGTTAATGGCAGTTCCGACATCGGTTTTCTGGATGTGTGCAACAAGCCGTACGAACTGCTGGCGCAAGCGGCTCGACAGAGCCATGAGCGTATGTACGCCGTCGCGGCGGGGCCGGAGCCGCCTATCGACGAGCCGGTGGAGTACCTGCCCAAGCTGTTTATGTACGGGAGGAGAGTATGTTAGCTGCGGTTTTATCCGATTTCAACCAGCTGGAGCTGCGCGAAGTGCCCACGCCCGAGCCGGGCCCGGGTGAGGTGCTGGTGCGCATTAAAGCGTGCGGATTCTGTGCTACCGATTACAAAGCCATTAAGGGCATTCGGCGCAACGTGCGGTTCCCGCTCATCCCGGGGCACGAACCGGCGGGTGTAGTGGCTGCGGTCGGTGCCGGCGTGAAGCACGTCAAAGAGGGCGACGAGGTGATTGTGCAGCCGAGCGGTTTCTGCGGCACCTGTCCGTACTGCCGCACGGGACTGCATCACTACTGTCCGCATTCCTTCGTCACTGGCGGCGACGGACCGGAAGATGTGCGCCCCGGCAGCTTTGCGGAGTACACCGTGACCGCCGCGACATCGGTCTATCCCAATCCAAAGCACATCAGCTTTGACGCCGCCTGCCAGACCGAGCCGGTGAGCGGTGCGTGGAAGGGTGTCATTCACACCTCGCAGATGCAGCTGGGTGACGATGTGGTGGTGATTGGCACGGGCGGTATCGGTATGTACTGCCTGATGGTGGCGAAGGCGGCGGGTGCAGGGCGTTTAATAGCCATTGATATCAGCGACTACGCGCTGGAGACTGCCCGACGGCTCGGCGCGACGCACACCATCAATCCCCTGCGCGAGGACGCCAAAACCGCCGTCTATGACATCCTGCCCGATGGCCCCGACGTGATTATCGAAGCAGCGGGACCCATCGAGGCGGTGAAACTGATGGTCAGCCTGCTGAGGCGGGGTACACGCTGGAACGTTTTCGGCATTACCACCCACGAGACTTTTGAACTCGACGGCGGTCTGATGCACTTTTTAGAGGCGCGTATGGACGCCAGCTTCGGCACGAACCCGCTGGCGATGCAGAAAGCCATCCGCCTGATTGAACGCGGGCTGGTGGACCCTGAGAAGGTGATATCGCACCGCTTTCCGCTGACAGACATCCACAAAGCAGTGGAAGTGATGGCAAGCCGGGAGCGCAACAAGGTTATTATTTATCCCTGAAGGAGGCTGAAGATGTTTGACTTCACGTTCCATAACCCAACGAAAATCCTGTTTGGCAAGAATGCCATCGAGCGTATGGGGGCGGAGATACCCACCGATGCGCGCATCCTGATGACATACGGGGGCGGCAGCATCAAGCGCAATGGCGTCTACGAACGGGTGATGGACGTTTTGAAAGGCAAGAGGGTGACCGAGTTCGGTGGTATCGAGCCAAACCCGCGCTACGAAACGCTGATGCCCGCAGTGGAGCTGGTGCGTCGTGAAAAGATAGATTTCCTGCTGGCTGTCGGGGGCGGCTCGGTGCTGGACGGCACGAAGTTCATCGCCGCGGCGGTTCCTTTTGAGGGAGACCCCTGGGATATTCTGGAGAAACGGGCGGAGGTGCGGAAAGCCCTACCCATCGGTGCGGTGTTGACTCTGCCGGGCACTGGCTCCGAAATGAACGGCAACGCGGTCATCACGCGCTGGGAGAAGAAGGCGAAACTGGCTTTTTACTCGCCGCTGGTATACCCGCGTTTTGCCGCGCTGGACCCGCAGACCACCTTTTCCCTGCCGCCACGCCAGACCGCCAACGGTATCGTGGACGCCTTCGTGCATGTGATGGAGCAGTATCTGACCTATCCGGTGAATCCCCCGTTGCAGGACCGGATGGCAGAGGCGATTCTGCTGACCCTTATCGAACAGGCTCCGAAAGTGCTGGAGAACCCTACCGATTACGATACACGCGCCAACATCATGTGGTGTGCGGCGATGGCGTTAAACGGCATCATCGGTGTGGGAGTGGCACAGGACTGGGCGACCCATGCAATTGGGCACGAGATAACCGCTCTGTACGATATCGACCATGCCCGCACGCTGGCGATCGTGCTGCCGGGAGTCATGGAGGTCAGGCGTCGGGAGAAGCGGGAGAAGCTCCTGCAGTATGCAGAGCGGGTGTGGGGCATTCGTGAAGGAGATGAGGATAGCCGCATCGATGAGGCTATAGAACGCACTCGCGAGTTTTTCGAGAGCGTGGGTATTCCCACCCGTCTGTCGGCGTACGGCATCGGGGCGGAGGCTATTCCGGCGATTGTGCAGCAGTTGCGCGCGCACGGAATGACCGCGCTGGGCGAGCACGGCGACATCACGCCCGAGGTGGCGGCGCGGATTCTGGAACGTTGCCTGTAGTTACTCCACCACCAGCAGCCGGGTTTCGAAGCTTTTCAACGCCACCGCATCGGTGCGCCACAAGGTGTCTTGTGGCCCCTCTCCCATCGGAGAGGGGCACTGCACTGAACCTGCTAGAACGGTGGTCCCGGAGGCGGCACGCGAATCTCGGCAGAGACCGTTTCGTTTCCGCCCCTATCCACCGCCTTGACCTGCACGCGGACGGTGGTGGCAGGGAGCGTTGCCTGATACTGCTCCTTGCCGGGCACCTGCTGCATGGCGACTGCCGTTGGCGTGGGGTCTACTCCCACTGCCAGCACCATCACGGAAGCTACCCCCGTGCCCACGTCGTATGCCTGCACCTGCACCTGAACGCGGTTGGTGCCCGCTTCGCGGGTAAGCGTCGGTGCGCCAATGACGGGCGGCGTGGGGTCGAAGGGTAGTCCTTTCTCGGCGGTGCCGCACCCCACGAGCCACAATCCTGCCAGCGTCGCCAGCAAAGCGATTGCCCACGATTTGCTCTTCATCGTGCCACCCCCTTTCACCGTGTCAACGTGACGGGTATCGCACTGCGAACCACCTGCCCGTCCACGCCGGTGGCTCTCACTTCCACGATGTAGCTACCGGCGGGCAGGGCAATGCCGTTCGCATCGCGTCCGTCCCAGGTGATTTGCTGAATTCCTGCCGAGCGCGTCACGCCATTCGTCAGCCGGCGCACCAGCTTGCCTGCGGAGAAGACGTTCACCTCCACCTGCGCGCTGGCACTGAGGTTGAACGAGATGGTGTAACTCCCTCCGGCGATCCGTCCGCCGCTCACCCGCAGCTGTGACAGGCGAAGCAGACTACCTTGCGGGGTCATCTCGACGCGGAACCGGTACACGCCTCCCTGTCGGCTCACCGCGAAGGTGTGCAGGCTGGTGGTGCGCAGGAACTTGCGTTCGCCGGTTTGGAGGTCTACCAGAACAGGGTTGACCGTGCGAGGAGCGGTATGCACACCCTGCCATTGCAGGGTGGCAGTGGTCTCACTGCTGGCGGGCACGTGAACCTCTATCTCCCACGGTGAGTTTGCGCGGCTGTTCGCCCGCACGTCCACCGCCAGCGGCTCGCCGTCGCGCATGAGCACCAGCTTTGGTTCGGAAGAAGTTACCGGCGGCTCTGGCGGCAGACCGATGGTGATGCTATCGGCTCGACTCGCTCCCAGGATCGCTTCTGCGCTGCCCGATGCGGTCTGCACCTGCAGGCGTACCGCCCACGCGCCTGTATGCTGTGAGGTAGCACGTGTGCTGTTGGGGATGATGCCGTCCGACGGATTGAGCAGCAGCTGGCACTCCTCATGGGCGAACACCCAGTAGCCTCGCCACGGCTCGATGGTGTTGACCGCGCCGGGGATGCGCAGCGGGTCGTACACCAGCACGTAGCGACCGGTAGCAGGATTCGCGCCGTCCTGCACCCACCCCCAGGCGTGGTCTTCTATCCAGCCAGCCTGCCGCGCCTGACGCAGGGTGACCTCCTCGCCTTGTCGGCGCACCTTGATGCCGTCCACATCCCACACGATGGGATTGGCGGAGGTGCTGGCGATGAAGTTCCACCCGCGTCGCAGGGCGATGGGGAAGGAGATGGGCAGTTCGTTGCCGGCGAGGCTGACGGTTACCGGCTGCGCTGCGCTGAACCAGTAGCCCACGCCGACGAGCAGGTTGTTACCCGCATCCACGTAGGACTGGGTAGCCGCATCCCATGCTTTCACTGGCACGTCTGCGATGCCGATGCCGCCCTTGCTGGAATCGGGCAGCACGAGGTTCACCGCGAACGTGCCAACCCCCACCAGACGCGAGGGTACCCTGACGGATACCTTGAACGAACGGCTCGCCGAGTTGCTCCATTGCTGTCCGTCACTGGCGTAAGCCACCAGCTGGTAGGTTCCCGCGCTGAGCGCGTTGCTGGCAGGCACGCGGAACACCGCCGTCTCGCCGCTGTCGTAGCTGGATTTGCTCCAGCCAGTGGAGTCCACCGTCTGGTCATACACCGCTACCTGCTGCCCGCCGCGAGTGAGCACCAGTTTGTAGCGCAGACCGTCCGACAGGTCGGCGTCGGTGCTTCGCAGGCGGAACTCGGGCGTTGCGGAGGTGACTGCGCCCGCCGCGGGGGCCAGTATCTCCGGGGCTTCAGGAGCCTGGTCCACCGTGAAGCTGCGCTCCCAGCTGCCGCTGCTCCACTGCTTGCCGTCGTAGGCGAACGCCTGCCACTGGTACGCCCCCTTCGTCAGCGCAGCTCCTGCCGGTACCGTGAAGACCGCCGTCTCGCCGCTGGCGTAGCTGGATTTGCTCCAGCCGGTAGCGTCCTCGCTCTGGTCAAAGGTCGCCACGACCTGTCCCGCCTGCTTTAACACAATCTTGTATTGCAGGCTATCGCTGTTGGCGTCGGTGGCACGCAGGCGGAAGGTGGGTGTATACGCCACAAAGGCATTGCCCGCAGGCTCCAGCAGCTCGGGCGCAGCCGGCGGCGAGTTGACGATAATGGTGCGGCTCTCGCTGCCTTCACTCCACTGCTTGCCGTCGTAAGCGAACGCCTGCCACTGGTAGATACCGGGGTTGAGCGCACGGTTGGCAGGGATGGTCAGCGTGGCTTCTTCCCCGCTGGCATAGCCGCTCTTGTTCCAGCCGGTGGCGTCCACCGTCTGGTCAAAAGTGGCGACGGTGGTGTTATCGCGCGTGAAGACAATCCGGAATTTCAGCACATCGGTAGTGTCGATGTCGCTTGCCTGCACCTTCAGGGTCGGCGTGCCCAGTACGATGGCATTCGCGTCCGGGCTAATCAGCGTGGGAGCACCCGGCATTCGGTTGACCACCATAGCGCGCTTTGCACTGCCCTCGCTCCAGCGGACGCCGTCGTAGGCGAACGCCTGCCATTGCAGGGAACCGTTGGGCAACGCTTGCGCGGCGGGTACCGTCAGCGCCGCCTCCTCGCCGCTGGCGTAGTCCGGCTTGCTCCAGCCGGTGGTATCGGTGGTCTGGTCGAAGACAGCGACCTGCTCGTCCCCTCGCCAGATGACCACCTTATACTTCATCCGGGAGCCGGGCGAGGAGGTGGCTTTCATGCGGAAGGTGGGCGTCGGGGAGACGACCGCACCCGGCGCAGGCTGCAGCAGCACCGGCACCGGCGAGATGAACTCGTAGACCGCCTTCAGCTGGTAGTCGGCGTCCATCGTGAGGGTGATGGTGCGGTTGGTGGAGAAATCGGCTCCGTTGCGCACCCATTTGATGAAGACGTTATCGTTGGGTGCGGTGGCGGGAGCGGTCAGTGTCACCTGTACACCGCCGTCATACACCCGGCTGAAAGGAGTCGTTCCGTCGCCCTGTCCGTTGATGTCGTTGGGGGTTACGGTGATGGCGACGCCGCTATCGGGGTCGGACGAGGTCACGTCCAGCGTGTGCGTCACCGCCCCGGTCACAATCATCGAGTACGCCTGCCTGCCCGCGGGGCGCAGGATGCCCTTATGCGTCACCGTGATGGTGTACACGCCCGCCTGCGGGTTGGGCACGACCACCTGCTCCACGTTGTCTACCACGTTATCACCGGTGGTAGCGGGAGCCGCGGGGTTCAACGGGTTGAGCACCCAGGGCAGGTAGGTAGTGGTTCCATTGGTGACGCGCAGGTCGAGGTCGTTCACCAGCATCCTGTCGGGCGGGTCCAGCGACACCGGAGGCGGCGTACCGGGTGGGTCCGTCCACACGATGGTCACCTTCAGCGGCTGGCTTCCGTCAGACACCACGCGGACGGTATGTGTCTCGCCGTTACGCAGGGTACGCTCCTGTATCGCATAGGGGTTGCGCGCGCTGAGTGAGATCACCTCGGCGGCGGTTCTGGCGTTCAAAATGCCCCAGCCGAACATGTAGTCTGGTCCGTCCGCGGGGCCGCACTCATCGGCGGTGTGGATTGCCAGCGCCTTGAGGGTGCCTGAGCGCATGTTTGTCCCGCCGTGTGTCTGGCGGTAGTGCTGGATGAGCAACCCGAGTGCGCCGGCGACGCTGGGCGCCGCCATGGAGGTGCCTTCGTAGATATCGTATCCTCCAATCACCGGAGAGAAGACTTTGACGCCGATACCCACGAGGTCTGGCTTAATCCGTCCATCATCGGTGGGCCCCCAGCCGCTGAAATCGCTCATGCGCACGCTACCCGATCCTGCATACCCGCCAGGTATAGGATGCACTGCACCCACTATGATAGAGTTCTTGCCGGTCGCTCCGACGGGCGTGGTATCGTAGCCCGTTGCACCACCGTCGATGTCATGACTATCGTTGTATAGGCGACCGTCGGTGTGGTAATGTTGCACCGGTTGAGACACGGGGCCTTCTCCCCGGTCGTTGCCTAAGGCCACACAAATGGTGTAGTATGGGGCGTTATAGGCAATCTCGTCCCATGTACGATCCCAATCGCCGTAATATCCGAACTTCCAGTCCTCTCGCTGGCTAATGGAGGTATCGCCGAGCCACATGAAATCCAGTATCCAGCCTGCAGGAGGACCATACGAATGGTTAGACACCAGCAATCCAGCCCGGGCAGCATCCGCCATCTCAGCAAAGTCATTGTTCCAGTCATAGCTGTCTAACGTCGCGGCGTAAGCCATCCCCTTTGCCGCAGGATTGACTCCAGCTGCCGCCATGATGCCGCCGACATGTGTGCCATGGTCGTCGGCTTCCGCTCCGTCGCGGATACGCAACCGTCCCCGAAACTCGGGATGGGTCGGGTCCACAGAACCGGCGTCCCACACGCCAAGCGTGATTCCCGCGCCCGTCAGGTTCAACCCTGTCGAGCCACCGGGCCACAGTTCGTCCACGCTCAGCGATTCGGCAGACTCCAGCCCCTTGGTTACGTAGTAGATGGGTACGCCGTCGCGTACCGCCATAATCTCCATAATCGCGCCGTTGGGGAGTTTGCGGCGCACGGGCAGGCCGTGTTGCCTCGCCCATTCCTCTGCCTGTTGTTTCTCGACGGCTGCTCGTAACGAGGCTCGTGCTACCAGAGAGGTCAGTGCGGGAATATTGGTTTCCTCTTGCGCCGGGGCGACACGACCCATCGGCAAGACAAGCAGAACACCCCACAAGAACCCAAGTGCACGAGCAAGCCACTGACCTTTTGCCATATGCTCCCTCCTTTGTCTGCTTCTCGCCCACAGGCATGGTGGACACCGCAAATATAGCAGGTCTGCGACAAGTTGTCAATACGGGTAAGAGGTCCCTTTTCGGAGAAATCGCGTTGCCACAGGCGGGATGGCGCGAGGCTCAGTGGGAGCCTTCAGAAGGTATCCAGATGAGGATAACCGCCCCGTCGTGGGGTCAGGGTAACGGTGTGCAAGTAAGAGCAGACCTGTGTCCGCGAGGCAAGATGGGTTTGCGCCGCCGGTTCTCGCAGGTCTTCCGGTCTGAGACCCGTGTGTTTCGCAATCCGCGCCAGCATACGGGGTCCCATCTCCTCCTCGTCGTGAAACGCGAACACGTAATCCGGCCAGCCTTCGCGAGACAACACGCGGTGCGAGCCACCCTTTTGCCGCTTGATAACCCAGCCAATCCGCAGCAGCGCAGAAAGCACCTGCCTTGCCTTCACCGAAGCCCACTGGCTCACACCGCTACCGAAAACAGTTCATCCGTTTCGGGAACGGGTTCCATGTTTTCTACCCGGTCGGCGATGATGCGCAACGCCAGTGCTTTCACCCGTGCAATCGCCTCTTCGCGCGTCCGGGCGTACACCAGCGCGCCGGGGATGGCGGGCACTTCGGCAATCCAGCGTCCGTCTGCTTCCTGTTCCGTTTCGATGCAGAGGTTCATGTTCGCCTCCGGTTCCTCTACTACATCCGTTTTACCATTTATTGTTGCCCTTTGGTGCCCCTTCGAACCCAATCGGGTCTCTGGTCAAAAACCTTCCCGTCGCAGGATCTAAGTAACGGTGCGTCAGTAACAGGATACCCGTTTCCACGTCCGTGTAGTAACCGCACTGCCCCTTGTAGCCGTATGGTGTCGGG